>Ga0105090_10000750_pt1 | contig 16623 bp, 13 predicted proteins | sample PPLLak3March2015_FD_79110 | JGI IMG/M metagenome (GOLD analysis project Ga0105090, IMG submission 79110) | Freshwater sediment microbial communities from Prairie Pothole Lake near Jamestown, North Dakota, USA - PPLs Lake P7 Core (1) Depth... | ecosystem: Environmental > Aquatic > Freshwater >... | reverse complement strand
GGCCCGCGCCAACGATCTGGATGCCGGGCTGACCGACCGCTTCGAACTGTTCATCGGCGGCAAGGAAATCGCCAACGGCTTCTCGGAGCTCAACGATTCCGAAGACCAGGCGGCGCGCTTTGCCGAGCAGGTCAACCAGAAGGAGGGCGGCGACGACGAAGCCATGCATTTCGACGCCGACTACATCCGTGCGCTGGAAGTGGGGCTGCCGCCGACCGGCGGCCTGGGCGTCGGCATCGACCGCCTGGTGATGATGCTGACCGGTTCCAGCTCGATCCGCGATGTGCTGCTGTTCCCGTACATGCGGCCGGTCAACGACTGAAACGAAACGACTGAAATGAAAAGGGCGCCCAGGCGCCCTTTTCGTTAATCCGGTTTCGGACTGTCTCTTAATTCACGGCGCAGGATCTTGCCGACGTTGGTTTTCGGCAGCTCGGTACGGAATTCGATGACTTTCGGCTGTTTGTAACCGGTGAGGTATTCACGGCAATAGTGCTTGATGTCATCTGCGGTAATCGACGGGTCTTTGCGGACCACCACGATCTTAACGGCTTCACCGGATTTCTCATCCGGCACGCCGACTGCGGCCACTTCCAGAATGCCCGGCATGGCGGCGATGACGTCTTCGATTTCGTTCGGGAAGACATTGAAACCGGATACCAGGATCATGTCCTTCTTGCGGTCGACGATGAAGAAGAAGCCCTTGTCATCCATCTTGGCTATGTCGCCGGTATGCAGCCAGCCATCGGCATCGATGACATTGGCGGTCTCGTCCGGACGCTGCCAGTATCCCACCATGACCTGAGGGCCTTTCACGCACAGCTCGCCGGTCTCGCCCTGCGGCAGGATATTTCCGGCATCATCCTTTATGCAGCAGTCGGTGGAAGGCACCGGCAGCCCGATGGCGCCGTTGAACTCCTTGAGATCCAGTGGATTGATGCAGACGGCCGGCGAAGTTTCAGTCAGTCCATAGGCCTCTACCAGGGTCACGCCGGTGACATTCTTCCATTTTTCCGCGACCGCTCTCTGAACGGCCATGCCGCCGCCGAGGGTGAAGCGCATCCGGCTGAAATCGAGCTCGGCAAAGCCCGGCGTGTTCAGCAGGCCGTTGAACAGGGTATTCACGCCGGTGATCGCCGTGAATCCGCTTTTCTTCAGTTCCTTGACGAAACCGGGCATATCGCGCGGGTTGGTGATCAGGTAATTCAGTCCGCCGAACTTCATGAACACCAGGCAGTTCGCGGTCAGCGCGAAGATATGGTAGAGCGGCAAGGCGGTGATGATGGTCTCTTCACCCTCCTTGATGCCGTGCCCGAGCCATGCCGAAGCCTGCTGCATGTTGGCCACCAGGTTGCGGTGGCTGAGCATGGCGCCTTTGGAAACGCCGGTGGTGCCGCCGGTATACTGCAGGAAGGCAATTTCCGAATGATGGATGCCGACCGTCGGCAGTCTGTGCCGGGCGCCACGTTTCAGTGCCGCTTTGAAGGAAATGGCGTCGGGCAGGTCGAATGAAGGCACCGCCTGCTTGACATACTTGAGCACGAAGTTGACCAAAAGGCCTTTCGGACCGAGCATTTCGCCGACGCTGGTGGTGATGACCTGCCTGACTTTGGTTTCCGCAAGCACTTCCTGAGCGACACTCGCGAAGTTCTCCAGAACCACCAGCACCGTCGCTCCGGAGTCGATCAGCTGGTGCTTCAGTTCGCGCTCTGTATAAAGCGGATTGGTATTCACTACGGTCAGCCCAGCGCGTAATACGCCGAAGATCGCTATCGGATATTGCAGGATATTCGGAAGCATGATGGCGACGCGTTCGCCTTTCTTCAGTTTCAATTCGTGGATCAGGTAGTTCGCGAATTGCGTGCTCAGTTCATCGATCTGACGGTAGCTCAGGGTTTTGCCGAAGTTGCTGAAAGCCGGCCGGTCCGAGAATCTGCCGATTGCGTGCTCCAGCACCGAGACGATGGTCGGAAATTCGTCAAGGTCGACCTCGTGCGGGGTGGAGGGGGAGTAACTGCTCAGCCAGGGGAAGTTTGTGCTCATGAATGGATACATACATACGGAGGGGTATGCCCATTTGAGCATAAGCTCTATAAACTGACAAGTCCTCATCCAGCAAAATGAAAAAGCGGCCTAAGCCGCTTTTTCATTCAATCATGACCGCCTGGATCAGGCTGCTTTCCGGCCCGCCAGCTGGCGCAGCACATAGTGCAGGATGCCGCCATGACGGAAGTATTCCACTTCCTTGGGAGTCAACAGCAGCACCTGCACGCCGAAGCGGAGCTGGCTGCCGTCGGGGCGGGTGGCGGTGACCTCGGCCTGCTTGGCTTTGCCGTCATCAAGGCCGGTGAAATCGAACGTCTCGTCGCCTTTAAGGCCAAGCGATTGGGCGTTCTGGCCTTCCATGAACTGGCAGGGCAACACGCCCATGCCGACCAGGTTGGAGCGGTGGATGCGTTCGAAGCTTTCCGCCACGACCGCCTTCACGCCCAGCAGCATGGTGCCTTTCGCGGCCCAGTCGCGCGATGAGCCGGTGCCGTACTCCTTGCCGGCGAATACCACCAGCGGCAGGCCCTCGGCCTTGTACTTCATCGCCGCGTCGTAGATCGCCAGTTTTTCGCCATCGGGATGATGCAGGGTGGTTCCGCCTTCTTCGCCGCCCAGCATCAGGTTCTTGATGCGGATGTTGGCGAAGGTGCCGCGCACCATCACGTCGTCGTTTCCGCGCCGTGATCCGTAGGAATTGAAGTCGGCCGGCTTGACGCCGCGCGACTGCAGGAACTGACCGGCCGGCGAACTGGCCTTGATGTTGCCCGCCGGCGAAATGTGGTCGGTGGTGATCGAATCGCCGAACAGGCCGAGAACGCGCGCGCCATGGATGTCTTCAATGCTGCCGACGGACATCGACATGCCGTCGAAGTAGGGCGGGTTCTTGACATAGGTGGAAGCGGAATCCCATGCATAGCTCTCGCCTTCCGGGGACGCAATCCGGTTCCAGCGGCTGTCGCCCTTGAACACATCGGCATAGTTCTTGGTGAACATCTCCGGACCGACGGTGCGCAGGATGAAGTCGCTGATTTCCTGGTTGCTCGGCCAGATGTCACGCAGGAACACCGGATTGCCATCGGCACCGGTACCCAGCGGATCCTGCGACAGGTCGATGTCGACTGTGCCCGCAAGTGCGTAAGCCACCACCAACGGCGGCGAGGCCAGGTAATTCATCTTCACTTCGGAGTGCACGCGGCCCTCGAAGTTGCGGTTGCCGGACAGCACCGATGCAACCACCAGATCGTTGTCGGCGATGCCCTTGGACACTTCGTCAGGCAACGGTCCGGAGTTGCCGATGCAGGTGGTGCAACCGTACCCGACGACGAAGAAGCCGAGCTTCTCAAGGTCGTCGAGCACGCCGGCTTTCTTCAGGTAATCGGTGACCACCAGGGAGCCTGGTCCAAGCGAGGTTTTTACCCATGGGGCTGATTTGAGCCCCTTGGCGACCGCGTTGCGCGCCAACAGGCCGGCTGCCAGCATCACGGCCGGGTTGGAGGTGTTGGTGCAGGAGGTTATCGCGGCGATGACCACCGAGCCATCGCCCAATTCGGCGTCCTGATCCCTGATGCGGATCTTCGATTTCGGCTTGGTCGCCAGATGTTCGGCCTGCGGCTGGTCGCCGCCTTCGGAATCGAAACGTTCCTGCGCGCCATTGCGCGATTTGCGATTGGCTACGAAACCGGCCAGGTTCTCGGTGAAGTTGGCCTTCATGTCGGTGAGCAGTACGCGGTCCTGCGGACGCTTGGGACCGGCCAGCGAGGGTTTGACTTCAGCCATGTCGAGCTGCAGGATGGCGCTGTAATTGGCTTCGACGTCGGTGCGCCACAGGCCTTGCGCCTTGGCGTACGCTTCAACCAGGGTGATCAGCGCCTCATCACGGCCGGACAGGCGCAGATAGTTCAGCGATTCCTGGTCGATCGGGAAGATGCCGCAGGTCGCGCCGTACTCGGGCGCCATGTTGGCGATGGTGGCACGGTCGGCCAACGGCAGATAGTTCAGGCCGTCACCGAAGAACTCGACGAACTTGCCGACCACGCCCAGGCTGCGCAGCATCTGGGTGACGGTCAGCACCAGGTCGGTGGCGGTCGCGCCTTCCGGCAGTTTGCCGGTCAGCTTAAAGCCGACCACCTGCGGAATCAGCATCGAGGAAGGCTGGCCAAGCATGGCCGCCTCGGCTTCAATGCCGCCGACGCCCCAGCCCAGCACGCCGATGCCGTTGATCATGGTGGTGTGCGAATCGGTGCCGAACACGGTGTCCGGGAATGCGTAACGTACGCCGTCGATATCGCGCTCCATGACCACACGCGCCAGGTTTTCAAGATTTACCTGATGCACGATGCCGGTGTTGGGCGGCACCACCTTGAAATTATTGAAGGCTTTCTGGCCCCAGCGCAGGAAGCTGTAGCGTTCGCCGTTTCGGGCGAATTCGATCTCGCCGTTTTCATCCAGCGAGCTGGCCTTGCCGAAGGAATCGACCTGCACCGAGTGGTCGATGACCAGCTCGGACGGAATCAGCGGATTGATGTTGGATGCCGAACCACCGAGCTTGACCACGGCATCGCGCATTGCGGCCAGATCGACGATGCAGGGCACACCGGTGAAATCCTGCAGCACCACGCGCGCCGGCATGAACGCGATTTCGGTGTCCGGCTCTTTGCCGGCATCCCATTGCGCCACGGCCTGAATCGAAGCTTTGGTAACCGATACGCCGTCTTCGCAGCGCAGCAGGTTTTCCAGCAGAATTTTCATCGAGTAGGGCAGTTTGCTGATATCGAACTGCTGACCGAGCTTGTTTAAGCTGAAGATGGTGTAGTTCTGGTCGTTGACGGACAGCAGATCGCGCGTGGCGAAGGAGTCGGACATGGAGGGCTCCTGGGAAATATAGGGTTGGATGGCTGATAACGCAGGTTATCAGCTGCATATTATGCCTGATTCCATGGCGCTGCGCCCGCTATTTCTCGACGAAAGCGCGCTCGAAAACGTAGTGGCCTGGCTGTCCGATCTTGCTCGAAGCCTTGAATCCGCGGCTATCGAGAATCTTCCTGAAGTCCGCCAGCATCTGCGGACCGCCGCAGATCATGGCGCGGTCGGTTTCAGGATTCAGAGCGGCGAAGCCCAGTGACTTGGGTATCTCGCCGTTTTCAAGCAGCGTAGTCACCCTGCCATGCAGCGCGAAAGGCTCGCGCGAGACCACCGGAACGTAATGCAGCTGCCGGCTGATCTGTTCGCCGAGATATTCATGCCGCGGCAATTCGTTGCGGAAGTAATCCGCGTAGCACAGATCCCTGACGTAGCGTACGCCATGCACCAGCACAATATGTTCGAAACGCTCATAGGTTTCCGGATCCTTGATGATGGCCAGGAATGGCGCGAGGCCTGTACCCGTCGACAACAGGTACAGGACTTTCCCGGGATGCACATCGCTGATCAGCAGGGTACCGGTAGGCTTCCGGCTGATCATCAGGCAATCACCGAGTTTTATATGCTGGAGGCGCGAAGTCAATGGTCCGTTGGGCACTTTGATGCTGAAGAATTCCAGATGCTCTTCCCAGTTGGCGCTGGCGATGGAGTAGGCGCGCATAAGCGGTTTTCCGTCTACTTCGATGCCGATCATCACGAATTGGCCGTTTTCAAAGCGAAAGCCGTCATCCCGCGCTACCGTGAAACTGAAGTATTGATCAGTCCAATGGCGCACATCCAGTACCGCTTCTTTAATATAGGCTGAGCTCATAAAACCTTATATATCAATAATATAAACCGCATATTGAATGCAATTTCCGGAATGCGTTACCGGATTTGGCGAGCCTTATGATAATTCTTTTATGAACAAGCAACCATTGATTTGAATCAACTTCAATAAAAATCATATATTTATTGGTAATTCCCACTTTCTTGCTGTATAGTGCTTGTACTGATTTTGCTCAGGGCCAATGTGGCTTGTGGCCCGATGCGGTAGATTTTGTGTCCGCTTCATCGTAACATCGCGATATTCCTAGCAAAACAGTCCTGCGTCTATATAAAATACCGCGGGTTTTCTTGTTTTCATGGAGTTATAAAAATGTCAGATCGTCAAGTTGGTACAGTAAAGTGGTTCAATGATGCTAAAGGTTTTGGTTTCATTACCCCGGAAAGCGGCGAAGATGTATTCGTGCATTTCCGTTCGATCCAAGGCAACGGTTTCAAATCGTTGAAAGAAGGCCAGAAAGTGAGCTTCAAGCTCGTCAAAGGCCAGAAAGGAATGCAGGCCGACGAAGTTCAGCCCATGTAATCCAAAGACGTCATAGTCTTTACAAAACCCCGATTATTCGGGGTTTTTGTTGTAAAACTTCCAGGAATCCATTATGCAGATCAAAGAAAACAGCGTCGTCAGTTTCCACTACACATTGACCGGCAAAGACGGTCAGGTCATCGACAGTTCAGAAGGCAATCAGCCGCTGACCTATCTGCATGGCGTCGGCCAGATCGTTCCTGGTCTCGAGAGCGCCCTGCTGGGCAAGCAGGCCGGCGAAAAACTGGATGTCGAAGTCAGTGCCGAAGAGGGCTACGGCGAACACCAGGAGTACATGGTGCAACAGGTGCCGCGTGAAGCATTCCAGGGCGTCGACGACATCGAGCCGGGCATGCAGTTCCAGGCGCAGACCCCGCAGGGCGCGATGACCGTTACCGTGACCGCCGCCGATGAAACCACGGTGACCGTCGATGGCAACCATCCGCTGGCCGGACAAGCCCTGTTCTTTGCCGTTGAAGTCGTTTCGGTTCGGGACGCTTCCGAAGAGGAAATCACCCACGGGCACGTACACGGCGAGGGCGGCCATCACCACTGAGTGCTGCCGCGCAGACTAAAAAAAACACCGCAGATGCGGTGTTTTTTTTGCCTGGGACCCAACGTCCGGAATCCGCAGAATGCCGAATGGCTTTACAGGGACTCAAAAATGCCGGCGGCACCCATGCCGGTGCCGATGCACATGGTGACCATGCCGTATTTCTGCTGCGCACGTTTCAGGCCATGTACGATGGTGGCGGTTCTGATGGCGCCGGTTGCGCCGAGCGGATGCCCGAGCGCTATGGCGCCGCCATAAGGGTTAACCTTGGACGGGTCCAGCTTACAGTCGCGGATGACCGCCAAAGCCTGCGCAGCGAAGGCTTCATTCAGCTCGATCCAATCCAGTTGGTCCTGGTTCAGACCGGCCTGCTTCAAAGCCTTCGGAATCGCGGCGATAGGGCCGATGCCCATGATTTCGGGCGGCACGCCAGCCACTGAAAAACTGACAAAACGGGCGAGCGGGGTAAGGCCATAGTCCTTGATGGCCTGTTCGGAAGCCAGCAGCACCGCACCGGCGCCGTCGGACATCTGCGAACTGTTTCCGGCGGTGACCGAGCCGCGCGCCTTGAACACCGCTTTCAGTTTCGCCAGGCCTTCAAGGCTGGTGTCCAGCCGCGGACCTTCGTCGTCACTGACGGTTTTGGCGCGGGTGATGATCTGCCCGCTGTTCAGGTTGGCCGAGCGCGAAACCACGTCATAAGGCGAGATTTCGGCCCTGAAATGGCCGGCCTGGATGGCCGCAAGGGACTTCTGATGCGAAGCGTACGCGAAAGCGTCCTGGTCTTCGCGGGAAACCTGCCACTGGCTGGCTACATTTTCGGCGGTGATGCCCATGCCGTAGGCGATGGCGACATGTTCGTTTTCGAACACCGACGGGCTCATGGCGATTTTATTGCCCATCATCGGCACCATGCTCATCGACTCGGTACCGCCGGCGATCATCAGCTCGGCTTCGCCCAGACGGATGCGGTCTGCGGCCAAGGCGACCGCCTGCAGGCCGGATGAGCAGAAGCGGTTGATGGTCTGAGCAGACACGGACTGCGGCAGGCCGGCCAGCAGTGCGCCGATGCGTGCCACGTTCATGCCTTGCTCGCCTTCCGGCATGGCGCAGCCGACGATGACGTCGTCGATGCGCGAGGTATCGATGCCCGGCGCCTGGGCAACGACGTTGCGCAGCACGTGCGCCAGAAGGTCGGCGGGATGGGTGTTTCTGAAGGCGCCGCGCGGCGCTTTGCCGACCGGAGTGCGGGTTGCGGCGACGATATAGGCTTCTTGAACTTTTTTCATGTTATTCATCCTGGATTAGTTGCGCAGCGGTTTGCCGTTCTTGAGCATGAAGGCGATCCGCTCCTGGGTCTTCGGCATCATCGCCAGGGCGACGAAATGTTCGCGCTCCAGATTCAGCAGCCATTGTTCGTCGACCAGCGTGCCGCGGTCGACGTCGCCGCCGCACATTACGGTGGCGATCCGCGTGGAAACCTCCATGTCGTGCTCGGAAATGAAGCCGCCGGCCTGCATGTTGACCAGCATCATCTTGAAGGTTGCGATGCCGATGGAACCTGCGACCGGGATGTCCTTGGCCGGCATCGGCGGACGGTACGCCGATTCCGCCATGGCCCGCGCCTGCGCTTTGGCGACGTGCAGCAGTTCATAGGAGTTGAACACCACGACGTCGGATTCGCGCGCCAGCTTCAGCTCTTTGGCCTCCAAAGCGGAACCGGACACCTTACCCATGGCAATCGCCTCGAAATACGGTTTCAGGCCGGCGAATACATCACCGCCCGCGGAACCGACCCGTACGGCGATTTCCTTCAGGCCGCCGCCCGCCGGCAGCAGGCCGACTCCGGCCTCAACCAGGCCGATGTAGCTTTCCAGGGCGAACACCGTACGTGCCGCATGCATCTGGAATTCGCAGCCACCGCCCAAAGCCATGCCGCGCACGGCGGCCACCACCGGAATCTGTGCATATTTGATGCGCATGCTGGTGGCCTGGAATTGTCCGATCATGGCGCGGAAGTCGTCGATGCGGCCTTCCTGCAGGGATGCCAGGACGCCGGCCAGATCGGCGCCGGCAGAAAATGGCTCCTTGGTCTGCCAGACCACAAGGCCCTGGAACTGCTGTTCCGCGATGTCGATGGCTTTCCGGACGCCGGCCAGCACGCCGTCACCGACGGTGTTCATCTTCGACTTGAAGCTGAGCACGCCAATGCCGTCGCCGTCGTGCCACAGGCGGACTGAGTCGTCTTCATATGCGGTTTCACCCGGTGCGAAACGCTCGCCCAGCAAGCCGTCAGGAAAACGTTGGCGCTTGTAGACGGGATTGCTCGAGCGCGGCAAATATGTTGCCTGGCCTGCGCTGTAGCTGCCTTCAGCAGTATGTACCGCGTCAATGCGGCTGACCCAATCCGGCAATTGCGCGCTGCTCATGGATTTTCCGGCTTGAATATCTTCGTTGATCCAGGTTGCCACCTGCTTCCAATCGGCAGCCTGCCATAATTCCAACGGACCGAGATTCCAGCCATAACCCCAACGGATGGCGAAATCGAGTTCGCGTGCGCTGGCAGCGATATCGGCCAGATGGAAAGCGCAGTAATGGAACAGGTCGCGGAAACAGGCCCACAGGAACTGCGCCTGAGGATGCTCCGATGCACGAAGGGCCTTGAACTTCGATTGCGGGTTTTTATCCTTCAAAATGGCCAGCACTTCCGGCGCGACCTGCGCGCCGCTGGGGCGGTAATCCTTGGCGGCAAGATCGAGCACGTGGATTTCCTTGCCGACTTTCCTGAAGATGCCGGCGCCGGTTTTCTGGCCGAGGGCTTTGCTGTCGATCAGTGCCTGCATGAACTCCGGAGTTTTGAAATAAGCATGCCATGGGTCGCCGGGCAGGGTGTCAGCCATGGTTTTGATGGTCAGCGACAGGGTATCCAAACCGACCACATCAGAGGTACGGTAGGTTGCCGATTTGGGACGGCCGATCAACGGTCCGGTCAGCGCATCGACTTCGTCGAAGCCCATGCCGAACTGCAAGGTGTGATGCAGGGTGGACAGTATGGAGAATACGCCGATTCTGTTGGCGATGAAATTCGGGGTGTCTTTTGCATAGACCACGCCTTTGCCGAGATTGCTGACCAGAAAGCGTTCCAGGCTGCTCAGCACGTCGGCATCGGTCGCAACGCAGGGAATCAATTCCACCAGGTGCATGTAACGGGGCGGATTGAAGAAATGCAGGCCGCAGAACCGGTGGTGCAGCGATTCATCAAGCACCTCGGACAGGGCGTTGATCGACAGGCCGGATGTGTTCGATGCCAGTACCGCGTTGGACGCGACGAACGGCAGGATTTTCGCATACAGCGATTTCTTCCAGTCAATGCGCTCGGCGATCGCTTCGATGATCAGGTCGCAGTCGGCAAGCTGTTCCAGGTGCTCGTCGTAGTTGGCCGCGGCGATCTGCCGGGCAACCGCTTTGCTGGCCAATGGGGTCGGCGAGAGCTTGCCGAGATTGGCCAGCGCCTTGTTGACGATGGCGTTTTTGTCCGGCCCTTCCGCGGCCAGGTCAAACAGCACAACAGGGACGTTGGCGTTGGCGAGATGCGCCGCGATCTGCGCGCCCATCACGCCGGCGCCCAGAACGGCAACTTTCTTGAAACGGTAATCAGTCATGTGACACTCCAGAAATTAGGCTTTGAGGCCTGCTTGTGCGAATTTAATCAGATGCTGCGCGGCTTTCTCGCAGTGGGTTTTTTCAGAAACGCCGGGCTGACGCTTGATCAGGCCGAAGTCGGCCATGGCGTAGGTCAGCGCACCGGCCACGAAGTCCATGCGCCAGTACAGCTCCTCCTTGGTCAGGTCCGGAAGGCAATGCGCGATGGCTCTGGCGAATTCCCGCAGCACCTGTCCGTAGTTTTCAGACAGGAAGTTCCGAAGGCCGTCGTTCTTTTCGGCGTAGGCGCGCGCCAGCACACGCACGAACGAGGCGCCGTGCCGATCCAGCGTCAACGCCAGGGCAGGTTGGATGAAGGCGAGCAGGATGGCCTCCAGATCAGCCGGGTTCTTTTCAACGGCCGCCGCCAGGCTGGCCAGCCGCTTTTCACTCATTTCATCCATGCGGTGCTTGAATACCTCGTGCACCAGATTCTCTTTCGAGCCGAAATGGTAGTTGACCGCCGCGATGTTGACGTCTGCGCGCGAGGTGACTTGGCGCAGGGATGTGCCTGCGAAACCGTGCTGGGCGAACAGATCCTCGGCCGCATGCAGAATCCGCTCTTTGGTATTGAAATGACTGGACATAATCCACCTTGTCGAATTAAACGCTTGTTTTAATCGTATGCTTGTTCTAATTCAAGGTCAAGCATCACCTGTAGATGATTGAATTTACGTTGAATACTGGCTGTTTAAATCTCCGTTACGACGGCAGGTTGCGATAAAAAATGCTAAAATGGCGGTTTTAAACAACACTTAAGTTCGGAGAATCCTGTGGCCATTGAACGCACCATTTCCATAATCAAACCCGATGCCGTCGCCAAGAACGTGATCGGCAAGATTTATTCCCGTTTCGAAACCAATGGCTTACAGGTGGTCGCCGCCAAAATGAAGCACCTGTCGCGTAAGGAAGCCGAAGGCTTCTACGCCGTGCATCGCGAGCGCCCGTTCTTCAACGCCTTGGTCGAGTTCATGATTTCCGGACCGGTGATGATCCAGGTTCTGGAAGGCGAAAACGCCCTGCTCAAGAACCGTGAACTGATGGGCGCCACCAATCCGAAGGACGCCGCACCGGGCACCATCCGCGCCGATTTCGCGGAAAGCATCGACGCCAACGCCGTGCACGGCTCCGACAGCCTGGAAAACGCCGCCGTTGAAATCGCCTATTTCTTCGCAGCCACAGAAATCTGCGCACGCTGATAAATGAGCGGCACGGCGAAAATCAACCTGCTTGATCTTGACCGCGACGGTCTGGAACGTTTTTTCGCCGACGAGCTCGGCGAGAAACGCTTCCGCGCGCATCAGGTGATGAAGTGGATTTACCACCGCCATGTCTGCGATTTCGAGCTGATGAGCGACCTGGGCAAGGACCTTCGCGCCAAGCTGATCGAGCGCGCGGTGGCCATGCCGCCGCCGGTCATTCTCGACAAGCCCTCCAGCGACGGCACGCACAAGTGGCTGCTGGGCATGGACAAAACCAATGCCATCGAGGCCGTGTTCATCCCCGACAAAGGCCGGGGCACGCTGTGCGTTTCCAGCCAGGTCGGCTGCGGCCTCAACTGCACGTTCTGCTCGACAGCCACGCAGGGCTTCAACCGCAACCTGTCGACCGCCGAAATCATCGGACAGGTCTGGGTGGCCGCCAAGCACCTCGGCAACGTGCCGCACCGTCAGCGCAAGCTGACCAATGTGGTGATGATGGGCATGGGCGAGCCTTTATTGAATTTCGACAATGTGGTGCGCGCGATGAGCATCATGCGCGACGACTACGGCTTCGGGCTGGCCAACAAACGCGTGACCCTGTCGACCGCCGGCCTGGTGCCGATGATCGACAAGCTATCCGAAGTCAGCGACGTGTCCCTGGCGGTTTCATTGCACGCGCCGTTCGACGAGCTGCGCACCGAGCTGGTGCCCTTGAACAAAAAATACCCGATTGAACAGCTGCTGGACTCCTGCGTGCGTTATGCGCTGCGCAAGCCGCGCACCTCGATCACCTTCGAATATACGATGATGAAAGGGGTCAACGACCGGCCCGAACACGCCAAGGCGCTGGGCAGGCTGATGCGCGGGATCGACGCCAAAGTGCAGCGTGCCAATGCCGCCAAGGTCAACCTTATTCCGTTCAATCCGTTCCCCGGCACCCGTTTCGAGCGCTCCGATGACGCGCAGATCCGCGATTTCCAGAAACTTCTTCTGGATTCGGGTGTCCTAACCATGGTCCGCCGCACGCGCGGCGACGACATCGACGCCGCCTGCGGCCAGCTGAAAGGGCAGGTCATGGATAAAACGCGGCGCCAGGAAGACTTCAGGAAAACAATGCACATCCACAGCATCACGCAGACACAATGACCATGGATCCGATACAGAACCCCCTCTTCAAAGAACCCGTCGGCGCGATGTTCCGCAGCAGGCGCGAAAAGCTCGGCCTGTCTGTCGAAGATGCGGCCAAAAGCCTTAAATTCGGCTCCCACCTGGTGCAGGCGATCGAAGACGAGCAGTGGGGAAAGCTCGGGCCGGCCATTTACGCCAGAAGCTATGTCAGCAGTTACATAAAGCTGCTGGGCCTCAATGAGGCCATCAAGCATGAGATCCCGAATCTCACGTCCGGCGCCGCGCCGCTGAAAACCATCACGCAAGCGCGCGTCGAGCCGGCCGGCATCCAGTCGAAATCGATTCTGGCCTTGGTGACATTGCTTGGACTGGCGGCCTTGGGCGCATTCCTGTACTTCCGGAGCCCAGCCGTTGAGATGGCGCCGATCGACAGCAGCATTCCGCTATCAATGCCTGTACCTGACGCGCCGGCCAAGCCGGCTGCGGCCACCGTTCCTGCCGCCGATACCGCACCCGTGCAGGCGCCGCCCTCCGGCGCGGCTCCGGCAACGCAGGCCGGTCCCGAAGCTGTGGCTGTGGCTGATGCGCAGCTGCTGGTCCGCACCAAAATGGAATCCTGGCTTGAAATCCGCGGCACCGACGGCGCCGTGCTTTACAGTGAATTGATTCCAGCCGGGCAGGAGCGTACGCATTCCCTGCAGAAAGTGGGTAAAATCACCATAGGCCAGGCGGGAAGCGCTGAATTGCTCATCAACGGCGGCGTTCGCGATTTGTCCCCGTTCATCAAGGACGACGTCGCACGTTTCACGGTAGATGCCAGCGGCAATCCAGCTGCCATATCCCCATAAAATTTCACGGACTCGAAAAAGATCATGTCTGAACAATACGACGAACACGAACAAAGCGAACGCGTCAAGCAGTGGCTGGTCAAGAACGGCTCAAACATCCTTACCGGACTGCTGTTGGCGGTTTCCGCCGTAGCCGGTTGGCAGTGGTGGCAGGGCAGGCAGGCCAAGCAAGGCCAGGAGGCCGCCAACCAGTACCAGGTATTCGTGCAAGCCATGGAGAAAAACGACGGAGCCAAGGCAACCGTTCTCGGCGAATCATACATAAAGAACTACAAGGACTCCGACCTTGCGTTCATCGCGTCGCTGCGTCTGGCGAAGTTCCACCTGGACCAAGGCAAGCCGGAACTGGCCGCACAGGCGCTCAAAAACGCCCAGCCGGTGGCGCACGGCCCTCAGAACCTGGAGCTGCTGGAGATCCGCAAAGCCCAGCTGGCGCAGTCGCAGGGCAAATGGGATGACATGGCCGCGCTGCTCAACGCCTTCAAACCGAAATTCTATCCGGCCACCTATGAAGAAATGCAAGGCGACCTCGCCTTGGCGAGAAACCAGCGGGATAAGGCCGCCAAGCATTACCGTTCGGCATTGGCCGCTTTGGATCCCACCGCCAGCAGCCGTTTGCTGATAGAAATGAAGCTTTCAGAATCCGGCGGTTCCGCCGCCAGCCCATCGGAGATCCGTTAATGGCTAAAAAATCGCTGGCATTGGCTTCGGCACTGCTTTTCCTAATGTCAGGCTGCTCGAGCATGGGCGACATCTTCAAGAATGACAAGGAAAAGGCCCTGTTGCCCAGCCCCTTGGTCGATATCGCAGCGCCAATCACGGTCAACAAATTATGGTCGGTGTCGATAGGCGAAGGCGAGGGCGCCTTGGGCGTGCGCCAGAAGCCTGCCATCGAAAACGACCTGGTGTTCGCGGCCGACTCGGCCAACACCCTGGTCGCCGTGGAGAAATCGACCGGAAAGATCAAATGGTCGGTCAACCCGAACAAGGAGGATAAATCCGGCGGATGGAAGGTCTGGCAGAAGCCCACCCAGCCGTTCGCGCTTACCGGCGGACCATCGGTCTACTCCGGTCTCGTCGCCATCGGCGGCCGCAACGGCGAAGTGTACGCCTTCAACGCGCTCGACGGATCGATGCTCTGGAAGTCCATGGTCAGCTCCTCGGTGATCACCGCGCCGCTGGTGACCTTCGATACGGTGGTGGTGCGCGTGAACGACGGCAAGGTCATCGGCCTTGACCTTTCGACCGGCGTCAAAAAATGGCAGTTCGAACGCGGCCTGCCGGCCTTGAGCGTGCGCGGCAACAGCGCTCCGGTGCTTGGCCCGGGCCTGATTTTCGTCGGCTACGAGGACGGTACCGTCATCGCCCTGCGCCAACAGGACGGTCAACGTGTCTGGGAACAGCTGGTCGCCAAACCCGACGGCCGCACTGAACTGGACCGCATGGCTGACATAGACGGCGAAATGCAGGTCGGCGACCGTGAATTATTCGCCAGTTCCTACCGGAATTCGACCATGTCGATCGGCTTGAACAACGGCCAGCCGATCTGGGCGCGCGACATCGGCGGCTCTACCGGCATCGCCCTGCTTTCCGACCGCGTGCTGCTTTCGGACAACGAGGGAAATGTCTGGGCGCTTGACCGCAGCGGCGGAGCCGATATCTGGAAGCAGAGCGCGTTGGTAAGGCGCGGCCTGACCACACCTGTGGTGCAGGGCGCTTATGCCGTGGTCGGCGACCGCGAAGGTTATGTGCATTGGCTTGATTCGCAGACCGGCGACCTGAAAGGGCGCGTTGAAGCCAGTGACGCCATCGTCGGCAGCCCGGTGGTATCCGACGACGGCATTCTATTCATCCAAAGCGTCGACGGTCAGCTGTCCGCTTTTAGTCTGGCGCAATAAGCATGCTTGACATGGTCGCCTTGGTGGGACGGCCGAATGTCGGTAAATCCACGCTGTTCAACGGACTCACCCGATCCCGTGATGCTTTGGTGCATGACGAACCCGGCGTGACCCGCGACCGGAACTACGGCTATTGCCGTTTGAATCCCGAGCGCCCGTTCATCGTCTGCGACACCGGCGGCCTGTCCGAGGAGGATGAAGGCCTTGCCGGCGCCACCTCGAAGCAGAGCTGGCAGGCGGCGGCTGAGGCGGCGGTCATCCTGTTCATCGTCGATGCCAAATCCGGTCCGGAAGTGCTGGATTACGAAATCCTGAAAGGCCTGCGTAAGCTCAGCAAACCGATGGTGCTGGTCATCAACAAGACCGACGGAAAGAACACCGAGGACGCCATCCACGATTTCGCCGATTTCGGCTTCAGCCATGTGCTGCCCATCGCAGCAGCGCACCAGCGCGGCGTTCCGGAACTGCTCGAACTGATTCTGGAAATACTGCCCGAGCGCAGCGAACCCGAAGTCCCAGAGGACGACGGCGTGATGCGCCTTGCTTTCATCGGCCGGCCGAACGTCGGTAAATCCACCTTGGTGAACCGCCTGTTGGGTGAAGAGCGGGTCATCGCTTCGGAAGTGCCCGGCACCACCCGTGATTCAATCACGGTCGACCTGCATCGCGACGGCAAGGACTATCGGCTGATCGACACCGCCGGCTTGCGCCGGCGCGGTAAAATCGAAGAAGCGGTCGAGAAATTTTCCGTATTCAAGACCCTGCAGTCCATCCAGGACTGCCAGGTGGCCGTGGTCCTGCTGGATGCTGGCGAGGGCGTCACCGAACAGGACGCCACCGTGCTCGGTCACGTGCTGGATTCCGGCCGCGCACTGGTGATCGCCGTCAACAAATGGGACGATCAGAGCACCTACCAGCGCGAACAGACCAAAAGCCTGCTGGACCGCAAGCTGTCGTTCTGCACCTGGGCGCCGAT
>Ga0105090_10000749_pt1 | contig 16623 bp, 15 predicted proteins | sample PPLLak3March2015_FD_79110 | JGI IMG/M metagenome (GOLD analysis project Ga0105090, IMG submission 79110) | Freshwater sediment microbial communities from Prairie Pothole Lake near Jamestown, North Dakota, USA - PPLs Lake P7 Core (1) Depth... | ecosystem: Environmental > Aquatic > Freshwater >... | reverse complement strand
GCGCGACCCTTGACCTGGTCGACCTGGCCCTCACGACTCGGCTTTTCGTCGCCCACGGCCTTGCCGACCCCTTCCTTGACCTTGCCGCCTACGTTCCTGGCGGCCCCTTCGACGCGATCCTTGTCCATGCGTTGACTCCTTGTCCAAGTTGCGGCCGCTTCGTGAACGGAGCGGCTAGGTACCTTTTTGACTCCTGCCGTTTACAGAGTTCAGCGGAGCGAACCACACCGCCCACGTTGCAATGGGGGCGTGGGAGACATGGCAACAGTCGATGCAGCGCTGCGCCGATAGCGCTCCAGCCCGGGCACGGCGAGGCTCGCGACTCACAGCTGGAGCCGCAGATGAACCGACCACGACCGCAATCCTGGGTGACGCCGCCCGTCACGCCTCCGTGCCCGGTCCTGCGTGCCTGATTCCGCTCCGCTGACCTACACGAATCCGGTTTACGCCGCGTACTTCGCCGATCCTTTCGTGTGGCGCGAGGGCCGCGATTACTTTGCGATCGGCACCGGCCCGGCGGAAGCGTCCGGCATCGTCGGTGGTTCGGCACGTCCCACGGTCTTTCCGCTGCTGCACTCCGCCGATCTCGTGGAGTGGAGGCCGAGCGGACATGCCCTGGTGCGACCCGACCCGGATTTCGGCGACACCTTCTGGGCGCCCGAGATCGTCCAGTCCGGCGGGCTCTGGTATCTCTACTATTCCGTCGGCCACGGGGACCGGCGACATCACCTGCGCGTCGCGAGCAGCGAGGATCCGCTGGGCCCGTACTCCGACGTCATCGCGCTCACGTCACCCGAGCAGGTGCCATTTGCGATCGACCCCCATCCGTTCCAGGACGCGGACGGGCGGTGGTACCTGTTCCATGCACGTGACTTCCTCGATGCCGTCGACGAACGGGGCCGCGACGTTCGCGTGGGAACCGCCCTCGTCGTCAGCCCGCTGCAAGGCATGATCGCGCTTGGCAGGGACGCACACGTCGTCGCCCGCGCGCGGTGCGACTGGCAACGCTTTGCTGCCGACCGGCGGATGTACGGCGGCGTCCACGACTGGCACACGCTCGAGGGGCCCTGCGTGATCCGTCGCGGCGGGAAGTACTACTGCGTCTACAGCGGCGGCTGCTGGGAGAACGACAGCTACGGGGTGGACTACGTCGTTGCAGACGACGTACTCGGCCCGTGGTCCGATGCCGGCACCGAACTGGGGCCACGCATCCTGCGCACGGTTCCCGGCCGGGTCACGGGACCCGGGCATTGCTCGGTGGTCACTGGACCGAATGGGTCGGCCCATTACCTCTGCTACCACGCATGGGATGCCGGGTTGACTGCCCGCCGACTCTGCATCGACGAATTGCGGTTCACAGGCGACGGTCCGCAGTGCTGCGGCCCTTCGTGGACGCCTCGACCGCATCCGAACGGCGTCGCGTACTGAGCGTCGCACCATGCACGTTACCCGCAGTACGCTCAGCGCGCTGGTCGCGCCCACGTCGTTCCAGTGGCTCGCCGGGATCGAGGACACGTTCATCACCGCGCCCTCGCCCAGGACCGGGCGGACGCTCGACGAGTACGAACTGACCGAGCACTACAAGCGCATGGACGCAGACCTCGCGCTTTTCGCGGAACTGGGCCTGCGCTCCGTTCGTTACGGCATCCCCTGGCATCGCATCAACCCGCGACGGGGGGCCTGGGACTTCGGCTGGGCAGACCGCCCGCTCGAACGCCTGCTGGAACTCGGTATCGAGCCCATCGTCGACCTCGTCCATTACGGGCTGCCGGGCTGGATCGAAGATGCGTACCTGCACCCCGATTTTCCGGAATACATGGCGGAGTACGCTGGCCGGATCGCGGAACGCTATCGCGGCCGGATACACGCGTACACGCCACTGAACGAGCCGCGCGTCACCGCATGGTATTGCGGCAGGCTCGGCTGGTGGCCACCGTACCACCGCAGCTGGCGTGGTTTCGTGCGGGTCCTGCTCGCAGTGTGTCGCGGCATCGTCATGACGGTCCAGCGACTGCGGGATGTCGACCCCGAGATCGTCGACGTCCACGTCGACGCGACGGACCTCTACGAGGCAACCGCGCCGGAACTCGCAGGCGAAGCGGCGCACCGCCAGGAAATCGTCTTCCTCGCGCTGGATCTCGTCAGTGGCCGCGTGCGCCCGGGACACCCGCTGTTCGAGTGGCTGCTCGCCAACGGCGCTGAACCCGCAAGCCTCGCTGCATTCGAGACGGTGCCCGTTCGGCCTGACGTGATCGGCATCAACCTGTACCCGCTCTTCTCCGAGAAACGCATGGTCCGTACGCACGGCGGGCTGCGCGTGCGGATGCGCTACGCCTCGGCAGACATCGTCGATCGGCTCGCCACCTTGTACTGGTCGCGCTATCGGCGACCGCTGCTGATCAGCGAGACGGCCTCGATGGGTTCGGTCGCGCGCAGGCGGCGCTGGCTCGATGACTCGGTCCGTGCGGTCGCCCGGGTACGCGCCAGCGGCGTGCCCCTGGTCGGGTACACCTGGTGGCCCTTGTTTGCGCTCGTGACCTGGGGATATCGCGAAGGCCGCAGGCCACCCGAGGACTACCTCAGGCAAATGGGGTTGTGGGACCTGCACTACGAGGCGGGCGGCCTCGAGCGCGTGCGCACGCCACTCGTGGATCGATATCGCGAACTGGCCTGCAGCGGCGCAGCCGAAGTCGGGGCGCTGGGCCTCACGTTGCAACAGGACGGGTGACCCGATGTTCCGCAGTTTCTACCTGGCAGGCTTCGAGTGCGCCACCGGTTACAACATGCACGGCGAATGGATCGACCAGATCGCTGCGACCGAGCACGACTTGCACGTCGACGCCGACTACGGGCGTCTCGCGGGCGTCGGGATCCATGCGGTGCGCGAAGCGATCCGCTGGCCGCTGGTGGATCGTTGCGGACGCTACGACTTCGCCACGGTCGACCCTTTCGTCCGGGCGGCCCGCGCTCACCGGTTCGACGTCATCTGGGACCTGTTCCACTACGGCTATCCGGACGACCTCGACCCGTTCGAGAGCGAATTTGCCGATCGATTCGCACGGTACTGTCGCGCCGCAGCGCGCTACATCGCGGCGCGCACGGATGGCGTCTGTTACTTCACGCCGATCAACGAGCCTTCCTTCTTCGCCTGGGCCGGTGGCGACGCCGGCCGGTTTGCGCCCCACGCGCGCGGACGTGCGGCAGAACTGAAGATGGCGCTCGCACGTGCGGCGATCCGCGGAATCGATGCGATCAGGGACGTCTGCCCGGCCGCCCGCATCGTCAACGTCGACCCGATCTGCCGCGTGGTCGTCGCCGGGGACGATCCGGCGCAGGTCGAGCACGCCCGCCGGTTCAACGAAGAGTGGGTCTTCGAGTTCTGGGACATCGTCAGCGGGCGCACCCGACCCGACCTCGGCGGCACGCCTGCGCACCTCGACATCATCGGGCTCAATTACTACTGGACCAACCAGTGGCAACTGGGCCAGGAAGGAGTTCCGCTTGCCGCTGACGACCCGCGACGCGTACCGCTCGCGGAACTGGTCCGCTCGGTCTGGCACAGGTACGGCGGTGAAATCCTGATCACGGAGACGAGCGCGCTCGGCGAAGCGCGGGGGCCGTGGATCCATGAGTTGTCACTCATGGCGGGGCAGTTGCTCGCCGAGGGTGTGCCGCTCGGAGGCATCTGCCTCTATCCGATCCTCGGCATGCCGGAGTGGCACGCGCGCGACCAGTGGGCGCGGATGGGGCTCTGGGACCTCGAGCGTGAGCAGGACGTGCTGGAACGCATCGCCTACGGGCCCATGATGACGGCCCTGCGCGCGGTGCAAGGCCGACGCGGCTAGAACCTGTAGCCGACCCCGACGTTGAAGAGCAGCGGATCGAGCGTGACGGCTGCCTCGACGGGCACGCTGCCGAGCGCAGGCACGACGCCGGACGCCGTCGTTGCGAAGTAGATCTTGCGCGCATCGGCAAAGGCAGATAGCTGCGGGGTAATGGCGAAGTTGCAGCCGGCCTGCAACACGGCGCCCCACCCGCTGCTCGCCTCGAGCTGCGCGACGTCTCCCGGCTTCGTGTCGAGGATGTATGTGTAGGCTGCGCCGGCACCGAGATAGGGCTTGAAACCGGCGAACTGGCGCGGGGCGTACAGCAGCGAGACGACGATCGGCGCGATCTCGATCTCACCCAGCGTTCCGGAGAGCGGCGGGGAGAGTCCCTGCAACGTTCCGCCCGCCAGAACCGGCAATGCTACCGGCGCACCAATGGCCGCGCGGGCCGTCCAGTGGTCGGTGATGTCGAAACCCACGTCCCCCATGAAGATGCCCTGGTCATCGACCGTGGCTCTGGCGCCCGGCGCCGGTACACCTGCCAGCGACAGCTCGGAGCTCGTATCGAATTTCGCGTACGCAAGCCCGAGCCGCGTCGACCAGCGGGACGGGGCATCGGTCGGGCCCGCTGCGGGCCATGCCGCTGCGGCCATGCACAGGGAAGCGATCAGCATCAGCTTGTTCACCGGAAAGTCCTCAGCACTTTGTGCTCCGGCGGGGATTCTGGGCGCATGAGCGTCACGGCTGTTTTGTAATATGCTGCCTTTCTTTTCGAAATCCGGCTTTACCACATGGCGACGAGTCCCTGGCGGATGGTCAGCAAGGCAATCGGCGAACGTCCGCTCGTCAGCGCGGACGTCGGCCGCAGGCACCCGATGCGCGTCGAGCGATACATGTTCCAGGCGAGGCAACAACGCTTGCCTGCGCTGGAATGTGCCGTGCTGGTAGTCCACCTCGGAGGTGCCCGGGTGTCAGGCGGTAAGCTCCACGGCAGGCCGTCCAGCTTCATCCCGAGTGTGGCGCTCTTCCTCACGCCCGGCTGCCCGTCGGAGTGGTTCCCTGAAGGGCCCATCGACGTCGCAGGCATCTACCTGCCCGCGGTCACCGGTGAACGCCTGTCGCGGCTCGTCCCGGACGCAAGCGGAGGCCCGGCGGAATTCTCGTTCTCCGACCCCCTGGTCACGGCCGCCACGCTGCAACTCGTCGAGGAACTCGCGCGAGGGCCCGACGGGGATGCACGCTTCCTCGAGGACCTGTCCCGGCTGCTGGTCGGGCAGATCGAACGCGTCCTGCGGGGACGGGCAGGCAACCGGCTGTCGCCCTCGCGGACCCAGCTCGGCAGGTTGCGCTCGGTACTCGCGTGGATCGACCGGAATCTGGCCGAAGAAATCACGAACGCTGCGCTGGCGCGCCAGGCCGGCCTCAGTGAATCCTATTTCCGTCACGTCTTCGCCAGCGCATTCGGCGTGTCGCCGAGCCAGTACGTGCAGCAGCGCCGTCTCGAGAGGGCGCGCGAGTTGCTGAAGGTGACGCACCTGCCGATCGCCCACATCGCCACGGAGTGCGGGTTCGCGAGCCAGAGCTACCTGACGACGCGTTTCAAGGCCAGGCATGGCGTCACGCCCGCGCGGTTCAGGCGCGCGGTCACGCAGCATTAGACCCAGTCCGAGGCGAGCCTGCCATTGCTCCATCGATCTTGCCGGTAAGTCCGGACTGCATCTTCTGCCAGCGCGATCCAATATCGGCATCACGACGGTTCGAGCCAAGCCAGACTCCGGCAGCGGTCTGTACGCCCCCTGTGACGCAGGCCGCGAGCCTAGACGGGAGATCGTCATGACACCTCGACAAGCCATTGAAGCCCCGCTCACCCGACGCGACGTACTGACCGCGTCCGCTGCATTACTGACAGGCGTCGGCATCGGTGGCGCACTGACGTCGCATGCCGGGCCGGCCGAGACTCCGTCCCTGCCGCTGCCGTGGCCGTGGGTGGAACTCGACCCGCTCGAAGCCGGCCGCCGCGCTTATCGCTTCTACAAGGAAAAAGGGGGCTGCGGAACGGCTTCCTACCTGAGCCTGCTGAGCCTGCTCAAGGAGAAAGTCGGCCACCCGTGGACCACGATGCCCGACATGCTGATGGCGCATGCAGCGTCGGGATTCGGCGGGCACGGCACGCTCTGCGGGGCGCTGGCGGGCGCCTCGACCATCATCAACATGGTCACCTACGGCGAGAAGCGGGACTCGTACCAGCAGAACAGCCAGATCATCGACCGGCTGTTCTGGTGGTACAGCGAGCAGGATTTCCCGACGACCCGCTTCGACGACCTGTCGCCGATGCCGAAGCAGATCCAGGTCAACGCGACGTCGCCACTCTGCCACGTCTCCGTGTCGAAATGGGTCATGGCGGCCAAGGCGACGATCAAGTCCGATGCAAAGATCGAGCGCTGTGCGAAGGTCGCCGGTGAGGTCGCCTACACAGTCACGCTCGCCCTCAACGAGTACTTCGCCGGCAAGTGGGTCGCGCCGGTCTGGAAGCCTGCCCCGGAGATCGAGCACTGCGTCAAGTGCCATGGGCCGGACACTGCGGCGAAGCCAGCGCGCAAGTGGAACCAGCAAGGGCACATGGACTGCCTCGACTGCCACACCGACCACACGGCGTGACGACGCCGGTGCCGAAGCCCTAGAGCGACCTGGCGAACAGGTCCACCTCGACTTCGGGCAGGCCCGAGTATCGCAGGCCCTTTTCCCGCGTAAACCCCAGCTTGGTCACCACGCGGGCGGAGGCGAAGTTTTCCGGGTGCACCATGGCCACCAGGCGCTCCAGGCCCGCGACCGAACGGGCAAAGTCGATCGAGGCCCGCCCGGCCTCGGTCGCGAGGCCCAGCCCCCAGTATTCCTCGAAAAACCGATAGCCGAGCTCGTTCTCGGCGATCTCCGGAACGTACTTGATGCCGCTGAAACCGATCACTGCGCCGGTGGGCTTCCAGACACAGGCGAACCGGCCGTAGCCATACGTTGCGTAGTCGTGGAACGGCGCTGATTTCATGTACTCGAGCGCGGCTTCCCGCGACGCGATCGGTGCGCTCTGGGCATGGCGGATGATCGCGGGCCGCGAGCAGAGCTGGAAGAACGCTTCGAGGTCGTCCGGCTGGAAGCGGCGCATCAGGAGCCGACCCGTGTCGATGACTTTGTCCATGGGACGGCATAGTGGCCCAGGCGTTCGCATTTCGGATAGCGCTTTTGGCAACCCCGCGTGGCAAGCTTTGCCCGATGAGGGACGAGAGATTCGGCAGGCGGTCAAGTGTCTAGGCCATGCACGGCGGCTTTGCCGCTCATCTTCGCATTGGGGCTCATGGCCGGCTGCACCACGCTGCCGCAGCCGGAGGAATTGCGCGACTCGGTCGCTGCCTATCCCGGGGGCACCTTGCCTGCCGCCCTCGACGGCCGTGCACGGTTCCGGGAGATCTTCTGCGGCCTCATGGCGGCGAGTGCACCAGCCGGCGATGCGGGGGGCTGTGACGAGCTGTTGTGGCAACTCGCCGACGAGCCCGCCCGGGTGCCTCAACCGCCGACGCTTCCCCCGCTGTCCCCCAGCCTGCGCATTTTCGTGGTGAGCGGGGCTTTCGGCGACTGTCGGGGCATCGACACGATTCCCTACGGTACCGAGATCCAGCATCTCGCGGCACAGGGCGTGAGAGTCGAAGCCGTCATGGTCAGCGGCCGCTCCAGCGCCGAACGCAATGCACGCCAGCTTGCAGAGGTCATCCAGGGCGCGCACATCCAGCCCGGTGACCACGTCGTGCTGATCGGCTATTCGAAGGGGGCCGTGGACATCCTGCAGTTCCTGTCCGACTTCCCGCAGCTGGGACACCAGGTGGTTGCAGTCGTGAGCGTTGCCGGTGCGATCTACGGGTCGCCACTCGCGACCCGGGCCGACTGGTGGTACCGGACACTCTTTGCGCAATCGTTCGGGAAAATGTGCGACCCCGGCGATGGCCAGGTCCTCACCAGCCTCGTGCCCGTGACGCGACGTCAATGGCTCGAGCAGCATCCGCTGCCGACGCACGTTGCCTATTTTTCGCTGGCCGCCTTCACGACTGGCGAACACCTCAGCTCCGGGTTGAAACCGACGTGGCGCATCCTCGCCGGCGAGGACCGTCGCAACGACGGCCAGGTCCTGGTCGCGGACGCCGTCATCCCCGGCGCCACCCTGCTCGGGTACGTCAACGCCGACCATTGGGACATCGCCATCCCGATCGAGCGACAGATGCCTCACCTCTCTGCCCGCAAGGATCCACGCCAGTTTCCGCGGCCGGTCCTGCTCGACGCAATGCTGCGGTACGTGAGCGAATCCCTCGAACCCGCCGCTCGCACGGCAATGTGAAGGCGTAACCCCCGATGACGATGCTGCCGACCCCGGCCACCGCTCCTCTGCTGCTCGCAGCCACGTTGCTTCTTGCGGGCTGCGCCGCCACGTCGCCGGCGATCGACGGCAACGCGGATCCAGAACTCGCCGCCTTCGTCGCCGAGACGAGCGCGTCGTCGGTACTCGGCCCCGACGCTCGCTTCATCGGCAGCAGTTACGCGGACGTCGGCCAGAGCGGGTTGTTCCCGGTGCGAACCCCGGAGCAATGCCGGGTCGCTGTAGTGCACGGCGGCGAGGATTCCTTTGCCCTGCGGCTCGAGGCCCTCAAGAATGCAAGGAAGTCGATCCGCATCCAGGCGCTGGTGTTCAAGGGCGACGAGAGCGGGCTGCGCATCGCGGAAATCCTGAAGCAGAAGAAGGCGGACGGGCTCGACGTACGCCTCATCGTGGATGCCTTCTCGAATCCATGGCTGCAGACGCAGTGGATGTATTTCGACCTGAAGCAGAACGGCATCGAGGTCGAAGGCTACGAGGCGATGGCGTTGCAGTGGCTGAACGAGGTGCCGGTACCGAACCTCGTGCCGCACACCGATCCGGACGCACTCGACAAGCGCTACCACGAGAAGATGTGGATCATCGACGGCGAGACGGCGGACGCGGTCGCGATCACGGGCGGACTGAACATCGGCAACGAGTATTTCCGTGCCAACCCCGCGAACCCTGACGGCACGTGGCGCGACCAGGACGTCGTCGTCCGCGGCGAGATCGTGGGCGACCTCGTCACTGCCTTCGATCGCAACTTCGACTACTTCGTCGGCGTAAAAAAGAGCCGTGGCATCTTCAATACCAACCTGTACTGGGATGCCACCCGCGCGGTGCTCGACAAGACCGGCAAGATGCCGATCCACTACACGAAGGATCCGCAGGTCGTACGGAACGTGGCCGCACTCGAGTCACGGCGGCCGGAGTTGCAGTTCCGCGGCGCGACGTGCCGGTTCCTGCAGAATCGTCCCCGGCTCGGGGAAACCTATATCCAGCAGGCCTACGTCAAGCTGATCGAGCGTGCCGAGCGCGAAGTGCTGATCGCCAACGCCTACTTCATTCCCACGCCGTCGCTGTTCACTGCCCTCACGGATGCTGCGAAACGCTGCGCCTCGGTACGCCTGATCTCGAACAGTCCCGAGACCAACGACCTGCCCGAGATCACGCTGGTTGGCCGGGGTTATTACAAGGACCTGCTGGCGGTGAACGAGTCGGCACAGGTCAAGGCGTGCGGCAATGCCGATGCCGGCCTGCGCATCTGGGAATGGGTGGGCCAGGCACCGGACGAGCCGGTCCGCAACCAGGGCACGATGCATTCGAAGTTCGCGGTGTTCGACGGGTTGCGCGGCCTGGTAGGTTCGTACAACCTAGATCCCCGCAGCGAGAAGCTCAACAGCGAGACGGCAGTCGTCTTCCTGCAGCCGGAGCTTGCTGCACGACTTCGAACCACCTTCATGACCGAAGACCTGCGGTATGCGCGCGAAGTCACGCCGGAACAGGCAGCGCAGTTCGAGTCCCCTGCCAGCATCGTCGAGCGGTTCCGCAAGTCCCTGGGACAGGCTTTCGAGGAGCACCTCTAATGCATCCAGGCACGACATCGCGCATGGCATCGCGGCTCGTTCTGCTTGCGTTGATCCTGCTGCCAGGGTCAGCGGTTGCCGCCACGTTTGCGCCTGATCTGCTCGAAACCCCGGCCGAACTGCCCGACGTCAGGTCGAAGTCGATCGGCGACGTCACCGTGTCGGTCTCGATCCTGACCGACCAGCAGGCGCGGCAGCATTTCGGCGTCGATTTCGCGAAGCACGAGCTCCAGGCCCTGTGGATGAGCGTGCGCAACGCCTCCGATCGCCGGCTCTGGTTCATCCGTAACACTCTCGACCCTGACTTCTACTCGGCCGAGGAAGCGGCCCTGCTGGTGCAGGGCCAGGTCCCGAAGGCCGCGAGGCCAGCGCTGCACCAGCACTTTCGCGACGAGTCGATCCGGGTCCAGCTCGTCCCACGGACCGTCACGCAAGGATTCATATTCCTGCCGCGCGTCGAGGGCGGCCGCTACGTGGACATACGGCTGCACTCCGATGCGTCTCACGACGCACTCCAGGAATCTGCAGCCGCCGCCGGCGCGGGGTCGCTCCCTGCACGGGCGCCGCGGGAACTGCGCTTCGATTTTGCCCTGCCGCTGCCGGACGGCGACTTCGACTATGAGCGCCTTGATCCTGCTGCCACCTACCAGGGCAGGACCCTGCCCAACCTGGCCCTCGATGAGTTGCGCGCGACGCTGGAGCAGCTGCCTTGTTGCGTCGCCGACGCCGAGGGCGAACGCGAAGGCGACCCGCTCAACTTCGTCATCGTCGGTGAGAGCGCGGACGTCCTGAACTCGCTGTCACGCAGTGGCTGGTCATTCACGCATCGCATCGACTTTCGTACGATCAGGCGCGAGGTCGGTGCCGCGGTTGCGGGCACGTCCTATCCCGTGGCGCCGGTGAGCAGCCTCTACGTATTCGATCGCAAGCAGGACGTCGCTCTGCAACGCGCACGTCGCTCGATCAGCCAGCGCAACCACATGCGGCTCTGGCAGGCGCCCTTTCGCTTCGAGCAACGTCCCGTCTGGGTCGGCCAGGTCAGCCGCGACATCGGCATCAAGGTCACTCCAAAGTCGCCTACGCTCACGACCCACGTGATCGACCCGCAGGTCGACGCGACGCGGGAGTACCTGCTGCACAGCCTGATCGCGCAGGGATTCGTCGAACGGTTCGGCTTCGTGAAGGGCAGCGCATCTGGCACGCCTGCGCAGCCGCGGTTCAACCTGACCGGCGATCCCTATCACAGCGACGGCCTGCGCCTCGTCGTGATGCTCTCGGCAGAGCCCATACCGCCTGACGAAATCCGCAGCCTGCTGTGGGAAGAATCGGCCCCGCCAATCGCGGCCGGACAGAGCAAAGCCGCCGAGCGGAACGTGCGACCCGTGGAGCCGGGGCCGTGAATCTCGTCGTGCGCCCCGCAGTTTCCTTCATTCGTGACGCAAGGCATCGATGGGATTCAGCCCGGCCGCCCTGCGTGCCGGGAAATAGCCGAAGATCACGCCGATTGCAGCCGAGAACAGGAACGACAGCAGGTTGATGCCCGGGTTGAACAGGTACGGCACGTTCATGAGTTGCGCGAGCCCGATCGATGCACCGGTCGCCAGTGCGATGCCGACGATGCCGCCGAGGCTCGACAGCACGACCGCCTCGATCAGGAACTGCAGCAGGACCTCACGCTCCAGCGCGCCGATCGCGAGTCGCGTGCCGATCTCGCGCGTCCGTTCGGTAACGGAGACCAGCATGATGTTCATGATGCCGATACCGCCGACCAGCAGGCTCACCGCCGCGACGGCAGCGAGGAGCGCCGTCAGGATCTTCGTCGTACTGGTCAGAGTCTGCGTGATCTGCCGCGTGTCCATGACGCGGAAGTCATCATCCTCGTTCTCTTCGATGCCGCGGCGCTCCCGCAGGAGCAGGGTGATCTGGTCCCTGGCCGCGTCGATCGACGCGCCGGCGGCGACGGAGATCAACAGTCGGTTGACATCCTGGCTGCCGCTGAGCCGCCGCTGCACGGTACGCAACGGCATGATCACCGTGTCGTCCTGGTCCGAACCCATGGCCGACTGACCCCTCGATGCCAGCAGGCCGATCACCTCGCAGGCGAACTGCTTGATGCGGATCTCGCTGCCCACCGGGTTCTGGCCGCCGAAGAGCTTGTTACGCACCGTTTCGCCGATCACGCACACGGCCTTGCCCGAGCGTTCCTCAGCGTCGCTGAACGCGCGGCCCGCCACGAACTCCCAGTTGGCGGCTTCGAAGTAGTCGTCGTTGGTGCCGCTCACCACCGTCGACCAGTTGCTCGCCTGGTACACCGCGGTCACGGACTTGCTGACGACCGGCGCGACGAGTCGCGCTGCACCGACCTGGTTACGAATGGCCTCGACGTCGTCGTCCCGGAAAGCCGGAGCCCCGTCCGAACCCGGCCCGAATCTCTGGCCCGGCACGACGATCAGCAGGTTGCTGCCCATGCTCGAGATCTGGTCTGAGACTGACTTGGTGGCACCATTGCCGAGCGTCACCATCGTGATGACCGCGGCGACGCCGATGACGATGCCCAGCACGGTCAGGAACGAGCGCAGCAGGTTGCGCCGGATGGCGCGGAGCGCGAGCAGCACGGTGTTCCACAGCATCACTGCGCTCCCGGGTTGCGACGATCGCTCTCGACCCGTCCATCGACGAACTTCACCACACGACGCGCATGGGCCGCCACGTCAGGTTCGTGCGTCACCATGAGCACTGTGATGCCGTGATCACGGTTGAACGCGGCAATCAGATCCATGATTTCCCCGCTCGTGCGACTGTCGAGGTTCCCGGTGGGTTCGTCCGCGAGCAGCACGGCGGGCCGCGTCACCATCGCGCGTGCGATCGCCACGCGCTGCTGCTGGCCGCCGGAGAGTTCCGCAGGCGTGTGGTCTTCCCAGCCGCCGAGGCCGACTTGTGCCAGCGCCGTGCGTGCGGCACCGTGCCGCGCGGCGGCCGGCTCGCCCCGATAGATCAGCGGGAGTTCGACGTTTTCCAGTGCGGTGGTCCTCGCCAGGAGATTGAAGCCCTGGAAGACGAAACCGAAATAGTGCCGCCGGAGCAGTGCCCGCTGGTTGCGCGTCATCTGCTCGACACGCGCTCCCTGGAACTCGTAGCTGCCGCTGGTCGGCGTGTCGAGGCAGCCCAGGATATTCATGGCCGTGGACTTGCCGGAGCCGCTCGGGCCCATGATCGCGAGGAACTCGCCCGGGTCGACGCCCAGGTCGATGCCCTTGAGCGCCTCGAACGCAGCCGGTCCCTGGCCGTACGTCTTGGTGATGGCGGACAGGTGGATCAGGGGCACGGCGCTCATGGCGTGCTGACCACCGCCTCCGTGATGACTTCCATCCCAGCCTTCAATTCACCACCGAGGATTTCCGTCACCTTGCCGTTGGTCGCACCGGTCCTGACCTCGATGGCTGCGGGGCTCCCGTCGCGCAACACCCAGATTCGAGAGGGTCCATCGCCGGGCGCAGCTTTCACCTTCTTCGGCGTACTCGGCGGGCGAGGCATCAATGCTCCGACGACGCCGCGGCTCTGCTTCTTCGCGGGCGCAGCGGCAACGACGGGCGAGAAGCGCAGGGCCGCGTTCGGCACGAGCAGGGTGGCCTCACGCGTCAGCGTGGTGATTTCGGCCGTGCCCGTCATGCCGGGACGCAGGCTGAGGTCGTCGTTCGCGACCGCAAGCAAGGTGAGGTACGAAATCACGCCGTCCTTTTCCTGCGAGCCATACCCCACACGCGTGATGACGGCGCTGTACTTCCGGCCCGGCCATGCATCGACCGTGAAGGTCGCTTGCTGGCCGACTTTCACCTGGCCGACGTCCGCTTCATCGACGTCGACCTGCAGTTCCATCTTGGCCAGGTCCTCTGCCAGCGTGAACAACACCGGGGCCTGGAATGACGCCGCCACGGTCTGCCCAGGTTCGACCTTGCGGGTCAGCACGACACCGTTGATCGGTGAGCGGATGCCGGCCTTCTTGAGGTTGGTCTCATCCGAACGGACGCTCGCACGCGCCTGCGCCACGTTCGCGCGCGCACTGGCCTCCTCCGCCATGGCGCGCTTGGCATTGGCGTCAGCCATGTCCATCTCGCTGCGCGAAGGCAATCCTCCCCCGGTCTTTGCCGAAATTTCGCGAAAGCGCCTCAACTCCGCCTGCTTTTCGACCACCGTCGCCTGTGCCTGCAGCACCTGTGCCTCCGCTGCGGCCAGGCCGGCGCGGGAACGTTCGACCGCATCCTGCAGCTTGGAGAGATCGAGCTGCGCAAGAACCTGGCCTTGCTGGACGCGATCGTTCTCGTCGACGAAGACCGCGGTGACGATGCCTGACAACTCGCTGCCGACCTCGACCTGGTTGGTCGGCTGCAGGTTGCCGGTGGCCGATACCTTCACGACCAGGTCGTCGATGACCGCAGGCTCTGTCCTGTAGCGGGGCCCGCTCGAATCATCACGGGACACCAGAAACACCACAGTCGCGATGACGGCCGTGGCCGCGAGGAGCAGACCCCATTTATGGCGCGCCATGAATCCCTGCGACCGGGTCTCGAGCAGGGCCGCAAGGTCACTGCGCTGACTCTGTTCGGGTACGTTCGACATGATCGGGCGCTGTCCTCACCGGCCGGCTTTTGTGGAACCAATAGAGTCCCGCCGCACCCAGCAACTTGTAATGACGGATATCCGCAAACCACCCTGGCTGGCGACGCCAGGTACCCGCCGGCCCGGCGGCCGGTCTAACATCCGGCCATGATGGATGAATCCCGCGACTACCTGCTCCGGCAACTCGATACCGCCTGGAAACTGATGCAGTTCCATCTCGACGGGCTTGGCACCAGCGAATGCCTGTGGCGCCCGGCTCGTGTCGGACTGCACGTGCAACAGGCGACCGATGGCCGCTGGCGTGCGGACTGGCCCGAACACGAGGGCTACGACCTCGGTCCGCCGAGCATCGCATGGCTGACGTGGCATATCGGCTTCTGGTGGTCGATGGCACTCGATCACTCGTTCGGCACGGCAACCCTCGCGCGCGAGAGCATCGACTGGCCTGGCAGCGCCGAGGGTGTCCGGGAACGGCTGGCCGGCCTGCACGGCAGTTGGCGGACAGCCATCGAACCATTGTCCGATGCGGATCTCCGCTCGCCGCAGCGCACGCGCTGGCCCATGCAGGACCGGCCGTTCGGCGACGTGATCGCCTGGGTGAACATCGAACTGATGAAGAATGCCGCGGAGATCGGCTACGCGCGGTTTCTTTACGCGGCCCGGAGCGAGTGATGGCAAGCCCAGCAAAGAAGGTGGCACTGGTCATCGGGGCAGGCGACGCGACGGGCTCGGCCATTGCCAGGCGTTTCGCGCGGGAGGGCTACACCGTCTGTGTCACGCGGCGCAGCGCCGAGAAACTGCGCCCGCTCGTTGACGAAATACGGTCGGCGGGTGGAGATGCCCATGGTTTTGGCTCGGACGCCCGCAAGGACGACCAGGTCGCCGAACTGGTCGAGCACATCGAGACGCAGATCGGGGCGATCGAGGTGTTCGTGTTCAACATTGGCGCCAACGTCCCCTGCAGCGTCCTCGAAGAGACGCCCCGCAAGTTCTTCAAAGTCTGGGAGATGGCCTGTTACTCGGGATTCCTGACGAGCCAGGCCGTGGCGCGACGCATGGTCACCCGTCGGCAGGGCACGATCCTGTTCACCGGCGCCACCGCTGCGCTACGCGGTGCAGCGAACTTTGCGGCCTTCGCCGTGGCCAAGCATGGCCTGCGCGCGCTGGCGCAAAGCATGGCGCGGGAACTCGGGCCGCTGAACATACACGTCGCGCACGTAGTCATCGACGGGGCGATCGATACTGCGTTCATCCGGGAGAACTTCCCGGCGATGTACGCCGCAAAGGACCAGGACGGAATCCTGTCACCTGGACACATCGCGGACGCGTACTGGTACCTGCACAGCCAGCCGCGCGATGCCTGGACGTTCGAGCTCGACCTGCGACCCTGGATGGAGCGCTGGTAATCGGTCTGTCGCGGCGCGCCGTCTCGCGGGCCGTCACTGAGGATCGTGAAGGCGGACGTGGTGTTCTTCGCGAGGACAGGCGCATCCGTGATGAGCATGGTCGCGCCGGGCGAGCACCCACCCCCTGTTCGCCGCGACGCCGGCGGGCCGGAGCCGCGAGGCTCCGGCCCGTATCTCGTGTTGTCCCGGCTGGCCGGGAGGCCTCGACTTTGGGCGTTCCCCCGCGCCCCGTGTAACATCCGCGGGCCGCGTTAACACCAAGGAAACGCCGCCGACACATCCTGGAAATGGAACCAACAGGCAACGGCCTCGCCCGCCAGCGACGCCGCGAGGTGGAAGAATGTTCGTTACTCGTGCGCAGTTGTACGCCGCGATGATCGCGAGCCTGCTGGCCCCGGCTGCGAATGCGGCCACCGCACCCATCCGCTTCGGTCCGATCGAGTTCGGTGCGAGCCTCGAGGCAATCCAGGCAGCCGTGCCCGACGCACGCTGGCAGACGACCTCCAGGTCTGAGTTCACCGGCCGCGCTTTCAAGATCGCTGCCGAGGAAGCCATCGAGTTCGGTGGACGCCGGATGAAGGTCGAGGCGCACCGGCAGGAATACGACTGGGACATCATCCTGACGTCGCGCACCGCCGAGGCCGGGCCCGAAGGCTGTGAGCAGGCCGGCTTGACGATGCTCACGGCGCTGGAGGACAGCGCGGGCACACTCAGCGGCGCACCCGACCCGCAGGGCGAGACGCTGCACTTCGGGCGCGCCTCGACTGCACGATTCCTGGCGCTCGACG
>Ga0105090_10000748_pt1 | contig 16632 bp, 11 predicted proteins | sample PPLLak3March2015_FD_79110 | JGI IMG/M metagenome (GOLD analysis project Ga0105090, IMG submission 79110) | Freshwater sediment microbial communities from Prairie Pothole Lake near Jamestown, North Dakota, USA - PPLs Lake P7 Core (1) Depth... | ecosystem: Environmental > Aquatic > Freshwater >... | reverse complement strand
GCCATTCGACCACGGCGTCGCGCACACCCGCCGCGTGGGACAGGTACACCAGACCGTCGAGCGCCACGGGCACGGATTCGTGCGTCGTGACGAACTGCGCGCCCGCGGGCACGGGCGAGCCGTCGGGCTGCAGCACGCGCAGCGTCGCCGCGCTCGCGCGGACGACCGGGAAGCGCACGACCGGCCCGCTGCGGTAAGCCGGCGTCACGACGATGCGTGGCGTCGAGAGCGACGCGTCGAGCGGCAGTTCGCGCGGATCGATGCTGATGGCGTTCGTCTCGTAAGCGCGCAGCGAGTCGAGCAGCACGCGGCCCTTTTCGTCCGTGCGGCCGATCGGCTGGTTCTCGACGTAGACGGTCATGCCGGGGTAGTCCGCAACCTCGACGACCGCAAAGCTGCGGTCGAGCCGACGGGCCGGCAGCACGCCGGCGTCCGTCACGGCGAGGCCGCCGGTCGCGTTGACGCGCCAGCCGTCCGTGCCGTCGCGCCGCGCGTACTGGGCGCCCACCGTGCCGGCGCTGCCCTGCGCGAGATACTCGAGCCGCGCGTCCTCGCTCGAGGAGATCGAGGCGAAGTAGCCCGTGCCGCTGCCGGGCGGCAGGTCGCGCTGCACGGAGGCGACGGCCTCGAACTCGTCGATGCCCTCCGCATCCGGCGAATAGCGCAGGCTGGTCGAGGCAGTGCTGCGCCGCCCGAACGGCAGCGTCCAGCTCACGAACAGGTCCCGTGCGTCGTCTTCGGCCCGCGTGTGGCTCGCGACCAGGCTCACGAACCCCCACTCGCCGAGCGTCACGGAGTGAGCGAGCCCGATCGTAGAGGAACTCGGCCCGTCCCAGCGCGTTTCCCGGCCGTACGAGAGCTGCAGTCCACCGTAGCGACCGAGGTCGTAGCCGACGCCCCCGAAGCTGCGCTGCCGCAGCCGGTCGGACTGTGCGGTACCGCCGACCTGGGCAAAGTCCTCGGATGCCTGCTGCACTCGCACGAAGACGCTGGCGCGCCGCCCGTTGCGCTCGAAGCCAGCGCCTGCGAGCCAGCCGACGTCGCCCTCGCCGCCAGCGGCGCCGGTCAGGCTGACGACCCCGAGCGCACCGACCTGCCACGCGACGTCGACACCCGCGGCCGCGGCCCCCCCGACCTGGCCCTCCGCGCGGACTTCCGTCGTGAGCTGGTCCGTCAGCCCGCGCCGCAGCGTGGCGGAGGCGACGGCATCGCCATAGGCGTTGCTCCGCAGCGCGTAGTCCTCGCGGATCGCGCCGACCTCGAGCGAATACTCGACGAGGCCCGCGCGCAGCAGGCTCGGGCCCGTGTAGTACGGCTGGGCGATGACCTGCTGGCGGCCCAGCGCGTCGGTCACGACGACCTGCATCTGGCCGGCGCCCGTGACGGGCGGCAGCCGCTCGATCGTGAACGGACCGGGCGGCACGTCCTGGCTCGTGACCCGGTTGCCGTTCACGAAGACGTCGACGGTCGACGGCACGACCGCCTCGCCCTGCGCGGCGAGGAACGGTGTCGTCACGAGCGTCGGCTGCGTGGCGAAATTCGTGCCGAACTGCACGCCGCCGAGCCGAACTGCGCGACCCCAGGCGCCGGGCGCGCTGATCGAGTCGCCGACGCGCAGCGTCGCGAGCCGATCCGGCAGGTCGAGCGTCCAGGTCGACTCGAGCCGCACGACGCCGCGCTCCTGCGTGTCGTCGCGCGCGACGAGCGACTGCGTGTAGACGCCGCGTGGGCCGTAGGCGCCGGCGTCGAAGAAACCGCCGAGACTCGACCGGCCGTCGACGCTCTCGCCGGAAAGATCGTAGTTCAGGAAACCGCCGAGTTCGGCCGGCGTCACCTGGGGCGGCGCGTCGGGACTCGCGACGCTGACCGTCGGCACGAATGCGGACGGCGGGAGGATCACCTGTGCGCTCTGGGTGGCCTCGTCGAAGCGGACGTCGGCACCGAGCTCGGTGCCGAGCCGTACGTACGGCTCGCCGTCGATCAGCACCAGGCCCCGCTCGGGACGCCGGACGCGCAGTGCCTCGAGTGGCGCGGCGGGCACGAGCAGCGTCCCGTCCGCGTCGCGCCGCGCGACCAGCGTCGTCGTCTGCGCCTGCTCGTTCAGCCGCAGCTCGACGATCAGGGTCGAGTCGTTCGATGGGGCAGGATCGGCCGCGGCGGCCGCGGCAGCCAGCGCTAGCGAGACTGCCACGGGCAGTGCGCGGCGCATGGTTCAGGGACCCGCGATCGGGGTCTCCACCTCGAAGTCGCCGGACTCGGCGCGACCGCGCACGCGGAGCTGCCGGGTTCCTGCGGGCAGCGACGCGGCCTCTGCCGGCTCGAGCGTCCAGGTGCGCGACTGGCCGGGGAGCAGGTAGGCGGCGACGTTCTGTTCGACGCCGTCCGTGGCCGCGCCGGGCGCCGAGACCACGAACGAAAGCACACGATCGTGCGCCGTGCCCGAATTGCGGGCCGTCAGCACGACGGCACCGTCCGGGTTGCGGGCGGCGGACCACGCGAGCGCCGGACGGGCGTCGGCCGCGGGTTGCACGAAAACGGGCAGGCTGATCCGCAGCGCCATGCTGAGGCCCGTGAACTCGGGGCTCGCCTGTTGCGGCACCTCGGTCAGGATCAGCCGGTAGCTGAGTTGCCGCGTCGCATCGGCGGGCCGCCGCAGCGCCACGCGCAGCAGCTGCGATCCCTGCGGGGGTATCGTGAAGATCACCGGGGTCACCAGCACGTCGCGGGTCGGCGTAAGGCGGTCCTCGCCCTCGGCCTGCTCCCAGAGCATGGCCTCGGCCTGCACGACGATCGGCACGTCCTCCGGATTGCGTACCGTCAGCGCCCCGGTCTGCGCGGCCGCCGAGAGCTCGACGCGCAGCGGCGAGATCGAGAACGAGCCCGCGTCCGACCGCGCCGGCGACAGCCCGAAGGCTGCCGCCGACGCAATCAGGGCCAGCGTGAGGGGCCTCAGGTTCACGGACGCGATCAGTAGGAGACCGTGGCCGTGATCGTGGCGCTGTAGGCGCCCGGCTTCGCCGTCAGGTTGTTCGCGGCGAGGATGCGGCCGTGCACGGTGTGCGGGTTCTGCTGGGCCACGCCGACGCCGTTGCCGGTGCCGTTGACTGTCGCCGTGGTGCCGCCCACGCCGTCGCCCCAGACCGCGTCCGACGCGCCGCTGCCGACGTGCAGGTTGTAGATCAGCTTGTCCGAACCGTTCAGCATCTCGCGGGCCGCGAACGAGCCGGGGCCGGAGCTCAGCAACACCGTGTACGGGGTGTCCTTGCTGCACCGGACGTTGATGGTCGACGTCGCCGTGGTGTCCGTCACGTCGTTGATGTCGAAGTTGCCGAAGCTCAGGTTGCCCGCCGAGATGAAGCAGTTCGCGTTCACGGTGGCGGTCACGTTGAAGGTCGTGGTCTTGGTCGCGGCCTGGGCCGTGCCGGCCAGGGCCAGCCCGACAGCAGCGACGAGTGGGATCAGATGAGTCTTGCGCATAGGTGTGGTCAGCCTCGTGGTTGCAGAGAGTCGTTCCCGACCGCGGCGACGCTGCATTCGTATGGTTGACGTTACGCAGGCGGACCGCGGATCGAGTGGCGCGGATTCTCTGCAGCGGGCCGGCGGCGAGTTGTGACGGGCGTCGCGCTTCGCTTATGTAAACCGCGCCCGTTGCGGCCGTTGATTGCGGAACGTGGCGCGGGTCTCAATCGCGACGGGCCGGCTCGAGCGCGAAGTCGGGGCTGCCGTAGTGGACGTAGTCGGCCCAGTCGATCGACCCTTGCTCCTGCACGCGCCGACGCGCCTCGAGCACGCACGCGCCGAGCGTTTCGCCCTCGAGCAGCCGCTCGTAGAATCGGGTCGAGAAGGCATAGGCCGCCTGGTCGCCCACCGGCCAGTGCGTGCCGAGGAAGTTTGCCACGCCGCCCGCGAGGAACGCCTCGGCGACGCTGGTCGGGCGCCCGCCCACGGGCACCCGCCGCTCCGATCCCCGGCGACGGCGGACGCGTGCCGCTTCGCACGCGTTGAAGAAGACCAGCGCCGGCAGTTGCCCGAGCGAAGCCAGGTCTGCGCCGCGCAGGACCTCGCGGCCCGCGCAGACGAGGCCGCTGCGACCCGGGTCGTCGGGATCGAAGAAGCCGTGGCCCGCGAAGTGCAGCACTTCGTAGCCGCCCGAGGCGAACGCCCCGAGCAGCGCATCGCGCGTGGCCGCGGCCCCTTCCAGCATCACGACCTCGGCGTCGCGATCGCGCAGCAACCGTGCCACGGCGTGGCCTTCGTCGGCGGCGCCCGGCAGGTCGCGCGTCGGGTCGATGGCGACCAGCACCCGGAGGCCGCGGGACGATTCCGCGCGCTCGCTCCAGCGGGCCACCGTCAGCGTCTCGCTCGCGTACCGACGGCTCAGGCCGCCTTCGAGCGCCGGCCAGCCGTCGCCGACGTGCAGGGCTTCCCAAGGCACGCGCGAGCCCTCGCGGTCGTGCACGACGACGAGGGCACGGTGCCGAACCGACGCGAGTCCCTCGCGCACCGAATCCGGGAGTACCAGATGCGCGAGCCCGGCTCCGAAGCGCACCATCCCCCGCGCGTCGAGCTCTCCGGACTCCGCCTTCCCGACGTGGGCCCGCAGGTCCTTCCGCGAGACGATCGCGGTTCCGCTCAGCACGGCGGCCTTCGCGCCGACGGTGAGCAGCGACGAGCGGCACTCGAAATCGCCGCGTCCGTGCTCGAGCAGCGTCACGAGCAGGTAGGCGGGATCGACGCGGGCGATCCGGACCTCCTTCGCGGCCCGGCGCGCCTCGCGCGACACGGCCGTGTCCGTCTCGTCGATCGACAGCATCGGTGCGCCGGGCGGCGGCCGGTCGACGAGGCGCTGGACGGCCCGCCTGAGCGAGCCGTACCGGCGTCGGTCGATCTCGCAGATGGTGATGCGCCGGATCACGCGGCCGGGGTCCGAGGCCTCGAGGCCGGCGAGCACGGCCCCGAGCTGCTGCTCGACCGCGGTTGCGACGGGGATCCCCGAGCCGGTGCCGAACAGCACCGTCGCGAAGTCCTCGACGCCCGTGCGCGCGAGCGTGCGTACGACGTCGTCCGCGACGAACGACTGCGCATCGCGCCCGAAGTCGTCGAATTCGCCGAGCCCGGCGAACACGACGAATTCGGCGAGCATCGCGCCCTTCGCGGCCGGCAGCACCGACACCTGCCCAAGCTGGCCCGGGAACATGCGCCGCTGGGCGAACTCGCGGATCGTGCCGTCGAGCCGGGCGTCGACGGCCAGGGCCGCGCCCGACGGGTCGACGTTGCGGTAGACGCCGAGCACGATCGCGCGCGCGTTCGCATCGACGATGCTGCCGTGCTCGATCCTGAGCTCGAGCGTCCGCGATTCCCCGGGCGCGGTTCCGGCGCCGCGCGCGTCGAGCGCGGAGGCGGACACTTCGCCGTGGAACTCGGGGGAGACGACCGGCTCGAGCAGCCGCCGGCGCGCGTCCGGCGAGAGCTGCCGCCAGTCCACCTTGTGCGGCGCGACGCGGCGCATCGCGCCCTCCGTGAGCCGCCGCGACGTGGGCGCTTTCGCGCGTCGCGTCGTCGCGGGCAGGCGGTCGGTCGTGCCCTGGCGCAGCAGGTCGATCACGGCCGAGATGACCCGCCCGTTGTTCGGCAGGCCGCCGTGCTTCTCGGCCACGTACCAGTTCGCAGCCCCTGGCATCGCGGCGAGCGGCAGCGGCACGGTGCCGTCCCCGTCGTGCGTGACCGTGTATTCGAACTCGAGTCCGTCGAGCTCGGCGCGTGTGATCGTCTCCTGCCGCACGCCGACGACGTGCAGGCAGCGCGGGTCGGGCGCGGGCCACGCCGCGCGCGCCGCGGCCGCCGACTCGAGCAGCGTACGGTCGGGCCGCAGTGCGTCGTCGGGCCACGCGGCGGGGTCGTGGAAGTCGCGGCCGGCGTACGACGCCTCGGGCAGCAGCTCGTGCAGCGACGGCAGCGAGCGGAAGATGATGCGGGCGTAGTCCTCGGCCGAGTGGTACGGATCGAGCGCCGCGAGCTTGCGCACCGTGGGGTAGACGCCGCGCATCGCGAGCACGGGCGCGAAGGAGCCGAGGTTCGGGGCGCCGAGCTGCACGACCCGTGCGATGCGACCGCGGTCGTGCCCGAGCGCGACGCGCGCGACGACGCCGCCGAGGCTGTGGCCGACCAGCAGGACGTCCCGATGCCCCTCGGCGGCGATCCGTGCGTTCAGCTCGCGGGCGAGTTCTTCGACGCCGAGCCGCCAGTCGTAGGCGTGCAGGCGCGCGTCGAACCCGGCCACCCGCAGCGAGAGCTTGAGCTTGAGTGCGTTCAGCAGCATCGCGCCGAGCGCGCGCAGGCGCGCCCCTCGCGGCAGCGCGAGCCGCACCAGGTGGCCCGCCGCGAGCTCGAGCAGGTCGAGCCAGATGACGTCGTCGATCCAGCGGCCGCGCGAACCGATCCGCGAGCCCATGAGGCCCGGCAGTACGTAGGCGACTGCGCCCCGCCGGCGGGTTTCGCCGGCGCGACGCGCCAGCGTGCTCAGCTCGCGGTAGCCGGCCTCGCCGAGCATCGCGACGAGTTCCCGGCGCCGCTCGCCGCTTGCGAGCAGGCGCTCGAGCTCCTCGTCGTGCAGGCGATGCAGCGGCGGACCGGGCGGCTGTGCGGACGTCACTGGACCGACCGGCGCGCGTCGGGATCAGTGATGACGGTGCGAGCCGTCCCCGGGCCCGATCGCGGGCCTCACCCGCACCGTGACGTCCTGCGTCCCGGACACCTCGAACTCGAGCTTCACGACGAAGCTCTGTCCCTCGACCAGCGGGGCGGCGAGGCCCATCAGCATCAGGTGCGTGGATTTCGGCGCGAGCGTGACGCGGCGGCCGGCCGGCACCGTCACGGCGTCCGTCGCGCGCATCCTGGCGACGCCGTCCTGCTCCTCGACCGTGTGCAGGTGCACCATTTTCGCGCGGTCCGTGCTGGCGGCGACCAGCCGGTCGTCGCGGGATCCGCCGTCGATCGTGAGGTAGGCGGCGCCCACGTCGATGCCCGGGGGCGTGGCCCGCGCCCAGGCGTCGCTCACTAAGGGAGGCGCATCGGCCGCCGCAGCGGCTCCCGTGACGGCAAGCAGGAGGACACCGAGAATCGTTGCTTTACGGCTCATCCCTGTTCCTCCTCGTGCATCTGGCCGCGGATGACCTCCGCGACCGCCTCGATCGCGGCGCCGCGGGTCGTCGATTTGCGCCACACCGCTCCGATCGTACGCGCCGGGGCCGGCTTGCCGAAAGGCAAGATGCGCAAGCCCCGCGCCGCGCCGACCGGCGACTCGGCCGCGAGGTCGGGCAGCAGCGTGATGCCGTGGCCTGCCGCGACCATCTGCCGCAGCGTCTCGAGGCTCGTGGCGCGGTAGTCCTGCGGCTCCTGGACGCGGACCCGGCTGCAGACCTCCAGCGCCTGGTCGCGCAGGCAGTGCCCGTCCTCGAGCAGGAGCACCGTCTCGCCCCTGAGGTCCTCGATCCTGACGTGCTCGCGTTCGGCGAGCGGGTGGCCCGCCGGCACCGCAAGCGCGAACGGCTCGTCGTAGAGTTCGGCGGTCTCGAGGCCGTCCGCCGGCACCGGCAGCGCAAGGATGCCGACGTCGAGCTCGCCCGCCCGGAGCTTCTCGAGCAGCGGCGCGGTCTGGTGCTCGTAGAGCATCAGCTTGAGGCGCGGCAGGTCGCGCCGCAGCCTGGTCGCGACGTGCGGCAGCAGGTAGGGTCCCACGGTCGGGATCAACCCGACCTTGAGCGGTCCCGACAGCGGGTCGCGATCCGTCTTCGCGAGATCGACGATCGCGTCGGCCTCCTGCAGGAGTCGCCGGGCCCGCTCGACGATCCGCACTCCGGTTTCGGTGAGCGCGACGCGCTTCGGCTGGCGCTCGACCAGCGGCACGCCCAGGTACTCCTCGAGCTTGCGGATCTGGGCCGAGAGCGTGGGCTGGCTGACGAAGCAGCGTTCCGCGGCCTTGCCGAAGTGCTTTTCATCGGCCAGCGCCACCAGGTAGCGAAGGTCGCGCAGGTTCATGTTTCAATCATAGCTGTGCCCTATGAAGAATCAACATCTCATGTGCACGAGTAATCACGAGGCCGCATCCCCTATACTTGCCGGATGGTGCCAGGGACGCAGCGATTGTCGGCCGGGGTGGTCGTAGTGCGGCGGACGGACGACGGCTGGCGCTTCCTGCTGCTGCGCGCGTTCAACCACTGGGACTTCCCGAAGGGCATGGTCGAGGCGGGCGAGGAGCCCCGGGCGGCGGCCGTCCGCGAGGTGAGAGAGGAGTCGCTGATCGACGATCTCTCGTTCGGATGGGGGCAGGCTTCGATGCGGACCGGCCCCTACAGCCGCGGCAAGGTGGCCTGCTACTACGTCGCGGAGACCTGGACGTCGGACGTCACGCTCCCGATGAATCCCGAGCTCGGCCGTCCGGAGCACAGCGAGTTCCGGTGGGTGACGTTCGACGAGGCGATGGAACTCGTCTCGCCCCGGGTCCGGCCCGTGCTGCGCTGGGCAGCGCAGGTCATGAACCTGCCCGTCGATCCGGGTGAACCCGTGCCGCGCGTCCCGACGGCGCAAGCGCTCGACGGTACCCCTTGAGGCAGGAGGGGCCCTTGCGGACCCCTCCTTGCCGGTCTCATCAGGTCCCGATCACACCGCCGTCGAGCTTGCGGATCACGAGCGTCGCCGAGCGTGGCCGGCCTTCGGGGTCGAAGTCTGGCCAGTTCGAGAACCTGCGGGGCGCCGCGGGATCGTTGGTCTCTGGCGGCGTCGGGTCGGTGGCCGCGAGCCGGTACGGCTCGCCCGGGTGCTGGATGTTGACGAACATCGTGCGCCCGTCCGGCGTCGTCACGACGCCGGTCACCTCGCAGCCCTTCGGTCCCACGAGAAACCGCTTGATCCGTTTCGACACCGGGTCGGCGCAGAGCATCTGGTTGTTGCCGATCGCCGCGTACGCGCCGAAGTAGAGCGCGCCGGTCGAGACGTCGGTCTGGATCCACAGCCGGCCGTCCTTGTCGATCCAGAGCCCGTCCGGCGAGCCGAAGTAGTCCTCGTTCGCCGGGTTGACCGTCGTGATGTTGCCCTGGTTCGATGCGGAGGCGCCGTCGCCGTTGCCGGCCTGCACGAAGATGTCCCACTCGAACTGGGTCGCGGCCGCGTCGCCGCCGCGCTCGCGCCAGCGGACGATGTGGCCGAAGATGTTCGCCGGGCGCGGGTTCGCGTCGTCCACGGCGGGGCGGGCGCTGTCTGCGCTCGTCGTGCCGTCGGGCCTGTTCGACGTGGGCGGCGTCGCGGAGCCGCGGCGGCTGTTGTTGGTGAGCGTCATGTAGACCTCGCCGGTGTGCGGGTGCACCGCGATCCACTCGGGACGGTCCATCATCGTCGCGCCGAGCCGGTCCGCGGCCTGGCGCGTCTTCACCAGCATCTCGCCGGCGCTCGCGAAACCGCTCTGCGGGCCGAGCGGGCCGGAGACGACGCCGCTCACCGGGTCCGGCGCCGGTCCCTGCGGGGACCACACGATCGGCAGCCACCGTCCCGTGCCGAGACCGTCGCCCGTCGTGCCGCCCGCCTCGAACTTCGCGGCGTACAGCGTGCCCTCGTCGAGCAGGTCCGCATTGGCGCGGCGGTCGCCCGGCGTCCACGGCCGGCGGGTCACGAACTTGTACACGTACTCGTTGCGCTCGTCGTCGCCCATGTAGACGACGACGCGACCGTCCTTCGCGAGCGCATAGACGGCGCCCTCGTGCTTGATGCGGCCGAGCGCGGTGCGCTTGACTGGCCTCGAGGCGGGGTCCATCGGGTCGATCTCGACGACCCAGCCGTAGCGATTTGGCTCGTTCGGCACGATCGACGCGTCGAAGCGCGGGTCGACCTCGTGCCAGCGATAGCCGAAGCCTGTGCGCGTGATGCCGTAGCGGCTCTGGCCCTGCAGGATCTCGAGCTTCTGGTCCCCCGACGGCACGCCGACCACGTCGCTGGTCGGGTTCGCGAAGTAGCCGTTGAAGTTTTCCTCGCAGGTGAGGTACGTGCCCCACGGCGTGTAGCCGTGAGCACAATTGTTGAGCGTGCCGTAGACGAGCCGGCCGGTCGGGTCGGCCGAGGTCTGCACGAGCGGGTGTCCCGCGGCGGGACCCGAGAGCGCGATCGGCGTGAGGCCCGTGATGCGGCGCGCGTACGGCGAGGGGCGCTTGACCTCCCACTGCCCGGTCGCCGGCGAGCGGCGCACCTCGATCACCGACACGCCGTGTGCGTTCAGCGACTTGCGCAGTTTCTCCGCGCCGATCTCGGGCACCGTCCAGTTGGCGAAGCCGTCCGTGTACAGGAGTCCCTGGTCCGTGTACTCGTGGTTGATGCAGAGCACGCCCCGGCGGCTCGAGGGCTTGCCGCCCTCGGACAGCGGGAAGAAGTGCATGCCGTCGTGGTGCATGCCCGACTGCAGGGCCTGTTCGTCCGCGCTGTTGCTCGCGTCCATCGCGAACGCGGGCTGGCCGGGCGGGCGGCCGGGCGCGCCGATCGCGTCGCCCCAGCTGTAGAGCACGTCGACCACGTAGCCCGGCGGCACCGCGACCTCGTCGAGCATGCTGGGCGCGATGGACTCGAAACCGATCAGCGGGCCGGTGGCGGCGAACGCGCTGCCGGCGCGGTCGAGCAGCGGCAGGCCCAGGAATCCGAGCGCGGCCGCGCTCAGGCTGCCCTGCATGAAGCTGCGGCGCGACAGCGCGGCCTGCTGCAGCACGGTCGAAAAGTGCTCGTTGCGGCTCGGGTTGCAGCCTTCGTCCTCGGAATACTCGACGTCGGGTCCGACGGGCAGCTTGCGGTCGTCCACGGGGTTTCCTCCTTCATCGCGGGGAGCGGGCGTCGGCGGTGCCTGGCCCGGCGGGAAGGGAAGGATCGGCGCGTCGCGTGACGCACCCGTGACGATCCTGCGACGGTTCGTTTAAGTCGTGGCCGGGATCAGGCGACGCGGCCGCGCCGGCCGCCGCGCAGGAAGTCCGCGACGTTGCCCGCCATCTCGTCGATGCACCGCTGGCGGGCCTCGCGGGCAGCCCAGGCGACGTGCGGCGTGACGATCAGGTTCGGAATGTCCGCCGCGAGGAGTGGATCGCCGCGGCTCGGCGGCTCCTCGGGCAGCACGTCGATCGCAGCGCCCCCGAGACGGCCCGCACGAAGTGCGTCCGCGAGCGCCGCCGAATCGACGAGCGCGCCGCGGGCCGTGTTGACCAGCACCGCGTCGGGCTTCATGCGTGCGAGGCGCGATGCATCCACGAGACCCGTGGTGGCGGGCGTGAGCGGGCAGTGCAGGCTCAGCACGTCGACGACGGGCAGGATGTCGTCGAGCGCAACGCGCCCCGGCACCGGCGCGCCGCCCGGACGCTGCGCCACGAGCACTTCCATCCCGAACGCCTGCGCGACCTGTGCGACGGCCTTGCCGAGCGTGCCGTAGCCCACGATGCCGAGGCGACGCCCGGTGAGCTCGCGGACCGGAAAGTCGAGCAGGCAGAACTGCTCGCCGCGCTGCCACGCGCCCGAGCGGACGAGCGCGTCGTACTCGCGAAGCCTGCGCGTGAGGAGGAGCAGCGTGCCGTACACGTGCTGCACGACGGACGCCGTGCAGTAGTCGCGCAGGTTGCACACGGCCACGCCGCGTTCCCGGGCCGCCTCGAGGTCCACGTTGTTGGTGCCCGTCGCCGCGAGCGCGACGAGCCTGAGTTGCGTCGCGCCCTCGATCGTCGCGCGCGGCAGCCTGAGCTTGTTGACGAGCACGACCGCGGCGCCTTCGATCGCCGCCGGCACCGACTCCTGGGCCGTGTGCGGCCGCAGCTCGAGGCCGGGCAGCACCCTTTGCAGCGCACCGGGATCGAGGTCGTCGTCGAAACTGACGGTCGCGTAATCGAGGAAGACTGAGCGCAAGGGGAGGTCCCGCCGGCCGCGAAGAGCGTTAGCGTAACCTCGGTCCTGCGCAGGACGCGGGGGTTTTCCGAAATTGCCATCCCGGGACCCGGTCGGCAGTCTTGCGCCGCCGCTTCCGGCCGACTCCGTTACTCTCCAGTGCCCCCCGCACGAATTGAAGACGACGTCATCGCGGCCGCCGTGGACCGCGCCGTGGAATCCTGGGGCAGCGCGCCCACGCAGCTGCTGCAGGTCCTGCGCGAGACGCAGGAGCCGCTCGGCTGGCTGCCCGCCGGCGCGCTCGAACGCATCGCCCGCGCACTCGACGTCTCGATCGCGCGCGTACGCGGCGTGGTCGCCTTCTACTCCTTTCTCTACGCGGAGCCGCAGGGCGAGTACCGCGTGCTCTTCTCGGACGACGTGACCGACCGGATGCTCGGATCCGGGGAGCGGTTGCGCGAAATGTGCGAGCGGCTGTGGGCGGAGCCTGGCAAGCCGTCCGCGGACGGTCTCGTGAGCATCGACCGCACCGCGAGCATCGGCCTGTGCGACCAGGGCCCGTCGCTGCTCGTGAACGGTCGTCCGCTCACGCGGATCGACGCGGCGCGCGCGGCGCAGGTGTGCGAGCTGATGCTGTCGCGGACCCCGCTCGCGCAGTGGCCGGCGGAACTGTTTCGCATCGAGGACAACGTGCGCCGGCGCGGCGTGCTGCTCGACGATCCGATACGCCCCGGCGAGGGCATCCGCGCCGCGATCGCGCGCGGCGAGGCAACGGGCACCGGCCGGCAGGCGATGCTCGACGAGATCAAGCAGGCGCGTCTGCTCGGCCGCGGCGGCGCGGGTTTCACGACCGGCGTGAAGTGGGAGAGCTGCGCGCGCCAGCCCGTCGAGCCCCGGATCGTCGTCTGCAACGCGGACGAGGGCGAGCCCGGCACGTTCAAGGATCGGCTGCTGCTCACGCGCTACGCCGACCTCGTATTCGAGGGGATGACGGTCGCGGCGTGGGGCATCGGGGCGACGCGCGGCTTCGTCTACCTGCGCGGCGAATACCGCTACCTGCTCGACGCGCTGCGCGAGACGCTCGCGCGCCGTCGTCGCGAGGGCCTCCTCGGCCGCGGCATCGCCGGCCGCGCGGACTTCGAATTCGACGTCGAGATCCACGTGGGCGCCGGTTCCTACGTCTGCGGCGAAGCGTCCGCGCTCGTCGAGTCGCTCGAGGGCAAGCGCGGCATCCCGCGCAACCGCCCTCCGCGTCTCGCCGAAAAGGGCTACCTGCTGCTCCCGACCGTCGTGAACAACGTCGAGAGCTACTGCGCGGCCGCACTCATCGCGCTGCACGGCGCCGCGTGGTTCTGCAGCCAGGGCACGCCGAAGTCCTCGGGCACCAAGCTGCTGTCGGTCTCCGGCGACTGCGAGCGGCCCGGCATCTACGAGTATCCGTTCGGCGTCACGGTCCGCGAGGTGCTCGAGGCGTGCGGCGCGCGCGACACGATCGCGGTGCAGGCCGGCGGCCCGTCCGGCGTGTGCCTCGGGCAGGACGAGTTCGACCGCCGCATCGCCTTCGAGGACATCGAGACCGGCGGCGCGTTCGTGGTCTTCGACGGCACCCGCGACATGTTCGAGATCGGGCGTCACTACGCCCACTTTTTCGCCGACGAGAGCTGCGGCTTCTGCACGCCGTGCCGCGTCGGCACGTCGCTGCTCCGGAACCTGATGGACAAGATCCGCGACGGCAAGGGCTCGCAGCACGACCTGCAGACCATCGAGGAGCTCGGCCGGCTGCTCGCGCGGGCCAGCCACTGCGGCCTCGGCGAGTCCGCGGGGCGGCCGCTGCTCGGGACGCTGAAGCGCTTCCGGCCCGCGTATGAGCGACGGCTCGGTTCGTCGGCGGTCGAGCCCGCCTTCGACCTCGACGGCGCGCTCGCGCGGGCGCGCCGCATGACGGGCCGCGACGACCCGGGCGCACATCTCGGAGACGAGCGATGAGCGACGCCGAAAGCCGCCCGAGCTTCACGCTCGATGGCGTCGAAGTGCCGTTCGACCCGGGCCAGACCGTGCTGCAGGCCGCGCTCGCCGCGGGCCAGTACATCCCGCACCTCTGCTACCACCCGGAGTTCAAGCCGCACGGCAGCTGCAAGGTCTGCACGGTGCGCACGGGCGGGCACGCCGCCACCTCGTGCACGACGCCGGCGCGCGCCGGCATGGTCGTCGAGAGCGAGACGGAGGAGGTCGTTGCGGAACGGCGGATGCTGGTGCAACTCCTCTTCGTCGAGGGCAACCACTTCTGCCCGTCGTGCGAGAAGAGCGGCCACTGCAAGCTGCAGGCGGTCGCGTACGACCTCGGCATGACCTCGCCCCGCTTCGACCACTTCTTCCCGGACCGGCCGGTCGATGCCTCGCACCCCGAGATCCTGCTCGATTTCAACCGCTGCATCCTGTGCGAGCTCTGCGTGCGCGCCTCCGCGGAAGTGGACGGCAAGCAGGTCTTCGCGCTCGCCGGGCGCGGCATGGGCAAGCACCTGGTCGTCAATTCCGCCTCGGGCCTGCTGCGCGACAGCGCGGTCGCCGCGACGGACAAGGCTGTCGACGTCTGTCCCGTGGGTGTCATCCTGCGAAAGCGGGTCGGGTTTGCGGTTCCAGTGGGCCAGCGACGCTTCGACGAGCGCCCGATCAGCGCCCAGGCGAGCGACTACGCCCCCCGCCCGGCTCCGCCTCGCGATCCCTGACTCAAGCCGGTGATTTCCGAGATGGTGAGCGCGCCCCCAAGGGGTACAGTCTGGCCGCGCCCGGCGGAGGGCCCGCCGGGCTCTGCCTGCATGGAAGCCATGAACGACCTCACACCCGACCTCGAACAGCGCGCCCGGCGCGTGGTGACCCGCTGGGGTCACGAACCGACCCGCCTGCTGCAGATCCTGCGGGAGGTGCAGGAGGACTTCGGCTACGTGCCGGAGCGTGCGATCCCGCTGATCGCGCGTTACCTGCGCGTACCGTACTCGCGGGTGAAGGGGGTCGCGAGCTTCTATTCGTTCCTCGTGATCGGACCGCAGGGCGAGTACCGCGTGCTGTTCGCGGACAACGTGACCGACCGCATGGCCGGCAGCGAGCGCCTGCTCGACGCGCTGTGCAAGCGGCTGTGGGCCGAGCCCGGCAAGGTGTCGGAAGACGGCCTCGTGAGCGTCGGCCGCACGTCGTGCACCGGGCTCTGCGACCAGGGGCCGGGCCTGCTCGTGAACGGCCGTGCGATCGGCCGGCTCGACGACGAGCGCGTCGAGCGGATCGGCGAACTGATCCTCGCGCGCGTGCCGCTCGCCGACTGGCCGCCCGAGTTCTTCCGGATCGAGGACAACGTGCGCCGCGCGGACCTCCTGCTCGGCCACGGGCTCGCCCCGGGTGACGCGATCCGGGCCGCGCTGCGCCGCGGTGCGACGGGCTGGTCCGAGCACGCCGCGAACGAGCGCTCCTGGCGCGAGGCGTACGTGGGCACCGCGCAGGGCCCGGTCGCGGTGCTCGAGGAGATCAAGCGATCGAACCTGCGCGGCCGCGGCGGCGCCGGCTTCACGACCGGCGTCAAGTGGGAGGCGTGCCGCCACGCGACCGGCCTCGCGCGCTACGTCGTCTGCAATGCCGACGAAGGCGAGCCCGGAACGTTCAAGGACCGCGTGCTGCTCTCGAGCCACGCCGACCTCGTCTTCGACGGCATGACCGTGGCGGCGTACGCGATCGGCGCGACGCAGGGCTACCTGTACCTGCGCGGCGAGTACCGCTACCTGCTCGAGTCCCTCGAGCGCACGCTCGCGCGGCGCCGCGAGGCGAAGCTGCTCGGTAACGGCATCTGCGGCCAGCCGGGCTTCGACTTCGACGTCGAGATCCACGTCGGTGCCGGATCCTACGTCTGCGGCGAGGAGTCGGCGCTGATCGAGTCGCTCGAGGGCAAGCGAGGGGTGCCGCGCAACCGGCCGCCGTATCCCGTCACGAACGGCTACCTGCAGCAGCCGACGATCGTCAACAACGTCGAGACGCTGTGCGCGGCCGCCCTGATCGCGGTGCACGGCGGCGACGGGTATCGCTCGCTCGGCACGCTGAAGTCGTCCGGCACCAAGATCCTGTCGGTCGCGGGCGACGTCGCGCGGCCGGGCCTGTACGAATACCCGTTCGGCGTCACCATACGCCAGGTGCTCGAGGACTGCGGCGCCCGGAACACGCAGGCGGTGCAGATCAGCGGCCCGTCGGGCATCTGCATCGACTCGACCGAGTTCGACCGCCGCATCGCGTTCGAGGACCTGCCCACGGCAGGCGCCTTCACGGTGTTCGACGCGTCGCGCGACATGTTCGAGGTGGCGCGCAACTACGCGCACTTCTTCGCGCACGAGAGCTGCGGATTCTGCACGCCGTGCCGCGTCGGCACGTCGATGCTGGTCGCGGCGATGGACAAGATCCACGCCGGAAACGGCACGCAGCACGAACTGCGCGAGATCGGGCGCCTCAACAAGGTGCTGATGATGTCGGCGCACTGTGGCCTCGGCCACACGGCGTGCAACCCGATCCTCGACACGCTGAAGCGCTTCCGCCCCGCCTACGAGCGCAAGCTCCGCTCGCTCGATTTCACGCCGTCGTTCGACCTCGACGGCGCGCTGGCGCGCGCCCGGCAGATGACGGGTCGCGACGACGAGGCCGCGCACCTGGAGGCGTCGCGATGAACGACCGGCCCAGCTTCCTGCTCGACGGCGCCGAGGT
>Ga0105090_10000747_pt1 | contig 16651 bp, 16 predicted proteins | sample PPLLak3March2015_FD_79110 | JGI IMG/M metagenome (GOLD analysis project Ga0105090, IMG submission 79110) | Freshwater sediment microbial communities from Prairie Pothole Lake near Jamestown, North Dakota, USA - PPLs Lake P7 Core (1) Depth... | ecosystem: Environmental > Aquatic > Freshwater >... | reverse complement strand
GCGTTCGTCTCCGCCGAGGCCGCGGCGACGTTGCGCTCGGCGATCAGCGACAGGATGCGCATGTGCTCCTCGGCGATGACCTGGGGGTGCAGCAGGTGATGAAGCTGCACCTGCGCCATACATAAGTGCGCTTCGCCGATGACGGCGTCGTGCAGCCGCCGCAACCGCGGGCTCTTGGTCGCGGCGACGAGAGCGCGATGAAACTCGACGTCGCTCTCGACCAGCCCCGACACCGTCTGTCCCGCGGCGATCGAGGAGCGAAAGCGTTCGATCGCGGCGATTGCCCCGGCGGGCACTTCCCCGCGCTCGGCCAGGATGCTTGCGGCCGCAGACTCGATCACGCTGCGTGAAAGGTAGATATCCGGGATATCGGAGGCGTCGAGGCGCGGGATGCGCGCCGACTTGTTCCGCATCCGCCGCAGCAGTCCGACGTGGACCAGTTGCTCGATGGCCGCCTTGGCGGTCGGACGCGCCACGTCGAACTTCTGCGCCACCGACAACTCCGTCAGCGCTGCGCCCGGCGAGATGAAGCCACGAAGGATCTGCTTCTGCAGTTTGGTGCGCAGGGCGTCGACTACCGAGCGGGTCTCCAAGGGCTCGACGGTGTCGATCTCGAAGGTCATTGTTATGGCAGTGGTTGCTACAGGCGGGCCGGCATGAATTCAGTTTATCCCCCACTGACTGAGGTCGGAGACGCAGATGTTGAACACAAGAGCCAGAAAACACGGCTGTTCGACTGGATGCGATGGACCTGGAGAGCAGTGCCGGATACCTCCGCGGCAGCAAGGACTACGAGAAGCTGGCGAAGGCGATCGCGGACGCCGCCGACAAGGCAAAGATCCATCTTTGCACCGCCGACCGCAGCAGCAGCCCGCATACGCTGACCTGCGCCAGCGACAAGGGTGGCAAGAACAAGTAGCGCGGCAGCCTGTCTGACCCATCGAACCCGCCGCGGGCTGCCCGCGGCGGGTTTTTCTCTGTTGGCCAGGTGATGGCCGGCCGTCAGCCCGCGCCGTCGATCACCTCGAGCAGCACTTGCGCCGCCCGCGAGCACTGTTCCCGGTCGACATCGAGGTGGGTGACGGCCCGCAGGGTGCGGGGAGCGAAGGCCATCAGCAACACGCCCCGTTCGCGGGCCCGAGCGACGACGGCCCCGGCATCCGGTGCTGCAGGTGCGAGCCGGAAGACGACGATGTTCGTCTGCACGGTGGCCGGATCGAGCAGGACGTGCCGGCTGCCGGCAAGCCTGTCGGCGATCAGGCGCGCGTTTGCATGGTCCTCGGCCAGCCGCTGCCGATGATGCTCAATCGCGTGCAGCCCGGCGGCGGCATAGATGCCGGTCTGCCGCATGGCCCCGCCGAGCATGCGGCGGTGGCGAACGGCGCGAGCAATCAGATCGCGCGAGCCGGCGAGCAGCGAACCGCCCGGCGCGCCGAGTCCTTTCGACAACGCCACGGCGACCAGGTCGAAGGGCGCCGCAAGCTCTTCGAGCGCTCCGCCGCCGGCTGCGGCCGCGTTCCACAGGCGAGCGCCGTCGAGGAAACTGGCGATGCCGCGATCGCGCGCGGCATCGCAGATCCGCCGCACCTCCTGCTGCTGCAGCACGATGCCGCCGGCGCGGTTATGCGTGTTCTCGACCTCCACCAGCGTGGTCGGCGGAAAGATCATGTGGCCGCGCGGCCGGCAGGCGGCAATGAACTCGTCGGCAGAAAAGCGGCCGTCAATGCCGATTTCCGTGAACTGGACGCCGGCGTTGGCGGCACCGGCGCCGGTTTCGTGCCAGACGGCGTGGCTCTCGCGGCTGACGATCACGTCGTCGCCGGGGCGTGTGAGCACGCGCAGCGCGACCTGATTGGCCATCGTGCCGCTGGGCAGCCACAGCGCCGCCTCCTTGCCGAGCAGAGCGGCGACGCGCTCCTGCAGGGCGTTGGTGGCCGGGTCCTCGCCGAACTGGTCGTCGCCGACGAGGGCAGCGGCCATCGCCGCGCGCATTGCCGTGGTCGGACGGGTGACGGTGTCGGAACGCAGATCGATCGGTGCTTCGGGCGGCATCGGACTGCTCCGCAGGGCCTGGGTTGTTCGGTTAACGTCCGCCGGTGTTCACGGCATGGGAGCCGCCGCCATGGAAGGGCCGATCGGGACCATGAACTGGGAGGACATCGCCGCTCGCGTCGGCGAGGATTTTGGCGCATCGCCGTGGCGGACGATCACGCAGCCCATGATCGACGCTTTCGCCGACGCGACCGACGACCACTACTTCCTTCACGTCGATCCGCTGCGGGCGGCGCAGCCGCCGCTTGCCGGCACGATCGCCCACGGATTCTTCACCCTGTCGCTGCTGGCGCCGATGGCCTATGCCGTCTGCCCGCATGTCGCAGGCGCGCGCTTCCCGCTGAACTACGGCTTCAACCGCGTGCGGTTCGTCGCTCCGGTGCCGGTGGGCTCGCGCATCCGGGGCCGCTTCGTGCTGCGCGCCGCCGAGGTGATCGACGTCCGGCAGCGGCAGACCACCTACGAGGCGACCGTCGAGATCGAGGGCTCGGACCGGCCGGCCCTCGTGGCGGAGTGGTTGACGCGCTATCTGATGTAGCGCAGCCGGGCCGCGGCCCATTTCACCGATAATCGCCGTCGCTGCAGCCAGCCACCGGCTGCCGAGGAGAAAGGAATGCACCGGCACGTCATCGTCGCATTCGGCGGCGACAGACACTTCGAGTTCAGGCTGACCGCGGACGATGTCGCCGCCATCACCCGCGAGCAGGCGCGGCAGTGGTTCGACCGCCAGTTCGAGGAACTCGAGTGCGACATCCCAGCACCGATGGGCAAGGTGCTGCTGGTCGATCGCATCCTCAGCGTGGCCCGTTACGCCGGCGAGCCGCGCTTTCGCGATGCCGACTGGGCGGCGCAGTTCGCGCGCAACGCGGCGGTGATGACCGGCCGCGAAGTGCTGCGCGTCGACGTCGAAAAGAACGCGATCTCGTACTGACTGCAGCCGGCGGAGGCCGAGGCGATGGCCAGCGAACTCGTCGACGATCGCGAGGCCCGGCGCTACCGCCTGCTGGCCGAAGGCGTCGAGGTCGGCTTCGTCGACTACGACCCGGTGGGCTCGGAGTCGATCCTGATCAAGCACACCGAGGTCAGTGCGCAGTTCGAGGGCAAGGGTTACGGCTCCGAACTGGTGCGGCGCGTGCTCGACGACATCCGCGGCCGCGGCCTGACGGTGATCCCGATCTGCCCCTACGCGTTGGGCTTCATCCGCCGCCACCCGGAGTACCGGGACACCGTACGCGCCGAGATGCGCGGCACGCTCTGACGACACGGCCGGTTCATCGCGTCGCATTCCGCGCCAGCAGGGCGGCACGGCGTTCGGGGCTCGCGGCCGGCCAGCAGGCCGAGGCCTGGTAGTACGCCTCCACTGCGGGCGTTCCCGGCGGCAGCACCACCCAGGGCTGCTTCGTCGTCGTGAAGATGTGGATGTCCGGCGGCATCCGGTCGGGCTCGTCGAGCGCGCCGACGCGGACGAATCGCACCGCCTCGCCGGCGCCGGCATAGTTGCTCCACAGCGCGATGCGGCACGTGGGACAGCGGCTGATCTTCTGCCCCTTGCCGCTCGCCGACGGCGTGTCGACGACCTCGACTTCACCGGCCAGCAACTACAGGCGCTCGGCCTCGATCATCGCGTTGATCGCAAAGGCGCTGCCGGTTTCGCGCTGGCACCAGCGGCAATAACAGCAGTTGACGAACAACGGCCGCGTCGCCAGCCGGTAGCGCACCCGGCGGCAATCGCAGCCGCCGTCGAACGATTCGTTCGCTTCCATCGCGCTCCTTGGCGGCTGGATTCAGGGGGCGCCTTGCACGACCGCGATCCGGCGCCGCAGGTGCTCGGCCTCGGCGGTCGCGCCGGCGCGCTCGGCGCGCAGCAGTTGCACCTTCAACCAGGCCAGCAGCGGTCGACGCCAGCCCTGGCTCGACGCGGTGTCGACCGCGTTCTGCAGCACCGGCGGGCTGGCCCGGCCCGACTGCAGCAGCACGCCGGCAGCAATCAGCCGCGACAGCGGATCGTCGATCGTGGCCAGTGCGGTGGCGGCAGCTTCATCGGTCGTGGCAGCGGCCACGCGACGCTGCGGTTCCGGCAGCAGCGCGATGTCCTGCGGTCGCAGCCGGCCGGCGAGGAAGTCGGCGTAGGCGAGCTCGGCCGGCGCGGTGTCGGCGCGCAGAGCCTCGAAGCTCTCGCAGGGTTCGAACACCAGGCTGGCCACGCGTGCGGCGCAGCGCATCAGTTCGGCCCGGGCCAGCAGGTCGGCACGGCCGGTGCGGGCGATCTCGCTGCGGACGCGAGCGGTCTCGGCTGCTTCGACGCGCGCATTGCCTTCGAGGAAGGCGACGACCGCGGCGTCGACGGCGCGGTGGGCGTTGATCTGCCAGTCGGGCGGCGGCGGCTTGCCGGCGCAGGCCGCGAGCAGCAGCAGTGCGCCGACGGCAAGCGCGGGTCGACTCACGAACATCGGAAGGCCCTTGTTCGCCACGCTCATCGCAGTTTCATCTCCGTCTCGCGAGCGAACGGCCACTTGCGGTCGATCTCGCGAAGCAGGCCGTCGATCCGCCGCAGGCTCGCCTCGACATCGGCGCGCAGCGTGCCGAGATCGCTGGTCGCCACTTTCGCGTTGGCGGCAACCGCCTGCGCCTCGGCCAGCAGCTTGTCGGCCTGCGCGAGCGTTCGTCGCGCGTCGGTGAGCGTGGCATTGAGCTGCACGACGGCTGCGCGGCTCTCCGGCAGCAGTCCCTCGGCGCCGAAGACCTGGGTGTCGGCCTTGGCGACGACGCCGTCGACTCGCGCCGCCAGCTGATCGAGCCGCGCCAGCAGCGCGTTGCTTCGGTCGAGGGCGTCGATCAGCTTCTTCGCATCGTCGTCGCTGCCGAGCAGAAGTCCGAGTGCGCCGTGCCGGCCCTTCAGTCGTTCGCTCGCCGCCTGCGTATTGCCGAGAGTGGCCGCCAGCGCCGAGTCGGCGGCGGATAGCGCCGCCAGGTTGCGCACCAGATCGCGCGTCGCAGCGAGCAGCTGCGGTATTTCGGCCGTCGCGTCGCCGAACAGCACGCGACGTTCGGCGCCGTCGGGCAGCGGCGGATCGGAGAGGATGCCGCTGTAGGCGCGGATGGCGACATTGCCGACCAGGCCGCGGACGAGGGTGAAAACGCTCGATTCGCGCAGCCAGCGCGCGTCCTTCTTCGGCACCTCGATCACGATGCGCACAGAGCCGTCGTCGGCCAGTTCGATCCGCCGCACGCGTCCGATCGGAAAGCCTGAGAAGGTCATGTCCATGCCGACCGCAACGCCCTCGGAGTCGTCGGCCACCAGGACCAGCTGCTGCGTCGCCTCGAACACGCCCCTGGCATACATCACATAGAACGCCGAACCGGCCAGCAGCAGCACCAGCAGCCCCAGCAAGAGTGCTGCCTTCAACTCCAGGTTCGCGACCGGCGGGGTCCGGGGCTCGTCCATCGCGCCGACTCAGTAGTAATTTCCGACGAGCGACATCAATTCGATCAGCAGCATCACCAGGAACAATCGGACCAGCGCCTGCAGCTCGGCGCCCATCCTGGCGCCGGTCGGAGACTGCTCGTCGATCGCGGACGCCGCCGGAATCAGGGACACCGCCAGCGCCAGAAGCAGCGTCTTCAGCATGAAGATCAGTGTCACCGGCGGCGTGAACACCTGGCCGACGATGCGGGTGTAGCGCTCGAAACCGCCGAGCGCGAAGCCGTGCGCCGTCAGGTAGGCGAGCACCAGGGTCGTCACGCTCGCGGCGGCGGCGAGCAGCAGCACCGCCACCGCGGCGGCGATAACGCGGGGCAGCACTTCGTGCCGCAGCGGGTCGAGTCCCCGGCTGCGCAACGCATCGAGCGCGCCGCGCTGGCGCATGCGGGCCAATTCGCGCCCGTCGGGCAGGCCGATGCGCAGCGCGACGAAGATCGCTGCCGTCAGCGGGATCAGCTCCAGCACCAGCACCCGCACCACCATCTGCAGCGCGTACTGCGACAGGCCGTAGCTGGCGGCAGTGACGACGACGATGCGGATCAGCACCAGGCCGAACAGCGTCGCGAACAGCGTGTACCAGAGCAGGATCGGCGTCGTTTCGAGCACGATGTCACGGGCGATCCGGGCACGGACGTCGCGACCATAGCTCGATGGTGTCAGCGCCAGCACCAGCAGCACCGCGCCGAGATGCACGGTCCGCCACCAGCTGCCGAGCCAGCGCCAGGCGGCGTGGCCCACGCCGGTAAGCGCCGGGCGAGAGAGCGTCGGAACCATGCGCGGATGATAGGAGCCACGAGACGCCGGTACACGGCGGTGCAGCGGCCGATGCCGGGCGGAGGGGACAAGGCGGGGAGTGGTGGGCCCTGAAGGATTCGAACCTTCGACCTACGGATTAAGAGTCCGCTGCTCTACCAACTGAGCTAAGGACCCGCCGAGGGCCGAACTATAAACGGTCGCGAGCGGGTGGCCGGCGCCGAACACCAGTTCCGGCGGCACGCGGCTGTCGCTGCAGCCGAGGACGGTCGCGTACGGTTGCTGGCCCCTGGCGAGATCGGCGAGCACCTCCAGCGGCACCGTCGGAAATCGAGCTTCGCCGTTGACGAAGCGCTCATCGCCTTCCTTCAGCCGGGCGAGCGCCTCGTCGGCGGTGCATATCGATGCCGCGGCCGCGGTCATCGGGCGGGGCCTCGTATCGAGGGCGGCGTTGCTTCAGGGTGCGAGGCAACGTGCAACCGCCGCCTCGTTCCAGGCGATGCCGGAACCTGGAGTGTCGGGAACGATCGCCGAGCCCTGCTCGATACGCAGCGGCTCGGCGAGGATCGGCTCGGCCCAGTCGACATACTCGAGCCAGTGGCAGGTCGGCGAAGCGGCCAGCAGGTGCGCGCTGACTTCCGGAAACAGGTGGCTCGAAACCGGCAATCCGGCAGTCTCGGCGATCGCCGCGGCGCGCATCCAGCCGGTGACGCCGCCGATCTTCATCGCGTCGGGCATGCCGAAGTCGGAGCCGCCGACGGCGACACACCGCGCCATCTCGTGCGGCCCCCACCAGTTCTCGCCCATCTGGATGCGCAATCGGCTCTTGCTCCGGATCTCGGCGTGGCCGGCATGATCGTCGGCGCCAGTCGGCTCCTCGACCCAGTACAGGTCCTCGTCGGCGAGCGTGCCCGTGCGCAGCACCGCCTCGGCCACCGACAGGCCCTGGTTGTAGTCAGACATCAGCGCCAGGTCCGGTCCGATGGCGCGGCGCACGGCGCGCACGACCTCAAGGTCCATCTTCACGTTTTCATATCCCAGCCGCACCTTGATGGCGCGAAACCCCGGCGCCGCCAGTTGCTCAGCCTCGGCGGCGGCGCGCTCGGCGCCGATCAGCCCGAGGCCGTTGCTGTTGTAGGCGGGGATCGGCCGCGGCGCGCCGCCGAGCAGACGGATCAGCGGCAAGCCCTGCGCCCGTGCCAGCGCGTCCCAGGCCGCCATGTCGATGCCGGCGAGCGCCATGCCGACGACGCCTTTGGCGCCGAGCAATCGGAACTGCGCCCGCAGCTTGAGGTCGAGGTCGAGCGGCGCCACCGGTTCGCCCTTGATCAGCGCCGCCAGATTCGCCAGCGTCTGCAGCACCGGCTTCAGCGCCAGCGGCGTGTAGCAGAAGAGGTAGGTCGAGCCGGTGACGCCTTCGTCGGTCAGCAGGTCGATCAGCGCAAGCGGCGCGATGCTGATCGTGCCGCCGCGCGTGACCAGCGGCAGGCGCATCGGCACGTGCACGCCGCGAACGCGCAGGTCGCGGAGGGTCAGTCGCGGCTGGCTGGGCATCGATGTCTCCGGTCCATGACGGGGAACCCCCTTCGTATGCATCGGGGAGTCGGCTTTATCCATCGATTTGCGGGGCGCCGCAAGCGTCGAGGGGCGGCCGCGGCTAGGCCGCCTTCACCGGCATCGGAATCACCTGAGCCTTGCCCTGTCCGCGGAAGCGGGCGACCAGTTCGGCCTGTCTGGCGCGGGCCGCTTCCAGGTGCTGCGCCCGGACATGGCCGTAGCCGCGGATCTGTTCCGGAATGCTGGCGAGATCGACCGCCACCGCATGGTTGTCGGCGGCCAGCTTGCCGAGCAGTTCGTCGACCAGCTTCTCGTATTCACCGACCAGCGCCCTTTCGATGCGCCGTTCGGACGTGGCGCCGAAGACGTCGAACGCGGTTCCGCGCAGGCCGCGCAGTTTCGCCAGCAGGCCGAAAGCCGTCAGCATCCATGGCCCGAAGCGCATCTTCGCGGGCTTGCCGGTCGCCGGATCGGGTTTGGCGAGCAGCGGCGGCGCGAGATGGAAATTCAGCTTGTACTCGCCCTCGAACATCGCCGCGATCTTCTCGCGGAAGGCCGGTTCGGCGTGCAGCCGCGCGACTTCGTATTCGTCCTTGATCGCCAGCAGCTTGAAGTAGTAACGGGCCACTGCTTCGGTGAGTCTCGTCGATTGCAGCCGGTCGGACTCGACCCGGCGCACCCGTTCGACCAGCTCCCGGTAGCGCTGCGCGTAGGCGGCGTTCTGGTAGCCGGTCAGGAACTCGACGCGGCGGGCGACGATGTCCTCCAGCGTCGAGGCGCGCTTCAGTTCGATCACCGCCGCCGGGAAGGCCGCCTTGCGCACCGCTTCCGGGTCGTGCGCAGCCGTGCGGCCCCATTCGAAGGCGCGCTTGTTGGCGTCGACCGCAACGCCGTTCAGTTCGATCGCCCGTTGCAGCGTTTCGTATGCGAGCGGGATCCAGCCCTTCTGCCAGGCAAAGCCGAGCACGAAGGGGTTGGTGTAGATGCCGTCGCCGAGCAGCGCCGTGGCGAGGCCCGTGGCGTCGACGGCCGCCGCGTTGGCGTCGACGCCGATCGCATCGCGCAGCTGTTGCAGCATCCCCGCCGCACCCGAGATCCAGTTGGGGTTCTTCACGAAGTCGGCGGTCGGCGACTCGGCGGTGTTAAGAACCGCCCGGGTCCGCCCGGCGCGCAGTTTCGACAGCGCCTCGTTACTGGCGGACGTGATCAGATCGCAGCCGAGCACGAGATCGCACTCGTTCATGGCGATCCGCGTCGCGTAAAGATCCTCCGGCCTCGGTGCGATCTGCACGTGCGAGAAGACAGCGCCGCCCTTCTGCGCAAGGCCGGCCATGTCGAGCACCGAGACGCCGCGGCCTTCCATGTGCGCCGCCATGCCGAGCAACTGGCCGATCGTCACCACGCCGGTGCCGCCGACGCCGGTGATCACGATGCCGAAGCCGCGGCCGGCGGCCAGCGCCGGCGCCTCGGGCAGCGGCAGCTGCGGCACCGTCGCCTGCGCCGCCTTGCCCTTCTTCAGCCGGCCGCCCTCGACGGTGACAAAGCTCGGGCAGAAGCCCTTGAGGCAGGAGAAGTCCTTGTTGCAGCTCGACTGGTTGATGCGCCGCTTGCGGCCGAACTCGGTTTCCAGCGGTTCGACCGACAGGCAGTTGCTCTGCTCGCTGCAGTCGCCGCAGCCTTCGCAGACCAGTTCGTTGATCACCACCCGCCGCGCCGGATCGGGGAACACCACCTTGTCCGGCTTGTTCTGCTTGCGCCGGCGCCGCTTCTCGCTGGCGCAGGTCTGGTCGTAGACCAGCACCGAGACGCCGGGGTACTCGCGCAGTTCGCGCTGGACACGGTCGAGCTCGCCGCGGTGGTGGACGGTCACGCCCGGTGCCAGCTTCCAGGCGTCGCCCACGGCGCCGCGGGCGTTCATCGCCGAGTGGTCGAGCTCGCTCGATGCGTCGTACTTGTCCGGCTCGTCGGTGACGATGACGATCCTGCGGACGCCTTCGGCATGGACCTGCTGCGTGATCGCCGGCGCGGTGAGCTGCCCGTCGGTCGGCTGGCCGCCGGTCATCGCCACCGCGTCGTTGAACAGGATCTTGTAGGTGATCGGTACGTTGGCCGCCACGCTGGCACGCACCGCCAGGATGCCGGAGTGGAAGTAGGTGCCGTCGCCGAGGTTGGCGAAGATGTGCTTCTCGTTCGTGAACGGCGCCTGGCCGATCCAGGGCACGCCCTCGCCGCCCATCTGGGTGAAGGTCGACGTGCTGCGGTCCATCCAGATCGCCATGTAATGGCAGCCGATGCCGGCCATCGCGCGCGAACCCTCGGGCACCACGGTCGAGGTGTTGTGCGGGCAGCCGGAGCAGAAGTACGGCCTGCGCTCGGCGACCAGCCGCGGCACCGCCAGCGCGCGCTCCTTGGCCTCGATGATCGCCACCCGCGCCTCGATCCGCGCGCGGATGTCCGAAGGCAATTCCAGCTTGCCGATCCGCGCCGCGATCGCCTTGCCGACGATCGCGGGCGAGAACTCGGCATGCGCCGGCAGCACCCAGCTGCCCTGCGGCACCGACCACTCGCCGCCGTCCTTCTCGTCGAACTTGCCGATCACGCGCGGCACGCGTCTGCCGGTGCCGATCCAGGAGTACAGGTCTTCCTTGATCTGGTACTCGATGAGCTGTCGCTTCTCCTCAACGACAAGGATCTCCTCCAGCCCCTCGGCGAAGGCGCGCACCGCCTGCGCCTCCAGCGGCCAGACCATGCCGACCTTGAAGACGCGGATGCCGATGCGGGCGCAGGTCTCCTCGTCCAGGCCCAGGTCGGCGAGCGCCTGGCGCATGTCGAGATAGGCCTTGCCACAGGCGACGATGCCGAAGCGCGCCTGCGGCGAATCGATCACCGTGGTGTTCAGCCGGTTGGCGCGGCAATAGGCGAGCGCCGCGTACAGCTTGTGGTCGAGCAGCCGCGCTTCCTGCTCCAGCGGCGTGTCGGGCCAGCGGATATTGAGCCCGCCTGGGGGCATCACAAAGTCGGCCGGCAGCGTGATCGTCACCCGCTCCGGATCGACCATCACCGAGGCGCTAGCCTCGACGACCTCGGTCACCGTCTTCATCGCCACCCAGACGCCGGCATAGCGGCTCATGGCGAAGCCGTGTAGTCCGAGGTCGAGGTACTCCTGCACCGTGGCCGGGTACAGCACCGGGATCATGCAGGCCTTGAAAATGTGGTCGCTCTGATGCGGCAGCGTCGAACTCTTGGCGCCGTGGTCGTCGCCGGCCAGCGCCAGCACGCCGCCGTGCGGGCTGGTGCCGGCGGCATTGGCGTGCTTGAAGACGTCGCCGCAGCGGTCGACGCCCGGGCCTTTGCCGTACCACATCGAGAAGACGCCGTCGTACTTCGCCTGCGGCGTCATGTTGACCTGCTGCGTGCCCCAGACGCTGGTGGCGGCCAGATCCTCGTTCAACCCCGAGTGGAACCTGATGTGGTGGGCTTCCAGATGCTTCTTCGCCCGCCACGCCGTCTGGTCGACCGAGCCCAGCGGGCTGCCGCGGTAGCCGGTGATGAATCCCGCCGTGTTCAGTCCGGCGGCGAGATCGCGTTGCCGCTGCAGCATTGCCAGCCGCAGCAACGCCTGGGTGCCGCTCATGTAGGCGCGCCCCCTGTCCAACGTCCAGCGGTCGTCGAGGGAGACTTCCGCCAGCGCGCGGCGGACGGATTCGGGCATTGGGGCGTTCATCAATGTTCCTCGGCCAAAAATCGTGTTCCTGGGAGCGCGCCGTCGAAGGCGGGATGCCCTCGCGCGCGGCCGCGAGTTGCCTTGTGGGCGTCGGCGGCTGGATGTCGCCGCTTCGGTGGGAACCGAAGCGGCGGCGAGGCTATCAGAGCAGGCACACCGCGCCAATCGGCGCTGCTGCCCGGGAAGGGCCGCGGACGCGATTGCGTATCCTTGCTGATCCCACCAGGGCCCCCATGCTTTCGATGCGACCCCTAGTCGTTGCCTTCGCCGCCGCGCTGGCGGCGCCGACGGCAATTGCCGCCGATCCTCTGGCCTGCTCCGACTTCTACAGCTACGTCAACGGCGCCTGGCTGAAGCAGGCGCAGATCGCCCCCGACCGCACCCGGGCCGGTACGTTCTCCGACCTGCGCGAAGCCAATGCTCAGCGGCTGCTCGCGACCCTGGCGACGCTGAAGCCAGGGGATGCCGCCCTCGACACGCCGGGGAAGAAGCTCGCGGTCGCCTACTACGCCAGCGGCCTCGACGCTGCGGCGATCGAACGGGCCGGACTGGCGCCGCTGCGGCCGCTGCTCGCCGAGATCGAGGCGTTGCAATCGCCGGCGCAGTTGCCGGCGCTATTGGCGCGGCTGAACCGGGCCGGAATCTCCGGCCCGCTCAGTGCCGGCGTCGGGCTCGACGCGGCCGACAAGCGCCGCTATCGGCTGTCGATCGGGCAGTCGGGTCTCGGGCTTCCGGATCGCGACGACTACGGCCGCGACGACGAACGTACCAGGCTACTGAAAGTTGCCCTCGATGCCTATACGGTGAAGCTGCTCGTGTTAGGCGGTACCGATACTGATGAAGCGGCAAAGGCCGCGGCTGCACTGCGCGCCTTCGAAGCGCGCCTGGCTGGTGCCTCGCTGACGCGGGTCGCCATGCGCGACCCCAAGGTCGTCTACAACCCGCGCACGGCGCAGCAACTGGACGCCGAAGCGCCGGGCTTCGACTGGGCGGCCTACCTGCGCGGCCTCGGGCTCGCCGACGGCGTGACGGTCAACGTGGCGCAACCAGCGTTCGCGCGCGAGGTCGCGAAGATGGCGGGCGACGAGCCGATAGCGCTTTGGCGCACCTACCTGCGGCTGCGCCTGCTCGATGCCGCCGCGCCGCGCCTGCCGCGCGCCTATGTCGAGGCGCACTTCGCCTACAACAGCGCGGCCGTGCTCGGGCTGGAGAAGCCGCAGTCGCGGCAGAGGCAGGTGATCGACGACATCTCCGGCCGCACCGGTGCTTCGCCGCTGGCGGAGGGACTGGGCCAGCTGTTCGTCGCCGAGGCGTTCTCGCCGCAGGCCAAGGCGCGCGCCGTGCAGATGGTCACCGACGTCAAGGCCGCCTTCCGCGCCCGCATTGAGCAGCTCGACTGGATGAGTGCGCCGACCAAGCGGCGCGCGATGGCCAAGCTCGACGCGCTGGCGCTGAAGATCGGCTACCCGGACCGCTGGCGGACCTACGAGGGCCTCGTGATCCCCAGCGACGACTACGCCGGCAACTGGCTGCGCGCCAATGCCTGGTTCTACGACGATCGCCTGGCCGACATCGACAAGCCGGTCGACCGCGGCCGCTGGTTCACCTCGCCGCATATCGTCAATGCCTTCGCCGGAGGCCTGAACGACATCAGCTTCCCGGCCGGCATCCTGCAGCCGCCGTTCTTCGACGGCAACGGCGACACGGCCGCCAACTACGGCGGCATCGGCGCCGTGATCGGCCACGAAATCATTCATCACTTCGACGATCGCGGCCGCCAGTTCGACGAGAACGGCAATCTCGCCCCTTGGTGGGGCGACGACGACGTCCAGGCCTATCGGCAGCGCGCCGCGAGGCTGGCGGCGCAGTACAGCCGCTACGCGCCGCTTCCAGGGCAGCACATCAACGGCCAGCAGACGCTGGGCGAGAACATCTCCGACCTTGGCGGGCTGAACGTCGCCCTCGATGCGCTGGGCATTGCCCTGGCGCGCGAGGCAGGAAGCGCCGACCGCGCCGTCGATCAGTCGGCCGAGCGGCGCTTCTTCGTTTCCTACGCCACCATCTGGCGCGACAACATGCGCGAGCAGGCGCTGTTCAACCAGTTGCGCACCGGCAATCACTCGCCGGCGCGCTATCGCGTCATCGGCACGCTGGCCAATGTCGACGGTTTCGCCAAGGCCTTCGGCTGCCCGGCGGGTTCGCCGATGCTGGCGCCGCCGGGCGAGCGGATCGCGATCTGGTAGCGCCTGCTGCAACGCCCCGACCGTTTCGGAGACCGCTCATGATCGTCACCACCACCCCCAGCATCGAAGGCCGGCGCATCAGCCGCTACTGCGGCGTCGTCGCCGGCGAGGCCATCCTCGGCGCCAACGTGTTCAAGGACCTGTTCGCCGGCATCCGCGACATCGTCGGCGGCCGCTCGGCGACCTATGAGCGCGAACTGCAGCGCGCCCGCGACATCGCGATGCAGGAACTGCAGGAGCGGGCGCAGGACCTCGGCGCCAACGCCGTGGTCGGCGTCGACCTTGACTACGAAGTGCTCGGCCAGGGCAACGGCATGCTGATGGTGTCCGCGAGCGGCACCGCCGTTGTTGTCGAGTAACGCCACCGAAAGACGCACATGAGTCGCGACCCCGTTGACGCCACCAACCCGCTGCTTTCGCCCTGGCCCGGCGACCTCGGGCTGCCGCCCTATGCCGCCATCGAAGCCGGCCACTTCGAGCCGGCCTTCGACCGCGCGCTGGCCGAGCACAGCGCCGAGATCGAGGCGATCGCCACGCAGGCGGGAGCGCCGAGCTTCGAGAACACGGCCGCCGCGCTCGACCGGAGCGGCCGCCTGCTGGCGCGGATCGAGCCGGTGTTCTCCGGCCTGTGCAACTCGTTCACCTCGCCGGAACTGCAGGCGATCGACCGGAAGATGGCGCCGCGGCTGGCGGCGCACCACGCGGCGATCAGGCGCGACCCGCGGCTCTACGCGCGGCTCGACGCGCTGCTGCAAAAGGTCGAGACGCTTGGACTCGATGCCGAGCAGCGGCGCCTGCTCGAACGGCTGCACCTCGACGCCAGGCTCGCCGGCGCGCAGCTCGCGCCGGCGGCACGCGAGCGGCTCGGCGAGATCGTCGAGCGGCAGGCGGCGCTGATGACGCAGTTCGCGCAGAACGTGCTGGCCGAGGAGCAGAACTGTCTGTGGCTGGAGGACGAGGCCGATCTCGCCGGCCTGCCGGAATCGGCCCGCGCCTCGGCGCGCGCCGCTGCCGCCGAGCGTGGCCGGCCGGACGACTGGGCGATCACGTTGTCGCGCTCCGCGGTGGTGACCTTCCTGACCTTTTCAGAACGAGGCGACCTGCGGCAGCAGGCCTTCAGGCGCTGGAAGGGCCGCGGCGCAAATCCGGGACCGCAGGACAACCGGCCGTTGGCGGCGGAACTGCTGCGGCTGCGCGGCGAACTGGCGCGGCTGCACGGCCATGCTACCTATGCCGACTTTGCGCTCTCCGACCGCATGGCGGGTACGCCGGCCAGGGCGCTCGAACTGCTGTACGCGGTCTGGGAGCCGGCCAAGCGCCGCGCCGCGGAGGAACTGGCTGCGCTGGAAGCGGTGGCTTGCGACGAGGGCGGGCCGGCGACGATCGAACCCTGGGACTGGCGCTTCTATTCCGAACAGGTGCGCCGCCGCCGCTACGCGCTCGACGACGCCGGGATCAAGCCCTACTTCGCGCTCGAGAACATGCTGGCGGCGCTATTCGACTGCGCGCAGCGCCTTTTCGGTGTGCGCTTCGTCGAGCGCGGCGATGCGCCGCGCTACGCCGCCGAACTGCGCGTGTACGAGGTTCTGCGCGGCGACGGCAGCCGCGTCGGCACCTTCGTGTTCGACAACTTCGCCCGCTCGAACAAGCGCAGCGGCGCCTGGATGAGCGCGCTGCGCTGGCAGTCGAGAAACGGCGGCGAGGTGCTGCCGGTCATCTTCAACAACAGCAACTTCGCGCGATCGGCAGCGGGCGAGGCTGTGCTGCTGTCGCTGGACGACGTGCGCACGCTGTTCCATGAATTCGGCCATGGCCTGCACGGGCTGCTGTCGGATGTCACCTTCGACCGGCTCTCGGGCACCAAGGTGCTGCGCGACTTCGTCGAGCTGCCGTCGCAGCTGTTCGAGCACTGGGCGCTGGAACCGGAAGTGCTGGCGCGGCACGCGCGCCATTGCGCGACCGGCGAGCCGATGCCGCAGTCGCTGATCGAGCGCGTGCTGCTGGCGCGACGCTTCAATCAGGGCTTCGAGACCGTCGGTTACGCCGCCAGCGCGCTCGTGGACCTGCTGCTGCACGGTCGCGAGGACAGCGCGGCGGTCGATATCGCGGCCTTCGAGCGCGAGACGCTGGCGCAGCTGGGCATGCCGCCGGCGATCGCGCCGTATCACCACCTGCCGCACTTCCAGCACCTTTTCGCCGGCAATTACGCCGCCGGCTACTACGTCTACCTGTGGGCCGAAGTGCTCGACGCCGACGGTTACCGGGCCTTCGTGGAAGCCGGCAATCCGTTCGATCCGGCGGTGGCGCAGCGGCTGCTGCGTCACGTCTATTCGCGTGGCGGCTCGCTGGATCCGGCCGAGGCCTATCGCGCTTTCCGCGGCCGCGATGCCACCGTGCAGCCGCTGCTGGAGAAACGCGGCCTCGCCGCGGCCGAAGCGCAGCCGGCCTGAAGGGCGGCTGCGCTTCCCTCGACTACGGCATCGGCCGGCGGTCGTTCAGCCGCAGCCAGCCGCGCGAGATGCGGTAGATGGCCCACAGCCCGAGCGCGAACAGGCCGACCGCCCAGACCGCGAAACCGATGATCACGACAGCCAGAACGAGGCCGACCAGTCCGACGATCGCCGCCCACAGCACCGCGTACCAGAAGGTGCGGATCTGCCAGCGGACATGCGACTCGACCCAGGTGCCGCGCGAGTCGCCGAGCTTCACGTAGTTGATGATGACGGCGATGATCGACGGCCAGCCGAAGATGAAGGCGCCGATCACCGTCGAGGCGCCGAAGGCCCCGATCGCGAGCCCCAGCGCGTGCAGCGCATAGGTGATGTGCGTGATCCGGACCAG
>Ga0105090_10000745_pt1 | contig 16662 bp, 17 predicted proteins | sample PPLLak3March2015_FD_79110 | JGI IMG/M metagenome (GOLD analysis project Ga0105090, IMG submission 79110) | Freshwater sediment microbial communities from Prairie Pothole Lake near Jamestown, North Dakota, USA - PPLs Lake P7 Core (1) Depth... | ecosystem: Environmental > Aquatic > Freshwater >... | reverse complement strand
GGTCAAGCGGGCGCCGGATGTAGTTCTGCTCTCGCACACCCTGCGGTGCGTGCCCTTGAATCTGCGCGCTCACCCCGCCGGGAATATCCAGCCACCGCTTCCCCCTACAGGCGCGGCACACCGCAAGCGTGAACGAGGGGCGGTCCCCTTTCATTAGTCTTGCACCACCAGCCATCTTTCGGAAGCCCGTCCAGCGCGATGGGCTTCGTCGTCTCTGACCCGGGCGCATAGGGCTCGTTGCCGATCGGGAGCAGCCGGCTAGGGTCGGCCCGGGTTCGGCGACGAACCGGGACTTCCGCCCGGTTCGTTGTATCCCGATACGTCAAGACTCCGTCGTGTCTCTCGACAAGCTGGGAGACCATAAGGCGACAGGCGCGACGAGTCGGGCTCCGAGGGCGGCGGCTGGCCTGGGGAGCAAGCACCCTGAACGGCAACGGCCTGAAGTCGAAGGGAATGCAAGGGGCACATGCTGCAGCGCGAACACGACGCCCATGTCAACGCCGCTCTGGCGGGCAGGCGGTGAGGCTCGGGATCCTGCGCGGCCGACCCCGCGAGAGGGACTGCTGTGTCAAGTTGTCTGGCATGGAGCTGACGTTATGGGCGGCCGCGCTTGAGGCTTGCATGGAGCAACAGATATCGCCCGTAGGTGATGTTGTGTATTTATCGCCTAAACACGATGTCTTGAATTGATCGCCTCAAAGCGATATCATTCAAAATCACCTATAACCGATACGCGCCTGTGGACTATCCCGTCCAACTCTCCAGTCAGCTGCAGCAACTTCTAAAGTCCTTGCGCAAGTCGCGCGACATGACCCAGGCGGAGCTTGCGCAGCGCCTGGGCGTCGTGCAGTCCCGGATCGCCGACATCGAACGTGACCCCGGCGCGGTGAGCGTGGAGCAGTTGCTGCAGGTCCTGGCCATGCTGGGTGCGCAGATAGTGGTCCGCGAAAACGACGCCGACCTCGTCCCGGGGCCCAGGACAGAGCTGAATGCGCGGGCCCATTCTCGCTCGACCTCATCGGCCAGGTTGACCGTCGGGCCCAAGCCGCCCAATTCACCCAAGCAAGAGCCCGCCCACTCACCTGAGACAGGACCGGACACCGCAGCTCCCACCCGACAGGACAGCGCAAAAGACAGCCTAGAAGACAGTGCGCCAGACAATGAGCCGCGCGGGCAGTGGTGAGGCGCCCATGAGGACAATGGCTCCCTCCAGGCGGTCCGTCAGGATGCGTCCGGACCGCCGCCTCGCAGTCAGAGCAAACACCCGTCGTGGCTGACGCTCGCGAACTCTGGGTGTGGATGAACGGCGAGCGCGTCGGCACATGGCAGCGCACACGAACGGGCGGCCATCGCCTCGTCTACGAGCCCTCCTGGCTGGCATCCGTGCGGGTGCGACCCCTGTCGCTCTCGCTGCCCATCACCCCTGACCGCACGGTGGCCGGGCCGGTGGTGGCCAACTTCTTCGACAACCTCCTGCCTGACGACGAGCGCATCCGCCGCCGTGTGAGCGCACGCTTCCGGGTCGCTTCGACTGACGTGTTCGAGTTGCTCCAGGCAATTGGTCGTGACTGCGTCGGCGCCGTGCAACTGTTGCCCCCAGAGCAGCCCCCCATTGGCTACGACCAGGTCCAGTTTGAGCCCATGGACGACCAGGCCGTGGCCAGGCACCTGCGGGGGGTCGCTGCCGACCCCGTGCCGGGCGCAGACCAAGACCCCTACGACCTGCGTATCTCCATCGCAGGCGCGCAAGAGAAGACCGCGCTCCTGAGGGTGAATGGCCAATGGTGCCGTCCGCTCGGCGCGACCCCGACGACGCACATCCTCAAACTGCCCCTGGGGCTGGTGGGCGGTCGCCGGCTGGATCTCAAGCACTCGGTCTACAACGAGTGGTTGTGCGCGCAGTTGCTGCGTGAACTAGGGCTGCCGGTGGCGGTCACCGACATCGCCCGCTTCGCCGACGAAACCGTACTGGCGGTCGAGCGCTTCGACCGCCAGTGGGTGGATGGCACCACCAAGAACCAGCCGACCTGGATAGCGCGCATCCCCCAGGAGGACTTCTGCCAGGTGCTAGGGGTGTCCTCCCATGACAAGTACGAGTCCCATGGCGGGCCGGGGATGGCCCGATGCCTGCAGGTTCTCCGGAGCAGCCGGACCGCGGCCGCCGATGTCCGCCACTTCCTGTGTGCGCAACTGGCCTTCTGGCTGCTCGCCGCTACCGACGGCCACGCCAAGAATTTCTCCATCTTCCTGCTTCCGGGCGGCGGCTATCGGATGACACCACTGTACGACGTCATATCGGTCTGGCCCATCATCGGCACCGGGCCCAGCCAGGTGGCCTGGCAGGAGGCCAAGCTGGCGATGGCCGTGCGCTCGAGGAATGTTCACTACCATCTGGCAGACATCCAAACGCGGCACTGGCAGACCTCGGCACAACAAAGCGGGGCCGATGGCGTCTGGGAAGCGATGCGGGCGATGGTGGCAAGGGTGGAACACGCCATCGACGCGGTCCAGGCCCAACGGCCGCCGGGCTACCACCCCCGCACAGCGCAGGCCATCTTCGATGGACTGCGTCGGCAGTGCCGCACCTGGGACGCGGGGTTGCCGGCAACGGCGTAATCGCGAGGGCCCCGGCCTCATCAACGCTGGCGCGGCTGGCCACAGGGGCTCGGACGCAGGTCTGGCAAATCTCTGGCGAATCTTTGGCAATAGACTGGCAGATCCGGTGCCGGACAGTGCAGCGGTGTGCCGACACAGAGTCAGCTAAGTACTTGATTTCACGAATACTACCGCTTGTGAATTGTAACTGGCGTCCCGCGAGCCTTCTTTGACAATCCGCGTGTCGGTGGTTCGATACAGCCCCAGGCCACAACGCTCATGGCCTGCCCGGCGCCGCTCGCCAGCACCGAGCGGCAGCTTGGCGAGGTGCTCGCCCCGGGCGCGGCTATGGCAGATCCGCGGAAGTGCGCTGGTGCTGAACGGCGAGGCAGGCGACGAGCTTGCGATCCTCGAGTCCGTCTACTTCCGCTCACGCGCCTCGGAGCACGTCAGCGACGCGCGTAAAGCTCGTCGCCGAACCAGTACTCGTCCCAGAAGAGCTCTCCGCGCTCGACGTGCACGCGATAGGGCACGGACTCCTGCCTGCCGTCGCGATGTCGGAGCAGCAGCAGACCTTGCTCGCGGGTGCCCTGCGCAGTCCAGCTACCGTCGGCGCAGTCCTGCCGCGCAAGGCCCCAGTCGGTGCCGCCGCCCATGGGCCGGTTGCCCGAATATGAAGCTTCCCAGCTGCCACGGAAGCTGCCGTCCGGATGCAGTGTGTAGCGAGTTTGTGTATTTGAACTCGTGTTGACCCAGGTGCCGGCCAGATGGTGAGCATCGGCCGCATCGTCCGGCGCAGCAAAGCGCATGCCGGTGGCCAGGGCGTCGGCCGCGCTGGCGAGCGCGTCGGAAAACGCCTGGGGCGTCGACACCGCAAGGATGAAGGCCCCGCCACCCCAAGGGCCGCAGGTGCCTACGCCGTGGCCGTGCAAAGGCTCGCCCTGCCGCTCACCTTCGTAATCGGCCGCCACGGCGTGCGGCGGTAGATCGTGCAATGGCCCCACCGGCCTGAGCTGCAACCCTTGCTCGGTCAGGCCCTGCATCATCTGGCGGCGAACGGCCGGCATGTCGGCCAGTCGATGGGGCGACACCGCCACGATCCCCACCACACTGTCGTGGCCCAGGATCGCGCCGCCGGCATCGTGTCGAATCTTCCAGCCAGTGGGTACCCGCAGCCGGAAGCCCCAGGCGGGATGCCCCACTTCCTCGGCGGCTTGCCGGGGCGCCTCGGGTGGCGCGTTGCCTGGCGCGCGAGACGTGCCGGGGTCGATGGGATCCTTGCGACTCGTGGGTCGTGAAGGCCGACGCATCGTGTACTCCTGCAGGCTGAAGGCCCGCCTCCTGTCGGGTCAGCACAAGAGGTGGGAAGCGCTCTCCCTGCTGATCGCCGCGGGACATCCTGGCTCACCGGCGGCGCCCCACGGCCAGCACCGCCAGCGGCTGCTCGGCACCGGCCAGCGACAAGGCAGCCCGCAGCGCTGCGTCGTCGAAAGCGCCGACCAGCGTGGCGCCCAAGCCCAGCGCCACCGCCTGCAACAGCAGGTTCTGCGCCGCTGCGCCGGCTTCCATGGCCACGTAGCGCTCGGCGCGCGCGCCATAGCGCGCCGCGGTACGGGAAGACTCGGCGGCAATGACCACAAGTGCCGGGGCCTCGGCCACCCAGGCCTGGCCCCGGGCTGCGGCGGCCACGGCAGATATTGCGTCGCCCGGCGCCAGCGCCGCCAGCCGGTGCCCCTGCGGCGCGTATCGGTACAGGCCCGCGGCCAGGCCCTCGACCCGCCCGGCCACCAGGTACAGCACCAGCGGATAGGTGGCGCCGGCCGAAGGCGCCGTGCGCCGGCCCCCGGAACGGCTCTCGCCCTGTGCCGACCACAACAATTGGCCGGCCTCGGCCGTCGTCAGCGGCTGGGCAGCAAAGCTGCGCAGCGATTGGCGCTGTGCCAGCGCGGCTTCCAGCGGCAGCGGTCCGGTCGTGCGCGCCGCGGGCAGGTCGAACCCGGCTGCAGCCGCGGGCAGCTTCAACACGGCGCCTGTCAGCACCATCGCCATGAACACCATTCCGGCCCGGCCGGGATGTCCGGCCCGCCGCGCCTCAGCCACGCGCCGCTTCCTTGCCGCTCTTGTCCAGCAGCCGCCCCAGCAGGTCCATCGGCAGGGGGAAGACGATGGTGGACGCGCGGTCGCCGGCCACCTGCGTCATGGTCTGCAGGTAGCGCAACTGCATGGCCTCGGGCTGCTGCGACAGCATCTGCGCCGCTTCCAGCAGCGACACCGCGGCCTGCTTCTCGCCTTCGGCGTGGATGACCTTGGCGCGCCTTTCGCGCTCGGCCTCGGCCTGGCGCGCGATGGCGCGCACCATCGACTCATTGAGGTCGATGTGCTTGATCTCCACGTTGGTGACCTTGATGCCCCAGGCGTCGGTCTGCGCATCCAGGATCTGCTGCACGTCCAGGTTCAGCCGTTCGCGTTCGGCCAGCATCTCGTCGAGCTCGTGCTTGCCCAGCACCACGCGCAAGGTGGTCTGTGCCAACTGGCTGGTGGCCATCAGGTAGTTTTCGACCTGGATGATGGCCTTCTGCGGGTCGACCACGCGGAAGAAGACGACGGCGTTGACCTTCACCGAGACGTTGTCGCGCGAGATCACGTCCTGCGGCTCCACGTCCATGGTCACCACGCGCAGGTCCACGCGCACCATCTGCTGGATGCCGGGAATGACGATGATCAGGCCCGGGCCCTTCACCTTCCAGAAGCGGCCCAGCTGGAACACCACGCCGCGCTGGTATTCACGCAGCACGCGCAGCGAGGCGGCCAGCAGGATGACCACGAGTGGCAGCAGCACGCCGCCCAGGCCGAGATTGAAGTCGAAGAACATGATCAGCCTCCTTCGGTTTTGGAACCGGGCTCGGGATACGCCTCAGGGCGCACGTCCAGCGTCAGTCCACGCAGGCCGGTCACGCGCACGCGCTGGCCCGGTGCCAGCGGCCCGGGGCCGGCCACCTGCCAGCGCTCGCCGTGCACCTGGGCCCAGGTACCGCCCTCGCTCACGCTGATCACTTCGCCCATGGCGCCCACCAGTTCCTCGGCACCGCTGACCACCGGCCGCCGGCGCGCGCGCAACGCCATGCCGCCGCCCAACAGCACCACGGCGGCCGAACTGGCGGCCAGCCCGAAGATCAGCGCCAGCGGCACGCCGAAGCCGGGAATGTCGCGGTCGAACAGCAGCAGGCTGCCGGCCACGAAAGCCACGATGCCGCCCACGCCCAGCACGCCGAAACTCGGACTCATGACTTCCGCCGCCAGCAGCGCCATGCCCAGCAGGATGAGCCCCAGGCCCACGTAGTTCACCGGCAGCATCTGCAGCGCGAACAAGGCCAGCAGCAGGCAGATGGCGCCCACGGTGCCAGGCAGCCCGAAGCCTGGCGAGGAAAACTCGAAGATGAGACCGTAGATGCCGATCATCATCAGCACCAGAGCGAAGCTGGGATTGGCAATGACCGACAGCAGCTGTTGCCGCCAATCGGGCAGCAGCACCTCGAAAGCCGCGCCGCGTGTGGCCAGCGAGGCCTCGCCCTCGTGCATTCGGACGCGGCGGCCGTCGGCCTGCGCCAGCAGGTCGGGCAGGTCGGTGGCCAAGATGTCGATCACGTTCTCGTGCAGCGCCTCGGCGGCCGTCAGGCTGACGGCCTCGCGCACGGCGCGCTCGGCCCATTCGGCATTGCGGCCGCGCTGCTGCGCCAAGCCGCGGATGAAGGCCGCGGCGTCGTGCACCTGCTTGGCCTTCATGGCGTCGGCCGGGCCGGCAGCGAAGGAGTCGGCACTGGAAGCCGCGCTGGCGGGTACCCCGGCGGGCCGCGCGCCACTGCTGCCCGGCAGACCGATGGCCACCGGCGTGGCCGCGCCCAGCGTGGTGGCCGGCGCCATGGCTGCCACGTGGGCCGCATACAGGATGTAGGTGCCGGCACTGGCCGCACGCGCGCCTTCGGGGCTCACGTACACGGCCACCGGCACCTTGGAAGCCAGGATGGCCTGGATGATCTGGCGCATGGAGCTGTCCAGCCCGCCGGGTGTGTCGAGCCGTATGACCACCAGCGGCGCGCCCTGCTCCGCCGCTCGGGCCAAGCCGCGCATCAGGTAGTCGGCGTTGGCCGGCCCGATGGCGTCGCGAACCTCCAGCACCAGCACAGGCGCCCCCACCGGCGCGGCCTGGGCGTTCGAAACCGGCAGCACCGACAGTATCGGCCAGGCCAGCAGTGCCAGCCACGCCAATCCCAGCCAGCGGCCCAGGCTTCGAAGCCGTGGCGCCCAGGTCTTCACGGCACCACCAGCACGTCGGCCGCAGCGTGGTGCAACAGGTCGAGCGAGGTACTGCCCAGGAAACGGTCGGCCAGCGCGCCCTGCCCGTGGCGCCCCACGGCCACGCAGTCGGCCGGCCAGGCCGCGGCGCGGTCGACGATGGCCCGCACGGGAACGCCTTCGACGACCTCGCTGCGTACCTGGCAGCCCGGCCGCAGGCACAGGTCGTGCGCCAGCCGCTGCAGTTGCCGTTCGGCCCTGGCATGCAGGGGCTCGGCCGCTTCGCCGCCCAGATCCGGCGCGGCAGGGTGGCGCATCAGCTCGCTTTGCCAGGCCGGGTCGATGGCGCTGAGCAACTCATGCTCGGCGCCCGGGAACCATTCCAGCGCCATGCTGGCCGCGCGCCAGGACACGTCGCGCAGGTCCACCGCCGACAGCACGCGTTCGTAGACTTTCGCCGCAGCATGGCGCACCACCAGCACCGGGCAGGGTGCGCTGCGCAGCACGCGCATCAAGGTGCTGCCGAGTCCCGGCGCGCCGGGGTCCGCGCGGCGGGCGATGACGACCAGCACCGATTTCATGGCCTGCACATGCGAGGCGATGGCGGCCGCCGGGTCGCCCACGCCGTGGTGCGCCGTGACTGCCAGGCCGGTCTTCGCCGCCAGCGATTCGGCCAGCGCCGCAAGCTGCTGCCGGGCCATCACGTCACTGGGCACCTCGCCGGTCAGTCGCCTGACATCGAAAATGGCGTGCAGCGCCCGCCACGCGCCGGGATCGAAGGCGTGCAAAAGCACCAAGCCGGCACCGTGGGCCCGCGCCAGCCGCACGCCACGGTCCACGGCTTGAGCCGACCCGGCCGAGAAGTCGGTGGCAACGACCACCCTGCGATTGCTGTCCATCTGCCACTCCACAGCCTCTTGAAGGCGAGGCTGCCATGTCGTTTGGGATGACTGTTCACCCCTGCTTGTTCCCAGCTTGCACGGCCGCGAACTTGAGCGACCTCAAAGACCGAGCCGGGTGCCTCTCAGTCACCCACCACCACGCTACGGGCAAGCCAAGAGAATTCAGCCTAGTCATGCGAGGTCCGGCCCGGTTGAGAAGTCGCAATGTTCAGGGCGCCAAGCGCGCTGGCCTGACGACGCCTAGGGCGCGGGGACGGCGCCGCCTGGCGCGGTTCACCGCACCCGTTTGTAAGCGCTGTAGCCGCCGCCCGGGCTGAGCTCGGGCGTGAGCACCATGAAGCCGCCGGGCGGCAGCGTGACGTCCAGCAGCCCGGTGCGCAGCCTCTGGCTGGGCTGGCCGCCGAGCTGGTCGACCAGGGCCTGGGTGTCCATCAGCTTGGAATTGGCCGGCATCACCGTTTCGGTGACTTCGGTGGCACCCGGGTTGGCGAGAACGATGACGGTGTCGGCGACGCGGTCGGTGTGGCGCTCGAAGGCCAGCAGCCGCTGCGCGGTGACGGGCCGGTAGTCGCCGATGCGCAGCGCGCGGTGGGCCCGGCGCAGCGCCACCAGTTGCCGCGTCCAGTCCAGTGCGGGGTGGCCGGCCGCCACCCGATCCCAGCGCATGGGCGCGCGCATCTCGGGATCATCGCTGCCGGTCATACCGACCTCGCTGCCGTAGTAGAGGTTGGGCGCGCCGGGCAGAGTGAACTGGAGGACCTGCGCCAGCCGGCGCTGGCGCTCATCGGGCATGGCACTGGCCAGGCGCGCGGTGTCGTGGTTGTCGAGCATGAGCCAGCTCTTGAGCAGGTGGGCGTTGCCGCATTCGGCCACGAGGCGGTCGATCATGCGTTGCGCCAGCAGCGGTTCCATCCTGCCCGCCGCAGCCTGCAACACGATGGAACGCAGCGTGAAGTTGATGACGCCGTCGACTGCCGCAAACCACTCCTTCGGGTAGTTGGCGATCTCGCCCACCACCAGCGAGCCGGGCTGTTCGGCGTGCGCGGCGCGCGTGAGTTCGCCGAGCCACTGAAAGCCGATGTCCATCGCCACGTCGAGCCGCCAGCCGTCGATGCCTTCGCGCAGGTGGCTGCGCACCACCGAGCCCGGCGCCCCGTAGATGTGCTCGCGCACGGCCGGGTGCTCCAGGTTCAGCTCGGGCAGGTTGTGCACCTGCCACCAGCAGCGCGCGCCGCCCGGGTACTGCGGGCCGAAGACGAACCAGTCGCGGTAATTGGAGTCCGCGGCCGCTGCACGGCCACCCCCAATGGCGTCGGACTCGGCCCGGTAGGCCGCCTCGGCTTCCCTGAAGATGGGCGCGTGGCGGCCCATATGGTTGAACACCCCGTCCAGCACCAGCTTCATGCCGCGGGCGTGCAGGTTCTGCGCCAGCGCGTGCAGGTCTTCGCGGCGGCCGAACTCGGGCGCCACCCGGTGATGGTCGAAGACGTCGTACTTGTGGTTGGTGCCTGCCAGGTGCACCGGGTTGAGGTACAGCACGTCGGCGCCCAGGGCCTGCACATGGTCGAGCCGGCCCGTCAGGCTTTGCAGGTCACCACCCCAGAATTCGATCTCGTGGCTCCAGAGCCCGGCGTCTGGCAGATAGCGGCCGCGAATGGGCAGCTCGTCCCAGCGGCGCAGGACCTTGGGCGCCGGGTAGAGGTGTCGTTTGGATTCCAGGTGCGCGGGCGGCGCAAAGCGGTCCACCAGCACCTGGTAGACGACGGCGCCGTTGCGCCAGTCCTGTTCGCGCTGCTCGTACACACCGGCCACGGCTTCGTCGAAGCGGTTGCCGCCGGGCGTGCGGGTGGCGGTGGCGAATCGGCCGCCGGCCGGCGCCGTCATGACTGCGGCCGCGCGCCGGGCCGCGCTGACGATTCGAGGTCCTTGCCCGAGTCCATGCGCCATCATCCTCACGCCCCGCCGGCCGTCAAGCCTGCAACGCACGCGCGGGCGGCCACGCCCACAGGGACGGCCGCCGACAGGGTGGCTTGACCACGCCTTATGCTCGCAGCCTCAAACGACGATGCGAATCTTCCTCTTCCTCCTGCTGGCCCTGGCCAGCCTGACCCCCGCCGCGGCCCAGGAACTCAAGGTGGCCGCGGCCGCCAGCCTCACCGAATCCATGCGCGAAGTGGCGCGGGCCTTCGAGACCGCGCGCCCGGGCGTCGGCGTGCAGGTGCAATTCGGCGCCTCGGGCGCCCTGTTGCAGGACATCGCCAGCGGCAAGCCGGCCGACGTGTTTGCCAGCGCCGACGCCGACACGCTGGCGCGCGGCATCCAGCGCCGCCTGTTGCTGGCCGAGGCGCAGCGTGAATTTGCCACCAACACACTGGTGCTGATCGTGCCCACCGACCGCAGTTCGCCCGTGCAGCGGCTGCAGGACCTGGCGCGCCCCGAGATCCGGCGCATCGCCATGGGTCGCACCGCCACCGTGCCGGCCGGGCGCTATGCCAGGCAGGCCATCGACGCGCTGCGGCTGTGGCCGGCGCTGCAGCAGAAGATCGTGGCGGGCGACAGCGTGCGTGCGGTGCTGGACGCGGTGGCCAGCGGCGACGTGGACGCCGGTTTCGTCTACGGCACCGACGTCGCCCTGGCCGGCCCGCGCGTGCGCGTCGTGCAGACCCTGGCGGTGCAGACGCCGATCCGCTACCCGGCCACCGTGGTCGCCGGCAGCGGCCAGGAGGCGCTGGCGCGTGACTTCATCGCCTTCCTCAACCAGCCGCAGGCGCGCGCGGTCTTCATCCGCTACGGCTTCGGCGCGCCCTGATCGGGCATGCCGACACGCACGGCCTCGGTCTGCACAGGACGCGGCGTGGGCTCTCAGTGCGCCGCGTGCAGCTTTTCACCGGCTTTCAGCCGGTACACCGTGCCGCAATAGGGGCAGCGGCCCTCGCCGGTGCTCGCCACGTCGATGAATACCTTGGGGTGGTTGCTCCACAACGCCATGCGCGGGTTGGGGCAGAACGTGACGCCGGGACCGATCAGTTCAGCGGCGGCGAGCTCGACCACGGCTTTGGGCTCGTCCATGTTCACACCCGCGTCAGCCATTCGGCATATTTCGGGTTGCGGCCGTTGACGATGTCGAAGAAGGCGGCCTGGATCCTTTCGGTGATGGGGCCGCGTCTTCCGGCAAATTCGCCAGCACCGAGCTCGATGCGGTCGAGCTCGCGGATCGGCGTCACCTCGGCCGCGGTGCCGGTGAAGAAGGCCTCGTCGCAGATATAGACCTCGTCGCGCGTGATGCGCTTTTCCACCAGCTTGAGGCCGAGGTCCGAGCAGATGTGGAAGATGGTGTCGCGCGTGATGCCGTTCAGCGCGCCGGCCGAGAGATCGGGCGTGTAGACCACGCCCTTCTTGATGACGAACAGGTTCTCGCCCGCGCCTTCGCTGACGAAGCCCGACGCATCCAGCAGCAGGGCCTCGTCGTAACCCTCGTCGGTGGCTTCCATGTTGGCCAGGATCGAGTTGGTGTAGTTGCTCACTGCCTTGGCCTGCGTCATGGTGATGTTGACGTGGTGGCGCGTGTAGCTGCTGGTCTTGACGCGGATGCCTCGCTTCATGCCTTCTTCGCCCAGGTAGGCGCCCCAGGGCCAAGCGGCCACCATCAGGTGGATGGTGTTGCCCTTGGGGCTGACGCCGAGCTTCTTGTCGCCGATCCAGACCAGCGGACGCAGGTAGCCGCTTTCCAGCTGGTTGGCGCGCATGACCTCGCGCTGCGCCTCCATCACCTGCGCCGGCGTGAAGGGGATCTTCATGCGCAGGATCTTGGCGCTGTTGAACAGCCGCTCGGTGTGCTCGGGCAGGCGGAAGATGGCCGTGCCCTGCGCCGTCTTGTAGGCGCGCACACCCTCGAAGGCGCCACAGCCGTAGTGCAGGGTGTGGCTCAGCACGTGGATCTTGGCGTCGCGCCATTCGACCAGCTGGCCGTCCATCCAGATCTTGCCGTCGCGGTCGGACATCGACATGAGAGCTCCTCGGGCGTGAAAGGTGAGATGGGGGATTTTAGGGGCCGCAGCCCAGTGGCCGAACAGCGGTCGAACTGCACGGTCGGTGCCGAATTCGGGCGTTCACCCCCCGAGGCCGCGGGGGTCGCGCCACCCCACGGCCGCGGGCATGCGACCTAGCATCCTCTTCATCGTTGGTTCACACAGAAAGTCGCAGCACATCATGAAGATCCGTACCCTGCTTTTCAGCGCACTGGGCATCGGCACCCTGGCCCTGGCATCGGCACATGCGGCGCCGCCCGTGGGGCCCGCCGTATCCTGCGAGAACTCGCTGGCCATCGTCGGCAATGCGGCTTATGCCGGCCAATGCCAAGGCAGCTTCAAGGGCAACATCGCGGAAGGAAAGGTCGCGACCGCGATCTTTGGCGACATGAGTTTCTTTCTTGCGGGCACCAGCGCCGACGCCGGCGGCGGCTTCGCCAACCATCCGGACGATCAATTCACAGGCACGCTGGAACTCGATGCGCCGATCACCGGACTCTTCGTGCTCGGCATCAAGGGCGCCAACAGCTACAGCCTCTATCTGTTTGACGGCGGCGCCGAAGGCGTGTCCAGCATCGCATTCGACACGCTCGGCGTCTTCAAGGGCAACGGCGCACCCGGACCCGGACTTTCGCATGCGGCGCTGTTCACCCCCGCCGTGCCCGAGCCCGGCACCTATGCGTTGATGCTGGCCGGGCTGGGCGCCGTGGGTCTGTTGGCGCGCCGCCGCCGCCGGCAGGCCTGACAGATCAGGCCGAAGGGGGCGCCGCCGGCTCTGCTTGCCGCAGCAGCCGCCAGGCGGTGACGCGCCCCTGTTGCAGTTCGACCTGCACCTCGTCGCCGGCTTCGTCGCGCCAGGCCCAGGTTTCCGGGTCTTCGGCCACGCGCCGGCCCAGGCTGCGCGTGAGCGCCAGCACCTGCGGCAGCCGCAGGCTGGCGCGAAGCTTCGAGTGCAGCATCAACGCATTCGGCACCGTGCCCGCCGGCCGCTGCGAGGCCAGGCGCAGCACATGCAGCGCCTGGCTGAACTGCAGCAGCAGCCAGAACACCACCACGCCCAGCGCCAGCAGCACACCGGGCCAGCCGTAGCCGGCGTAGCCCAAGGCCACGGCGACGACCGCCAATGCCCAGCCCAGCCCGGCCGTCATGCCGCCACTCCGGCGCCGGGCATCGCGCAGAATCGTGACCATGGATCGGCTGCAGACATGGGTGATCAACCTCGACCGGGCCCCCGACCGGTGGGAACGCATCAGCAAGCAATTGCGGCACCTGGGGCTGCCGTTCACGCGATTGCCGGCGGTCGATGCCCGCGCCTTGACCACCGCGCAGCGCGCCGCGCTGGACGAAGCGGGCTACCGCCGCAAGCACGGCATGGAGCCGCTGCAGGGCGAGCTGGGATGTTACCTGTCGCACGTGGAGGCGATGCGCTTGTTCCTGGCCGGCGACGCCGAATTTGCCCTGGTACTCGAAGACGACGTGCTGCTGCACGACAGCCTGCCGGCCGTGCTGCACGGCCTGCTGCGGCATGCCGACCGCTGGGACATGGTCAAGCTCTCGGCCGTGCATTCCGGTACACCGCAGCCGGTGCTGCAGGTGGCGCCGGGTCACTGGCTTGCCGTGATGCTCAGCCGCTGCACCGGTGCCAGCGCCTACCTGGTCAACCGCCGCGCCGCGCAGGCCTATGTCGAAGGCCTGCTGCCCATGCAACTGCCCTACGACCATGTCTTCGACCAAGGCTGGCGCTTCCACCTGAAAGTGCGGCTGGTGACGCCCACGCCCTGCGGCCACGACGACCGCATCCCCTCGACGATGGGCTACAGCAGCGCGCCCACGCGCAAATTCCACTGGACGCGCCGACTGCCGGCGTTCGCTTACCGCGCCGGCAACGAAGCGCGGCGCGTCGCCTACGGCCTGAGCGAGCTGCTGCGCGAAAAACTCGCAGGCTGACGCGAGGACTTCGCCGCCGTCCGTGCAATCAACGCGAGGCTGCCCTGCCGGTTGAACCGCACAGCCCGACCACGGCCAGACCCGCCAGCATCAGCAGCGCCGCTGCCGGCTCGGGCACCGCTCGCACCGCCCAGGCATGGGCCTGCCCGTTCACGTCGTTGTCACCCAGGTAGTCGGCCCACAGGCCCGGTCCGGCAAACGAATAGCTCCAAGCCGTCGAGGAGCCCGGTCCCGGCGTGCCCGTCCAGTACGACACGGACTCGTAATAGCCTGAAAGCGCCGGCAGATTGATGAACGGCCCGGGGCTTCCGAGCGGATCGTTGAGGGCCGGCGCCGGCACCCGGATGCCCTGCGCATAGAGTTGTGAGTATTCGCTGGTTCCGCACTGGAAGCACGGGTTTTCGCCGGCCGATGCCAGGCGCCAGCCCTGCATGCCGGCCACCTCGAGGCCAGCCGCCCATGTCGTGGCCTCGGCCCAGGTCATCAGGCCGGTGGCGTGGTAACCCGAGGTCTTGGCGAGATTGGCGTCCTTGAGCCAGTACAGGCCGGACTGATCGTCCAGCACCACGCCGTTGCCGAGGTCGACCAGCGCCGCCTGGGCACCCGTAGCGATCGCCATCACCATGGCGACCGGGAACACCTTCGAGAATCGCATGACACCCTCCACTTGGTTGCAGCGTGAAAAATGTGAACGAGATCTCAGCACGCCGAACCGTCGTGGCCATTGCGGCGGATCAATTCGCACCTGTACGCCCCCCGACTCGGGGGGTGGCCGTGGTCCGCCCGTGATCACCGCCCCGATCGCGCGCGCACAACCCGCGACGCCGGCTCAGAGCACCACGTCGCGCTCGCGACGCCCCACGCGACCCGTACGCAGCGCGTCGGCCCAGTCGCCACGGCCGGCGGCTTCGGCCTGGCGCGCGGCGGCTTCCCAGTCGTAGGCCGTCAACCGCTGCTGCACCTGCCAGCCCGTTTCCGCGCGCTCCACCAGCGCCCAGCGCGCATGCGGGCTACCGGTCTCCATGAAGTGCGCGTGCGGGTGGTCGTCGTCGAAGGCCGGCAGGCCCACGCTGCCAGGGTTGACGACCAGCGCACCGCCGCATTGCAGGGCCCGCGGCATGTGGGTGTGGCCGCACAGCACCAGCGGCGCTGTGACCTCGCCCAGGCGCGCGGCGACCTCGGTTGCGGTGGCGGCGCGCACGCCGGGGGAACCGTGGCGGCCCAGGTCCGGCGTCACCGTTTCCAGGAAGTACTGAAGGTCGCTGGCGGGCGTGCCGTGGCAGCACCAGACGCCGTCGCCCAGGTCCAGCGTGGCGGGCAGGAAGGCCAGCCAATGCAGGTCTTCTTCGGGCAGCCGCGCCCGCGCGTAGGCGTCGGCCGGGCCCACGCGGGCGGCGGGCAGCGACAGCAACTGGCGCTCGTGGTTGCCGCGGATCGTGGGCCAGTCGAGTGAGCGCAGGCGCGCCAATGTCTCGCGTGGCCACAGCGGGCCCGATACGATGTCGCCCAGGTTCACCACCCTGTCGACATGCTCATGGTGGATCTCCGCCAGCACCGCCTCCAGGGCCGGCAGGTTGCCGTGGATATCGGAGACGACGGCCAGCCGCATGGCGCAGCGTCGTCAGGCGGCGCGGCGCAGGAAATCGGCGCGCAGGGCGGCCGGCAGCCTCTTGGCAATGAACGAGATGGCCAGCGGCACCAGCACCAAGTCGTCGACGACACCCAGCAGCGGAATCGTCTCGGGCAGCAGGTCCACTGGCGACAGCACGTAGATCACCATCAGCGCCACCGCCGGCTTCAGCCAGCCCGGCGCCAGCGGGTGCCGCAGCGCGAACCACAGCAGCCGGGCGTCACCCCGGATCACCGACCACAGGACCGACAGGCGCTTCCACATCGTTGTCACTCCACGTACGGCGACCCGCCGAATCCGTAACTTAAGGGCGGACGCGGCGATGACAAGGTGCCGCCGCAACGCCCCGCAGTCGACCCGGGCGACTCAGGTCAGGCCACGCACCACCTCGATCGCCTGCTCGATGCGCTCAACGGCGTGGATGGTGAGCCCCTCGATGGTCTTCTTCGGCGCATTGGCCCGGGGCACCACGGCCACCGAGAAGCCGAGCTTGGCCGCCTCCTTCAGCCTTTCCTGGCCGCGCGGCGCGGGCCGCACCTCGCCGGCCAGCCCCACTTCGCCGAACGCGATGAAGCCGCGCGGCAGCGCGCGTCCGCGCAAGCTGCCGTGAATGGCCAGCAGCACCGCCAAGTCGGCCGCCGGCTCGCTGATGCGCACCCCGCCCACCGCATTGACGAAGACGTCCTGATCCATGCAGGAGACGCCGGCATGGCGGTGCAGCACCGCCAGCAGCATGGCCAGACGATCGCGGTCCAGGCCCACGGAAAGCCGCCGCGGGCTGGGGCCACCGCTGTCCACCAGCGCCTGGATTTCCACCAGCAGCGGCCGCGTGCCTTCCAGCGTGACGAGCACGCAACTGCCAGGCACCGGGTCGCCGTGCGTGGACAGGAAGATGGCGCTCGGGTTGCTCACGCCCTTCAGTCCACGCTCGGTCATCGCGAAGACGCCGATCTCGTTGACGGCGCCGAAGCGGTTCTTGATGGCGCGCACCAGTCGGAAGCTGCTGTGCGTGTCGCCCTCGAAATAGAGCACGGTGTCAACCATGTGCTCCAGCACGCGCGGGCCGGCCAGCGCACCTTCCTTGGTGACATGGCCGACGAAGACCATGGCCACACCGCTGGTCTTGGCCACGCGAGTGAGTTGCGCGGCGCATTCGCGCACCTGCGACACCGATCCCGGCGCCGACGTGAGCTGGTCGGAATAGACGGTCTGGATCGAATCGATGACGCAGAAGGCCGGCGCCTCGGCTTCCAGCGTGGCGACGATC
>Ga0105090_10000744_pt1 | contig 16669 bp, 15 predicted proteins | sample PPLLak3March2015_FD_79110 | JGI IMG/M metagenome (GOLD analysis project Ga0105090, IMG submission 79110) | Freshwater sediment microbial communities from Prairie Pothole Lake near Jamestown, North Dakota, USA - PPLs Lake P7 Core (1) Depth... | ecosystem: Environmental > Aquatic > Freshwater >... | reverse complement strand
TGCGTCCGTCTGCCTTTCGCAGTCAGGCGCCTGCCCCAGTCGCGGGCGCAGGCCTGTTACGTCGGGCTTTTGTTGAGAATGTCGGCGCCGTATTTTCCTGCGGCGAGTTCGCGCAGGGCAATGACGGTCGGCTTGTCGCGGGTTGCATCGATCATCGGCTGGGCGCCGTTTGCCAATTGCCGGGCGCGGTAAGTGGCCGCCAGCGACATGTCGAAACGGTTGGGGATGATTTTCATGCAGTCGTCTACGGTGATACGGGCCATGGGGTTTCCTGCTCTAAGGTTTTTAACTTAACTTAATGAATTTTTACTTAAGTCGGTTGATCAGTGCGGTATGCCGGTTGATCTGGCGCGGAGTGCGCAGACGTTCGGCGCGGACTACATCCTGAAGTTCGGATGCGGCCGTCCGGAAATCGTTGTTAATAATAACATAGTCGAAGTCCGTAACGTGGCCGATTTCCTCGCGGGCGTTGGCCAGCCGCCGGGCGATGACGTCGGCGGGATCATGACCGCGGGAATTCAGCCGCTTCAGCAGCGCTTCAAACGAGGGCGGCAGGATGAAAATGCTGATCGCGGCCGGCATCAGCTTGCGCACCTGGGCGGCGCCCTGCCAGTCAATTTCAAGCACGATGTCGATATCGGCTGCCATCTGCTCCTGGACCCACTTTCGTGATGTCCCGTAACGATTGTCGTGCACCAGTGCTGATTCGAGGAAATCGCCGGCCTGCGCCATGCGTTCAAAATCGTCGGCGGTGACGAAATGATAGTGGCTGCCGTTGATTTCGCCAGGCCGCGGCTGTCGCGTGGTGTAAGACACTGATTTACGGATGCCGCTGTCGGCCTCAAGCAGAGCAGCAACCAGACTGGTTTTGCCGGCCCCCGAAGGTGCACTGACGATGTAGAGATTGCCACTCATAATTTGTTCAAGGCATCTACTCGATATTCTGAATCTGTTCGCGCATCTGCTCAATCAGCAGTTTCAAATCCATCGCCACGCGGGTCACCTCGATGTCTGCGGATTTTGAACCCAGCGTATTGGCTTCGCGGTTGAGTTCCTGCATCAGGAAATCAAGACGTTTTCCCGACGCACCGCCCTTGCCGAGGATGCGTTGCAGTTCATCGAGGTGCGTTGCCAGCCGTGACAGTTCCTCGTCGACATCGATCTTGTTGATGAACAGCGCGATTTCCTGGCGCACCCGTTCGTCGTCCGCAGAAACCAGCGCTTCCTTCAGACGGAGATTCAGTTTTTCCTGGAATGCGGCGATCATCGCCGGTATGCGTGGTTGCACGACGGCGATGCGAGTGCGCATTTCCGCGGCGCGCTCGAGGATGACCGCCGCCAGCTTCGCGCCTTCGCGCGCACGCGCCGCGGTGAACTCGCGCAGTGCCTCGCGCAGCAGTTCGCCTGCAGCCGCTCGCAATTCATCGGCGGGCAGGTCGTCGGCACCGAGCATGCCGGGCCAGCGCAGGATGTCGGCCACGCCCAGCGGGCGTGCTTCGGGGAGCGCTGCGCGCGTGCGCGCGTTGAGTTCGAGCACCTGAGCGAGCAGCGCGGGGTCGAGTTCCGTGCCGCCCCCCGAGTTGCTGCGCAGCGCGTAGGAAACCCGGCATTCGATTTTGCCGCGGGTCATCGCGCCGGAGATGGTTTCGCGCAAGGCCTGTTCAGCCTGCCGCAGTTCATCCGGCACACGGAACGAAACATCAAGATAACGGTGGTTGACCGAGCGCAGTTCGACGCTGACGGCCCCCCAGGAGAGCTCGCGCGAGGCAGTGGCGTAACCGGTCATGCTGTGGATCATGGCGGGAGCTTTATAATGGGAATCCGTGAAACATAGCATATCGAAGGAATACCGTGCGACCCAGCCAGCGTAAACCGGATGAGCTGCGCGCCATCCGCATCACCCGCAATTTCACCTGTCACGCCGAAGGTTCAGTGCTGATCGAATTCGGCGCAACCAAGGTGCTGTGCACGGCGAGTGTGCTCGAAAAACAGCCGCCGCATCTGCGCGGCACCGACCGCGGCTGGGTCACCGCCGAATACGGCATGTTGCCGCGCTCGACCAATACCCGTACCGACCGTGAGGCGGCGCGCGGCAAACAGTCGGGCCGCACCCAGGAAATCCAGCGCCTGATCGGGCGTTCGCTGCGTGCGGTGGTGAGTCTGGAGCGCCTGGGTCAGCGCACCATCCACCTCGACTGCGATGTGCTGCAGGCCGACGGCGGCACGCGCACGGCAAGCATTACCGGCGCCTACGTCGCACTCACCGACGCGGTGAATTTCCTGATCCGTGAAAAACGCCTGACGGCATCGCCGATCCGCGAGGCGGTGGCTGCGGTATCCGTCGGGGTCTACCAGGGAGTCCCGGTGCTCGACCTCGACTATGCCGAAGACTCCACCTGCGACACCGACATGAACGTGGTGATGACTGAAGGCGGGGGCATGATCGAAATCCAGGGTACGGCCGAAGGTGCACCATTCAGCCGTTCCGAAATGCAGTCCATGCTCGACCTCGCGCAACGCGGCATCGGGCAACTGGTGGCGGCGCAGCGCGCAGCGCTGGCTTAAGCGGATTTGCATTTGAACAAGCTGGTTATTGCCTCGAACAATCCTGGCAAACTGCGCGAGATCAGTGCAATCCTTGCGCCGCTGGCGATCGAGGTCATCCCGCAGGGCGCACTGGGTGTCAGCGAAGCCGAGGAGCCGCACGGTACATTTATTGAAAACGCGCTGGCCAAGGCCCGCCATGCCAGCCGCACGACGGGACTGCCTGCACTGGCTGATGATTCCGGCGTCTGTGTGCATGCGCTGGGCGGCGCACCCGGCGTGTATTCGGCGCGGTATGCAGAAAGCCCGGAAGGCACGCAGCGTGAAGAACAGGACCGGCGCAACAACGAAAAACTGCTGCAGGCACTGGCGAATGCCAGCGATCGCAGCGCGCATTATTACTGCGTGATCGTGCTGCTGCGCCACGCTGATGATCCGCAGCCGCTGATTGCCGAGGCGGAGTGGCATGGTGAAATCCTGGCGGCGCCGCGCGGCCATGGCGGGTTTGGTTACGATCCGCTGTTTCTGATTCCGGAGTTCGGCCGGACCGGCGGCGAATTGCTGCCGGAAGAAAAAAACCGCGTCAGTCACCGCGGCAAAGCACTGACGATTTTGGTCGAACGCCTGCGCACGGCTGCATTCGACGTAGCTGCGCCATGACCACCCGCTCCTCACTCCTCACTCCTCAAGCCTCGTTGCAGTTCAGCACCCTGCCACCCTTGTCGCTGTACATCCATATTCCGTGGTGCGTGCGCAAATGTCCGTACTGCGATTTCAATTCGCACGAGGCGCGTGGTGACCTGCCCGAGGATGACTATGTCGCGGCGCTCCTGCTGGACCTCGAAGCGTCGTTGCCGCGGGTCTGGGGCCGGCAGGTGCTGACCGTGTTCATCGGTGGCGGTACACCCAGTCTGATCTCGGTGCGTGCACTGGATACCTTGCTTGCGGGAGTGCGCGCGCGACTGCCGCTGGTCGCCGATGCGGAAATCACCATGGAAGCCAATCCGGGTACGGTAGAGGCGGAAAAGTTCGCCGGTTTTCGCGCCGCCGGTATCAACCGCCTGTCGCTGGGTATCCAGAGCTTCAATGACCGGCACTTGTCTGCGCTGGGGCGCATCCACGACGCGGCGGAAGCACGCCACGCCGCGGAACTGGCGCTGCGCACTTTTGACAACGTAAATCTTGATTTGATGTACGCGCTGCCCGGGCAGACGCCGGATGAGGCTGTGGCCGACATTGCGGCAGCCATCGCTTATGCGCCACAGCATCTGAGCGCGTACCACCTGACGCTGGAACCGAACACGTATTTCCACCGTTATCCACCGGTGCTGCCGGATGACGATACCGCCGCGGAAATGCAGGATGCGCTGGAAGCGCAACTCTCTGCCGCTGGATACGAACACTATGAAACCTCGGCGTTTGCTTGTCCCGGCCGGCGCAGCAAACACAATCTCAATTACTGGATGTTTGGCGACTATCTCGGCATCGGCGCCGGCGCGCACAGTAAAATATCGTTTAAAAACAATATATTACGAGAGACCCGTGCACGCCAGCCAAAAGCCTATCTGGCCCAGGCCGCGGCCGGCGCGGTGATCCCCGAGTCCCGCGACGTCACCGTAGCCGAACTGCCGGGCGAATTCATGATGAACGCCTTGCGCCTCAATCAAGGCTTTGATCTGTCACTGTTCGCTGCGCGCACCGGGCTGGAGCTGACGCAGATCCTGAAGACGCTGGATCTGGCCGAGGCACGCGGTCTGCTCAGCCGCGATCACCAGCGTGCGGTGCCGACGCCGTTGGGGCGGCGTTTCCTCAATGACTTGATGCAGCTGTTTCTGGCCTGACCGACCATATTGGCCTGCTCATTTGTCACGGTTATGCGAGTCCGGGCCCATTGCGTTTCGGCATTGCCGGACTAGAATAGGATCAATTGTTGCGTCGAAGGGGCGAACTTAAAGTACAAAAAGCGCGCACAAAAGACGCGTAAAAACGCATAAAACCCGGTTTTAAAACCAGCCTACTGTCATCGGAGGAGTTTTAATGAACAGCATCAAATTTGGCATTGTTACGTCAGCAATCGCGGTCGCAGCGCTGATGAGCGGCGCAGTGCAGGCACAGGCCTATCCAAGCAAACCGGTGCGTTTTGTCGTGACTTATCCCGCCGGCGGCAGTTCGGATGTCATGGCGCGCATCATCGGAAAAAAACTGACCGAACTCTGGGGGCAAAACGTGCTGGTGGATTCCCGTCCCGGCGCCGCAGGCGCGGTCGGCATGGAGTACGCGGCCAAGCAGGCACCGGACGGTCATACTTTCCTGCTCGGCAATTTCGGTCCGGTACTGGCCAATCCGCTGTTGAACAAGGTGAAATACAACGTCGACAAGGATTTTGTACCCGTGTCGCAAATCACGCGTGCGGCCAATATCCTGGTCACGCCTGCCACCCTGCCGGTCAAAAACGTCAAGGAGCTGGTTGCACTGGCGAAAAAGCAGCCCGGCGTACTGACCTATGCCACCAGCGGCGCCGGCAGCATGTCGCATCTGGTCGGTGAAATGTTCAAACGCATGGCACAGGTGGACATAGTCACGGTTCCCTTTCAGGGAGGCGTATATTCGATCGCTGCGGTGCAGGGCGGTCACATCATGCTGATGTTCTCCGACGCCCAGCCGGTGATGTCCAACATCAGGGCCGGAAAACTGAAAGCCCTGGCGGTGACCAGCGCGGAACGCACACCGTTCACGCCTGAAATACCGACGCTGGCCGAGCAGGGCATCAAGGGATTTGCGGCGGCCAACTGGTGGGGCATCCTGTTCCCGGCAGGTGTGCAGAAGTCCATCGTCGACAAGGTCTCCACTGATCTCGGACGCGCCCTGACGGATGAAGAGGTGAAAAAGAATCTCGGCATGATGGGCATTGAAGCGGTGCACAGCACGCCGCCGCAATTCGCGGCGTTTATTGCTTCAGAGCGGGAAGTTTGGGGCAAGCTGATTCGCGACGCGAAAATCACCGGCAATCAGTAACATTCCTGTAATCCCGGAAAACGGCGGCCTTCAGGCCGCCGTTTTTCATGGGCGCTTGCGGAATACGATGTCCCACACGCCGTGGCCGAGTTTGAGACCGCGGGTCTCGAACTTGGTCTGCGGCCGATAGCCGGGTTTCTCGGCATAACCGGCGGCGGAGTTGACGAGCGCCGGCTCGGCACTGAACACGGCGAGTATCTGTTCGGCGTATTCCTGCCAGTCTGTCGCGGCGTGCAGATACCCGCCCGGTTTCAGGCGGGATACCGCAAGTGCCACAAACGCGGACTGGATCAGCCGCCGCTTTTGCTGGCGTTTTTTCGGCCAGGGGTCGGGGAAAAAAATGTGCATGCCGTCGAGGCTGGCTGGCGGGATCATCCTTTCCAGCACGGCGACGGCGTCGTGCTGGATTACGCGCACGTTGTTCAGATTCAGTTCTTCGATCTGTTTCAGCAGGCTGCCGACGCCGGGCGTGTGTACTTCAATTCCAATGTAGTCCTGCTGCGGATGTGCCGCGGCGATGGCCGCCGTGGTTTCACCCATGCCGCAGCCGATTTCGAGAATGCGCGGGGCCTTGCGCGCGAACACCGTGTCGAGATTCAGCGGTGTATCGGCAAAGGGAATGCCGTAGCGCGGCAGCAGCGTGTCGTGCGCGCGGCGCTGGGCGTTGGAGACGCGGCCCTGGCGCAGCACATAGCTGCGGATCGGTCCGTGGGGATTTTCGCAGGTCAAATGAGATGTCGCGCTGAGTCAGGGCTTGCTGCTCAGCTTTTACCTATGAGCCCGCTGGTCGGTGAACTCGGCGTGGCAGAGTAGAGGTTTTTCGGCATGCGGCCGGCGCGCCAGGCGTTACGCCCGGCGATGACGGCCTGTTTCATCGCCGTGGCCATCAGCACCGGGTGTTTGGCTGCGGCAATCGCGGTATTCATCAGTACGGCATCGCAGCCGAGTTCCATCGCGATAGCCGCGTCGGACGCAGTGCCGACGCCGGCATCGACGACGATCGGTACTTTGGCGTTGTCGATGATGATCTGCAGGTTCCAGGGATTGAGGATACCCATTCCGGAGCCGATCAGTGAGGCCAGCGGCATCACCGCGACGCAGCCGATTTCCTCCAGTTGTTTGGCGATGATCGGGTCATCCGAGGTGTAGACCATGACCTTGAAGCCGTCTTTCACCAGCGTTTTTGCCGCGACGATGGTTTCCACGACATTGGGGTACAGCGTTTTAGGGTCACCCAGCACTTCCAGTTTCACCAGGTCGTGGCCATCCAGCAGTTCACGCGCAAGGCGTAATGTGCGCACCGCATCATCCGCGGTGTAACAGCCGGCGGTATTAGGCAGCAGCGTGAATTGCGACGCCGGCACTGCATCGAGCAGATTGGGCACGTCCGGGTTCTGGCCGATATTGGTGCGGCGGATAGCGACGGTGACGATCTGCGCACCGCTGGCATCAATGGCCGCCCGGGTTTCGGAGAAGTCCTTGTACTTGCCGGTGCCGATCAGCAGCCGGGAAGTGAAGGATTTGCCGCCGATGACCAGCGGATCGAGATTTTCGTGTGGTTTCATGAGTCAGGAGTGAGGATTGGGAATTGAGGAGTGAGGATGAGCGGGTATTCAGCCGCCGCCGACCGCGGCTACGATTTCAAGACGGTCGCCATCCTGCAATACACAGGCGTCAAACTGGCTGCGCGGCACGATTTCGCCGTTGCGTTCCATGGCGATGCGTTTGCCGACCAGCCGGAGTTCGCCGATCAGGTCGGCGCAGGTCGGGGCATGGTCAAAAGCATGCGATTCGCCGTTGATGGTGACCGAGATCACAACTGGATGGTCCTGGAGTGTTATGGTTGGTTATGGTTGATGCCTGATCGTATTTTACCGCCCTGTGCCGGCTTTTTCGACCGGCCCGCGGCAGGAAGCCTGCCCGTTAATTGAAACCCGAATGAACCCGAATCTGTCCGATCGTCATTATCTGACCCCCCTGTTCGAGCCGGCCTCGGTCGCGATCATCGGCGCCAGCGAGCGCAGCGGCGCCATAGGCACGGTGCTGGTCGCGAACATGCGCGCCGCGCAGTACCGCGGCGCATTGTTTGCGATCAATCCCAAACACAGCAGCGTACAGGGCGTGCCCTGTTTTCCATCCATCGGCAAGGTGCCGCAACGCGTGGATCTGGCGGTCATCGCGACGCCGCCGGAAACCGTGCCGCAACTGATGGTGGAGTGCGGGCTGGCCGGCGTGCGGGCGGTGGTCATCATCACCGCAGGATTTGCCGAAACCGGCGTTGCCGGGGCGCGGCTTGAACGCGCGGCGATGGACAATGCGCGGCGTTACGGCGTGCGTGTGGTCGGTCCCAATTGTCTGGGCATCATGCGACCCGACATTGGCCTCAATGCAACATTTGCGCGCGGCAACGCCTTACCCGGCACGCTGGCGCTGGTGTCACAATCAGGCGCGGTGTGTACGGCCATGGTCGACTGGGCGCGGCCCAACAAAGTGGGCTTTTCCAGCCTGATTTCGATGGGCGGATCGCGTGATGTTGATTTTGGCGAAATCATCGACTATCTGGTCAACGATCCGCGCACCGAACACATCCTGCTCTACATCGAAGGCGTGCGTGATGCTCGGCGCTTTTTTTCCAGCCTGCGCGCCGCGGCCCGGGTCAAACCGGTGATCCTGATGAAAGTGGGGCGGCATCCAGTGGGTTCACGCGCCGCGGTATCGCATACCGGCGCCATCGTCGGCGCCGACGATGTGTTCGACGCCGCAATCCGCCGTGCCGGCGTGGTGCGTGTGACCACCATCGGCCAGCTGGTGGCGGCGGCGCAGGCGCTGTCGGCCCATGTGCGGCCGCGCGGCGACCGTTTGGTGATCATCACCAACGGCGGCGGTCCCGGCGTGATGGCGGCCGATCGTGCGGCTGATCTCGGCATGTCGCTGGCGGAATTGTCGAACAACACGCTGCAGGTTTTACACGGCGTGTTGCCGGCAAATTGGTCGCATGGCAATCCGGTCGATCTGATCGGCGATGCCGATGCTGCGCGTTATCGTGCCGCCGTTGCAGCCTGTCTCGACGATGAAAATGTGGATGGTGCCCTGGTGGTGCTGACACCACAGGCGATGACCGAGCCCACCGCCGTTGCCGAAGCAGTGATTGCCGTGGCGCGGGGCCGTTCGAAACCGGTGCTGGCCTGCTGGATGGGCGAAGCAGAGGTGGCGGCTGGCCGCAAACGGTTTGCCGAAGCAGGCATCCCGGTGTTCCGCACCCCCGATCCGGCAGTCGAGATGTTTGCCCATCTGTCGGCCTTTTATCGCAACCAGCAGACGCTGCTCCAGGTGCCCGGACCGCTGGCCATGCAGTCGCCGTCGGACGTGGCGGCAGCGCGGCGGATCATCGATGCGGCGCTGGCCGAAAAACGCAGCGTGTTGAACGAAATCGAATCCAAGACCTTGCTGGCGACGTTCGGCATGCCGGTGGCGAAGACGCTTGCTGCGGCCAGTGCCGAAGAGGCGGTGCGGATTGCCGGCGAGATTGGCTACCCGGTGGTGCTCAAAATCAATTCACCGGACATCACCCACAAGACCGACGTCGGCGGCGTCTTGCTCAATCTGCGTGATGCGCAGGCGGTGCGAGCCGCTTATCAACAGATTGTTGCTAACGCGGCGCGGCTCCGGCCCGAGGCACGGATTACCGGGGTTGCCGTCGGGCAGATGGTGATCCGGCCGAACGGCCGAGAGCTGATGATTGGCGTGATTCGCGATCCGGTATTCGGCCCGGCGATTGCGTTCGGTGCCGGTGGTGTTGCGGTTGAGGTGCACAAGGATCGTGCCGTGGCACTGCCACCGCTTAATGCCTGGCTGGTTGCGGAGCTGATCCGCGGCACCCGCGTATCTAAACTGCTGGGATCGTTCCGAAAAATGGCGCCGGTCGATTTTGCGGCTCTGGAGTCGGTGCTGCTGCGGGTTTCGGAAATGGTCTGCGAGCTGCCTTGGATCGAGGAGCTCGATATCAATCCGCTGCTGCTTGACGAAAATGGCGCCATGATTGTTGATGCGCGAGTGGTAGTCCGTGAGTACACGCCGGTGCGCGGGCGTTACGGCCATATGGCGATTCATCCTTATCCGGTGGAGCTGGTGACCAACTGGCAGTCCGCGGCAGGCGAGGTGGTGACCCTGCGGCCGATCCGCCCTGAAGACGCCACCATCGAACAGGCCTTTGTGCGCAGCCTGTCTCCGGAGAGCCGTCGTTTCCGTTTCATGGATACCTTGCGTGAACTGACACCAAGGATGCTGGCACGGTTCACGCAGATTGATTACGACCGCGAAATGGCGCTGATTGCCACCGTCGGGCGCAACGGAGTTGAGGTCGAACTGGGCGTGTGCCGTTACATCACCAATCCCGACGGCAGCAGTTGCGAATTCGCGATCGTCGTTGCCGACAAGCAGCAGGGACAGGGCCTGGGCCGGCACATGATGACGCAACTGATTGCCGTGGCGCGTGCGCGCGGCCTGCAGTCCATGATCGGCCATGTACTGGGCAGCAACCGCGGCATGCTGACCCTGTGCCAGAGCCTGGGTTTTGTGATCGTGGACAACGCCGAGGACCCTGCGGTGAAACACGTGACACTGGCGCTCAACAGCTGAGCTTGCAGATCGTGCTTACGATATGGATTCGTGGGGGAGTCGGGCGTAACCCCGATGCTACAATCGGCACACTTCCCGTCGGCCATTTCCGCATAACAAAAAAGTAATGCAACGACACGACCTCCCTGACACAAGGCTGCTGCAGCTGACAGTTGCAGCCATCATCGTCATCGTGCTGTGGTTCCTGATCCGCGGCACGCTGCCGGAGATGTGGCGTACGCCGGGCAGTCCCGCCTTGTACTTCACCGGTGTCGCCGGCGTATTGCTGTTGCTGGTGCCGGTGGCGTTTGTGCTGGCCAAACGCGGCGGGCACAGCACAAATCCCGTCGGCTGGTTCAATGCGCACATTGTTTGTTCACTCGCCGGCATGGTGCTGATCGCGATCCATTCCGGCGGTTTCCTGCGCCGGCCGCCCGCTTTTTTGTTGCTGGCATTGCTCGCTCTGGCCGCGCTCGGCGTGTGGGCGCGGGTGCGCGGCTCGCGCCGCATGTCGGCGACCTTTGCATCCAAGGCGCCGGCCTTCCAGGTGCCCGACGCGGCGACACGCGAACGCCTGCGTGCGCTGATCATTGAAAAGCGCCGGCTGCTCGCCGAACTCGATCCGCAGGCGACCGAAGGTACTTTTTCAGTAAACCTGCCGCATTTCATCAGCCATCCGCGACTGGCACTGGCTTACCGCAAACTGGCGCGCGAGGAATCGCTGCTGCTGGGGTCGCGGCTCGCAGTATCGGCGCAACAGGCATGGTGGCGTCCCTTGCACATGGCGCTGGCCTGGCTGTTTGTGCTGGGTGTGGTGATCCATGTAGTCACCGTGACTTTTTTCGCCGGTTATGTGGCGGATGGCGGACCGATCACCTGGTGGCATATCACGGCTTGGGGAGGCTGAGATGGATGGCATAAACACCGGACCTTCGGAACGCGTCGCTCTGCTGATCGATCTTGAGCGCTGCACCGGCTGCAAGAGCTGCGAAGCCGCCTGCAAAACCGAACATCGCCTCGGGCCCGGCGAATACCGCAACAAGGTGGTGTGGGCCAGCGCGCTGGAAGAAGCCGGACTCGCCTTCCTGACGCTGACCTGCCAGCACTGCGAACGGCCAGCTTGTCTGCGCGCCTGTCCGGTGAATCCGAAGGCGATCGCCAAGGATCCGGTGACCGGCATCGTGCGCGTCGATGAATCGCGCTGCACCGGTTGTGGCGAATGTGTGATCGCCTGTCCGTACAGCGCGATGGGTTACGACGCCAAGGGCCATCATGCGGTGAAATGTGATCTTTGTGTCGACCGCCGTGCCGAAGGCGAGGCGACCACCGCCTGTGCCAGTGTCTGTCCGACCCAGGCGATCCGTTTCGGCAATCGCGCCGAGTTGCTGGCTGATGCCGAACAATCCGGCCGCCTGCCGCGCGACCAGGATCATTTTCTGCTCGGACCGGCGACGATTTATCTCGAACGCACCAAGCCCGACAACATCAGTACGGCGACTGCCGTGACTCCAGCGCGTGCGCATCCGCAGCAATCGCGGCGGCCGTCATTCATGGACGGATTGGCAGCGCAGGCCAAAGTGCAGGCTCAACCGCCGGCGTTTCCTTATGGCGAAACCCGCGAAGACACCGCGCCGGATCGCGTGGTGCCTGGCGGCTGCAATATCTGCTTTAACTGCTGCACGGTTAAATTTCACTTTAAAAACAATGAGTTAGTGAAAATTACCGGCAATGACGAAGATCCGCTGCTGAAAGGCCGCGTCTGTCCCAAATCGCAGCTGACGCTGCAGATGTATCACAGTGAACACCGGCTGCTGTATCCGCAGAAACGTATTGGTGCGCGCGGTGAAGGACGCTTTGAACGGATTTCCTGGGATCAGGCGCTGGATGAAATTGCCGAGAAGCTGAAAAAAATCCGTGACCAGTACGGTGCCGAAGCGCTGGCGATGTTCATCGGTACGCGCACCGGCATCCTCGATTATCGCGCGACCACCAAGATGTTCGCACAACTGTTCGGCACGCCGAACAAGGACGGCACCGATCCCTTCTGCGCCAGCGGCAAAAACGTCGCCTTCGAAATCACGCTGGGCAATGTCGGCAGCGGCAACAGTTATACCGAACACGATCTCGGTTCCGCCGAACTGTATGTCTACATCGGCGACAATCAGGCCGAAACGCGGCCAGTCTACTTCGGCATGATCAATGACTGGCGTATCAAAAATGGCGCGAAAATGGTCGCTGTCGATCCGCGGCTGACGGCCACGGCCTCCAAAGCCGATCGCTGGCTGCCGATCCGTCCAGGCACCGACATGGCGCTGGGTCTGGCGCTGGCTCAGCACATTCTCGCCAACAATCTGCACGACGCGGCGTATTGCGCGGAATGGGTGCTGGGTTTCGAGCAGTGGCGCGATTTTATTCTGCAAAAAAATTACACTCCGGAATGGGCGGCGACGGCCACCGGCATTGCCGCCGAAGAAATCAAACGCCTGGCCGAGGACATTGCCGCCGCTGACGGCTGCGTGATTTTCGCCAGCCGTGGTGTCAACCAGCACACCAACAGCACGCAGACCAACCGCGTGCTGATGTTCGTCGCGGCAATCACCGGTAACTGGGGCCGGCGCGGCGGCGCCTTTTTCAACATGAGCGCGGGCACACCCATCGCGGCCAAGGTGCCGGAACACCGTACGCCAAAAATCAACAAACAGCGCGTGCGACGCAGCCCCGCCGGCTGGACCGATGCGATGCTGCACGGCAAGCCATATCCGATCCGCGCGCTGATCAGCTGCAACAATCCGCTGGCGCAGTGGCCGGGACAGGACAAGGCACGGGCGGCATTCGCCGCACTCGACCTGATGGTGCATATAGAACTCTTCGCCAACGAAACCTCGGCCTACGCCGATTACCTGCTGCCTGCCGCCAGCGGCATCGAGAAGGGCGAGATCGGCCGTTCCAACGACGACCGCCGCATCGTCTGGATCGACAAGATGATCGATCCGCCCGGTGAGGCCAAGTCGGATACCTGGATCTGGATCGAGCTCGGCAAACGTTTCGGTTTCGACGACGTGCTGAAAGACAAGTACAAGGATCCTGCGGTGTTCTGGGACGAAGTCTGCATTGACAGTCCGGGCCTCAAGGGTTGCACGCAAAAGCGCCTGCACTCGGTGCCGTACCGCTGGGTGCGTCAGCCGGTGGCAACCGAGGATGCGCCGGAAATCGAAACCCTGTATCTCGAAGGCACGACAGTACCGGGTGGTACACCGGGGCGGCGCTTTCCGACCAAGTCCGGAAAGCTGGAGTTCTGGACCGCTGAATTAGAAGCCAAATTCAATACGCTGGGCCTGTCGGCGCTGCCGGAGTTTTATTCAGAGCGCGAACAACTCGTCGACCTGCCGTACATGGAATTGCTGGAAACCGATGCCGAAGAAGGCGTGATCTCGCCGTTCTGTTCACCGGCCACCGGCAGTTCGCGCGGCCGCATCGTTGCGCCCGGCCCCGATCATCCCGGTGCCAAATTGCGTGCCCGGGGTTTTGATACCGAACTCGTCACCGGCCGCCCGCCAGCCGCACATTTCCACAGCTGGACGCATTATTTCTGGCAGTCGCAGGAAATGTGGCCCGACCTCTATTGCCAGATTCATCCCGTCAAGGCTGCGGCACTGGGCATCAAGGACGGCGAACGTGTCTCTGTTGAATCGGCGCATGGAAAAATCGAAGCCATGGCCTGGGTGCATGCGGGAATCCGGCCGACCGCCGTGTTCATCCCGATCGGCTGGGGCGAACGCCAGCCCTACAATCCCTGGCGCTCGGTGAATTTCCTCACCGACAAGACGCAACGCGATCCGGTGTCGGACCAGACCAATCTCAAGGTGCTGTTGTGCAAGGTGTCACGCGCACCGGCCCAGCAGCGATGATGACCGGTGGTTTGCCGGGAGTCTCTTCCAGTCCCGCGTTACCGTGCGGTCAACCTCCGGATTTTGGATTGTTGGCCGCAGCGCTCCCCTGCTTCATTACCTGAACGCGTTCAACACTGATATCAACCACGTCGCTGAACCAGCGCTCGTCAACTTCACCTTCGATTTCTACCGGTGTGCCCTTGACGAGTTTCTGGCCCCACAACAGGCGATTCTCAATGGCGAGGCTGATCTGACCCGTACCGTCAGTGAACAGGTACGACTCATCGCCGTTATTGCTGACGATGGTGCCGCGCAGAAGCACCCGGTGACCATCATTGGGTGCGGCAAGTATGGATTGCACACTTACTTTTTCAGCCGAGGATCCGAACTGGGCGAATGCGGGTATGGTGACGAGAAGCAGCATTACAGCAATAATTTTTTTCATGGTCTCCTCCATTGATTAGATGCATCACCATATTGGATGGCATCATGGCGGCAGAGTTCCCGCGGAATGCAGCGCGGATCCGACGCATCTGCTGTTACGGAAATCTGCATATGTCGTACAATTTAGTTCGTCGCGGGTGTAGTTCAATGGCAGAACGGCAGCTTCCCAATTCTGAAAGTCGAGGCTTGCCGTCCCCCTGGGTCCTCCTGGATTCAGCGTGAACTTGCAAGGTAGCCCAGATCAACTCGATCCTTCGTGGTAGCTGGAATGGGCTTACCCAATCCTGACCCCACAGCAAACTTTTCAATCAAAACTTCCAGCGTAAAATCTGTTTGAATATTGGAGGGTTAGAAAATGGATCAAGACAAAGTGATTATTGATTCACCGCTATCTCAGGAAGTCACCCGAGATGGGGTGAATGTGAAAATTCAGATATATCGGCTAGAAGACGAAAACCGGTGGACTCTCGAAGTTGAAGATGAAGAGGGTGGGTCAACCGTTTGGGATGAAACGTTTTCCAGCGATACTGAAGCTCTTAAAGAGGCAATGAAGACGATTGACGAGGATGGGATTAAGTCATTTTTCGATGATCCGAAAAAGGGCTTTCATTGATTCTTTAGGATTTTGATAAGATTGCATAGACTTACTGAATCCTGGTTACAGGTAACACCAGCTAGTGCGGTTGTGTTAACCAGGTAGCATTTTGGTATCAAACCCGAAGTCAGGAAAATTATGTCAAAAGTGTCTGGAGTTTCATGCGATGCCGAATTTAGTAAGCAACAAGAGACAAGAAAGCAGCGACAACAGATTGCGCTCGGATGCAATCCTCAAAAACAATGCATTCTGAAGTGCGGTATCTGCGTTGAAGAAAATCGGAAAGCGAAAGAACAAACTTCATAAAAAATTTTATTAGCCACTAAACCCTACAGGGAGCCAATGTGCTCCCTTTTTTTTGGTATTTAGTACTCAAACCTGTTTCTGGATTAGGCATAAAATAGAAGTTGCCCTCACTTAACGCATGTCTCTCTTCACCCCATGCACATTTGACCAAGCGCTGCGAAGCTTTTGATTATTGCGATGGAGAAATTCCTGCTTCATGGAAATAATAGCCACATCAATCTTCAGTAGTCGTTGGTGACCGAGAATTGAAAAAGTGTTCGCAGTCCTCCCCCCCCACTCACATAACTATCCCGATTGGCGCTCTAACCGTTCCGCCGTTAAAATGTTCGACATTGCGGGTGTAGTTCAATGGTAGAACGGCAGCTTCCCAAGCTGCATACGAGGGTTCGATTCCCTTCACCCGCTCCAGACCCCATATGACTGCAGTGACTGATGATTTTGCCCTTGCGCTGACAGCCTGGCAGAAACGCCACGGCCGGCATGATCTGCCGTGGCAGGGTTCGCGTGAGCCCTACACCGTGTGGCTGTCGGAGATCATGCTGCAGCAGACGCAGGTGGCGGCAGTCATTCCTTATTATCAGCGCTTCCTCGAGCGATTCCCGGCTCTAGAGGCATTGGCCGAGGCCCCGCTCGACGATGTACTCGCCTTGTGGAGCGGGCTTGGTTATTACTCGCGAGCGCGCAATCTGCACCGTGCGGCGCAGGCGGTGATGACACAACATGGCGGGAAATTTCCCGAGACACTCGAGGCCATCATGGACTTGCCGGGTATCGGCCGTTCGACGGCTGCTGCCATCAGGGTGTTTGCTTTCGGCAAACGCAGCGCGATTCTCGATGGCAATGTGAAACGTGTGCTGGCCCGCGTCTGCGGCATCGCGGGTTATCCCGGTGAAACTGCAGTGGCGGCGCAACTGTGGCAACAGGCAGAGGCCTTGCTGCCCGAGAAAGGGTTGCGGCCATATACCCAGGGCTTGATGGATTTTGGCGCGACATTGTGTGTAAGGCGCAATCCGCGCTGCGCGGAGTGTCCGGTGCAAAACCTGTGTGTTGCGTTCAAAACCGGTCGCGTGTCTGAGCTGCCGACCCCCAAGCCGCGCAAGGCGCTGCCGCAGCGCCGCACCATGATGCTGGTGCTGCAACGCGCGGGCGAAATTCTGCTGGAGAAACGCCCGCCAACGGGGATCTGGGGCGGGATGTGGTCATTTCCGGAGGAGGATGCCGATGCTGATGCGGTTGAAGCTTGTGCGCGGCGTTATGG
>Ga0105090_10000742_pt1 | contig 16696 bp, 16 predicted proteins | sample PPLLak3March2015_FD_79110 | JGI IMG/M metagenome (GOLD analysis project Ga0105090, IMG submission 79110) | Freshwater sediment microbial communities from Prairie Pothole Lake near Jamestown, North Dakota, USA - PPLs Lake P7 Core (1) Depth... | ecosystem: Environmental > Aquatic > Freshwater >... | reverse complement strand
CTGGTGCCGGGCGACCCGATCGAGACCCTGGCCGGCGAGCGCGGCATCGACCCGGCACGCCACGCCGCGCTGGTTAAGGAGTACGGGCTCGACCGCCCCGTCCTGATGCAGTACGGCATCTACATCGGCCGCGTGCTGCAGGGCGACCTCGGCAAGTCGATGATCACCCAGGCGCCCGTGCTCGAGGAATTCAAGGCCCTGTTCCCGGCCACCATCGAGCTGGCGCTGTGCGCGATCCTGTTCGCGCTCGTGCTCGGCATTCCGGCCGGCATGCTGGCCGCGGTGAAGCGCAACTCGGTGTTCGATCACGGCGTGATGGGCGTCTCGCTGACCGGCTATTCGATGCCGATCTTCTGGTGGGGCCTGCTGCTGATCCTGCTGTTCTCGGTGCAGCTGGGCTGGACACCGGTGTCGGGGCGCATGGCAGTCAAGTACTACTTCGAGCCGGTCACAGGCTTCAACCTGATCGACGCCTGGCTCTCGGGTGAGACGGGGGCGTGGAAGTCGGCGGTCTCGCACCTGATCCTGCCCACCATCGTGCTGGGTACCAACCCGCTGGCGATCATCGCGCGCATGACCCGATCGGCGATGCTGGAAGTGCTGGGCGAGGACTACATCCGCACCGCGCGCGCCAAGGGCTTGTCGGCCCGGCGCGTGGTGGCGCTGCACGCGTTTCGCAATGCGCTGATCCCGGTGGTCACGGTGATCGGCTTGCAGGTCAGCGTGCTGTTCACCGGCGCCATCCTGACCGAGACCATCTTCTCCTGGCCCGGCGTCGGCAAGTGGATGATCGAGGCCATCAGCCGGCGCGACTACCCGGTGCTGCAGGGCGGCCTGCTGCTGCTGGGCGGCGTCGTGATGGTCGTCAACCTGCTGGTCGACCTGGCCTACGGCATCATCAACCCGCGTGTGCGGCGGGCGTCGTGAACCCCATGAACGAGACGGACACCCCCGCAGCAGCGTCGGCCGCGGCGCCGCCCGGGCCGCTGCGCGAGTTCTGGGCCAGCTTCAGCGCCAACGCCGGTGCCGTGGCCGGGCTGGTGGTCGTGATCGCGGTGCTGCTGATGGCGGCGTTCGCGCCCTGGATCGCGCCGCATGCGCCCGACATGACCGACAGCAGCGCCTTTCTGCGGCCGCCGGTGTGGTCCGAGGGCGGCTCCTGGAGCACGCCGCTGGGCACCGATGCGATCGGCCGCGACATGCTGTCGCGCCTGATCCACGGTGCGCGGCTGTCGCTGACCATCGGCCTGGCCGTGGTGGCGCTGTCGATCGCGGTCGGCATCGTGCTCGGCCTGGTGGCCGGCTTCGCGCGCGGTATCACCGAGATTGCCATCATGCGGCTGATGGACGTGATCCTCACGCTGCCCAGCCTGCTGCTGGCGATCGTCATCGTGGCCATCCTCGGCCCCGGGCTGATGAACGCAATGCTCGCGGTCTCGGTGGTGGTGCTGCCGCACTACGTGCGCATCACGCGCGCGGCCGTGCTGGCGGAGACGGCGCGCGACTACGTCACCGCGGCGCGCCTGTCCGGTGCCGGGCGGCTGCGGCTGATGTTCGTCGAGGTGCTGCCCAACTGCGCGGCGCCGCTGATCGTGCAGGCCTCGCTGGGTGTCTCGACCGCGATCCTGGACGCCGCCGCGCTCGGTTTCCTCGGCCTGGGGGCGCAGCCGCCGGCAGCCGAGTGGGGCACGATGCTGGCCGATGCACGCGAGTTCGTCCTGCGCGCCTGGTGGGTCGTGACCTTTCCTGGGTTGATGATCCTGATCACCGTGCTCGCCTTCAACCTGCTCGGTGACGGCCTGCGCGACGCCCTCGACCCCAAGCTCAAGCGCTGAACGCCATGGCCCCGCCGCTGCTCGAGATCGAGGACCTGCACGTCGACTTCCCGACTCAGGGCGCGGTGATGCACGCGGTGGATGGTGTCAGCCTGACGCTGTCCGAAGGCGAGGTGCTGGGCGTGGTCGGCGAATCGGGATCGGGCAAGAGCGTGACGATGCTCGCGCTGATGGGGCTGGTGGGCTTTCCGGGGCAGGTGCGCGCGCGCCGCATGCGCTTTGCCGGCCACGACCTGCCGGGACTGTCGGCACGCGAGCGGCGGCGCATCGTCGGCAAGGACGTGGCGATGATCTTCCAGGATCCGACCACCAGCCTGAATCCCTGCTTCACGGTCGGTTTCCAGATCGTCGAGACGCTGCGCCTGCACCTCAGGATGGACGGTGCGGCGGCACGCCGGCGCGCGGTCGAGCTGCTCGAGCAGGTGGGCATCCCCGCGGCGGCCAGCCGCATGAAGGACTTTCCGCACCAGCTCTCGGGCGGCATGAATCAGCGCGTGATGATCGCGATGGCCATCGCCTGCAACCCGCGGTTGCTCATCGCCGACGAGCCGACGACCGCGCTCGACGTCACGATCCAGGCCCAGATCCTGGACCTGCTGCGCGGCCTGCAGCGCGAGCGCGGCATGGCGCTGGTTCTGATCACGCACAACATGGGCGTGGTGGCCGAGATGGCGCAGCGCGTGGCGGTGATGTACGCCGGACAGGTGGTCGAGGAGCGCGCAGCGGCCGAGCTGTTCGGCTCGCCGCAGCATCCGTACACGGCCGCGCTGCTGGCGGCCATGCCCGAGCGCAGCGAGGGCCTGCACCGCCTGGCCACCATCCCCGGCGTGGTGCCCGGCGCCTTCGACCGGCCCGCGGGTTGCCTGTTCGCGCCGCGCTGCGAATTTGCCACGCCCACGGCCTGCGCCGCGCGGCCGGCCTTGCAGCCGTGGGCCGGCGGCGCAGTGCGCTGCCACTACCCCGTCGGCGACCCGCAGCGCGATGCCAGGCGGGCGCTCGACGGCGCCCCGGCGGGGGCTTGCGCATGAATGCGCCAGTGGTCGAGGCAGTCGGCCTGACGCAGACCTACACCATCAAGCGTGGCCTGTTCCGCGAGCCGGCACGGCTGCAGGCGGTGGGTGGCGTGTCGTTCGCGGTCGCGGCCGGCCGCACGCTGGCGGTGGTGGGCGAGTCGGGCTGCGGCAAGTCGACCCTGGCGCGCATGGTGACGCTGATCGAGAAGCCCACGCAGGGCACGCTGCGGCTGCAGGGCACCGATGCCGTGGCTGCCGACACGCAGCAGAAGCGGGCGCTGCGCCGCGTCGTGCAGCTGGTGTTCCAGAATCCCTTCGGATCGCTCAATCCGCGCAAGAAGATCGGCGCCATCCTCGAAGCGCCGCTGCTGATCAATACCGGGCACACCGCCACCGAGCGCGAGGCCCTGGCGCGCGCCATGCTCGCCAAGGTCGGGCTGCGGCCGGAGCACTACGGCCGCTACCCGCACATGTTCTCGGGCGGCCAGCGCCAGCGCATCGCGATCGCCCGCGCGCTGATGCTCAGCCCGGCGCTGGTGGTCGCCGACGAACCCGTGTCGGCGCTGGACGTGTCGGTGCAGGCGCAGGTGCTGAACCTGCTGGCCGACCTGCAGCAGGAACTCGGCCTGGCCTACCTCTTCATCTCGCACGACCTGGGCGTCGTGCGGCACATCGCTCACGACGTGATGGTGATGTACCTGGGGCTGGTGATGGAGCAGGGCCCCAAGGCGCTGCTGTTCGCGCGCCCGCTGCACCCGTACACGCGCGCGCTGCTGGCCGCCACGCCGGCGATCGACGCCGGCGTGCGCGTCGAGCGCATCGTGCTCAAGGGCGAATTGCCGTCGCCGCTGAACCCGCCGGCCGGTTGCGTCTTCTCGACCCGCTGCCCGCACGCCATAGCCCGCTGCAGCACCGAGCGGCCGGCGCTTCGAGCGCTCGACGGGAGGCAGGTATCCTGTCATCTGGCGGAGCGATTCCTGGCGCCGTCGGCCTCCTGAAGCCGGCGCACCGATTCCTTCCGTCCACAACAACCGAAAGGCCCCACGATATGTCGCACCTGACCTCCAAGAAGACCCCGCTCGCGCTTGCCGCACTCGCGCTGCCGCTGCTGATCGCCGCCGGCACGGCCTCGGGCAAGACGCTGGTGTTCTGCTCCGAAGGCAGCCCGGAGAATTTCTACCCCGGCATCAACACCACCGGCACCTCCTTCGACGCCAGCGGCCAGATCTACAGCCGCGTCGTCGACTTCGAGCGCGGCGGCACCACCGTCGTGCCGGGGCTGGCGGAGAAGTGGACGATCTCTCCCGACGGCCTGACCTACACCTTCCACCTGCGCAAGGGCGTGAAGTGGCATTCCAACAAGCTCTTCAAGCCGACGCGCGACTTCAACGCCGATGACATGCTGTTCATGTTCGAGCGGCAGTGGAAGGAGAACGACCCCTACTTCAAGGTCACCAGTTCCAACCACTCGTATTTCAACGACATGGGCATGCCCAAGCTGCTGAAGTCGGTCGACAAGGTCGACGAGTACACGGTGAAGATCGAGCTCAACCGGCCCGAGGCGCCGTTCCTGTCGAACCTGGCGATGGAGTACGCCGGCGTGCAAAGCAAGGAATATGCGATCGCGATGCTCAAGGCCGGCACGCCCGAGAAGATCGACCAGGAGCCGATCGGCACCGGCCCCTTCATGCTGGTGCAGTACCAGAAGGACGCGGTCATCCGCTACAAGGCCTTCCCGCAGTACTGGGGCGGCAAGGCCAAGATCGATGACCTGGTGTTCTCGATCACGCCTGACGCCTCGGTGCGCTGGGCCAAGCTGCAGAAGGGCGAGTGCCATGTCATGCCCTATCCGAACCCGGCCGACCTCGACGCGATCCGCAAGGACCCGAATGTCAAGGTGCTCGAGCAACCCGGCCTGAACGTCGGCTACCTGGCCTTCAATACACAGAGGAAGCCCTTCGACGACGTGCGCGTGCGCAAGGCCGTGAGCATGGCGATCAACAAGAAGGCCATCATCGACGGCGTCTACCTGTCCACCGGCATCGCCGCCAAGAATCCGATCCCGCCGTCGATGTGGTCGTACAACGATGCCGTCAAGGACGATGGCTACGACCCCGAGGCAGCCAAGAAGCTGCTGGCGCAGGCGGGTCTGGGCGGCGGCTTCACGACCGACCTGTGGGCGATGCCGGTGCAGCGCCCGTACAACCCGAATGCACGGCGCATTGCCGAGCTGATGCAGGCCGACCTCGCCAAGGTCGGCGTCAAGGCCGAGATCAAGAGCTTCGAGTGGGGCGAATACCGCAAGCGCATGCAGGCCGGCGAGCACCAGATGGGCATGCTGGGCTGGACCGGCGACAACGGCGACCCGGACAATTTCCTGCACACGCTGCTGGGCTGCGACTCGGCCAAGAGCGTGAGCGGCTCCAACGTCGCCAAGTTCTGCCACAAGCCATTCGATGACCTGGTGGTGAAGGCCAAGACGGTGTCCAAGACCGCCGAGCGCACCGAGCTCTACAAGAAGGCGCAGGTCATCTTCAAGGAGCAGGCGCCCTGGTTCACCATCGCGCACGCGGTGCAGCTCAAGCCGGTGCGCAAGGAGGTGGTCGACTTCAAGCTCAGCCCCTTCGGCCGCCACACCTTCTACGGCGTCGATCTGAAGGAATAGGCCTGGCCGCGCACGGTCCCTCCGAGGGGCGGGACCGTGCCGGGCGGGGCGATTCGCACGTTGCCGATGGCGGCATCACCACTCGAGGAGATTGAAATTGGCGACACCCGTTCGAGCTTCGAATACACCCTTCGCCGTCGCGGTCGAGCAGGGCAAGGACTACTGGTGGTGCGCCTGCGGACTGAGCAAGAGTCAACCCTTCTGCGACGGTTCACACAAGGCCGAGGCGGCGTTCACGCCCCTCAAGTACACGGCCCCGGCGACCACCACGGTCTACTTCTGCGGCTGCAAGGCCAGTGCCAACAAGCCGTTGTGCGACGGCTCGCACAAGAAGCCGGCCTGAAGCCCGGCGCCCCGCGCGGGCGCCCGGTGCGCGCTGATCCTCAGGTCCCGCAGAACGTCCGGTAGCAGGCGGTCAGTGCCGCTGGGGCCGGTTCGGCATGGCGGGCCTGCTGCGGCGCGTCGTAGGGCCTGCGCAGGGCGGCCAGCAGCTGCTCGAAGGGCGCCAGATCGCCATCTTCGGACGCCGCCGCGAGCGCCTCCTCGACGAGGTGGTTGCGTGGAATCACCAGCGGATTGACGGCCCGCATCGCGGTCGCGTGGGCGCCGGATGGAAGGTCCTCGAGCGCGCTGCGCGCGCGCCAGCGTTCGAGCCAGGCCTGCGGTGCCTGCGCGTCGGCAAAGAGCGCGCGCAGCGGTGCATCGTCGCCCGCCGCCACGTCGGCCAGGCGGCGCCAGGCGAGCGTGAAGTCGACACCGTGCGCTTGCAGCAGCGCCAGCCAGTCGTCGGCCAGTGCGGTGTCGGCCGCGTCATCGTCGCTGCGCTGCAGCCCCAGCTTGGCGCGCCGTCCCTGCAGCAGGGCGTGACGGTACAGCGACGGGAAGGTGTCGATGACTTCGGTGACCGCGCTCACCGCACGCCGGATCGCCGCCTCGTCGTCGGCCGCGGCCATCAGTGGCAGCAGGGTCTCGGCCAGCCGCGCCAGGTTCCAGTTCGCGATCTGCGGCTGCTTGCCGAAGGCGTAGCGGCCGTGGTGGTCGATGCTGCTGAAGACGGTGTCGGGGTCGAAGGCCTCCATGAAGGCGCAGGGACCGTAGTCGATGGTCTCGCCCGAGATCGTCATGTTGTCGGTGTTCATGACGCCGTGGATGAAGCCGACATTCATCCACTGCGCGATCAGCGACGCCTGGCGCACGGCGACGGCGCGCAGCAGCCCGGGGTAACGATCCGACGTGCCGGCGAGTTGCGGCTCGTGGCGCACGATCGCGTACTCGGCCAGTCGACGCAGCAGATCGAGATCGCCCCGCGCCGCGAAATACTGGAAACTGCCCACGCGCAGGTGGCTGGCCGCCACGCGGGTGAGCACGGCACCGGGCAGCGTCGTTTCGCGGTGGACCGCCTCGCCGGTGGCGGCCACGGCCAGCGCGCGCGTGGTGGGGATGCCCAGCGCGTGCATGCCCTCGCCGACCAGCACTTCGCGCAGCATCGGGCCGACGGCGGCCTTGCCGTCGCCGCCGCGCGAGTAGGGTGTGCGGCCCGAGCCCTTGAGTGCGATGTCGCGCCGCCGGCCCCGGCGGTCGATCACCTCGCCCAGCAACAGTGCACGGCCGTCGCCGAGTTGGGGCGAGAAGCCGCCGAACTGGTGACCGGCGTAGGCCTGGGCTAGCGGCTGTGCGCCTTCGGGCACCGCATTGCCGGCAAAGATCGCTGCGCCCTCCGCGCTGGCCAGGGCGCCGACGTCCAGGCCCAGCTCGCCGGCCAGTTCCCGGTTGAGGAACAGCAGCCGCGGCTCGGGTACGGCGGCCGGCCGCCAGGCGATGCCGTGGTCCGCCAGGTCGCGGGCGTAGCTGTTGTCGAAGACGAAGGCGGTGGGCATGGGTGCGGGTGCAAGGCGAGCCTCCAGTGTGCACGCAGGCGAAGGTCCACATCGCCGGCGAGGTCGGACCACCGGGCGGCGGGGCAGCGATGGAACGCTGGCCACGAACTTGCTTTCTCGACCCGGGCTGATCTGCGTCAGCCGATCTCGCGAGCGGCGTCCCACAATGGACCGGTCCATCGGTGACACGCTGCGCCTTCAGGAGCCCTCATGACCTTGCAGCCCGCACGACCGGCACTGCCCAGCGAGGACAAGCGCTGGAAGCTGGTCAACGGCACCATGCGCCGCCAAGGCTACGCCGGGAACGCGCTGATCGAGACCCTGCACAGCGTGCAGAGCGCGTTCGGCTACCTCGACCAAGCCTCGCTGCGCTTCGTTGCCGCGTCGCTCGACCTCCCGCTGTCCAAGGTCTACGGGGTCGCGACCTTCTACCACCTGTTCATGCTCGAGCCCAAGGGCCGCCACGCCTGCGTGGTGTGCGCCGGCACAGCCTGCTACATCAAGGGCTCGGCTGGCCTGGTGCAGGCCGTGGAGCAGCGTTTCGGGGTCGCGCCGGGCGAAACCACCGCGGACAACCGCTTGTCGGTGCTGACCGCGCGCTGCGTCGGCGCCTGCGGCCTGGCGCCGGCGGTGGTGCTGGATGGCAACGTGCTCGGCAAGCAGTCCGCCGAGGAACTGCTGTCCCGCATCGAGGAGATGCAATGAACGTCGACGATCTGGCCGACATGGCCCAGCGCTACCGGGACGAGGAAGCCGGCGTCCACCGCGAACTGCGCGTGTGCATGGCGGCCAGCTGTCAGTCCTCGGGCGCGCAGCCGGTGTTCGACGCGCTCGTCGCCGCCCAGGGCGCTGCCGCTGCGGGCGCACCGGGTGACGGCTGCAAGGTCAAGGGCGTCGGTTGCATGGGCCTGTGCTCGGCCGGGCCGCTGGTGGCCGTGGCCGAGCCGGGCAGCGGTCTCGCGGGCTCGGTGCTTTACCGTGACGTAGGGCCCGGGGACGCGGTGGAAATCCTGGACAGCGTCGCCGGCGCGCCGGTGCAGCGGCTTCATTGCCCGACCGATCAGCCCTTCTTCGCCCGCCAGCAGCGCGTGGTGCTCGAGAACTCCGGCCTCATCGACCCGGAGAGCCTGCGCGCCTACGTCGCGGCCGGCGGCTACGCCGCACTGGTGCACGCGCTGACCGAGATGACGCCGGCCGAGGTGGTGCAGGAGATCATCGCCAGCGGCCTGCGCGGGCGCGGCGGTGGCGGCTACCCCACCGGGCTCAAGTGGTCGACCGTGGCCAAGATGGCGGATGCGCAGAAGTACGTCGTCTGCAACGCCGACGAGGGCGATCCCGGCGCCTTCATGGATCGCGCCGTGCTCGAGTCGGACCCGCACCGCGTGCTCGAAGGCATGGCGATCGCGGGCTACGCGGTGGGCGCCAGCAAGGGCTACGTCTACGTGCGCGCGGAATATCCGCTCGCGGTCGAGCGGCTCACCACCGCCATCCGCAAGGCCAAGCGCGAAGGCTTCCTGGGCCACAAGGTGGCCGAGACGCAATTCGCCTTCGAGGTGGAAATCCGCCTCGGCGCCGGCGCCTTCGTGTGCGGCGAGGAGACGGCGCTGATGGCGTCGATCGAGGGCCAGCGCGGCCAGCCGCGGCCACGCCCGCCCTATCCGGCCGAGCATGGCCTGTGGGGGCACCCGACGCTGATCAACAACGTCGAGACCTTCGCCAACATCGCGCCCATCATCCGCAACGGCGGCGCCTGGTTCGCGGCCATCGGCACGCCGAAATCAAAGGGCACGAAGGTCTTCGCGCTGGCCGGCACGATCGTCAACACCGGCCTCATCGAGGTGCCGATGGGCACGTCGCTGCGCGACATCGTCGAGCTCATCGGCGGCGGCATTCCCGGCGGCAAGGCGGTCAAGGCGGTGCAGACCGGCGGCCCTTCGGGCGGCTGCGTGCCCGAGCAGCACCTGGACATACCGGTCGACTACGACAGCCTGAAGACGCTGGGCACGATCATGGGCTCGGGCGGCATGATCGTGATGGACGAAAGCTCCGACATGGTCGACGTCGCCCGCTACTTCATGGAGTTCTGCATGACCGAATCGTGCGGCAAGTGCGTGCCCTGCCGCACCGGCACGCAGCAGATGCACGGCCTGCTCGACCGCATCGCCAAGGACCAGGGCACCCGCGCGGATCTCGAACTGCTGGAGGAACTGTGCGAGGTGGTGCAGGCCACCAGCCTGTGCGGCCTGGGGCAGACGGCGCCCAACCCGGTGCTGAGCACGCTGCGCTTCTTCCGCGCCGAGTACGAGCGCAAGCTCGGCCCCGGCCACTGACCGATCCCGATCCCGGAGCATCGCATGGCCTTGCCCACCACCCCTCCCGGCGCCCGCGTCGTCACGCTGGAGATCGACGGCCGCGACCTGTCCGCGCGTGACAACGAGTCGATCATCGAGGTCTGCCGCGAGAACGGCATCGCGATCCCGAGCCTGTGCTACCTGGACGGCCTGAGTGTCTGGGGCGCCTGCCGGCTGTGCATGGTGGAGATCAACGGCCAGGAGCGGCTCTACTCGGCCTGCTCGACGCGCGTCGCCGAAGGCATGAAGGTCAGCACCGGCAACGAGCGCCTCGCGCGCTACCGGCGCACGATCGTCGAGCTGCTGCTGGCCGAGCGCAACCACGTCTGCTCGGTGTGCGTCTCCAACGGCCACTGCGAGTTGCAGACGCTGGCGCAGCGCTGCGGCGTCGACCACGTGCGCGTGCCCTATCGCCAGGCGCGCTATGCGGTCGACAGCTCGCACCCGAGCTTCCGCCTCGACCACAACCGCTGCGTGCTGTGTTCGCGCTGCGTGCGGGTGTGCGACGAGATCGAGGGCGCGCACACCTGGGACGTGATGGGACGCGGCGCCGACTGCCTGGTGATCTCCGACCTGAACCGCCCGTGGGGCGAGAGCGAGACCTGCACGGGTTGCGGCAAATGCGTGCAGGTCTGCCCCACCGGGGCGCTGGTCAAGCAGGGCACCTCGGTCGGCGAGATGGTCAAGGACCGGCACTTCCTGCCGATCCTGGCGCGCCGGAGGGATGCGCGATGAACAACGAAGCCCAGGCTCCGCGCGTCAGCGTCGCCACCGCCTGGCTGGATGGCTGTTCGGGCTGCCACATGTCCTTGCTGGACATCGACCAGCGGCTGGTCGAGCTGGCACAGAAGGTCGACATCGTCTACAGCCCGCTGGTCGATGCCAAGACGCTGCCGGCACGGGTGGACGTCGGCATCCTGGAAGGCTCGGTCAGCACCGACGACGACCTGCACAAGGCGCGCCTGTTCCGTGAGCGCTGCACGATCCTGGTCAGCCTGGGCGACTGCGCGGTCAACGGCAACGTGCCGGCGATGCGCAATCTGTTCAAGCTGACCGACGTGATGGACCGCGCCTACCGCGAGAACGTCAACATCCATCCGGTCGTCCCCGTCGTCGGCGTCCCGGCGCTGCTGCCCACCGTGCGGCCGGTGCACGCGTGCGTGCCGGTCGACGTCTTCGTGCCTGGCTGCCCGCCGAGCGCCGATGCGATCTGGTACGTGTTGTGCGAACTGATCGCGGGCCGCACGCCGCAGCCTGGCACCCTGACGCGCTTCGGCGCCTGAACCCATGAGCCGCATCGTCACCATCGATCCCGTCACCCGCATCGAGGGCCACGCCCGCATCACGCTGGAACTGGGCGATGCCGGCGAAGTGCGCGACGCGCGCTTTCACCTCACGCAGTTCCGGGGCTTCGAGAAGTTCTGCGAGGGACGCCCCTACCGCGAGATGCCGGCGCTGACCGCACGCACCTGCGGCATCTGCCCGGTGAGCCACATCCTGGCGTCCAACAAGGCCTGCGACGACCTGCTCTCGGTGAGGATCCCGCCGGCCGCCGAGCAGTTGCGCCGGCTGATGAACCTGGCCCAGATCACGCAGTCGCACGCGCTGTCGTTCTTCCATCTGTCCTCGCCGGACCTGCTGCTCGGCTGGGACGCCGACCCGGCCGGCCGCAACATCTTCGGTGTCATGCGCCAGCACCCGGACCTGGCCCGGGACGGCATCCGCCTGCGCCAGATCGGACAGACCATCATCGAGACCCTGGGCGGCAAGAAGATCCACCCGACCTGGGTCGTGCCCGGCGGCGTGGCCGAGCCGCTGGACGCGACGAAGCGCGACGCCATCCTGGCCCTGCTGCCCGAGGGGCTGGAGATCGCCAAGCGCACCTATGCCTTCTTCAAGACGCTGGTGCCCCGGTTCACCGACGAAGCCCGGCACTTCGGTACCCAGCCGACGCTGTTCCTGAGCCTCGTCAGTGCCCAGGGTCACCTGGAGCACTACGACGGTTTCCTGCGCATCAAGGACGCACAGGGCCGCATCGTCGAGGACCGGGTTCCCCCGGCCGACTACGCGCGCCTGGTCGGCGAGGCGGCCGAGGACTGGAGCTACATGAAGTTCCCGTACTACAAGCCCTTGGGCTACCCGGGCGGCATCTACCGCGTCGGCCCGCTGGCGCGACTGAACAATGCCGACGCGTGTGGCACGCCATACGCCGACGTCGCGCTGGCCGAGTTCCGCATGCTGCAGGAGCGCGGCCCGGTGACGAGCAGCTTCCATTACCACTACGCGCGACTGGTCGAGATCATCTACGCGCTCGAGATGATGGAGCGGCTGCTGCAGGAGCCGGAGATCCTGTCGACGCGAGTGCGCGCCCGTGCCCGCAGCAACCGCGACGAGGGCATCGGCGTGACCGAGGCGCCGCGCGGCACGCTGATGCACCACTACCGCATCGACGACAACGGGCTCATCACCTGGGTCAACCTGATCATCGCCACCGGACACAACAACCTGGCCATGAACCAGTCGATCCGCCAGGTGGCGCAGGCCTATGTCGACGGCAACCGCCTGCAGGAGGGGATGCTGAACCGCGTCGAGGCGGTGATCCGCTGCTACGACCCCTGCCTGTCGTGCGCCTCGCACGCCTTCGGCCAGATGCCACTGCTGATCGAGTTGCAGGACGCGGCAGGCCGGGTCGTCGACCGGCTGGCCCGGGCATGACTCGAAGCCGCGTGCCGGCTCCGGTGGCCTCGGGGCCCCGCACGCTCGTCATCGGTTATGGCAGCCCGATCCGGGGCGACGATGCGATCGGCCCGCTGGCGGCCGATGCGCTGGCCGCCGGCCCGTTGCCGCCCGGTCTGCGCGTCCTCTCGCGCCACGTACTCACTGCCGAACTGGCCGAGGACCTGGCGGCGGCGGACCGCGCGATCTTTCTGGACGCCGCGGCCCAGGGCCTTCCGGGCGAGGTTCGCGTCTGCGAGCTCGAACCCGACGCCAGCGCGGTCTCGACGATGGCGCACTTCCTGGACCCGCGTGAACTGCTCGCATGGTGCGAGACGCTTTATCGGCACGTGCCCCAAGCCTGGCTGGTGTCGGCTGCCGGCGATTCCTTCGCCTACGCCGGCTACCAGCTCAGCCCCGCGGCGGCGGCCGCGGTGCCGGCCATGCTGGCTGAAGTGCGCCGGATCGTCGCTGCGCCGTTGCCGCATCCGGCCGAGCCCGTCTAGACGCGGCGGGCGGGTGGCGCGCGATTCAGCGGCCGGTCAATTGAGATCGCCGTCCTTGTAGTACCGGGTCCCCTTCGCGGTCAGTTCCAGCGCCAGGCTGTCGCCTGTCAACTGGTAGAGCCAGACGCCCGGTGCGATGCTCACGGCGCCTTGGTAGGTGACTCCCATGTCGCCCGATTTCGCCGAGGCGGTGGCTTGCGCACCGAGCTCCCATCCGGAGTTGACGAAGCGGTCGAAGGCCTTCTCGGTCTCGAAGACCCAGAGCAGCTGGAACTTCTTGACACCGAAGCCCAGGCCAGCCTGCACCTCGGCCATCTTCATGTAGGTCATCGACCGGGTCTTGTTGTTGACCGCGATGCCCTTGCCCGTGCCGCCTCCGGCAAACAGGATCTTCATGCCGAAGTTGCTGAAGACGGCATAGCCTGCCGCCGCCTCGACGGCCTTGCGTGCCGACGGTTGCGCCCTGTACACGGCCGTCAGTGCCGCCTGCGCCGCCTCCTGCACGTCCGCCTGGGACTCCGTCTTCGACGCGGAAGAGGCGTGACCGTGTAAGGCCATCGGCAGTACCAAACTCGCCAGGATGGTTCGACGTTTCATGCTGTCTCCGGTTGATCTGGATGGCCTTCGTGCCCGGACATCCCCGGGCATCGCCAACACCTCGCGATTATCTGCGTGCGCTCCGACACGGAGAATGTTGATCGTGCTCAGCGCCCGGAGCGGGATCGCGGCGAAACAGCACTGGACCCCCTTGACGCGGCGATCGGAAAGGCGTTAACTAGAGCTGTTGAGTGACCGAACCAAAGTCCGTTTCAGGATCCAGAAGTTCGATTCCGACATTGCGAAAGGAGGGCAGACCTATCGAGACGTCCCACCTGAAAACTCACCCCCTCACCGGCATTGCGATGCCGGCAGACGTCACCCCCATGTGACGTGAAGACGCCGCCTGGAGCGGCATCACGGGATGCCCTGCCTCACCACGCAGGGCATCGCTGTTTCTGGGGCCCTCATCGCCACCGCTGGCGGCGCGTCACGCCGTCATCGGCAGCGTCGCCTCGATCGTGGTTCCAAGGCCGGGCGCCGAACGCAGCACCAGCTCGCCGCCGCAGGAACGGACCCGAAAGCGCATGCCCGACAGACCGTGACTGCCGGGTTGCACGCGAGCGGGGTCGAAGCCGCAACCGTTGTCTTCGACACGCAGGCGCACCAGGTCGCCTGCGCGTTGCAGACGCACGCGTACCTCGCTCGCCCGCGCATACTTGGACACGTTCGTCAGCGCCTCCTGCACCACGCGGTAGACCGCCAGCGCGCGCTCGGCATCGAGCTTCAGATCGGCGATCTCGGCCTGCACGGGGATTTCCGAGCGCTGGGCGAACTCGCGGCACTGGATCTCCAGCGTGCGCTGCAGGCCCAGGTTGGCAAGCGACGAGGGCCGCAGGTCCTCGATGATGCGGCGCTTCAGCGCGATGCCGGCGTCCAGCGTCTGGCCCAGGTGGTGGATACGCTCTGCGACCTCCGGGCCCGAACCTTCCACGCGCTTCCTCACCCGCGCGACGTCGAGCTTGGCGGCCGTGAGCAGGCCGCCGAGCTCGTCGTGCAGTTCGCGTGCCAGGCGGCCGCGCTCGTCCTCGCGCACGCGCTGAAGGTGCCGGGCCAGGTCGGTGAGTTCGCGCGTGCGCGTGTCCACCTGCAGCTCGAGCTTGTCGCGCTCGGCGCTCAGTTCGGCCAGGTAGCGCCCGCGCTCGACGTCGCGCTCGCGGCCCAGCCGCAGCACCGCGAAGACCGCCGCCGCGCACAGCAGCACCAGGCCGGCAATGCCGGCGCGGCTCCAGAAACCCACGCTCTGGCGCACCTGCCCGGCCTGGAGATAGGCGGCAGTTTCCTCGCGCCGGATCTCGTCGGCGATCTCGTTGATGCGCACCATGTTCTCGCGGCCGATCTCGGTCAGCGTCAGCTCCATGGCGCCCTCGAAGTTGCCGGACTGGAATCGCTGCAGCACCTCGACCATCTCGGACCTCTTTCGCCGCGCCGCCTCGACCAGGGTCTCGAGGTTGGCGCGCTGTTCCGGATAGCGCCGCGCCAGCGCCAGCACGTCTTCGAGCAGGGGCTCGAACCGCCGGCCCATCTCGTCGTAGGGCTCCAGGTACACGGCGCGTCCGGTCAGGATGTGGCCGCGCTTGGCCGACTCCATCATCAGCGTCAGCAGGCGCACCTCGTCGGACAGCGTGCGCGCCTCCAGGATGACCGCTCGCTGCTCGCCGAGTCGCTCCAGGGAGCGGTAGCCGAACTCATTGACCGCCAGCACCAGCGTCGCCAGCGCCACCGTGACGGGGCCGAGGTAGCGGCTCGAGGTCAGGCGAGCCTGGATTTCAGCCCAGGCCGGCATCCGGGGTTTTCGACGCCAGCTCGTTGCAGTAATCGACGAGCGCGTCGATGTCGACCGACTTGTCGAACACGCGGTCGGCTCCCAGCGCCAGGCAATGGGTCCGGACGTCCGGCAAGGCGTAGTTGGTGAGCACGACCCGGGTGACCGGGCTGGCCTGTTCGCGCAGCGCGCGCAGCACGTCCAGGCCGGTGCCCTCGCGCAGGATGACGTCGACGATCGCGAGGTCGCACGGCGGTGGCCGTCCGCACAGGGCGGCCTGCGCGTCCGCGGCGCTGTCGGCAAAGCCGACGACCCGGACCGGGGCCATCTCCTCCAGTGCCCCCGCCAGGTTCTGGCGGATGACAGGACTGTCCTCGACGATGAACACTCTCAAAGGGGACATGCAGCTCCAGGGTGCCGGTGGCGCCACGGTCCGCAAGGCCGCGGCGGCAAGATCCGGTCCGCCTGCAAGCGGACCGTTGGCAAGTGTATCGATGCCGGCCCGCGCCGCGTGTAGGACGCGTCCGATTCGGCGCCGCGAGGCATCGTCCGGCGTGCGTGCCCGTCCGGCCCACGGATCATTCGTAAGCCGTACGGATCGCGACATCGCAGAGCTCGAAGTAGGTGTCCGGGGCGCCCGGCCGCTGGCCCGCGACCCTGATCATCGGCCCCGCGGCGGTCTCCACGACGTGCACGCCACGGGCCTGGAAATCACCGTGGTGCAGGGCCGCCACCAGCGCTGCCAGCGCCTGCGGGTGCGGCTGCGGAGCTGGCTGCCCGGCCCGGGATTGCCGTGCGCGGGCTGCGTCGAGCGTGCGGCTCGCCGCGCCGCAGGACTCGGCCCAGACCGTGACGCCAGTGGTCATCTGAGCGGCGAGTTGGAAGGCGCGCGGCATGCCGGCGGCGAGGGTGGCCGAGGTCGCCGTGAGCGCGGCCGTCGTCAGCACGGCGGCCAGCGCGCCCGCCAGCCGGCGGCCTCGCGCACCGACTGGGGCAGGGGACAGGCTGCAACTTGGCATCGTTCGCTGCCGCTACGCCACGCTCGTGGACGACGGCTGCCGCGTGCTCAGCCGCGCACGGCGATGTCGTTCTTCACGCCCTTCACGCCCGAGGTCTGGCGGGCCAGGACTTCGGCCTTCAGCCGTTCGTCATGCGACTTGGCAAATCCGGACGGCTGCACGAGCCCGTCGAAGGTCTCGACGCCGATCGCCATCGCGCTCACCGTGGGATCCTCGGCGAACTTGGCCTTGACGCGGGTGGTCAGCGTCGTCTCGTCGACGAACTGACCGACGGTCTGCTGGTCGCGCACGACGGCACAGCCAGTGCTCGTGAGCAGGGCGACGGCGGCAACGGCGGCGGCCAGGGTGTGGCG
>Ga0105090_10000740_pt1 | contig 16707 bp, 16 predicted proteins | sample PPLLak3March2015_FD_79110 | JGI IMG/M metagenome (GOLD analysis project Ga0105090, IMG submission 79110) | Freshwater sediment microbial communities from Prairie Pothole Lake near Jamestown, North Dakota, USA - PPLs Lake P7 Core (1) Depth... | ecosystem: Environmental > Aquatic > Freshwater >... | reverse complement strand
TTTTTTAGAGTGCAGGAATAACCACTAGAGGGAGTCATATGGCGACATACAAGGAGTTTCACCAGTATTCCATCGAAAAGCCGGATCAGTTCTGGACCGAGCAGGCCAAGCTGATCGACTGGAACGAGCCGTTCACCCAGGTTTGCGACTATTCCCGCCCGCCGTTCGCCAAGTGGTTCGTCGGCGGCAAGACCAACCTTTGCTACAACGCCGTCGACCGTCATGCGGCGAAGCGCCCTAACGACCGGGCGCTGATCTATGTGTCGACGGAGACCGACCAGGAGACGATCTACTCCTTCGCCGAGCTGCAGCGCGAAGTCGAGCGCATGGCGGCGGTCTACAAGAGCCTCGGCGTCAAGCGCGGAGACCGCATCCTGATCTACATGCCGATGATTGCCGAGGCAACCTTTGCCATTCTGGCCTCGGCGCGGATTGGCGCCATCCACTCGGTGGTGTTCGGTGGTTTCGCGTCCGGGTCGCTGGCGACCCGCATCGACGACGCCATGCCGGTACTCGTCGTTTCCGCCGACGCCGGCATGCGCGGCGGCAAGGCGGTACCCTACAAGGATCTGCTCGATGAAGCCATCGACCTGGCCGAATACAAGCCCGCCAAGGTGCTGATGGTCGACCGTGGCATTGACAAGGGTTTCAACAAGGTCGAGGGGCGTGACGTCGATTACGCGACGCTGCGCGCCCAGCATATGGACGCCCAGGTGCCTTGCGAATGGATGGAATCGTCCGAGCCGTCCTATATCCTCTATACCTCCGGCACGACCGGCAAGCCCAAGGGCGTGCAGCGTGACACCGGCGGCTACGCGGTGGCGCTGGCTGCCTCGATGAAGCACATCTACTGCGGCGGCGAGGGGGAGACCTATTTCTCCACCTCGGACATCGGCTGGGTGGTCGGCCACTCCTACATCATCTATGGTCCGCTGATTGCCGGCATGGCCACCGTGATGTACGAAGGCACGCCGCTGCGTCCCGACCCGGGCATCTGGTGGCAGATCGTCGAGAAATACAAGGTCAACGTGATGTTCTCGGCGCCGACGGCCGCCCGTGTTCTGAAGAAGCAGGATCCGGCGTACATGCACAAGCACGACCTGTCCTCGCTCAAGCATATCTTCATGGCCGGCGAGCCGCTTGACCAGCCGACGCACGAGTGGTTCATGCACGAATTGCAGAAGCCGGTCATCGACAACTACTGGCAGACCGAAACCGGCTGGCCGATGCTGTCGGCGGTACCCGGTGTCGAGAAAACGCCGATCAAGTTCGGTTCGCCGAGCTTCCCGGTCTACGGCTACGACCTCAGGATCTTCCGCGAGGACGGTTCGGAGTGCGAGGCCAACGAGAAGGGTATCGCCGCCGTCATCCCGCCGCTGCCGCCGGGTTGCCTGACCACCGTCTGGGGCCAGGACGACCGTTTCGTCAGTACGTATTTCACGCTGTTCAAGGAGCCGCTCGTCTATTCGTCGTTCGACTGGGCGATCAAGGATGACGACGGCTACTTCACCATCCTCGGCCGTACCGACGACGTCATCAACGTTGCCGGGCACCGCCTGGGTACCCGTGAAATCGAGGAAGCGATCCAGAACCATACAGCGATCGCCGAAGTTGCCGTCGTCGGTGTCGAAGACAAGCTCAAGGGCCAGGTGCCGATGGCGTTTGCCGTCGTCAAGGATGCTTCCAAGGTCGCTACGCCCGAGTTGGTCAAGGCGCTGGAGAAGGAAGTCTTCGCTACGGTCGACAGCATTCTTGGTGCCATCGGCCGTCCGGCCCGCGTGCACTTCGTGACCGGCCTGCCGAAAACCCGTTCCGGCAAGATGCTGCGCCGCTCGCTGCAGGCGCTTGCCGAGGGCCGCGATGTCGGTGACCTGCCGACCATCGACGATATCTCCACCATCGAGCAGATCAAGAACCTGCTGGCAAGCTGACGCTGACTTCGTTCCAGCGAGAAACCTGCCGGTGAAAGCCGGCAGGTTTTTTTGCGTCGGCGCAAACGGAACCGACAATGACCGCCGGTGTTAGAATGTATCCCGCTTAGAACCTCTCCGCGTGCCGGATCAATGACATACGATACCCTGGCTGCCGTCGATCTGGGTTCCAACAGTTTCCGCCTGCAGGTTGGACGGGTGGTTGGCGACCAGATCTATCCGCTGGATTCCCTTAAGGAACCCGTGCGTCTGGCCTCCGGGCTGGATGTCGAAAAGCGTCTCGATGGGGCATCGCAGGCGCGCGCGCTCGACTGTCTGCTTTACTTCGGCGAGCGCTTGCGCGGGCTGGAAAAGGGGGCCGTGCGCGCCGTTGCCACCAACACCCTGCGCGTCGCCAAGAACGCGATGCAGTTCCTGCCGCAGGCCGAGGCAGCGCTCGGCTTTCCGATCGAGGTCATTGCCGGCCGCGAGGAAGCCCGCCTGATCTTCATCGGCGCTTCGCACTCACTGCCGACGGCAGCGCACAAGCGCCTGGTCATTGATATCGGCGGCGGGTCGACCGAGTTCATCATCGGCAAGCGGCACGATCCGCAACTGATGGAATCGCTCTACATCGGCTGTGTTTCCTACACGCTGCGCTATTTTCCGGATCGCCGGATCGACCGCCGGCGCATGCGCGAGGCGCAGGTCGCGGCGGCCAAGGAAGTCGAGCTGATCGCCCATGACTTCCAGCGCATGGGCTGGATCGAAGCGATCGGCTCGTCGGGGTCGGCGCGGTCGATTGCCGACATCCTCGAAATGAACCATCTCAATCCGAACGACGAGAGCGGGATCACGCGCGTCGGGCTGGACCGGCTCTGCGACTTGCTGATCAAGGCCGGCTCGGCCGAGGCGCTGGGTCTGGAAGGTGCCGACACCGACCGCCTGCCGGTGCTGCCGGGGGGTGTCGCCATCCTCTCGGCGATCTTCGAGGAGATGGAAATCCAGCGCATGACATACGCCGACGGCGCCTTGCGCCTCGGGGTGCTGTACGACCTGCTCGGCCGTTACCATCATCAGGACATGCGCGATGCGACCGTCTCCCGCTTCCGCGGCCGCTACCAGGTCGAGGCCGACCAGGTCGAGCGCGTCGAGGCGACGGCGCTGCGCGCGCTGAACCAGATCAGCGTGGACGCGCCGGCGGAGAACGACGTCCAGTTCCTGTCGTGGGCGGCGAACCTGCATGAAATTGGCATTTCCATGGCGCACAACGCCTATCATAAACATGGCGCCTACATCCTGACCTTCGCCGACATGCCCGGCTTTTCCAAGAAGGATCAGGCGCGGCTCGCCTGGTTGGTGCTCGGGCACCGCGGCAAACTGGAAAAGCTTGGCGGGGTGCCGCCCGAGGACGATGCCTGGAAGCTGCTGTTCTGCCTGCGTCTCGCCGTGCTTCTGCACCGGACCCGTGATGACCGGGCCTTGCCCGCCTGGCGGGCGACGGTGACGGCGACCGGCTTTCTGCTCGAAGTTCCCGCCCAGTGGCTGGCGCGCAATCCGTGGACGGCGGCGGCGCTACGCGATGAAGCGGCGATCTGGAAGCGGATCGGGCGCGATTATGTCGTCGAGTCCAAGCCAAGAAGGAAGATTGCGTGAGCGTTCCGCCCGGCCTGCGGTTCGCGCCGGGGCAGGTCGTCATGACCGGGACATGGACGCTGGCGGAGATGCTGCCGCAGTTGCCCGAATTGCGCCGGCAACTGGCCGACGGAACACTGGCCGACCGGCGCTGGGATCTTTCTTCCGTCGCGCGCCTCGACAGCGCGGCGGCGGTTCTCCTCTGGGGCGCATGGGGCGAACGCTGGCCGGCCGGGCTGGTCATTTCGGATACCCAGCGCCGCACGCTGGAGCGGGTGGCGGCGCTGCCCTTTGCGGCGGGGCGGCCGGTCGCGCGGAAAGGCCGCCCGGTCGAGAAGATCGGCCTGCTCGCGCTTGCCTTCGTCGACAATCTGCGCGGACTGGTGAGCCTCTATGGCCAGTTCCTGCTCGATCTGGCGTACGTCCTGCGGCACCCGTCCGAGATGCCCTGGAAGGAGTTTTCGGCCAATGTCTTCAAGGCGGGCGCGCTGGCCCTGCCGGTGACGGCGCTGGTCGGTTTCCTGATCGGTGTCACCATCAGCTATCTCTCGGCCCTTCAGTTGCGCAGCGTCGGCGCCGACATCTACATCATCAATATCCTCGGTGTTTCCATCATCCGCGAACTCGGCCCGGTGCTGGTTGCTGTCCTCGTCGCCGGGCGCTCGGGTTCGGCGATGACGGCGCAGATCGGGGTCATGCGGGTGACCGAGGAAATCGACGCGCTGACCGCGATGGGCATCTCGCGGACCATCCGCGTGGTTTTGCCCAAGATTCTCGGGTTGACCGCAGCGATGCCGTTGCTCGTGCTCTGGGCTTCCGCCGCCGGCCTGTTCGGCGGCATGGTGGCGGCGCTGGTGCAACTCGACATCCCATTCCATTTCTTCTTCCAGAACCTGCAGCGCGCCGTGCCGGTCGCCAACCTGGTCATCGGGCTGGGCAAGGGTCTTGTCTTCGGTTTCGTCGTCGCCTGGGTGGCCTGCCATTTCGGCCTGCGCGTGCAGCCGAACACCGAGAGCCTGTCGGCCAACACGACCTCCTCGGTGGTTACGGCGATCACGCTGGTCATCCTGATCGACGCGGTCTTCGCCATCATGACGCGCAGTATCGGGGTGCCCGAGCTGTGAGTCCGGGGCCGCTGCCAGCGGTGGTCGAGATGCGCGGTGTGAGCACGCGATTCGGCGACCAGCAGGTCCATCGCGACCTCCACCTGCGTGTGGATGCCGGGCAGATCGTCGGGCTGGTCGGCGGTTCGGGCAGCGGCAAGACAACCCTGCTGCGACAGATCATCGGCCTTATCGAGCCCAATGCGGGTACGGTTCGTCTTTTTGGTCACGACCTCGGCCGCGCTTCGCTGCCTGCGCAGCGCCGCATCCTGCGCCGGCTCGGTGTGCTTTTTCAGGGCGGCGCGCTTTTTTCGGCGCTGTCCGCCTACGAAAATGTCGCCTTTCCGCTGCGCGAGCTGAAGTGCCTGGACGAGGCCTGGATCAGCCGCCTCGTCCATCTCAAGCTGGCCATGGTTGAACTCACGCCCGAACATGGCAAACTGATGCCTGCGGAGCTTTCCGGCGGCATGGTCAAGCGCGTGGCGCTGGCCCGGGCGCTGGCGCTCGAGCCGGAGTTGCTGCTGCTCGACGAGCCGACGGCTGGCCTCGATCCGGACCGCAGCCGCGGCTTCGTCGAACTGCTCGGCCAGTTGCAGCGTGAACTCGGGCTGACCGTCGTCATGGTGACGCACGATCTCGACACGCTGATCGGGCTGGCCAGCCACGTCGCGGTGCTGGCCGAGCAGCGCATCGTGGAATTCGGTCCGCTGGCGGCGGTGATGGCGGGGGACAACCCGCTGGTCGCCGCGTTCAGGGGTGCGAACGGGAACCGGTTGATGCAGGAAAGCTGAATGGAAAACAAGTCTCATGCCTTCGCCGCCGGTCTGTTTGCCCTGCTTCTCGGAGCCGCGGCGCTGCTCGCGCTGGCCTGGCTGCGCGACCAGCAGGACAACATGCGCGAATACGTCGTCGTTACCCGGCAAAGCGTCGGTGGCCTCAATCCGCAGGCACAGGTCCGCTATCGCGGCATTCGCGTCGGCAAGGTCACCAACGTCCGCCTCGATCCCGACGACTCCGACAACATCCTGGTGAGTATCACGGTAAGGGACGACATTCCGCTAACTCGGGGCACGGTCGCCAAGCTTGCCTATCAGGGCGTCACCGGGATTGCGCAGGTCATGCTGATCGAGACGGGCAAGAGCCGTGAGCCGCTGGTTGCGGGAAGCGAGACGGCCAACCGCATCGTCATGGTCCCTTCGTTGCTCGAGGAACTCAACGAGAGCGGCACCGCAACGCTCAGACAGGCGCAGGAGGTGCTGAAGGAGATCGCTGCGGTACTTGACGAAGACAACCGCAAGCGCTTCGCAGCGACGCTGGCGAATCTGGAAGTGGTCTCGGCGAGCATGAAGCCGGCCGTGGAAAATCTGAACGGGACGCTCCTCCAGGTGAGAAAGCTGCTCGACGACCGCAACCTCGGGAGGATTTCGCAAGCGGCCGGCGAACTGGCGCCGCTGCTGGTCGATACGCGCGTGCTGATCGGCAAGATGCAGGTCACCACGGACAGGCTCGATGTGGCGGTGGGCGACGCTTCGGCGGGTGGAGCGGCGGCGCTGATGCCGCGGCTCAACGAACTGTCCGCCGACTTCTCGGTGACATCGCGGCAACTGAGCCGCGTCCTGCGCCTGCTCGAGGATTCGCCGCAGGGGCTGGTGTTCGGCGTTCCGGCGCCGGCACCCGGCCCGGGCGAAGCCGGCTTCACGGCCGGGGGGGAGCGCTGATGCGACGCCTTCTGGTGATTGCCTGTTGCCTGCTGCTCGTCGCCTGCTATGGCGGTGGCAGGCGGGGCGGCGATGCGGCGCTGGAGATCTACGATTTCGGGCTGCCCGTGTCCCGGTTCGCCGAGCGGCCGGTGGGCGGCGAACTGGCGGTCGAGGTGCGGGCGCCGCTCTGGTTCGACTCGCTCGGCATCGGGTATCGCCTCGCCTACGCCGAGCCGGCGCGGCTGCGCGAGTACACGCGGGCGCGCTGGGCCGGGCCGGTCGCCCAGTTGGTGCAGCAGCGGCTGATGCAGAGGCTGGACCTCGTGCCGGCTGGGCAGAGCCGGAGCCGCTGCGTGCTGCGGGTCGACATCGACGAGTTCAGCCAGGTGTTCGCCACACCCGCGGTCAGCAATGCCTTGCTGCAAGCCCGGGTGCAGTTGCTCGACCGCTCGCGGGCGCGGCTGGCCGGGTTCGACGCGAGGATTGAGAAGCCGGCCGTCGCGGCGGATTCGCGTGGGGGAGTCGCCGCCCTGACGGCGGCGGTCGACCAGCTGGCCGCCGACCTGCTGCGCTGGGAGAACGAACTCAAGATCGGCGGCCAACTGGCTGCCTGTGGCGCCTAGGGCGAGACGATGCGGTCCGCGATACGCTGCCTGAGATCGTCGAGATGGTCGTCGAAATGCGCGTAATGCATCAGCGACAGCCCGAAGACGCAGGCATAGAGCAGCACGCTGCGGCTTTTTGCGTCGGCATCCGACATGCCGGCGGCGACGTACAGCTTGCGCGTGCAATCCAGACGATAGAGGTCGACCGACTCGACGATGGCGGCCGCCTGCGGGTCATGGCGGGCCCAGTCGCGCACCGCGAGTTCGATCGACACGCCCTTGCGGTTGGGGCTCGCGGCGTAAACGTCGAAAACGACATGCAGCTGGGCGCCCTCGTCGCCCGGCGGGGCCGACGTGGTCTTCTCGATGTCCCGCAAGCGGCCATCCCGCCAGTAATCGAGGACGGCGGTCAGCAAGTCCTGGCGGTCCTTGAAATGCCAGTAGAAGCTGCCCTTCGTGACGCCGCATTGCCTGGCGAGGGTTTCGACGCGCAGACCGTTGACGCCGTCGTTGGCAATGAGGTCGATAGCGCCCTCGATCCACTGGCTGCGGTCGAGCTGGGTGCGCGGGGTGGCCAGTTTCCGGCGGGAAAATTGCCGCTGGGGGTTGACAATCGTCTTTTCCATACGGTACCGTATGCTCTCCGTACCAAACAGTATGGCCATTGTGGGCAATGCTGGGGCGGCTGTCAAACAGCACGTCGGAAATAATTGAAACGACCGAAAAGGAGATGTTTGTGAAAATACTCGTCCCCGTGAAGCGGGTTATCGACTACAACGTCAAGGTGCGCGTGAAGGCGGATGGTACGGGTGTCGACCTGGCCAACGTCAAGATGAGCATGAATCCCTTTGACGAGATTGCCGTCGAGGAGGCGGTTCGGCTGCGAGAGGCCGGTACCGCCACCGAGGTTATAGCGGTATCCTGCGGCCTTGCGGCCTGCCAGGAGACGCTGCGCACGGCGATGGCGATCGGCGCCGACCGCGGCATCCTGGTCGAGAGCGACGCGGATCTGCAGCCGCTGGCCGTCGCCAAGCTGCTCAAGGCACTGTGCGACAGGGAGCAGCCGCAACTGGTCATCTGCGGCAAGCAGGCGATCGACGACGACGCCAACCAGACCGCCCAGATGCTTGCGGCGCTCACCGGCTGGTCGCAGGCGACCTTCGCCTCGAAGGTCGTCATCGCCGATGGCAAGGCCAACGTCACCCGCGAGATCGATGGCGGTCTCGAAACCCTGCAAGTCGCGCTGCCGGCCGTGATCTCCGCCGACCTGCGCCTGAACGAGCCGCGCTACGCGACCCTGCCGAACATCATGAAGGCCAAGAAAAAGCCGCTCGACACCGTCACGCCGGCTGATCTGGGCGTCGATGTCGCGCCGCGCCTGGCTACCGTCAAGGTTTCCGAGCCGTCCGGGCGCAGTGCCGGCATCAAGGTGGCGGATGTCGCCGAACTCGTGAACAAGCTTCGCAATGAAGCGAAAGTGATCTAAGGGGAAACAGCCATGACCATTCTCGTCATTGCCGAACACGACAACCTGAGCCTGAAGGCCGCCACCCTCAACACCGTTGCCGCAGCAGTGAAAATCGGCGGCGAGATCGACGTTCTCGTCGCCGGCACCGACTGCGGCGCTGCCGCCAGCGAGGCGGCCCAGCTGCAGGGTGTGGCCAGGGTGAAGGTCGCCGATGCCGCGCACTACGCTGCGCAGACCGCGGAAAACCTCGGTGCCCTGATCGTTGCCAACGCCGCCGGTTACAGCCATATCCTCGCGCCGGCGACCACTTGCGGCAAGAACCTGCTGCCGCGCGTCGCCGCGCTGCTCGACGTCGCGCAGATATCCGAGATCACCGCCGTCGAATCCGCCGACACCTTCGTTCGCCCGATCTACGCGGGCAACGCATTGGCCACCGTGCGCAGCGCCGACCCGGTGAAGGTCATCACCGTGCGCACGACCGCCTTCGACCCGGTTGCCACCGGTGGCAGCGCGGCGATCGAGAACATTTCGGCAACCGCCGACAGCGGACTCAGCCAGTTGCAGAGCCGGGAACTGACCAAGTCCGAACGGCCCGAGCTGGGGGCCGCCAAGGTCATCGTCTCGGGCGGCCGCGGCCTGGGTAGCGGCGACAACTTCCACCATTTGCTCGAGCCGCTCGCCGACAAGCTCGGCGCTGCGCTCGGCGCCTCGCGCGCCGCGGTCGATGCCGGCTTCGTGCCGAACGACTATCAGGTCGGCCAGACCGGCAAGATCGTCGCTCCGCAGCTCTACATCGCGGTCGGCATCTCCGGCGCCATCCAGCATCTGGCGGGCATGAAGGACTCGAAGGTGATCGTCGCCATCAACAAGGATCCGGATGCGCCCATCTTCCAGGTCGCGGATTACGGACTTGTCGCCGACCTGTTCGAGGTGGTGCCGCAACTGGCGGAGGCCGTGGGCTAGAATGGCGGGGTGAATCTGCCGGACAACCTGCTGGGCGAAGGGTGGTACTGGGCGGCCTGGGCCGTCTGGATACCATTTTTCGCCCGCAGTGTCGTCCGCGCCCCGTGGTCGCGGCTACGCGACGCGGAACTGCTCAACGTCTGGCTGGGAATGATCGTTCTCCTGACCCTGGTCTGGCATCTCAAGGCTGGGGTAAGGCCCGGCCTATCGCTCCACCTTCTCGGCGCCACCGTCTTCACGCTGAGTTTCGGGCCGCATCTGGCATTCGTCGGTCTCTCGCTGGTGTCGCTTGGCATCGTCCTGAACGGTGGTGGCGACCTCTTCGCGCTTGCCGCCAATGCGTCCCTGACGGCCGGGGTCGGGGTCTTGGTGAGCGGCGGAATCCAGTCGCTCGTGGCCAGGTTCCTTCCCCGGCATTTCTTTGTTTACCTATTCGCCAATGGCTTCTTCGGCGCGGCGCTGACGATCCTTGGCGTTGGGCTCGCGGCGACCGTCCTCCTGACCCTCGCAGGAGCCTACGAATGGGAGTATCTTGCTGGCGAGTACCTGCCGTATTTCCTGCTGCTGGGGTTTTCCGAGGCTTGGCTTTCGGGCATGCTGATGACGCTGTTTGTGGTTTATCGTCCGCAGTGGGTCTCGACTTTTGATGATTCGATTTATCTGGCCAACAAATAAGGGCTACAATTCAACCGGTTTAATGTCATTGGGGTGTGATCAGTGAGTCATTACGCATTTCGTTATTCCCTGATTGCCGCATCGCTGGCCTTCTGCGCTCATGCGGCCGCCATCGGGCTCGGGGAACTCAGGGGCGCACCGGCACTAGGCGAACGGCCGCAGCTGGAGATTGCGATCATCGGTGGCGAAAAGGCAGGGCTGGATCCCACCTGCTTCCGCTTGAAACAGCCGGCGGGCGACAGCAGTCTGCCCTGGCTGAAGAAGGCGACGTTGAGCATCCGCCGGGGGCAACCGCCTGTCTTGCTGATCAGCTCCCACCTTCCGCTCAACGATCCGGCGCTGGGTATCGTGGTGGAGATCGGCTGCGGCTACGACGTGGTCCGCGAGTACGTCCTGCTCGCTTCCCCACCGAGCGGCAAGGCGCTGGCCTACGCGGAACCGGTACCGAGCGCTAGGACAACGACTGCCCCGCGGCGAACTACCGCCCCGGCGCGTGTTGCGCCGCCCAAGCCGGCAGTGGCGGGCGTTTCGGCTGAGGCCGTCGCGCCGGGCGGCAAGCCTGCTGTCGAATCCCCCAAGGCTGCCGTTCTTGCTGCTCCCGCCGTGCCGGGAGATGCCGGGGCGTCCGAGGAGAAAATCAAGAGTATGGAGTCCCAGGTCGGCGCGCTGCAGCAGCGTGCCGCCGAGCTGACACAGAAAATCGAGCAGGCCGCCGTTCAGGCACCCGACACCAAGCCGGCCGCCCCGCCGCCACCAGCGGCGGTACCCACGCCGGCACCGGCACCCAGCGATGCGGGTGGCTCGAACTGGACGTTGTACGGTGCGTTGATTGCAGCCGCGCTGGCCATTGCCGGCTGGCTGGGCTGGCGTAACCGGCGCGCGAGCGAGTCGTCCGGCGAGACCGAAATTCCGGTCGATCCACAGCGCAAGGGTGAGCGGGAAGAGCGTGGCGGGGTCGATCTCGACGTCGAGCCGGAAGCGATGGTGCGGCCGGTCAAACTCGATCCGGCCGCCGTTGCCGCTGCCGCGCCGGCGACGACCAAGGGCCCACGCCCCGATTCGACGATGTCGATCATGGCAGCTACGGTCGACGAACATTTCGAGTCCAATCCCGTGATGGAACTGGCCGAGATCATGCTCTCGTTCGGTCGCGTCAAGGGGGCAGCGCAGGCACTGCAGGAATACATCGACACCAACCCGCAGGAGGCGCTCAAGCCGTGGATCAGGCTGATGGATGTCTACCGGATGGCGGGGATGCGCCACGAGTTCGAAAAGGTTGCCCATGAACTGAACAAGAACTTCAACGTTCAGGTCCAAAACTGGGAGGATTTCACCGAAGGTCAGGATCACACCCGGGTCGACGTCGTACTCGAAGCAAAGTCGTCCGTACAGCCTGCCGGGATGCCGGGTGGGGTCGAGGAGATGCCGGCCATTATGGAGAGGATCATCCAGCGCTGGCAAGGCGACGACGTGCTAGGCTACATGAACCAGTTGCTGCGCGACAACCGCGGCGGCACGCGGATCGGTCTCACGCTGCCTGTCGTCAGTGACCTTCTCTTCCTTGTCGAACTGAAGGAAGTGGCCAAAAAGATCGAAGGCGAGAACGAACCGCAATGAGCGAATACGTTGCGCCCCTGAAGGACATGCGTTTTGTCATGCAGGAACTCGCTGCCCAGGCCGAAGTCTTTGCCTTGCCCGGCTGCGAGGAGGCTTCGCCGGATGTCGTCGATGCCATTCTCGACGAGGCGGCCCGCTTCGCCAGCCAGGTTCTATCGCCGCTCAACCGCGTCGGCGATAGCGATGGCGCCCGGTGGAAGGATACCGTCGTCACCACGACGCCGGGCTTCAAGGAGGCTTACCGCCAGTTCGTCGACAATGGCTGGAACGGCCTCGGCTGCGATCCGGAATTCGGCGGGCAGGGCCTGCCGCGCCTGCTGTCGACCGCCGTCAGCGAAATGTGGAAGGGCGCCAACCACGCCTTCTCGCTGTGCCCGATGCTGACCCAAGGCGCCATCGAGGCGCTGATGATCGCCGGCAGCGACGAACAGAAGGCAGCCTACCTGCCGAATCTGGTGTCCGGCGAATGGACTGGCACGATGAACTTGACCGAGCCGAGCGCCGGTTCCGACCTGGCCGCCGTGCGCAGCCGGGCCGAGCCGGTTGGCGACGGCACCTTCAGGATTTTCGGCCAGAAGATCTTCATCACCTACGGCGAGCACGACATGACGGACAACATCGTCCATCTCGTGCTGGCCCGCACACCGAACGCGCCGGAAGGCGTCAAGGGAATCTCGCTGTTCGTCGTGCCCAAGTTCCTGCTGAAGGGTGACGGCACGTCGGGCGAGCGCAACGATGTCTACTGCGTATCGATCGAACACAAGCTCGGCATCCACGGTAGCCCGACCGCGGTGCTTGCCTTCGGCGACCATGGCGGCGCCATCGGTACGCTGGTCGGCGAGGAGAACCGCGGCCTCGAGTACATGTTCATCATGATGAATGCGGCGCGCTTCAACGTCGGCCTCGAAGGCCTGGGCGACGCCGAGCGCGCCTACCAGCGGGCAGCGATCTATGCCCGTGAGCGGGTCCAGGGTACCGAGGTCGGTGTGCGCGGCGGACCGAAGGTGGCGATTATCCGGCACCCGGACATACGTCGCATGCTGATGTCGATGCGCTCGCGCGTCGAGGCCATGCGCGCCCTTGCCTACGTGACGGCGGCCGCGCAGGATTTTGCGCACGTCAGTCCGGACGAAGGCGAGCGCAGGAAGGGGCAGGCCTTCGCCGACCTGATGATTCCGGTGGTGAAGGGCTGGAGCACCGAGAGCTCAATCGACGTCGCTTCCCTCGGCGTCCAGGTGCACGGCGGCATGGGCTACATCGAGGAAACCGGTGCTGCCCAGCATCTGCGCGATGCGCGCATCACCACCATCTACGAGGGCACTACGGCGATCCAGGCCAACGACCTGATCGGGCGCAAGATCGCCCGCGAGCAGGGCGTGACGATCAAGGCGGTGATCACCGACATGCGCGCCGCTGCGGCCCGGCTCGACGGCGATCTCGCCGCCATCGGTGCTCGCCAGAATGCTGCGGTCGACGCGCTGGAGGAGGCGGTTTCGTGGATCGTCGCCAATTTCTCGGCGGATCCCAAGGGAACCCACGCCGGCGCCGTGCCGTTTCTGTACCTGCTCGGCATCACTGCCGGCGGTTGGCAGATGGGCAGGGCGGCGGTCATCGCCCGGGCGAAGATCGCCGCCGGCGATGGCGACCCGTTCTGGCCGGCCAAACTGGCAACCGCCCGGTTTTTCGCCGACCACTTCCTGACCCAGGCGGCTGGCCTGGCCGAGTCCGTTGTCTCCGGCGCTACCGGCACCCTGGAGATGGCCGAAGACAGTTTCTGATAAAGCCGTCCTGCGTCCCGCCCGCAAGCCCGCGATTATTGTTATAATCACGGGCTTTTCAACCTTGCCCTACCGCAAACGCATGGCGGAGGGCTTATCCCACAAGGAGTCTGCATGCGCCATTACGAAATCTGCTTTATCGTCCATCCGGACCAGAGCGAACAGGTGCCCGGCATGGTCGAGCGCTATCGCGCCATCGTCGCCGCCAAGGGCGGGGCGATTCATCGTCTGGAGGACTGGGGCCGCCGTCAGCTGGCCTATCCGATCCAGAAGATCCACAAGGCTCACTACGTCCTGATGAACATCGAGTGCGACGGCGAAACGCTCAACGAACTCGAACATTCATTCAAGTTTAACGACGCCGTGCTGCGCCACCTCATCGTCAAGATGAAGGCTGCCGTGACGACTCCCTCGCCGATGATGAAGGAAGAGAAGTCGAAGTCGATGATGCCCGGCGACGCCGCTCCGGTCGCCGAGGCCGAAGCGGCTGCCGCCTGATCCAACCGGCACGGGATACGGGCTGAACTGCCTCACCCTCTCCGGCCAGCTGGTCGAGCGCAAGGCTTTGCGCTACACGCCAGCCGGAGTGCCGGTCAGCGAAGGACGACTGCAACACCGGTCGTCGCAGGCCGAAAGCGGAGGGCAGCGCCTGGTGGAAGTTGAAATCGCTGTTGTGGCCCTGGGCGAACCAGCCCGCTGGCTTCAAGCAGCACCCCTCGGCGGGGCTGTCAGCGTGACAGGATTTCTCGCCGCCCGGGGCCGCAGCAGCAGAACGCCCGTATTGCACATCAATACACTCGAATTTTTGGAAGGAAACGAAAATGGCTCGATTCTTCAAGAAGAAGGATGACGACAAGAAAAAGAAGCGCGGCAGTGGTCTCTTCAAGCGCCGCAAGTTCTGCCGTTTCACGGCGGAAAAGGTTGAACAGATCGACTACAAGGATGTGGATGTCCTGAAGGAATTCATCCAGGAAAACGCCAAGATCATGCCGGCCCGCCTGACCGGCACCAAGGCCGGCTATCAGCGCCAGCTGGGTACCGCGATCAAGCGTGCCCGCTTCATGGCCCTGTTGCCCTACACCGACAACCATCAATAAGCGGAGAGACGAATCATGCAAATCATTCTGCTCGACAAGGTGGCCAATCTCGGCAATCTCGGCGACATCGTCAAGGTCAGGGCTGGCTACGCCCGCAACTTCCTGATTCCGCAGCACATGGCCAAGCGCGCGACGCCGGTGGCGATGGCCGAATTCGAGACGCGGCGCGCCGAACTGGAGAAGCTGGCCGCTGACAAGCTGGCTGCCGCGCAGGCCATCGCCGACAAGATGGCGGGGCTGTCCGTTTCCGTTGCCCGCAAGGCCGGCATGGACGGACGACTGTTCGGTTCGGTCGGCAATGCCGATATCGCCGTGGCACTCAAGGCGGCCGGCTTTGAAGTTGACAAATCCGCCATCCGCATGCCGGCCGGCCCGCTCAAGGCGGTCGGCGAACACGCGCTCGAAGTCGTCCTGCATACCGATGTGCTGGCCGGCATCACGGTGGTGGTCGTCGCTGGCTGAGCGAAGCAGCGACCCGCGACCGAAGGCCCCGCCGGTGCGGGGCCTTTTCATTTAAACTTGCCGACATGAACCAGCGCTCCCTGAAGAACCCGGCGACCGACCCGGCCCTGGCCCAGTTGCGTGTTCCGCCGCATTCGATCGAGGCCGAGCAGTCCATCCTTGGCGGTCTGCTGCTCGACAACCAGGCTTGGGACCGGATGGGCGATCTGGTGACCGACGGCGACTTCTATCGCGACGAGCACCGCCGCATTTTCCGCCAGATCCGCAACCTGCTGGAGAAAGCGAGACCGGCCGATGTGGTGACCGTTGCCGAGGCGCTGGACGCGGCCGGGGAGGGCGAGCAGACCGGCGGTCTGGCCTACCTTGGCGAACTGGCGGCCAATACGCCGTCCGCCGCCAACATTCGGCGCTATGCGGAAATCGTTCGCGAGCGCTCGATCTTGCGCCGACTGGTGGCGACGGCGGACGAGATAGCTGCCGACGCGCTGAATCCACTGGGGCGTGACGCCGAAATACTGCTCGACGAGGCGGAGTCCAAGATCTTTGCCATCGCCGAATCCGGGGCCGGACACCGCGAAGGTTTCGTCCATATCAATCCGCTGTTGACCGAGGTCGTCGAACGGATCCAGGAACTTCATGACCGCGACAACCCCACCGATATAACCGGTGTTCCGACCGGCTATGTCGATCTTGACCAAAAGACTTCCGGCTTCCAGGCCGGCGACCTGATCATCGTCGCCGGTCGTCCGTCGATGGGCAAGACTGCGTTCGCGCTCAACATCGCCGAGCACGTCGCCGTCGAGACCGGATTGCCCGTTGGCGTGTTTTCGATGGAAATGGGGGGCACGCAGCTGGCGATGCGCATGCTGACGTCCATTGGCCGCCTCGATTCGCAGCGGGTTCGCACCGGTCGGCTCAACGACGACGAGTGGTCGCGCTTGTCCTTCGCGCTCGGCAAGCTGCACGAGGCGCCGATCTACATCGACGAAAGCGGTGGCCTGAGCCCCGCCAACCTGCGCGCGCGGGCCCGGCGCCTGGCACGCCAGCACGGTGGCAAGCTGGGCCTGCTGGTCATCGACTACATCCAGCTGATGAGCAGCAACCGGCAAGGCGAGAACCGGGCGACCGAGGTCTCGGAAATTTCGCGTTCGATCAAGGCCCTGGCCAAGGAACTGCAAGTCCCGATCGTCGCCCTCTCGCAGTTGTCGCGCAAGGTCGAGGAGCGCAACGACAAGCGGCCCATGATGTCCGACCTGCGCGAGTCAGGGGCGATCGAGCAGGATGCCGACGTGATCCTGATGATGTACCGCGAGGAATACTACAAGCCGGACACCCAGGAAAAGGGCATCGCCGAGGTGATCATCGGCAAGCAGCGCAACGGTCCGACCGGCACCGTCAGGCTCGCTTTCCTCGGCGAATACACGCGCTTCGAGAATCTTGCCGGCGGCGGCCAGCGCGGCGCGTACTGAAAAACCTCAGAGAGCGACCTGACGGGCGGTAATCCGGTACTCGAAGGCCACCGGGTTGGTGCCGTCACGCATGCCGTCGCGCCATTCCAGCCGCGGGAACAGCAGGAAGGGGATGGGCCGCTGCTGACCGGGGAGGACGACGTCGCTGCCGAAGTTGTAGGCGATCCAGTTCATCTCCCACACCCCGAACAACACCTTCTTCAGCGACACCAGGCGGCTGTCGCG
>Ga0105090_10000739_pt1 | contig 16717 bp, 13 predicted proteins | sample PPLLak3March2015_FD_79110 | JGI IMG/M metagenome (GOLD analysis project Ga0105090, IMG submission 79110) | Freshwater sediment microbial communities from Prairie Pothole Lake near Jamestown, North Dakota, USA - PPLs Lake P7 Core (1) Depth... | ecosystem: Environmental > Aquatic > Freshwater >... | reverse complement strand
GCGCTACGACCAGGCCTACGAGCACTTCGTCGGCCTGTACCGCAGCGGCGTGCTGGCCGGCGCACTGTTCCACGCGCGCCGCGACGGCTGACGCCGGCTACGGCGGCACTGAAGGTCTTCAGGTCGGGCGCACGCATCAGCGTGATGTTGGCGACGATGCCGCCTTCGGAAAGCAGCGTGTTGCCGATGGTGTACTTGAAGCCCTGCGGCTTCATCCAGTCGTTGTAGTAGGCCGAGCGGTACAGCGCGCCGCGCCGGCGCAGCACGCGGTCGAGCCGCTCGTTGGTGCGCACGATGCCGGGCCGGTGCAGTTGCCGCGTCACGCGCACCCACGGGTTGTCGGCCGCGAAGTACAGCGCATCGAAGTTGCGCACCCAGCGCGGCTCGATGCCCGCCAGGCTGACCGGCTGGACGCGGTGCGGCTGCATGTGCAGCAGGTAGAAGGTCTGCGCCTGCGACGGGAACGCGCTGCGCATCGCCTGCATCACCTCGTCCCAGGCCTGCGGCTCCAGCGCCGCGCGGTAGACCGCGTCGGTCAGGTCTTCGCTCAGGCGTGAGGCGGCGGGCATGGGCGGCGCGACAGGGTGTCTGCGCCGCAGCATAAGGCAGCCGGCGGATCACGGCGGAACAACCACGAGCGCCTTGGGCGCCTCGCGCCGAATCAGGTAGATGCCGCTGGCGATGATGATCGCGCCGCCGGCCAGCGTATAGGCATCGGGCACGCTGCGCCAGACCATCCAGTCCAGCGCCACGGCCCAGGCCAGCGCGGTGTATTCGAAGGGCGCCACGGCGGAGGCCTGGCCGTGGCGGAAGGCTTCGGTGATGGCCAGCTGGCCCAGGAAGCCGCTGACGGCCAGGCCCAGCAGCACCGGCCCGTGCTCGGGCAGCACCTCCACCCAGTGCACCGCACTCAATGCGCTGCCGCCCAGCGCCATGGCCGCAGTGGTCCAGAACACCAGGGTCGAGCCCGGCTCCGTGCGGCTGATGATGCGGCCCACCACGTTGGACAGCGCGTAGCACACGGCCGCCGCCAGCACCGCCAGCGCGCCGATGGACAGGAACGCGCTCTGCTCGGGACGCAGCGCCACCACCACCCCGCACAGGCCCACGGCAACGGCCACCCAGTGGCTCGCCGGCACCACCTCCTTGAGCATCGGCACCGACAGCATGGTGATGATCAGCGGCGCGATGAAGGTCAGCGTGTAGGCCTCGGCCAGGCCCAGCGTCTTCAGGCCGAAGGTGAACAAGGCCATCATCAGCAGCGTGACCACGCCGCGCAGCAGGTGCAGCCGCCAGCGCAGGTGGCGGCTGAAGACCGCGCCCATCTGGCGCCGCCACAGCACGTACAGGCACACCAGCGGCATGGCCGTCAGCCCACGCAGCGCCGTCACCTGCAGCGGCGGATAGGTGCCGACCAGGGTCTTCATCAGCGCGTCCATGCAGGCGAACATGGCGCAGGCCGCCACCATCGCGACGATGGCGCGCAGGTTTCCGGACCGGGGCATGGGCAGGTGGCTGCGGGGCAGTAAAGGGGAAGAGCGGGCGCGAGCATAGCGGCCCGCGCGACACCTCGCGTAACCTTGAGCCTGCGCTGCAGCCTGCAGCGTGTCACGCTCGTTCGAAACAAGGCCGAAAGGGAGATCGATGGCTGATCTGCATGCGCAACTGCAAGCCAAGGGCAAGGCCCGCCGGCATGTCGACCGCTTCGTCGCACCGCGAGCCACGCTCGAGCAGCGCCTTGCGGCGGGCAAGGCACTGCGCGACGTGCTGCCGCGCGAGCAGCACGCGGCCTATGTCCCCCGGCCCGGGCGCGACGATCCGGTGCGCATCCTCGAGCTGCAGAACACGAGTCGCCTGCAGCAGTTGGTGCCCGTGCGCTACGCGCGCATGCTGGAGTCGCCCTTCGCGTTCCTGCGCGGCTCGGCGGCCGTGATGGCGGCGGACCTGGCCGCGACGCCGGCCACGGGCGCCATGGTGCAGGCCTGCGGCGACATGCATGTCTCCAACTTCGGCGTGTATGCATCGGCCGAGCGGCAGCTGATGTTCGGCATCAACGACTTCGACGAGACCTTCCCGGGCCCCTGGGAATGGGACCTGAAGCGCCTGGCGGCCAGCGCCGCGGTGGTGGCCCGCCAGCTGGGCGGCAAGGACGACACCGCTGCCGATGCGGCGCGGCACATCACCCGGTCGTACCGGCAGCACATGCGCGAGTACGCGCGCATGGGCTACCTGCAGACCTGGTACGCGACCATCGAAGAGAAGGAAGTGCTGGCCGCGATTTCCGCAGAGGCGCGCCGCCGGGGCGAGAAGCTGATCGCCAAGGCCAGGCAGCGCACCAACACCCAGGTGCTCGAGAAGATGGCCGACCTGGTCGACGACCAGCACCGCATCGTCGAACAACGGCCCTTCATCGTGCGCGAGACCCACACCGAACATGGGCAACCGGTGTCCGAGGCGCTGGACGACTTCCTGCAGTCGTACCTGGAGTCGCTGGGCTGGGACCGGCGCCGCCTGCTCGAGCGCTACCAGATCATCGACGTGGCGCGCAAGGTCGTCGGCGTTGGCAGCGTGGGCACGCGCTGCTGGGTGATCCTGATGAAGGGCCTGGACGACAGCGACCCGCTGTTCCTGCAGATCAAGGAGGCGCAGCCCTCGGTGCTGCGACCGCATGCCCCGCGCGCCGCGCCCTTCGCCAACGAGGGGCATCGTGTCGTGGCCGGGCAACGCATGATCCAGGGCTCGCCGGACATCTTTCTCGGTTGGGGTGAACTGCGCGGGGTGCACTTCTACGTGCGCCAACTGCGCGACATGAAGGGCGGGACCGAATTCCGCGAGGGGCGCACCGACCTCGACACCCTGCCCGACTACTGCCACCTGTGCGGCTGGGCGCTGGCCCTGGCGCACGCCAAGTCCGGCGACGCCGCGACCATCGCCGGCTATGTCGGCAAGAGCGAGGTGCTCGACGACGCGCTCGCAAGCTTCGCCCTCGCCTATGCCGACCAGACCGAGCGCGACCATGAGCTCCTCGTCAAGGCCGCGGCCAGCGGGCGTATCGAGGTAGCGCAGGGCAGCGTCTGAGCAGGGCCGCGCTATGCAAAGCCTGGATGCCGCGATAGCACCCACGGTGGCAAGGTAGAACGACGATGAGCTTCCGGCTCCGATCCGTACTGCCGATGCTGGCCAGCACGCTGGTCGCCTGCGTTGCTGCGGTCGCAGCGCCGGCCTCTGGCGACGGCAGCCGGCAGGTCGGGCCGTTCGAGATCAACGCCCGCGTCCGCAGCATCGGCGACAGCGGCCGCTTCCTGCGCAGTGGCAACCCCTTTGGCAGCCGGACCGTGCGCGAGTACGAGGTCCGCTGGAACAGCCGGCCGGTCGAACTGCCGGTGATCGGCAAGCGTTTCTGGCAGGCCCTGCACCTGCCGGATGCGCCGCAGCCCACGCTGCTGGTGGTCAACGGCCCGCGGCTGCACCTGGTCGTCGACGGCGGCGGGCGGCTCGACATCCGGGCACTGGCGCCCGACTCCGGCAACTTCGCCGTGCAGTGGCTGGACAGCGCCGATGGCCAGCCGGCCGCGCCTGTGGCCGGGCTGGGGCTGGACCGCGCCGACGACGCGCCGCGCACCACGCTGTCGGGCGGGCGCTGGCTGTACCTGAACAACCGCCTGCTGCTGGACCTGCGCACGCTGGCCACGGTGCCGGTGGAGCCCTGGCTCCACCACGGCCAGGGCGAGACGGTGATCAACATGAACGCGAGCAACAGCCCGGCCGTGGCGCTTTCGCCCGGCCGCACGCGCTTCGTGCTTCGCGGCGAAGGCCAGGACTACGGCCGTGGCGGCGAACGCTTCGACCTGTTGCTGGTGATCGACTTGGCCACCGGCAAGCCCGAGGCGCTGCGGCTCGACCCCAAGCGCACGCCCTATGGCGACCTGGACGCGATCGACGCAGCGTGGATTGCCACCCACCTGCAATGGACGCGCGGGCCCGACGGCCGCGAGCGGTTGCAACCGCGCTGAGGCCGATTGCGGACGGCCTGGCCATTGCCGGGTTCCGGGGCTTGTGGCTTCGGCCGAGCCTTCGGCCCTCAACTTCGCTGTGCTGCGTGCCAGCCGGGAGGCGCGGCTGGCGCTCGGCGCGTCCGACAGCGCGCAGGCGCTTTCGGAGCCGCGGGCCACTTAGCCTGCGCCGCAAGCCCAGGAACCTGATGCCTTTGGCGTGGCCGCTGATCCGCGGGAATAAGGTCTGTCGAAGCATCCACCTATGGCGCGAGCGACTCTCGAAAAGTCGAAAGGCCATTTCGGGAAGCGTAGATTTTGAGCTGGCTCTGGCACCCTCGGAATAAGGTCTGTCGGGTTTTGTAACAAGCGCCGTTCCAGGCGATTTCTGGCTGCCCACTGCGGTCCCAGGAGTCCGAAATTCGTCCAGTCCGACCGGCGGGCACGTCGTCCAGGTGTTGCGTCACGCGCCCGATGGCTGATCCTGAATGTCCGGTCGCGCCGTCAGGCCAGCGCACCCGCTGTTAGCGTTCAGGCGCAGGCAGCCCAGGTAGTCGGGCTTGCCCAGTGGCGAACCGCACCTTTCGTTTGTTGCAGGGACGCGGTGTTGGCAAAAATCAGATGTGTAGCGATCCGCTGTGAATGGCAGGTGTAGGGTGACGGAATCCAATCGGCGAGTGCCTGCCCAGGGCGTGAACCGGGCAAATGGATGTCGAGATTGACTACTGCGAAGCAGTAGCTGGTGGCCGCAGTCGTGGCCGCAAAACCGCGGCTGCAGGTGGCTACAGGAACTCCCGACTGCGCGCGCACTGGATTCCCAGTGCAGACGTTGCTTCAGGTGAGGTTTTCGGCAGGCCGTTACAGGTTTGTAGTGCCGGCAACTGGCGAGCTAACCTCAGGGCACTACTTGGCTCTCTGGGCAGTTCTCGCCGCGGTCTGCGGCCCGGTCTCTGATCTCTCGGGTCACATCAAGGGGTGTTTAAATTTCTTCCCCGCGCTCGAATGGACTGAGAAACCGCCCACGCGGCTCGCCGCGGCCCATATGGATAGAAACACGCAGCGCCTAGACTGCGAGCGCGCTGATCGATGGGCGAGGCCGGACTGATGGCGTTGGAGCCGCGGGCCGTGCATGTCACGGCCACTGGCTGGTACGTAGTGTGCGCCGTCGCGATGGTCTTCGACCGCTACTTGCATAGCGAGCGCCAGCCCGAGCGCTTCTCGCGCATCACCTGACGCGGGTACTCCTCGCCTGCGAGCCGGCAGGGTATCCGTGGCGCCGCCGACTGCGCAGGCTAGGGGTCAAACTTTGGTCAGCAAAAAGCCGGTCCCGGCAGCCGAATCGGCAGGCGGCGGGTCCTAAGGGCAAGTACCTATAACCCTGCTTGGCTACCTACCTAGACTCGGAAGCTCCCCTTGGGGATGAAGGTCGGCACAAGATCGAACTCGAATGTCGCGTGCCGGCAGGCAAGGTGTGTTCGATAGCAAAAACCAACACGATGGAGGAGATAGATGAGTACACGCAAGATTTGCGCGGCAGTGGCTGCGTCGGTCCTGATGGCCATGGCAAGCGCTTCGGCGCTGGCGCAGGCCCAGATCAAGCTCGAGAAGGTGGCCAGCGGCCTCAACGCGCCGTTGGCGATGGTGCAGCCGCCCGGCGACCCGCGCATGTTCATCGTCGAGCAGTATGGCCGCATCAGGATTCTCGAGAACGGCCAGCTCAAGCCCACGCCCTTCCTGGATGTGCGAAGCAAGATCAAGACGCTGTTCCATGACTTCGACGAGCGCGGCCTGCTCGGCATTGCCTTCCACCCGAAGTTCAAGGACAACGGCAAGTTCTACGTGACCTACAGCGCGCATCTGGACTTCCAAGGCGACCTGGGTCAGATGCTGTGGTACGACCACAGCAACGTGGTCGAGGAATACACCGTGTCTTCCACCGACAAGAACGTGGCCGACCCGAGTTCGGCCCGCCGCATCCTGTCGACAGCGTGGCCGCAGTTCAACCACAACGGGCACTGGATCGGCTTCGGTCCGGACAACATGCTGTACATCTCGATGGGTGACGGCGGTTACGCCAACGACTGGGGCATCGGCCACAACGTGACCATCGGCAACGGCCAGGACCTGACCACCAACCTGGGCAAGATCCTGCGCGTCGACGTGGACACGCGCTCGCCCGGCAAGCCTTACGGCATCCCGCCGGACAACCCATGGGCCGGCAAGAGGGAAGCCAATCCCGAGATCTGGGCCTATGGCGTGCGCAACCCGTGGCGCTGCTCCTTCGACGTGGGCAGTAGCGCCGCCGAGTTGTATTGCGGCGACGTGCAGCAGAACAGCTACGAGGCCATCAAGCTCATCGGCAAGGGCCAGAACATGGGCTGGCGCCGGGTCGAGGGCATGATGCGCTGCTTCGACTACCAGAAGCCCGACGACCACCCGGCCAACTGCGACAAGGCGGGCATCACGCCGGCGATCATCGAGTACAACAACTGCACCGCCAAGCCGGACGGCTGCAAGGGCATCTCGGTGACTGGCGGTTATGTCTACCGTGGTGCCAACGCCGCCTGGAAGGGCAAGTACTTCTTCGGCGACTGGAGCAAGGGCTTCGCCGAGATGGACGGCCAGATCTTCGTGGGCACCAAGGGCGCTGACGGCAAGTGGGCGATGGAAGTGGCGAAGGTCACCAACATGCCGGGCAAGCTGCCCTATGTGCTGGCCTTCGCGCAGGACGCGGCCGGCGAGGTCTATGTGCTGACCTCGGTCACCACGGGCCCGAACGGCTCGAGTGACACGATCTACAAGATCGTCCCGTAGGGCGTGCGACACATCGCCACCGCAGTGCTTGCGCCGCGGTGGCGACTTGCATTGCGCTTCGGCAGCAGGCGCTGACCACATGGAACCTGGATCTGGGCGAATGGACAATCGATCGCTAGGGAAGCGCAGCGCTGCAATGGCAGTGCTCATGGTGGTGTCGCTTGCAGGCTCTGCTCCCGCCTTTGCGCAGAACGCTGCGGCCTCCAAGTCGGCCGCTGAAGAGCCGGTGCCGACCTTCGACGCGGCCTACATGAGCGACGCGGCGAACATCAAGATTGGGCAGGGTGTGTGGACCAAACAATGCCGGCATTGCCACGGCAGCAGCGCCTACCCTGGCAAGGCGCCGAAGCTCAGTCCGGGCGGCCTGGCGCCGGATTTCATCTTCGACAGGGTCACGAATGGTTTTCGCGCGATGCCGCCGTGGGGCGCCGTGTTCACGCTCGAGGAACGCAAGGCGGTCACGGCCTACATCAAGAGTGACAGCTTCTCGCCTTGACCTGCAGCGCCGGACCCACCTGATCCACAAGGGCACACCGCATGCGCTATCTGAACAGCCTGCTGGGTCTGGCAATGTTTGGCTTCGCCGCAGTGCAATACAACGACCCCGATGTGCTGCTTTGGGTCGTCTACTACGCCGTGCCCGCGGCGTGGGCATTACTGGCGGCGTTCCGGTTGGATCTGGTGCGCTCGAAGCCCGGGATGCTCGGCCTGTGGGCCAGCATCGTCATCGGCCTAGGCGTGGTCGTCTACTACTGGCCCGCGATGCCAGGTTTCTGGCGGCCCGCCGTCTTCATGGTCGAAGTGGAGGGCGAGGGTGCGCGCGAGGGCATGGGCCTGATGATCGCCTGGGTGGTGCTCTTGCTGACGATGTTCAGCGCACGGCGCCAGCCCGATACTCGGTCCTAGAGTGCGCGGTCTTAGGGCTTGCGCCTGGCCGGTGCGTCCTCTAGAACGCGGCGCGAAGCTCGACGCGGAACCGGCGCTCCATGGTTGGAAAGCCGATGAACTGCTCGTAGTCGCTGCCGAGGAGGTTGTCGACCGCGAGCTTCAACCGCGCCCAGCCGAGCTGGATCGAATAGGCCATGTCGAAGGTCGTATAGGACGGCATGTCGATGTCGCCGGTCGGGTTCGAGCGGTCGATGAAGCTGCCCGTGTAGGAGACCACCGCAAACAGGGACGAACGCGCATCGATGTCCCAGAGCAGGCCAGCCGTAGCCTTGCTTTCGGGCCGGTTGCGCAGCGGTGCCAGACCATCCTGTTCGTCGATCTGCAGTGCGGTGACACCGATCTGGGCGCGCACGGCGGGGTTGATGCGCAGTTTCAGCGTCGGCTCGATGCCGGAGATGGTGACGCGGCCGCGGTTGATGTTGGTGAAGGTGTTGGTATCGAAATCGACGAGGTTCTGGTACTCGGTGCGAAAGACGCTGACTTCCAACGACGAGGCCTGGTCGTCGAAGGCCTGCACCAGCGTCAGTTCGTAGTTCGTGCTTTCTTCGGGCTTGAGATCGGGATTGCCGCCGATCGGGAAACCCAGCGCGAAGAAGCTGGGTGGCTTGAAGCCCTGGCTGTAGTTCGCTTTCAACGTGGTGCTGCCGTTGGGCAGATTCCATACGGCACCAATGTGCGGCGTGGTCGACGAGCCGTAGTCCTGGATGCTGTCGTAGCGCACGCCGATCTGCAGCGACAGCGCCGGCACGACGCGCCAGCGCCCTTCGGCGAAGACCGAATCGGTGCGGCGTTCCAGGTTGTATTGCAGGTTGTCGGCGTTGCCATCGAAATCGAAATCGCCAACGCTCGTCATGCCGCCCTTTTCGGTTTGACGCTGCACACCGACCACCAGGTTGTCGAAGTTGTTCCAGTTGTGCGTGCCCGTGAGCGTCAAGGTCGTGTTGCGATAGTTCGTATCGCCCAGAAAGGCAGGCACGGGAAAGCGCACGCCGCCGTCGACGAAGGCGTTGTCGGCGCTTTCGGTGCGCTCGTAGACCGAGGCACTGCCGAACACACGCAGGGTATTCACGTTGCCGCCGGCAAGGCTGGCGCCGTACACCGTATCGACGGAGTTGCGGAATGTCAGTTCCCGGTTGACGGCCAGGCGCGAGCCGCCGCTGTCATCCGGAAAGGCCGCACCCCTGCGCTCGGTCCGGAAGCCGAACACCTCACCCTCGATGGTCTCTCCCGGCGTGAAGCGAACCGACCCCGAATACGTGTTCAGGCGCAGGTGCGCGTCATCTGCGCTGCTGCCCTCGTAGCTGTAGCCGGCGCTGACCATCGCGCGAACCACGTCGTTGCCGGCCGACACCGTGCCGCCGGCCTTCTGGTAATCGTACTGACCGATCGAGGCATAGGCACTGCCCGCGACCCCGTCCTGCCTGCCCTTCTTGCTGATGAAGTTGACGACGCCGGCCAGCGCATCGGCGCCGTAGATTGCTGAGGCCGGCCCGCGCAGGACCTCGATGCGTTCGAGCTGGAAGATGTCGATCGACGACAGGTCGTAGGCACTGCCGCGGGTAGTCGTCGGGTCGTTGACCTTGACGCCGTCGATCATGATCAGCACATGGCTCGATTCCGCGCCGCGCATGTAGAGCGACGAAAAGCCGCCCGTGCCGGCACGATCGACGAACAGTCCGGGGACCCGGCTCAACGCCTCTTCGACGCTGGCCGGGTTGGTCACCTGGATTTCCTTGTCGTCGACGATCGTGATGGTCTGCGCCATGCCGCTGGGCGTCATGGGCAGGCGCGTGCCGGTCAGCGTCACCTGCTGCGTCGCTCCAGCCGATGCCGCGGCATCGCCGGCCTGCTGGGCCGCCGCCGCGATCGATGTGATCAGCAGCGGCAGGGCCCACATCGAGCCGGTGACACGGTGGAGCGGGTTCGTCTTGCGATCGGCCCTTACGAGCGGGCGTTGCTGCATGCCGGTCTCCTCATCCTGATTAGCGCGGCGCCGTGGGTGCGAGGGTGGAATCCACCTTCGAGCGTCGGCGCGTCTTGAGTCGGACTTTAAGTGGCACGCCCTGGACACACCCTTATGGTTTGCCATTGGGTTGACGAATCGCCGATGGCGACGCCCGTCGATTGCGGCCGCCGCTGTCGCTTCAGATCTCGCCCTGGCCCGCCGCGCCGTTGATCACGCGGAAGACCCTCAGCAGCGCGTTGCCCGTTAGCTTTGCGGCGTCGAGTCCGGCTTCGACGCTCTTCCGGCCTTCGACGACGTCCACCAGTTCCCCTTCGATGACCTCGCGGATCTGCGGGAAGTTGCCCAGGCGGATGCCCTGGCTGTTGACGCCGGGCCTGGTGTTCAGCATTTGGCTTAGGGCCGTGCGTTGCTCGGGCTGCTGCTCGTAGAAGCCGCTTTCGTTCAGCAGCGCCAGCGCCTTGTGCCCGACAGGCACGAAACCGGTGCGGCTGGCCCACCAGGCCTGCTGTTGCGGCTCCGCCAGGAACTTCATGAACTGCGCGATGCTCTTTTACTCGGCCGGCTGGTGGCCGCGCATCGCCCACAGCGTCGCACCGCCGCATCCCGCGGGTTCTGTCCTTAGGAAAATGGTGCGCCGCGCGCCGCATGGACAGAACCCGCGGCGCTTGCAGCTGAAGGCCAGCAGCTTGTCGTGGCCGCACTCCCCGCAGCGCAGCCTCAGGAACCCGTGGGCCAGGATGCCGCACTCGAGGAATAGCGAGCGGGCACATGCGGTTCGGATTTCGAGCGTGAATTTGTTCCATCTTGCCGCGATTGCAGACGGGGGAGACCAAAGTGCCGGCAGAAATGACGCGTGTCGGAATGGGAGCAACTGCGACCGGCGGTATCCAACCGATAAACGACGAGTCCTTGCTACCGAGGCCCGTGACAAGCCCCAGTGTTTGAGGTAGCGCCCGGCGTCGCCAGTGTTGAAAGCCAGCTTGAAGCGCTTCTCGGCCAGGGAAACGCGCGCTCCGGGCGTAGCGCATGTTCTCGAGCGCGAGCTCCATACATCGGGCGATATCGAGCGAGGCCTGCGGCATGGAGATACCGAATCTGCTCACGCCAACCGTCCCCAACGGCTCCTCAGTAAGCCGTCAGCAACTCGTCTTGACCTCAGCCAGCTTCACCGCCACCTCGCGCTTGCCGATTCCGCGTAGCGCGGCGATGGCAGCTAGGTTCTTCGCTCTAGCAGCGCATGCCTCGTAGCACTTGGTCAGAGGATTTCTTGCGCCGCGAGTCCTTCTACGAAGTGCGGGTACATCTGGCGAAGCCACTGCTCCTCGCCGGAGCTCCGGTAGCCCGCACTGGGCGCTATCGCACTGGTCACGATTCTCGGAAGCTCAGTGCGCTACGGCAGGTGGAAGGGAACGACCTGAGGCTTGAGCCGCTCGAAGGTCCGCGCCCCGAAGGTCAGCGGGTCAATGCCATGGCGGATGGCCAAGCCATCGAACACCCGTGACACCGATGTGGATGCGGGCCACTTAGCGATGGCTGCTTCCGAGTGAGAGCAATCAACGCCTTGCGCGATGTGTGCCTCGTGCGTGTGCCCCCAGCATCCGTGGGCGCAGCTGTGTCCTACGGGTTTGGTGCTCTTTAGCGCGCTGAACGAACGCAAGACCGAGTGCCCACGCTCCTGCATGTAGCGCGCCGTCAGCAGCGCACCAGTACGGTTGAGCGGATAGCAGCCGGCGAAGTGGTCGCACTTGAACGCCAACTCGACCGAGCCGAGGCGACGCTTGGCCGTCGCGTTGTCGAGCCACTGCACGACCGTGGACCACTCTGGCGAGGCGGCGAGCGCCGCAACCGCGTCGGCATGGCGCTGATGCAGCCTTCGAAGGACCTCACAGTCGCCTAGCGGCTTAGGAACGAAATTGCGCGCCCTGCTGGCGTGGTCCTCCCAATGCCACAGCGCGACAAAATGTTCTTTCCATGAGGCGCCCGCCGGGGTGCTGGACCAGATGGCATGCACCAAGTCGCGCACGGACCTCACGCCGGTTGAGAGCCGCACAAAGTCCTGCAGCGCTCCGTCGCCCGCGCCCGAGACTAGCACGCCATTGTTGGCAGCCGCGGCTATGCCCATGCCGTCGGTTTCGAACTCGTCGCTGCTCCAGAAGTCCAGGCCCTTGAACGGTCTTGCGGTCGACGTCGTGTCGGGAACTTCGGCATGCTCGAGGCCAAAACCGGCTGCAAGGATGATGAGGTCGAATGTCGTTTGGGCAACGGTCTTCGTGCTGAGGTCGAGTAGGTCAACCTCGGTACCCAAGGCCACGCGCCGCCAGACCTGCGCCTCTGTATGAAACAGCGCCTTGATACGGGTGCCCAGGAGCCTGCTAGTGCGATTCTGGAACTCCAGCGCCCAGTCTTCTGCCACAGCGGCGTTCAGCTTTGGGAATGGCACTGAGACGGCCGTGAAACGCCGAGGAGTCTCGTCCAGGGGCCATGCCTCTTCAGACCAGTGTGCTGCGGGCCAGTCGTATTGCACTGGGTCCAGCCACCGGGAGTCAGACCGGGCCTGAAGCGACATGACGGTGCTTGCGCGCTCGACTACGGTGACGTCTCGGACGCCTAGACGTGATGCGGCGGCTGCGGCGGTCAACCCGGCCGCGCCCGCACCAACTACGACGAGCCTAGTCGACGCAACGAGTTCAGGGGTGGCCGCGAGATGCTCTACGAGGTAGTTCGCACGTATGACTTGGTCGCGGATGCTGACCGGCGCGAACTGGCCTAGTCGATAGACACCTGCCTCAAGCCGAAACTCCGCAAGCGCGCGCGTCATGACGAAGGAGTTCCATCAACGAACTCCGTCGTCACCAGCGCGGCCGTACACGGCGCGCAAGAACTCCCGTCTTTCATCTTCTGTGAGGTCGCTTCTTGTTGTGGTCGAGTCTTGGGAGGCCGGCGCTTGTTGAGACGGTCGCCGTTGAGCAGGTTCAGGCCAACCCGCTCTCCACTGAGCCGCGGCCTTGTTAACCGCCTCCACCAGCTCATTACGGGAGCATCCCTCGCGCCCGAACCGGTTCGAGACCGACAACAGGGGCCACTGGTCCTCGTGGAACTTGCGGAGGAGGTCGGAGCCGGGGGACTCTTGCGACGCCAGCTTCAGCAAGACAGGCGAGTTGCCCTGTTCCGCCGCTTCCCGGGCCATCTGTGCCGCGCGGTCATAGCCCAGGACCCAAGTCGGGATGAGCGCGATACCGGACGGCGGCTTGCGCTGTTTGGACGCGCGCGACCGCTCACTGGTCATAAAACCAGTGGAGTACTGCAGGTGCATTACCCCGCTCATGTCACGCATCCTACTCTCCCGGGCTCCGAGTGGCAGAGCCAACGTCGCAGAAGGGGACAAGGCGAACACTCTGTCTCACATGTAGGCAACCGAAGCATCTCAAGTTGGTAGACACCGCCCATCCCCGGCATGTTCCGCCTTGGGAGCATCTCTTTCAGGTCCGTCCTAGGTCTCGTTCGCCTGAGCGTCGAGCGGCTCATACCAGACTCTTTCCCCTGTCCGTCAGTTCTTGTCGACAACTCCCATTCCCATTCGCCGGGGCGTGGGCCACGTGTAATCGCTCGACTGGTCCGCGCTGAACCCAGGAGCAATGCCGTGCACGTTGGTATCACTGTTCGTGTCGACCTACCCGACGATGATGGGTCTCATCGACGAGACCTTCGACGGGCAGCGCCGTTTCGGCGTCGGGCACTTCGACCTCGTCGTCATCGACGAGGCGCACCGCTCGGTGTACCAGAAGTACGGCGCCATCTTCAGGTACTTCGATTCCTTGCTGGTCGGCCTGACGGCCAACCTCGTCTTCGAAGTCGGTGTAGACCACCTTCTTCTGGCCCTTGGGCAGCAGCTTCACGAGCGCCCGCAGCCGGCGGCGCGCAGTCTCCAGCATCGGCACTGTCACGTCCTGCCACCACTCGTCGCTGGCGACGGCGTGAATCAAGGCGGCCTCGGCCTTGATGGCCGGTATGGCCACCTCATCCTCGAGGTTCACAGCGATGGTCTGAATCTTCTGACGCAGGCCCATGAAGTCGGGCCTTGCCTGAAGAATCGACAGCTGCGCCCGCAGCACCAGCATGTCGAAGCGCTTGGCGAAGGCGCCGTCATCGACCTGCCGCAGGTCACCGCCGGCCTGAACATGGCCAAGTTCAAGGAGAAGGCCCGTGTCTTCCTGAAGGAACACGAGTCGCACTTGGCGCTGCAGCGGCTGCGGCGCAACCAGCCCCTGACGCCTACGGACCTGGAAGAGCTGGAGAAGATGCTAGTGCAGGCCGGCGGCACGCAGCCATTGATGGTCGAGGTGAAGAACGTCGGATTGGGGCTGTTCGTCCGGAACCTGGTCGGCATGGACCGGGAGGCCGCGATGCATGCCTTCAGCGAGCTGCTTCAAGGCAGTAAGCTGACTCCCGACCAGATTGAGTTCATCGAGCTCGTCGTCCAGGAACTGACGCAGAACGGCGTCGTGCTGCCGGAGCGACTGTTCGAGCCGCCGTTTACCGACATCAATGCGCAGGGGCCTACGGCGGTGTTCCCGACTGCGCAAGTCACTCGCATCATCGAGGTCCTGAAGGACATCCAGGCACGAGCGGCGGCCTAGGCCAGCCCCTTCGCCGCAGTCAGCGACTCTGTTCCCGCTTCTTAGGAAGCCAGTTACTGACTTTGTTTCGCAGTAAGCAGCACTGTTTTCAGTCACCGACTCTGTTTCCCGCGCACACAAGCTACGCGGCCGTAAAGTGGGTCACTCGACAGTGACCGACTTGGCCAGGTTCCTCGGCTTGTCGACGTCGGTGCCCCGCGCGCAGGCGGTGTGATACGCCAGCAGCTGCAGCGGTACCACGTGCAGGATCGGGCTGAGCACGCCGTAGTGCTCGGGCATGCGGATCACGCGCACGCCCGGGCCGCTTTCGATGCGCGTGCCTTCGTCGGCCATGACGAAGAGCTCGCCGCCGCGGGCGCGCACTTCCTGCAGGTTGCTCTTCAGCTTGTCGACCAGCGCGTCGTTCGGTGCCACCGTCACCACCGGCATGGCGCTGGTCACCAGCGCCAGCGGGCCGTGCTTCAGCTCGCCCGCGGGGTAGGCCTCGGCATGGATGTAGCTGATCTCCTTGAGCTTGAGCGCGCCTTCCAGCGCAATCGGGTAGTGCAGCCCACGGCCCAGGAACAGCGCGTTCTCCTTGCGCGCGAAGTCCTCGGCCCAGGCGATGATCTGCGGCTCCAGCGCCAGCACCGCCTGCACCGCCACGGGCAGGTGGCGCAGCGCCTTCAGGTGCTCGTGCTCCTGCGCGTCGCTCAGCCGGCCGCGCACCTGCGCCAGCGCCAGCGTCAACAGGAACAGGCCCACCAACTGCGTGGTGAAGGCCTTGGTCGAGGCCACGCCCACTTCCACGCCGGCACGGGTGATGTAGGCGAACTTGCACTCGCGCACCATCGCGCTGGTGGCCACGTTGCAGATGGTCAGCGTGTGTCCCATGCCCAGGCTGCGCGCATGCTTCAGCGCGGCCAGCGTGTCGGCGGTCTCGCCGCTTTGGCTGATGGTCACCACCAGCGTCTTCGGGTTGGGCACGCTGTCGCGGTAGCGGTACTCGCTGGCAATCTCCACGCTGGTGGGGATGCCGGCGATGGACTCCAGCCAGTACTTGGCGGTGCTGCCGCTGTAGTAGCTGGTGCCGCAGGCCAGGATCAGCACCTGCTCCACGTCCTTGAACACCTTGAACGCGCCGTCGCCGAACAGCTCGGGGCTGACGCCGGTGGTCTCGCCCAGGTCGCCCAGCGTGTCGGCAATGGCGCGCGGCTGCTCGAAGATCTCCTTTTGCATGTAGTGCCGGTACGGGCCCAGTTCGGCCGCGCCGCTGTGCGCGACCACGGTGCGCACTTCGCGCTGCACGTCCTTGAAGCGGCCATCCGGCTGGCGCGCGGCGATCCAGGTCTTGCCCAGCTGCAGGTCGACCACGTCGCCTTCTTCCAAGTAGACGATCTGGTCGGTCACGCCGGCCAGTGCCATGGCATCGCTGGCCAGGAAGTTCTCGCCCTGGCCCACGCCCAGGATCAGCGGCGAGCCTTCGCGTGCGCCGACCACGCGCTGCGGCTCGTCGCGGCAGAACACGGCAATCGCATAGGCGCCCTTCAGCCGCTGCGTGGCGCGCTGCACGGCGTCGAACAGGTCGCCGTCGTACAGGTGGTCCACCAGGTGGGCGATGACCTCGGTGTCGGTCTGGCTTTCGAACACGTAGCCACGCCCCTGCAGTTCGGCGCGCAACTCGTCGTGGTTTTCGATGATGCCGTTGTGCACCAGCGCGATGCGATTGCGGCTGAAATGCGGGTGGGCGTTGTGCACCTCGGGCGCGCCGTGCGTGGCCCAGCGGGTGTGGGCAATGCCGGTGCCGGCGGCAATGCCGTCCTGGGCCACGCCGGCTTCCAGCTCAGCCACGCGGGCGGTGCTGCGCGCGCGCTTGAGCTGGCCATCCTGGTGCACGGCCACACCGCAGCTGTCATAGCCACGGTATTCCAGGCGCTTCAGGCCCTCGATCAGGATGGGGACGATGTTGCGGTTGCTGACCGCGCCGACGATGCCGCACATGGGGAGCCTTCAGGTCGAGTCGTTGGAGTGGCGGCATGGTAGGCTGCAGAACTCGCAAGAAGATTGCGAACGATGGCCTCGAATGACCATTTTCACTTCTACTTGATGTGCTGTGAAAGAATTGATCGTTTGCATTGCACTCTTTTGTCGATAGTTTCGTGAACGATCTCACACTCGACCCCACCGACCTGCGCCTGCTGGACCTGTTGCAGAAGGACGCCTCGCTGTCCAACCAGGACCTGGCCGCCGCCGCGCATGTATCGCCGGCCACCTGCCTGCGCCGCGTGCGCCGGCTGGTAGAGGCCGGCGTGATCGAACGGCGCGTGGCCCTGCTGTCGCACGAGAAGCTGGGCCATGGTCTGACGGCGGTGGTCGAGGTG
>Ga0105090_10000738_pt1 | contig 16718 bp, 16 predicted proteins | sample PPLLak3March2015_FD_79110 | JGI IMG/M metagenome (GOLD analysis project Ga0105090, IMG submission 79110) | Freshwater sediment microbial communities from Prairie Pothole Lake near Jamestown, North Dakota, USA - PPLs Lake P7 Core (1) Depth... | ecosystem: Environmental > Aquatic > Freshwater >... | reverse complement strand
GCCTGCCGCGCGAGGGTCTTGATGAAAAGGATTTTGAAATCCTGACCTGGGGCATCGGCCTGCATCAGGGCGTCGGCCGGCCGCAGGGCAAGCAGAGTCATTACATTTCTGCGGTTCGTGACGCCGGCAACACCTACCGTACCGGTACCGGCCGCGGTTACAACACAAACGCCGAACTCGATTTCCATACCGATTCCACCGATGTGGTTGTATTGAGCTGTTACAACAGGGCGGTGTCCGGCGGCATGAGCATCACCACCAGTTCGGTGGCTGCCTGGCACGCAATGCGGCGTGAACATCCGGACCTCGCGGATTATCTGCACCAGCCCATCCATTTCAGCCGTCAGGGCGAGCAGGCGCCGGATGAGGCGCCGTCCTATCCGCATCCGATCTTTGATGAATGCGACGGCAAACTGTTCAGCAAATGGAACCGCAACCGCGTGACTTCAGCGCAGAAAATCGAAGGCGTGCCGCAATTGTCCGAGCAGCACTGGGCTGCGCTGGAAGCCTTTGATGCACTGGTGCGTCGTGCCGACCTCGCGCATTCGATGTGGCTGCAGCCGGGTGACCTGCAGATCATCAACAGCCATGTCACGCTGCATTCGCGCACCGACTTCAAGGATCATGCCGATCCGGCGCAGAAACGTTTGTTGTTCCGTTTATGGCTGGCGCCGCCCGATGGTGATCAGTTGCCGGAGAGCTGGAAAGTGCTCTACAAAGCCATCGGCAAGGGCACGGTGCGCGGCGGCATCATCGGCCAGCAGCACGACGCCGCGCGCAAAGCCTATGAGCAGCGGCAAGCGGCGGCGCTGGGCATGCGGCTCAGTGATTAACAAAAATATCAATTAAATCAATAACTTACATTAAGTTCGCGGTGGATCCTCACCCGGTGGTGTCGCAATTGGCTTGATCGCCTGCAACAACTTTTGTGCGTTCTGCAATTCGTCACGCGCTTCGGTCAACTGCTTGTTGTCGATCAGTTTGCTGGCGGCAAACAGCGCGGCCTCGACTTTTTCCATGTTGGGTATGAACAGCGGATCGGCAGCCTGGGTTTCGAAGTCCTTGGCGCGGAAGATCCGCCACTGCCGGTAGAGTTCTTCCATCGTCAGGCGTGAGTCTTCGGCATCCGTATTGCCGGTGGCGGCAATGGTCGCGGCCAGTGCGCTGCCGATAATCGTCATGTCGCCGGTGATGTCGCCGGTCATTTGCGCCTGCCCCTGCTGTGGAGCGACCACCAGTACAGCAGCCAGCAGCAAAATCGAAATCCATCCGGACGGCGGACATCGTACTGAAAATTTACAGATCATGGTGAACCTCCAGCGGAATCAATAACAGCATGTTAATTGCCTGGATTTACAGGAGTTTGATCCAGATCAGACATCGGGGGTTCATCCCGGCAGGCCAGGTTCAGGCAAGTTTGATGGCCACAGCCCCGGCAGTGACGATCAGTATCGACAGGTAACGGATGCGGGTGATGCGTTCGCGCAGCACGATGGCGGCGATCAGCACGCCGAAGATCACTGCGGTTTCGCGCAGCGCGGCGACCAGCGCAATCGGCGCCCGGGTCATGGCCCACAGCGCCAGAGCATAGGAGGCGAGTGTGCAGGCGCCGCCGAACAGCCCACGCCGCCAGTGTTGCCGCAGATAAGCGGTGGTGTCCGTACGGTCGCGCACCATAAAAATCACCAGCAGCGGCACTGCGGTCAGCAGGAATACCCAGCCGGTGTAACTGGCCGCATGTTCCGACAAACGCACGCCGATACCATCCACCAGCGTGTAAACGACGATCACACCCGCGGTGCCGATGGCGAACAACGCAGCGCGGCCATGAAAAGACCCACTGCGCCAAGAGTCACCGGCCAACAGCATGACCCCGCCGGAGATTAGTGCCACACCGAGCCAGCCACCTGCGACGGGTATTTCGGCGAGCAGCAGTGCCGCGGCGAAGGCCGAGATCGCGGGTGCCGAGCCGCGCATGATCGGGTAGACAAAACTCAGCTCGCCGTGGCGGTATGACATTGCGACCAGCAAGAAATAGGCGACATGGATGATGCCGGAGGCGATCAGGTACGGCCAGCTGGCTGCTGCGGGCAACGGCACAAAAGGCAACGCGCAGATCATGATGACACCGGCACCGGTGACCACCAGCACGGTGTCCAGGGTGCGGTTGCTCGATCCGCGGATCATCGCGTTCCACACGGCGTGCAGCAGCGCGCCGAGCAATACCGCGAGCATCACGTCGATGGCCATCGGCTTTCTGTGATCAGTGGCTGATCAGCCAGCGCACAGTGAAAATCACCAGCGGTACGAGCAGAAAAACCCAGCCCAAGGTGCGGATCGCCAGCGGCGGTGTCGGTCGATCGATGCGGCTGCGTGCCCAGCCCCAGCCTTTGCTGCGGCTGATCGTGCCCGGAAACCAGATCAGTCCCAGCGGAATCGCCAGCGGGATCAGCAAGGATGCTGCGCCGGCCCAGCCTTCACGCATCCACATCGCCTGCAGGTAACCCAGCGCGATAAAGCCGGAAACCAGCCGCTGGCGGTCGACCATGGATCAGGGGTGACCGTCAGCCGGCGCGCAGGCGGCGGCGCAGGCTTCCGCTTCGATCTGCAGCGTGACGTGTTTGATGGCGAAGCGTTCGAGCAATGTGCGTTGTGCTTCCTGCAGGATGGCATCGGTGTCGCGCTCGCCGCGGGTGACGAGGTGCGCGGTCAGTGCCGGTTCCGCGGTGCTCATGGCCCACACGTGCAGGTCATGTACCGAGGCGACGCCGGCGATGGCCTGCAGGCAGTCGCGCACTTCGGGCAGCTTGATGTGTTCCGGCACACCGTCGAACAGCAGGTGCAGTGATTGTCTGAACAGCGACCAGGTGCCGATTACCACCACCAGCGCAATGATCAGACTGGCCAGCGGATCGATCCAGGTCCAGCCCTGCCACAGGTAAAGGGCCCCGGCGATCACCACGCCGACGGAGACCAGCGCATCGGCAGCCATGTGCATAAATGCGCCCTGGATGTTCAGATCTTTCTTGCGTCCGGCCATGAACAGTGCGGCGGTCGCGGCATTGATCAGCACGCCGATCGCGGCGACGATCATCACCGTGCCGGCTTCCACCGGAGAGGGTTCCTGGAAACGCTGCACGGCTTCCCAGCCCAGCGAACCCATGGCCACCAGCAGAATCACTGCATTGATAAAGCTTGCGAGTATGGAGCCGCGGCGCCAGCCATAAGTATGGCGATCATCGGGCCGCAGTCGCGCTGCGGCGAATGCGGCCCAGGCCAGCAGCAGGCCGCCGACGTCTCCGAGGTTGTGCGCGGCATCCGCCAGCAGCGCCAGAGAGCCGGTGACCCATCCGTAATAAGCCTCGATGATGACAAAGCCGACATTCAGTGCAATGCCGATGGCAAAGGCGCGGCCATGGCCGGGCAGGGCGGTATCAAGGCTGAGATGCGCGTGGCCGTGACCGTGGCCATGGTCGTGGTCGTGGTTGTGCGGGGCGCTCATGCGGCCACAGGATACGATATTGCGCGGATCAGGCCTTGGCGCGCGCTGCGATCAGGGCGTCGATAACGGGATGGATGGTGTCGGGCTCGACCTTGAATTGCTGCGGCATGCCCATTTTGACCATGTCGCGCAGCATGGCGATGGTTGCCTTGGTCGCACGGTCGGTTGACCCCATGCCCTGCAGCAGTTCCAGGCATTCCTTCATTTCGTGAATGCGCCGCTCGCAGTGCACCGCGGTGCCGCCGATGTAACGCTTGATGATTTTCTGGAACGGAATTTCGTTGAACGTGACCGATGAATCCTCAATCACTGCGTCGAGGATATTGCGGCGCTGCGCAGCTTCCATGGTTTCGAGCAACAGCATTGCCAGCCCCTTCATCAGCACGCTGCGGATCAGTTTCATCGCACTGGCGTCGCCGGGATTCGCACCGACGACATTGATCACCATGCCGTGCGGCACCATCAGGTCGCGGAATGCCGCGGCATGCGGGCCGCTGGCGACGAAGGGCACCTTGATGCCCATCAGATCCACCGGACCCATGATCGAGGCGTCAACGAATTTTGCGGTGTTGCCGACGAGGGCGGCGGCCTGTTCCATGTTGTGCGCCGAGTTGCTGCTGGCATCGACATACAGGTGATCGGGGTGCAGGTACTTGCGAATTTTTTTCAGCGCCGGCAGTGCGGACTTGCCCGGCGTCATCGCGATGATGATGTCGGATTTTTTCGCCAGCGTGCCGACGGTTTTGACCAGGGTTACGCCCGCCGCCTGGGCGCGCTGGTAAACCAGGTCGCCGGGTTGCGCCTTGGCGCCGCTGCGGCTGTAACCGAGGATGTTGGTGAATCCGGCCTGCGAAAAATCTTTGGCGAGGCGGCCAGCGGCTTCGCCGAAACCGAGAAAACCCAGACGCAGTGATGCGGAAGTCATAGACAGTAATTTCCGAAAATTGATGATGAGCGGCCGGTGGCGCGGGGCCACGAAAACCGGACCGGCAGGCTCTGAAAATAGCACATTACAATGCTGCAGCACCGTGCGATCCATGGTGCGGATGTTGCTATACACTACCGGCAGCCCGACAGTAAGGTCAAACCTTAATCCAGATCAAACCCGGGTCTGGCCGCATCGCTTAACCTTGTGTCTAATCGTGAACGCCCCGGTCGCGGGCGCAATCGACGGCATTGCAGAACGATGTTCAACGTACCCTGAGGCCGCGGCAATTGGAAACCATACGTACGGATGTAGCAATACTGGGGGCGGGCGGCGCGGGACTGCGTGCAGCGATTGCATTGGCAGAAACCAGCCCCGGCCTGAGCATTGCACTGGTCTCCAAGGTCTATCCAATGCGCAGCCATACCTGCGCGGCCGAAGGCGGGGCCGCCGGTGTCATCAAGGCCGATGACAGCCTGGAGCACCATTTCAACGATACGGTTGGCGGCGGGGACTGGTTGTGCGACCAGGACGCTGTCGATTTTCTGGTTCAGGAAGCACCGAAGGAACTGATCCAGCTCGAGCACTGGGGCTGTCCGTGGAGCCGCGAAGCCGACGGATCGGTGGCGGTGCGGCCGTTCGGCGGCATGAAAAAGCAACGCACCTGGTTCGCGGCCGACAAGTCCGGGTTCCACATTCTGCACACTTTGTTCCAGACCTCGCTGCAGTTTCCGGCTATCCAGCGCTTCGACGAGTATTACGTCACCGACCTGATCGTTGATGACGGGCGCTGCCAGGGCTTCACCGCGATCGAGATGCGCAGCGGGCAGATGAAATTTTTCCAGGCCGGCGCGGTGATCATCGCCAGCGGCGGTGCCGGGCGCATGTTTCCATTCACCACCAACGGCGCGATCAAAACCGGCGACGGCATGGCGCTTGCCTATCGCGCCGGCGTGCCGCTGAAGGACATGGAGTTCGTGCAATACCATCCGACGGGCCTGCCCAATACCGGCACCTTGCTGACAGAAGCCTGCCGCGGCGAAGGCGGTATCCTGCTCAACAAAAATGGCCGGCGTTTCCTGCAGGATTACGGCATGGGACCGGAGACGCCGGTTGGCCAGCCGGTGCTGAAAACCATGGAACTGGGACCGCGCGACCGCGTCAGCCAGGCGTTCTGGCACGAACAGAAAAAAGGCAACATGGTGCCCACCCGCTGGGGCGACTGTATGCTGCTCGACATGCGCCATCTGGGCGAGAAAAAAATCAACGAACGGCTGCCGCTGGTGCGCGACATGGCGGTGAGTTATCTCGGTGTCGATCCGGTCACCGACGCAGTGCCGGTGCGCCCGGTGGTGCATTACATGATGGGCGGGATCGACACCGATATCGACGCGGCGACGCTGATGCCCGGCCTGTTTGCTGCTGGCGAATGCGCCTGCGTCAGCATCAACGGTGCCAACCGGCTCGGTTCGAATTCACTGACCGAATTGCTGGTGTTCGGGCGCCGGGCAGCGGTGAGCGCGGCGGCCTACCTCGAGGCCGGGGTGGGCGCCGGCAACAGCGCGGCGCTGGCGGCGCGGGCGGCTGAAGCCCAGGCAAGGCTGCGCGCGCTGTTCGACCGCAGCGATGGCACGGAAACCCTCGCCGGATTGCGCCGGGAAATGATGGCGACCATGGAAGAGCATGCGGGCATCTATCGCAGCGGTGAAGGTCTTAAGGTCGCCTGCGCCACGCTGGCCGACCTGCGCCGGCGTTATGCCGCAATCGAACTGCACGACAAAACCAATGTTTACAACACGGACCTGCTGCAGGCGCTGGAACTGGGCGCAATGCTCGACTGTGCCGAGGCGGTGACGGTCAGCGCGCTGGCGCGCACAGAGTCGCGCGGCGCGCACCAGCGGCTGGATTTCACAGCACGTGACGATGCGAAATTTCTGCGCCACACGCTGGCCCGCTACCGGCCGGGCGGCGAGCCGGCCATTGACTATCGCGACGTAGTCATCACCCGGTCGCCGCCCGGCGTGCGCGACTATTCGGGAGGACACGAATGAGCCGCCGCCAGATTGAACTCGAAGTCTTGCGCTACAACCCGGAGACGGATACCGAACCGCATTTTCAGCGCTACTCGGTTTCCTGCGAGGACGAGTGGGTGGTGCTGGACGCGCTGAACCACATCAAGGAAACCATCGACCCGACGCTGAGTTACCGCTGGTCCTGCCACATGGCCGTGTGCGGCAGTTGCGGCATGATGGTCAATGGCGAGCCTAAACTTTCGTGCAAGGCGTTCCTGCGCAACTATGAAGGCGTGATCCGCGTCGAGCCACTGGCGCATTTCCCGATCCAGCGCGACCTGGTGACAGTGATCGACGATTTCGTCACCAAGCTGCGGCAGGTGAAACCGTACCTGATTCCGAAGCAGGAAAAAACCCTTGCCGCCGGGGAATACTTGCAGACGCCGGCGGAACTGAAAAAGTACAAGCAGTACACACTGTGCATCAACTGCATGCTCTGTTATGCCGCCTGTCCAGAATACGGCCTGGTACCGAAGTTCATCGGTCCGGCAGCGATTTCTCTGGCGCACCGCTACAACCAGGATTCCCGTGACGGCGGGCGTGAGGCCCGCCAGCAGGAGATTGCCAAGAACGAAGGGGTGTGGGAATGTTCCTTCGTCGGCGCCTGCTCGGAGGTCTGTCCGGAGCATGTCGACCCGGCCGGCGCGCTGCAGCAGGTGAAAATCCAGAGCACCGTGGACTGGTACCAGGAACATTTAATGCCATGGAAGACCAAATGAGCAGCAAACCCTATATCCGGGAAGTGCCGCGTTACAGCTGGTTCCTTCGGCAGCCGCGCTATATGCGCTACATGCTTCGGGAAGTGACCTGCATTTTCATCGGCGCCTACGCTGTGTTCCTGCTCGTCGCATTGCGGCGGTTGTCTGAAGGGCGCGAGGCCTGGGAGTCATTTGTACAGATGCTCACCGGTCCGGCGAGTCTGGTGTTTCACCTGATCGTGCTGGCGTTTGCGCTCTATCACACCACATCCTGGTTCAACGTTACGCCGAAGGCGATGCCGATCCAGGCCGGAGAAGATTTCGTGCCGGGCGCTGTCATTGTCGGCGCGCATTATGCGGTGTGGCTGGCGGTATCCGTGGTGCTGTTGTTCCTGGCGGGCGTGTTCTGATCATGGCCAAGTCCAACAAACCGATCATCTGGGGACTGTTCGCCGCCGGCGGTACGGTAACTGCGTTCGTGGCGCCAGCGCTGGTGCTGCTGACATTGCTGCCCGCCTTAGGCGTGATGCCGGAACTGCTGGGTTACGACAAGCTCCGGTCATTTAGCGGTCACTGGCTGGGCGGGCTCGTGGTGTTCGGCGTCATTTTCCTGTCGCTGTGGCATGCAGCGCATCGCCTGCGCATCACGCTGCACGATTTCGGCGTGCGTGCCGATCTGCTTGTCGCAACGGCCGTTTACCTCGCTGCCGCAGCAGGAACGGTTTATGCTGTTTATCTCTTGCTGAGGATATGAAATGAGGAAATCCGCCGCTTTGCGCAGGGTCGAAGCTGCGGGCATTGCAGTGCCCGTGTCTACGATGAGGGCGCCGGTACAGGTGCCACGTTACCTCGAACAGACCTATTGGTGGGCCTATGTCCATCCGAACGCGGTGAAGGTATTCGAGCGGCAGTGGCTGGTGAACCTGATCCTCTGGGGCAACTATGCGCGGTTGCGTAATGCCGTATTCGACGAGCTGCATTCTCCGGTGGCAGGGCGCGTGCTGCAGGTGGCCTGCGTCTACGGGGATTTCACCGAGATGCTGGCGCAGCATCTGGGCCCGCATGGCAAACTTGACGTGGCCGATGTCGCGCCGGTTCAAATCGACAACCTTGCACGCAAGCTCAACGGCAGCCCGAGGGTGGCAATCCACCATCAGGATTCCGCCGATCTCGCATTTCCCGACGCTACTTATGACAGCGTGGTGTTGTTTTTCCTGTTGCACGAGCAGCCGGAGTCAGTGCGCGCGCGCACCGTTGCCGAAGCGCTGCGCGTGGTCAAGCCGGGCGGCAAGGTCATATTCGTCGACTATCACGGTCCGCGGCGCAGCAACCCTTTCCGTTACGTCATGCTGCCGATACTCAAGTGGCTGGAGCCGTTTGCAATGGACCTGTGGCGGCGCGAGATCACCGACTGGCTGCCGCCGGCGGTGCAGCCTGCACGGGTCGAGAAACGGACCTACTTCGGCGGTCTCTACCAGAAGGTCGTCATTACGCGGTGAGGCGTCACTGCCGGTGACACGTGTATCAACGTGCCCCGGCTCTCTGCAGCAGCCGGGCGATGGCATCCTGACCTCGCTGCAGAGCATGGGTCAGCGGTCGCACGCCGTCGCGATCACCAAGGTTGACGTTGGCGCCATGTTCGATCAGCAGGCGGACGATTTCAATGTGCGCGGGTCCGCCGTTGCCGAGGATGATTGCCTCCAGCAGCGCGGTCCAGCCGAGGTTGTTGACATGGTTGAGATTGATGCCGGATTTGACCAGCAGGCGCACCGTGTCGACATGGCCATAATGGCAGGCGGGAATCAGTGCGGTGCCGCCATAGCGGTTGGTACTTGACAGGTTGGCGCCGGCGGCAAGTGCGAGGCGCACGATTTCGGTATGGCCGCGCGCACCGGCGAGCAGGAACGCGCTGTCATGGATGCTGTCCTTGGCGTTGACGTCGGCGCCACGCTCGATCAGCAATCGTGCTGATTCGATCTGGCCTTCCTGTGTTGCGGCGAGGACGGCATTGCGTCCGCGTTCATCGCGCCCGTTGACGGCAGTGCCGGCATCAAGCAGCTTGCGGATCTCGGCGGTATTGCCGCGTTCGGCCGCAGCGATCAGTGCATCGGTCGAGGAAAGTGCCGGCAGCGGCTGCAGCAGCGCTGCAGCGCACAGGCAGTGAAAAGTCACGCGGCGGAGCAGAGGCATGATTGGTGGTGAGTTGGTGAATGGGTGGCGTGTGCCTGGTTAGCGTCCGGATCCGGCGGCTATGATTTTACGCTGCGCCGATGGTTTCCAGTTCGGTCTGTGCGTCCAGCCAGCGCTGTTCCGCGGCATCAATATGGCTGACGAGCTGTTGCTGCTGTGCGGTCAGCGCGCGCAGTTTTTCCGGATCCGGGATGGCATAAAACGCCGGGTCGGCGAGCCGGCTGTCGATCTGCAGTTTTTCCTGCTGCCAGCGCGCCAGGTTTTTTTCAAGGGTGGTGATTTCTTTCAGCAGCGGCCGGCGCGCTGCGAGTTTTTCCTGACGGTCGGTGGCGGCTGATTCACGCGCCTCCTTGCGCGCGGTCTTATTGCCACTGATTTCGGTTTTTTCGTTTTTGGCGCGGGCAGCGCGGCGCGCCGCCAGCCATTCGATGTAATCCTCGACCGCGCCGTCAAAGACCGAGACCTTGCCGTCTGCGACCAGCAGAAAATCGTCGCACACGGTGCGCAGCAGCGCGCGGTCGTGCGACACCAGCACCAGACTGCCTTCGTATTCGGCGAGTGCAGTGGTCAGGGCCTGACGCATTTCCAGGTCAAGGTGGTTGGTCGGTTCGTCGAGCAGCAGCAGGTTGGGTTTTCGGCGTACCAGCAGCGCCAGCGCCAGCCGTGATTTTTCGCCGCCTGAAAACGGCGCCACCGGGCTGTCGGCCATCTTGCCGCGGAAATCGAAGCCGCCGAGGTAATCGCGCAGTTCCTGTTCGCGGGTCTGCGGTTCCTGCCGCAGCAGGTGCTGCAGCGGTGATTCATCGGGTCGCAGCTGTTCGAGCTGGTGCTGGGCGAAATAACCGATGACCAGGCCGCGGCCTTCGCTGCGTTGCCCGCTGGCCGGCGGAGTTTCGTTAGCGAGGATTTTGATCAGTGTCGATTTGCCGGCGCCGTTGGGGCCGAGCAGACCGATGCGCGCGCCCGGCGCCAGTGTCAGTTCGACATCGGAGAGGATTCTGCGCTCGCCATAGGCCACAGACAGTTTGTTCAGGAAAATCAAGGTATCAGGCGACCGGTCCGGCTGCGGGAAATGGAAATCGAAGGGCATGTCGACATGGGCGGCGGCGATGCGCTCCATGCGCGCCAGTGCCTTCAGCCGGCTCTGCGCCTGTTTCGCCTTGGTCGCTTTGGCGCGGAAACGCGCGACGAAGGATTCCATGTGTGCAATCACCCGCGCCTGTTTTTCGTAAGTGGCCTGCTGCCCTGCGAGTTGCGCTGCGCGCGCATCCTCGAACGCAGAATAGTTGCCGGTGTACAGCATCAGCCGCGCAGCGTGGATGTGCGCGATATGCGTCACACAGCCGTCGAGGAAATCGCGATCATGGGAGACCACGACCAGCGTGCCCCTGAAGCCGGCCAGCCATTGTTCCAGCCAGACCACGGCGTCGAGATCGAGATGGTTGGTCGGTTCGTCGAGCAGCAGCAGGTCGGCGCGGGCGATCAGCGCCTGCGCGAGGTTCAGTCGCATACGCCAGCCGCCGGAGAATTCACGCACCGGCCGTTCAAATTCGGCGTCTGCGAAACCCAGCCCGGCGAGCAGCGCAGCGGCGCGGGCTTTGGCGCTGTAGCCGCCGATGTCATCGAGACGTGCGTGCAGCTCGGCGATTTGTTCGCCGGCATGCGCGATTTCGGCCGCGGCCAGCTGATGTTCCAGCGCGCGTAATTCGGTGTCGCCGTCAAGCACATAGTCGATGGCGGGGGTGTCCAGCGCCGGGGTTTCCTGGGCGACCGAGGCGATTCGCCATGTGGCGGGTATGTCGCAGTCACCGCGTTCAGCGTGAAGTTCGCCGCGCAGCAGTGCGAATACGCTGGATTTGCCGCTGCCGTTGGCGCCGGCAAGTCCGACGCGCCAGCCGGTGTGGATCTGCAGCGATGCGTCGACGATCAGTTCGCGAGCGCCGCGGCTGAGTGTGAGATTGCGGAACTGGATCATTTATAAACCAAGGCGGATGTTACAAAATAAACGGCCCCGCGAGGCCGTGGCCTCCGCTATTGTAATGGTGGTATCGGCGCTTACGGAAAACGAGTCGGTCAGTGCTGACGTTGCCGCCTTTGCCCTCACGCCATTCAGTGATTTTGTATCTCAGCAGTTCCCCGAAATCTTCGTGCAGCGCAAACAGCACGATGGTGCATCGCATTGTCGGGGTAAGTCTGTGCTTGCGCGATGGAACCGAGCGCACAAATTACTGTCTCAATGAAGGTATGCGGATTTTCATGCGCTCCATCCCGAGGTTTTTGTGGGTGCAATGACATCCACTATGCGGTATTCTTCAAGCCGCAATACACATACATAAAATAGATAGGAGGAAGCAATGCAATTAATCTCAGGTTATCGTAAAAAATTGCCGCTGCTGCTGGTCGCGCTCGGTTTGGCCATACCAATGGCTCCCGCGCAGGCTGCGGAAACATACCCAAATCGCCCGGTGCGCATCGTCACACCCGCAGCACCCGGGGGTACCACGGATTTCCTGGCGAGACTTTTGGCGGCTCACCTGTCGAAGGCTTGGAGCCAGCAAGCCATTGTTGATAACCGCGGCAGCGCATCCGGTGTCAATGGTGCGCAAATCGTCCAGGAAGCGGCGCCGGACGGTTATACGCTGTTGATTCCTTACCACCAGCACACGGTCAATGCCGCCCTGATTCCCAAGCTGCCCTACCACCCGGTGAATGATTTCACACCGATCACGCAGATGACTGCGGGCGGACTGCTGCTGGTCGTAAATCCATCACACCCGGCGAAAAATGCAAAGGATTTTGTGCAATGGAGCAAGACAACCAAGGACCCTATTAACTTCGGTTCCGCCGGTATCGGCAGTGGCGGGCATCTGGCCGGCGAACTCTTCAAGATGATGACCGGCAGCAAGGGCCAGCACATTCCCTACAAAGGCACCGGTCCCGCTGCCATCGCCCTGATCAGTGGTGAATATCACTACAACTTCATGGGCCTGACCGGTGCATTTGCCCAGGTGCGCGGCGGCAAGCTGCGCGCCATTGCGGTGAGCGGTCCGAAACGCATCAAGGCGGCTCCGGATGTGCCGGCGTTAGCTGAAGTGCTGCCGGGGTTCTCAGTGGTCGGCTGGTACGGTGTTGTCGCGCCGGCCAAGTTGCCCAAGCCGTTGTTGATGAAGATCCATGCCGAGATCGCGAACTACGTGAAATCACCTGAATTCGGCAAGGTGGCCGAGAACAATGGCTCCGAGGCCGTGACCAATTCCCCCGAGGAATTCCGCCAGTTCATGCTTGCCGACATGAAAAAGTGGTCGGAAGTGGTGAAAGGCGCCGGGATCAAGACCCAGTAGTTTTCTTGTCACGCGGCTCTGCGGTTTACACGATCGCTGCAGCAGAAAAGGGGCGGAGTGATCCGCCCCTTTTTATTTGAACTTCACCATCTTTGGATCGAACTCCAGGCCAAGTCCCGGGCGCTGCGGCACGGTGAGCATTCCGTCTTTCGGTTGCGGTACGTCGCGGAACAGCCGCGAAGACCACGGCATGTATTCGACAGTCAGGCCATTGGGTATCGCGGACACCAGGTGCACGTGGATTTCCGGGGCGAGATGGCTGACCACCGGCAGGTTGAAGGCTTCAGCCATGCCGGCGATTTTCAGCCATTGCGTGATGCCGCCAGCGCGCAACACATCGATCATCACGATGTCGACCGAACGCGCTTCGAGCATCTGGCGGAACGGTGCGATGCCGTACACGTATTCGCCGCCGGCGACAGGAGTGTCCAGCGCATCGGCAACACGCGCAAGACCGTCGTAGTCGTCCGATGCCGTAACATCCTCCAGCCAGAACAGGCGGTACTGATCGACCTGTTTGCCGATCGAAATCGCCTGGCGCACGTCCCAGCGCTGGTTGATGTCGCACATCAGGTCGGTTTCATAACCGACGGCTTCACGGATCACGCGGATGTGCTCAACCTCCTTCACCGGATTAGTGTCGCCGGGGAGGGCAAGCTGGGTTTTCATCTGTTTGAAGCCGCGGGTTTTCAGCAGCGCCGCCGCTTTTTCGAGGTGTGCCAGCGGGAAGTGGCGCATCAGCGCGCCGCTGGCGTAGGTGTTGATGCGGTTGCGGTGGCCGCCGGCAAGATTCGCCACCGGCTGGTTATGCACCTTGCCCTTGATGTCCCACAGCGCGATGTCGATGGCCGACAGCGCCAGCGTCAGGATGCCGGCAGGGCCGGCGCTTTCAGAGGCTGTGCGCAGTTTCTGAACGATGGCTTCGATGCGCCGCGGGTCTTCACCGATGGTCAGCGCAGCGAACGCCTCGACGGCGGCCAGCAGGGCCTTGTCGAGCGCACCGCCAAAAAAGGTGAAGCCCAGGCCTTCGATGCCCTGGTCGGTACCGAGTTTCAGTGCAACGAAATTTTTCGAGCCCGGCGTGGTAGGGCCGTCGGCGAGGGGTTCATCGTGGGGCAGCGAAACGAGGGTGGTGCTGGCGTGGGTAATTTTCATGATTGCGCAAAGGTCGAGGTTTGAAGGAACCACGACTATGGCATAAATTCCCCGGTGATCACTTGTTGCAATACAACATCCGGACGCTTCTGCGCGGATACTTCACGGGCGCAGTGCGTAAACCTCGTCGAAGCGGCGCTCCAGTTCGACATGTGTACCACGCAACCGGTCGACCACTTCCTTGGCCCAGTCAAAATACTGGCGTTTGCGTTCCAGTGACCAGCCTTCGGGTGCGCGAGTGCCGAGGTCGCGCACGTTGCAGATCTTGTCGGCAAGTTTGACCAGCCGTGACTGTTTGCTGGAATGCCTGGCCTTGGCAACCTGCAGGCGTTTGCGTACTTCCTTCCTGATCCACTGCGTGTCGGTGACCTCGAGCACGATGTCGGCGATTTCCTCGCCGAATTCACCGCGCAGTTCCTGCCACGTGGTTTCGGTGTCTTCCAGCGTGTCGTGCAGCAGCGCCGCGGCGATGACCAGAGGGTCGCGCACTTCACCTTCTTCCCACAACACATGCGCGAGTTCAATCGGGTGGTTGATGTAGGGGGAGGCTTCTTTGTCCTTGCGCCGCTGGTCGCGGTGTTTGTGCGCTGCAAAGGCCACGGCACGCAGGATGAGATCCGTGGTGCCGGGATCGGTGCGGGGCAGTTCGCGCAAGTCCATGGTTATGTCGGGGCGTTCGCTGGCGGGCTGTTGGAATGACTCCTATTATGCGCTGCGCAGTCGCAGCACGCGGATCAGTCCGATGGCGGCGAAAGGTACGCTTACTCCTATGATCAACTGCACGATCAGGAGTTCACCGAGCTGGCTGTAATCTGCCGGCACGGTTATGGTGCCGGTCTTGTCCTTGACTTCGCGCGACACAATATAAATCTGATTGAGGTACTTGGTACCCAGCGCGGAGGCCGACAGCGCGAGGTTGGTGAACGAGGCCATGACCGCGAAATAGGTGGCTTTGAGGTGGGCGGGCGCCGAGTTGGCGATCCATGCCAGCATCGGGATCATCGCAATCTGGCCCAGCGGTGACTCCAGCGCGGTGTTGACCAGTGCAATGAAGCGGGCATCAACCACGCCGCCGGTAGCAGCGGCGGTCCACTGGTGCAGGCCGAAATACATGCCGACGTAGGGTAACGACAGCAGGCCGCCTAGCAGCGTCAGGAAACCGACGACGTAGGCAATCGAGTGGTCGGCCATGAAGCGCCGGAACAGGAACATGCCGGCCAGTGTCAGCACCGAGCCGATCAGTGACAGCACGGACAGGAACTGCTGATCGAATTTCAATTCATCGATGAACCACCAGGTGACGCCTTCTCCGGGACCTGGGATGGCGCGGAATACGAAAATGACGATCACGGTGCCGAGCAATGTGGAGCGCACGTCGGCATCGAGTTCGCGCGTCAGCCGCACCAGCAGGAAGGCGATGATGCCGAAGGAGCCGGCGAAAATGATTTCCTGGTTGTAAGGGACATTGCTGAAACCCATACCCAGCGTGAAAGCGACAAACACCAGACTGCCGCCGAGGATCCACCAGTTCGGCTGCGTGGTTTCGCTGCGGCCGCTGAGCAATACATCGATTTCAGCGGCGCTGCGGCCTTGGGTTTGCAAACGCTGCCTGTCCCGGCGCCTGATCCATATTGCAACCAGCACACCGGCCACCGAAATCGCCGGGATCGCCATGGCCATCAGGTAGATGCGGCGGTAAATCTCGACTTTCTGTTCTTCCGGCAGTGATTGAGTGCCGCTGAAGGCGTAAATGTTGATCAGCGCGACCAGTACGGTGCCGCCGATGATGGCGACCCGGCCGAGGGTCTGCATGGTTGTGTTCATCAGCTTGCGCTGCGCGGCATCGATCGGGTGGCCCTGTTCGTCGACGCGCGGCACGGCTTCGACCGTCATTGCGTCGGCGACTACGTCCTGCACCACATAACCGACGGCGGCGAGCAGCACGCTGGTGACGTACCAGGCCCCCGGCGGAAGTATCGCATTCATCGCTTCGCGGTCGGTGAGCAAGCCGACCATGATGGACAGGCTGGCGGCGATCATGCCGGCGCCGATGAACACCATGATGCTTTTCCAGCGCCAGATCAGGTCGACGAGGTGGCCCAGCGGCATTTTCAGTGCCCAGGGCACACCGGCCCAGAAGCCGAGGGCGGCAAGGAAGGCGGCCGACAGCCCGAGGTAATCCTTGACGAAAAATGTACCGACGATGCCGGTCAGCCCGGAGATGCCGGCAGCCATGTACACCATCAGCGGCGGCAGGTATGAGAGCCGCATTTCACGGCTGAGGGAGAGAATATTGCGGTCGATCCAGTGCCAGAGTTTGATCATGGGTTAGAGGTGAAGGAATCGAGGGGTTATTGTAAACATTTGTTTTTATTGATATTTTTAAAACAGGCCAATCTATTCATAGGCCGGGTTCACGCCAGCAGTTGACGGTGTAACGCTGTAGTTTGACGGCAGCATCCCAGAAATCCGGTGGCAATCCGGCTTTGTATTTGAGTTGCGCCAGGAATTCTTCTGGCTCCGCATACTGTGACCAGGCTTCGGGTAGAAAGGTGCTGCGGTGGTGTCCGTAACGGAACACCAGGCCGTCAACGCCGGGACGCAACTGCTCGAGCACCGCGCTCTCGGTTGCTGCAGCCAGGGCCTCCAGTGCCGACAGTACGCTGACTTCGATGACAGTGCTTTCCAGTTCAAAGGCGGTCAGCGGCTTGAAGCGCAGATCGCGAAAGGCGGCGGTGATGGCATTCGTGGCAACGTCTTCGCGCAAAGGGCGCACCGGAATCAAGGTGCCGTTGCGGCCCCGCAGGTGACCGTCGCGGGTCAGTGTGACGAAGG
>Ga0105090_10000737_pt1 | contig 16731 bp, 11 predicted proteins | sample PPLLak3March2015_FD_79110 | JGI IMG/M metagenome (GOLD analysis project Ga0105090, IMG submission 79110) | Freshwater sediment microbial communities from Prairie Pothole Lake near Jamestown, North Dakota, USA - PPLs Lake P7 Core (1) Depth... | ecosystem: Environmental > Aquatic > Freshwater >... | reverse complement strand
GAGCACGCTGGTAGGCTCGTCGAGGATCAGCAGCTGCGGTTCGGTGAGCAGCGCGCGCACGATCTCGACCCGTTGACGCTCACCCACGCTGAGCGTGTGCACCGGGCGCTGGGCGTCGACATCAAGCCCGTAGGTATGCGCCACCTCAGTAATGCGCTGGGCCACCGTCGCCAGCGGCAGCGACTTGTCCAGCCCGAGCCAGACGTTCTCGGCCGCGGTCAGCGTGTCGAACAGGCTGAAGTGCTGGTACACCATGCTGACGCCCAGCCGCCGAGCGGCCGCCGGGCTGGGGATGCGCACCGCCTCGCCGTTCCAGCGGATCGTGCCCTCGTCGGGCTGCACCGCGCCGTAGATCATCTTCATCATGGTGCTCTTGCCGGCACCGTTTTCGCCGAGCACCGCATGGATCTCGCCCGGCTGCACCTTCAGGTGCACGTTGTCGTTGGCGCGCACCGCCGGGTATTGCTTGCTGATGCCGATCAGCTCGAGTCGCAGCATTTGGTCGTCTCCTGGCGGTGTGCTTGGCGTGCTTGGGTGGCGGGTAGCTTCTTCGTCTTGCGGCTGGGCCGGATCAGGGCGCGCCATCGCGCCGGTGCCGGCGCACGCCCGCCACCCAGGTCTCGACCAGGTCACGCTCGTCACCGAGCGTGATCCAGGCGAAGACCTTCTCATGCAAGTCGCGCGCCACCTGCTGGCGGCGGCGGGCCACCGGGCCGGTGGCCCAGTCCCAGACGCACAGGTCGGCCATGCTGCCGCCTTCCAGCGAGCCGATCTCGTGCTGCAACCCCAGCGCCAACGCGGCGCCGCGCGTGGCCGCATGCAGCAGCGCCCAGGCCGTCAGCCTGGTGCCGGCCATGGCCTGCACCTTGTAGCCGTCGGCCATCGTGCGCTGCATCGACAGGCTGGTGCCGCCGCCCACGTCCGATGCCAGACTGATGCCGACGCCGGCATCCTCGGCCTGGGCCCAGCCGAACAGGCCGCTGCCCAGGAACAGGTTGGAGCTGGGGCAGAAGGCGATTTGCGCACCGCGCCGCGCCAGCGTGGCGCGGTCGGCATCGTCCAGCCAGATGCCGTGGGCCAGCACCGAGCGTGCATTCAGCAGGCCGTGGCGCTCGTACACATCCAGGTAGCTGCGCGCGTCGGGGAACAGCTCGGCCACCCAGCGCACCTCGTCCGGGTTCTCGGCCACGTGGGTCTGCATGTACAGGCCCTCGCGATGGGCCAGCAGCCGGCCGGCCATGGCCAGCTGCGCGTCGCTGCTGGTGGGCGCGAAGCGCGGCGTCACCGCATAGGCCAGCCGGCCGCGGCCGTGCCAGCGCTCGATCAGCGCCAGGCAGTCGGCCTCGGCGCCGGCCACGTCGTCGATGTCGTCGCACAGCGTGTCCGGCGCGTGGCGGTCCATCAGCACCTTGCCGGCGATGACGCGCATGCCGTGCTCCAGCGCGCCGGCAAACAGCGCGTCGACCGAGGCCTTGTGCACGGTGGGGAAAACCACCGCGCTGGTGCTGCCGTGGGCCAGCAGCACATTCAGAAACAGCGTCGAGCCGGCCGCCGCCTGCGCCGGGTCGGCCATGCGGTGCTCGGCCGGAAAGGTGTAGGTCTCCAGCCAGTCGAGAAGCTGCGCGCCCCAGGAGCCGATCACGTCCAGCTGCGGGCTGTGCACATGGGTGTCGATGAAGCCGGGCAGGATCAGCTTGCCGGCATGGTCGATGCGCTGCCAGGTCGCGTCCGGTGCGGCAGCCTGCGCACCGGCGATGCAGCCGTCCTGGATCAGCAGCCAGTGGTCGGGCCGCCAGCGCACGGCCGGGCTGTCGCGGTCGGTGCGCGCCGGCGTGGCCACGAAGTCCAGCAGGTCGCCGCGCAGCGCGATGCGGGTGGCCGTCACTTGCGGTCCCCAGGGCGCATCGAAGCCGGCCGCGACGCCTCGGCCCGCAGCCGATCGTCGAGCGGACGGCGCGGATCCGGCTCTGCCGGTCCGCTGCCGTCGCCCCCTTGAGGGGGAGCGGCGAAGCCGCTGCGGGGGTGGGCCAGTTCCCGCGCCACGTCGCGCACCCGCTCGCGCAGCCAGCGCAGCGGCGGCGCCGCGTGGGTGCGGTCGTGCCACAGCTGGTAATAGGTCAGTGGCGGAAACTGCACCGGGCAGCGCACGATGCGCAGGCCCAGCGCGTCGACATAGCGGCTGCAGAACAGCCGCCCGGTGGTCAGCACCAACCAGCTGCGCGCCACCATCAGCGGGATCAGGCTGAAGTGCGCGCTGCGCACCACCAGGTTGCGTTTCAGGCCCTGTGCCGCCAGATGCTGGTCGATGACGCCCGGCGCGCCGGAATGGAAGGCCATCGGCGCCACGTGCTCGGCTTCCAGGTAGCGCTCCACCGTCCAGCCGCGGCCAGCCCGTGCCGCAGGGTGGTCGGGCGCCACCAGGCAGACGATCTCGTCGCTCATCAGTCGGCCCAGGTGCAGTTCCTCGGGCGGCTGCAGCCAGTTGCCGATGACCAGGTCCACCTCGCCGGAGGCCAGCTTGCGGCGGTAGTCGATATCGGCCGACAGCGGGTGCAGTTCCACCTGCGCCAGTGGTGCCTCGCGCTTCAGCAGCTCGACGATGCGCGGCAGGAACAGCGGGTCCAGGTAGTCGCTGGCGGCGATGCGGAAGGTGGGCGTGGCGGTGGCCGGGTCGAAGGCACCGCTGCGTTGCTGCGGCGAGAACAGCAGTTCGGCCTCGCGCAGCAGCCGCGCGGCCGGCTCCAGCATGGCCAGCGCCGCATCGGTGGGCGCCAGGCCCTGGCCCGAACGCACCAGCAAGGGGTCGCCTGTCAGCTGGCGCAGCCGCTTCAGCTGCGCGCTGACCATCGGCTGCGTGCTTTGCAGCCGCATCGCCGCGCGGGAGACACTGCGTTCGCTGATCACGGTGTGCAAGACCTTCACGAGATGGAGGTCAATGTTGGCGACGATCGGCCGCTGTGCCATACGGTGGATCATATATTTCATAGCGTGCCGCGCGTATAGCCAGGCGCGCCGCAGGCGCTAGTGTTCACCCTGTGTCATCCACCGAGGCCAGCATGGACACCCGACCGATCCGCTTCGTGCACCGTGGCCGCATCGTCGGCGTCGACGGTGCCGCACCCACCCGCAGCGTGCTGGACTGGCTGCGCGAGGACCAGCGCTGCACCGGCACCAAGGAAGGCTGCGCCGAAGGCGACTGCGGCGCCTGCACGGTGATCGTGGCCGAGCTGGCCGACAGCAGCGCTGCATCGGGCAGCGCGGCGGCGCAGGCCACCGTGGTCGGCGGGCTGTCGCTGCGGCCGGTGAATGCCTGCATCCGCTTCCTGCCCACGCTGGACGGCAAGGCGCTGCTGACGGTGGAAGACCTGGCGGCCATCACCGGCGGCGCCGGGCTGCACCCGGCGAGCATCGACGAGCTGCATCCGGTGCAGCGGGCGATGGTCGAGTGCCACGGCTCGCAATGCGGCTTCTGCACGCCGGGCTTCGTGATGACGATGACGGCCTCCTACGAGCAGCACTGCGAAGCAGGGACCGTGCCCAGCCGCGCCCAGCTGGCCGACGAGCTGGCCGGCAACCTGTGCCGCTGCACCGGCTACCGGCCGATCCTGGACGCCGGCCAGCGCATGTTCGAGCTGCCGCGCCGGCGGCTGGACACCGCGCCGATCATCGCACTGCTGCAGCAGCTGCGCGCCGACCCGCCGCTGCACTACGCGGCGCCGAACCCGGCCGTGCCCGGCCGGCAGGACCACTTCCACGCGCCGCGCACGCTGGACGCGCTGGCCGCTCTGCGCGCCGCCCAGCCCAAGGCGCGGCTGCTCGCCGGCTGCACCGACATCGGGCTTTGGGTGAACAAGCAGTTCCGCGACCTGGGCGACATCCTCTACGTGGGCGAGGTCGACGAGCTGAAGCGCATCGCCGTAGCCGACGGCCATCTGCACATCGGCGCGGGTGCGCCGCTGGAAGACGCCTGGGGCGCGCTGGCCGCGCACTGGCCCACGCTGGCCGAGGCCTGGCGACGTTTTGCCGGCCCGCCGGTGCGTCATGCCGGCACCATGGGCGGCAACGTCGCCAATGGCTCGCCCATCGGCGACAGCGCGCCGGTGCTGATCGCGCTGGGCACGCGCATCGTGCTGCGCCAGGGGCCGGCCGAGCGCGAGATGCTGCTCGAGGACTTCTACCTCGACTACATGAAGAACCAGCTGGCCGAAGGCGAGTTGCTGGTGGCGATGCGCGTGCCCTTGCCCACGCCGCGGCAGCGCTTTCACGCCTACAAGATCAGCAAGCGCTTCGACTGCGACATCTCGGCGCTGTTTGCCGGGCTGGCGATCGAGCTCGACGGCGAGAGCGTGGCCAGCGCGCGCTTTGCCTTCGGCGGCATGGCGGCGATCGTCAAGCGGGCGCGGGGCGCCGAGGCCGCAGTGATCGGGCAACGGTGGACCGAGGCCACCGCGCAGGCGGCGATGGCCGCGCTGGACCAGGACTTCACGCCGCTGACCGACCTGCGTGCCAGCGCCGACTACCGAAAGCAGGTGGCACGCGGGTTGCTCATGCGTCTGTGGCTCGAGACACGAACGGTCGACCCGCTGCCGCAGGCCAGCGTGTGGACGGCCGCGCCCGACGTGGCGACGGCCTGAGCAGGGAGACAACCGGCATGAACCAGATCACCGACGCGCCCTTCACCCAGCCCGCGGGCACCGCTGCCGGCGTGGTCGGCCGCGACCATGCGCACGAATCGGCGCACCTGCACGTGGCCGGCACCGCCACCTACGTGGACGACCTGCCGGAGCTGGCCGGCACGCTGCATGCCGCGCTGGGCCTGTCGCCGGTGGCACATGGCCGGCTCAAGGGCATCCGGATGGACGCGCTGCGCGCGCTGCCGGGCGTGGTGGACGTGATCGCGGCCGGGCACATCCCCGGCGAGAACCAGTGCGGCCCGATCGTGCACGACGACCCGATCCTCGCCGACGGCGTCGTGCAGTACCTGGGCCAGCCGGTGTTCGCGGTGATCGCCACCACGCGCGACGCGGCGCGCCGCGCGGCCGCGCGGGCCAAGGAGTTCCTCGACATCGAGCCGCTGCCGGCGGTGCTGACGGTGCGCGAGGCGCATGCCGCGCAGTCCTATGTGGTGCCGCCGATGCACCTGACGCGGGAATCCGCTCCCGGCGCGCTGCAGCGCGAGATGCAGGCCGCGCCACACCGGCTGGAAGGCAGCTTCGTGCAGGGCGGGCAGGAGCAGTTCTACCTGGAAGGCCAGATCAGCTATGCGGTGCCGCTGGAAGACGGCGGCATGCGCGTGCACTGCTCCACCCAGCATCCCACCGAGATGCAGCACGTGGTGGCGCATGCGCTGGGCGTCAGCGCTCATGCGGTGCTGGTGGAATGCCGGCGCATGGGCGGCGGCTTCGGCGGCAAGGAATCGCAGTCCGCCCTCTTCGCCTGCGTGGCCGCAGTGGCGGCGCGGCGCTCAAGCCGGCCGGTGAAGCTGCGCCCGGACCGCGACGACGACATGATGATCACCGGCCGGCGCCACGGCTTCGAGTTCGACTACGACATCGGCTACGACGACACGGGCCGCATCCTGGCGGCCGAGGTGACGATGATCTGCAACGCCGGCTTCAGCGCCGACCTGAGCCCCCCGGTGATGACGCGCGCCATCTGCCACTTCGACAACGCCTACTGGCTGCCCGAGGTGGCGATCCACGGCTACTGCGCGAAAACGAACACGCAGAGCAACACCGCCTTCCGCGGCTTCGGCGGCCCGCAGGGCGCGCTGGTGATGGAGCTGATCATCGAGCGCATCGCTGCGCGGCTGAACCTGGACCCGCTGGCGGTGCGGCGCGCCAACTTCTACGGAAAGACCACGCAGAACGTCACCCCGTACCGGCAGACCGTCAGCGACAACGTCATCCACGAACTGGTGGCCGAGCTGGCGGCCAGCGCCGGCTATGCGGAACGGCGCGAGGCGGTGGCCCGCTTCAATGCCGCCAGCCCGCTGCTGAAGCGCGGCATCGCGATCACTCCGGTGAAGTTCGGCATCTCCTTCAACGTCAACCACTACAACCAGGCCGGCGCGCTGGTACATGTGTACACCGACGGCTCGGTGCTGGTGAACCACGGCGGCACCGAGATGGGCCAGGGCCTGAACACCAAGGTGGCGCAGGTGGTGGCGCACGAGCTGGGCCTGCCGCTGGCGCGCGTACGCTGCAGCGCCACCGACACCAGCAAGATCGCCAACACCTCGGCCACCGCGGCCAGCACCGGCAGCGACCTGAACGGCAAGGCCGCGCAGGACGCGGCGCGGCAGATCCGCCAGCGGCTGGCCGCGCTGGTGGCCCGGGAGCACGGGGTCGACGCCGCCACCGTGCGCTTCGAGGGCGCTCGCGTGCGCGCTGCCGGCGTGGACCTGGACTTCGTCGAACTGGTGGGCCGGGCCTACGTGGCGCGCGTGCAGCTGTGGAGCGACGGCTTCTATGCCACGCCCGGGCTGCACTGGGACCGCGCCACGCTGACCGGCCACCCGTTCTACTACTTTGCCTACGGCGCAGCGGTCAGCGAGGTGATCATCGACACGCTGACCGGCGAATGGAAGCTGCTGCGCGCCGACCTGCTGCACGACGCGGGGCAGTCGCTGAACCCTGCCCTGGACATCGGCCAGGTGGAAGGCGCCTTCGTGCAGGGCATGGGCTGGCTGACCACCGAAGAGCTGGTCTGGCACCCGAAGAGCGGCGCGCTGCTGACGCATGCGCCCAGCACCTACAAGATCCCCACGGCCAACGACGTACCGGGCCTGTTCCGCACGCGGCTGTTCGACAACCGTAATGCCGAGGACAGCATCCACCGCAGTAAGGCGGTAGGCGAGCCGCCGCTGCTGCTGCCCTTCAGCGTGTTCTTCGCCATCCGCCAGGCGGTGGCCGCCGCGGGCATGGCCGGCAAGGAGCCGGTGCTGTCGGCACCGGCCACGCCTGAGGCGATCCTGCGCGCGGTGAATTCGGTGCGGTGAGGGAGCTGGCGGGCGGATCGAGTTGGGTTGTTGATGCCCGACGTTGGGTATGCAGTCCCACCGGCGACTCGAATCTTGCTGGCTACTGCACCCGGAGCCACGAACGGCGCCCAAATATGCTCACGCCGAGCACGAGCATCACGTAAGTCCAAGCAATCGCGTTCATCCATGTCCCGATCGAGCCACCGAACAAGGCGAGCAACTGAATTCCACCGAGGGCAAGGGTCGCGCCAGCAAGCACGGACAGGCCAATACTGGGCCAAGCCGCCACGGACATTGCCACCGCAACCGTACCAGCGACAGCTAGCGGCAGCACAAGCAGCACACCCAAGAACCAGTAGACATCCGGGCCTTCCACGAACAAGAGGAGTTCGAAGAGAGTAACGATCAGCGCGCAAACGGCGTATGCCAAGTGAGCGATCCGGGTCTGAGCAAGCCGCCTGCTTTTCGATCGTCTGACGACCATCCAAGAGATGATCAGCGAACCTATGAAGATCGCGGGCAGCGATAAGAGCACGAAAGCCTGCGTCCAAGCGAATAGTGAACTCGTCGTCCAAGGTGTCGGCAACGGCTTGGGCAGTGGCATGAACACCGTGCAGTGCCCCTCGCCTCGGCCGCTCAACTGTTCCCGAATCGCTAGGCACTCAGGACCCTCGCATCGTGACGCTCCGAAATAGTCTGCGGCGTTCCTCGCCGCCGCATCGCAGATCGATGCATCGGCGCCTGCGGCAAGCAATGCCTTGATGACTTCCGTTGACCGGGAGCGAGCCGCGACCATCAGCGCGGTTTGACCATTCGAATCGCGGGCGTTGACGTCGGCTCCCGCTGCGATCAAGAGCCGAGCTACCTCCAAGGGTCTTCCGGCGTTGAACACGGGCTGACTTGCCGCGTCAGTCGCCGAATGCAATGCGGTGCTGCGCCACCGGTTTTGCGCGTTGACGTCAGCGCCGGCGGATATGAGGAGTCGTACAGTTTCCGACTGTCCGGCGCGTGACGCTGTCATCAGCGCCGTCGTCGCGTCGCCCGGGTATGTGATTCCTCGGCTTCTAACTGCGCCTTGCCGAGAATTCGGATCGGCGCCGGCATCCAAGAGAACCGCTGTCACCTGCGGGGAACTAAAGTGGATAGCGCTAAAGCCGTCAGCGTTTCTCGCGTCGATCAGTGCACCGTGCGCGAGCAGCTGCTCTGCCACTTCGGCGCTCCGCGCATACCTCAAAGGGGCGCCGCCGCGCACAAGAAGGTGGCTTCCAGTAGCTAGGGCGACCGTTCCGCTCTCGTTCTCGTGGATGTTTGCACCAGCACCTCTTTCGAGCAAGACGCGAACGGACGGAAGATCATCGGCGTAAACGGCAAAGAACAATGCGGTCCATCCGGCGGAATCACTTCTTGCATTGAGGTTCGGTTCGCCGCGTGTCGCCAGTCCACGCACGCGTTCTAGCTCCCATCGCTCGGCCGCCGTCAGCAACTCACGGGTTGCCGCTCGGCCTGACGGAGTGAGATCGTGCAGGCGCGCAGACAGACTAGAGAACGCTGCACCGAATGCCGAAGTCGAGGCGGTGTTGGAGGTGTTGGTAGCAGCCGAGGCTTTGGTGCCGTCAGAAGCCTCAGCAACCAAGGGCACAAGCGTGGCGAGGGCCAAGCTGGAGAGAAGTAGAGTTCCCCGCCTTCCGAACCACGCTTGACTTGCATGCATTCGCGCACAGGACCTGTAGGTATCTGATTCACCAAGAAGGCCCGCCTGGATTAGCAGCAGCGCCTGGGGCAGGCGATTCGCGAATGCTTTGACCCGCGGCAACATGGACCCCTTCACCGCCCCTCAGCGACCGGCGCGGAACGGCGCCGGGTCGCAATGGTCGTTGCGCAGGTCGCAGTCCTGCCCCATCCATTCGTAGAAGCGGCGCGGGTCGCCGTCGATCGCCAGGATCACGCGCCGCACGGTCGGGAACTGGCGCAGCGTGCGTTCGACCTGCTGGCCGAACTCGGCCGCGCCGCAGCTCGAGGTGACGCCCGGCAGCCGTGTGCGCAGGTCGTTCAGGTCGACGTAGGCGGTGCCATGCTCGATGCGCACCCGCTTCAGCAGGCCGGAGGTGGCCGCGGAAAACGGCGAGCGGTCGCCGGCCGCGCGCTCGGCCTCGGTGGGGCCGGCGAACAGCTGCCGCAACGCCGCGGCGGCCACGCCCTCGGTGCGTGGCACCCGGCGCGTGCGCTCGAAGACGATCGCGCAGTCGGCCTCGGTGCCGGCCAGCCCTGCGTTGTTGAAGTACACGCGCAGCGTGGTCGTGTCCGGCGCGGCGGCCGCCGGCCCTGCGGCCAGCGCCAGCAGCAAGGCAGCAGCCAGGCCGCATCGCGCGCTGCCTCTTGCCCACGCTGCCGGGCAGCGCATCGTCGGCCGCGGCGGCACTGGCGGCGGCGGCACTATCTGCGACGGCCCTTGGGCGCGGCCTTCGGCGCCGCAGGCGCGGAGCGCTTCGGCGCAGCCGCGCGCTTCGCGGCGGGCGTGGCGCGCGGCGCCGCCGGGGCGCCGTCGATGTCCGGGATGAACAGCAGGTTGCGCTCGGAGGACCAGCTCAGCACGGCGTCCTCGTCCACCGCCGTCTCGAAGAGCAGCCGGTCGCCCTGCATCACGCGCAGCATGCGTGGCGTCGGCTCGGCAGCTTCTTCGGACAACAGGCGGGCGGCCCTCTCCAGCACCTTCTCGGCATGGTCGGCCTCGGTGCCGCCGCCCGCCAGCGCGGCGCCGCGGTCGTTGGGGCTGCTGGCCTTGTACTTGTGGCCGACGCTGAAGGCGACGAGCCCGCCGTCGGGGAAGAAGCGGCGGATGCTCTCGGCCAGGATGCGCGCCAGCGCGGCCTGCCCGGCGTCGCTGCGGATCGCCTCGGCCTGTTGCGGATGGCTGGCGAACAGAGGCTCCAGCAGCACCGCCGGCATCTTGGTGTGCTTGACGTTGCCGTCGCCGCGCCCTTCCCAGCCGCCGACCAGGATGCCGCCGTCGCCGCCCACCTTGTTGCCGAACTGCTCGGCCACCGCCTTGGCGTACCAGCGACCCCAGTTGCGGCTGGTGCTGGACGCGTTGGAGCCCACCACCACCACCGCATAGCTGGCGGTGGGTGACGCGCTGCTGTTGAAGTGGTGTTCCACGTAGGCCACCGCCTTGTCGGCATTGGCCGCCTGCTGGCGCTGGAAGTAGTCGCCCTTGTAGAACTTGATCCGGTAGCCCATCCGTTCCTCCCTGGTGGTGCGCGGTGGCGGCATTGTGGTGTCAGGCGGCCGCTCGCCGCAATGCCGCGAATGCCGCGTCGAAGGCCCCGCCGTCGGCGCGCGCCAGTTCCACGCGGGTCGGCGCCGTGCCGGCCGCCGACAGCTGCGCATCGAGGTGCTCGCGCACGGTGCTGCCGTCCACCAGCAGCACCACCTGCGCGGCGTGGCGGCGACGCGCCAGCTCGCCGAGCTCGAAGGCGCAGCCGGCGCGCTGCGGGCCGTAACCGCGCAGGTCCATCACCACCACGTCGGCGCGCTCGATCAGCTGCACCACCGTGGCCTGCCAGCTGCTGTCGCGGCAGCAGAATTCGTTGACGCGGTAGCGGCCGTCGGGGTCGGGCGCGGTGTCCAGCGTGGCCAGGCGGCGCTGCAGGTCCTCGGCCGTGGTGACGAAGCTCGAGGCGATGTCGCCGGCCGCGAAGCGCAGGAAGTCGCCCGGGTCCACCGTGCGCGCCACCACGTCGGGCGCGGCGATCATCGTCACCGGGCCGAACCAGCGCCAGCGCGACACCAGACGGTCGAACAGCGCCTCGCTGCGCGCGGTGTCGCCGAAGACGCGCAGCACCAGCAGCGTGCGCGCCGGCGGCCGCGGCATCGGCACGGCGCGGCGCAGTGCCAGGCCCAGCAGCGGCCCGTACAGCGCCACCGACAGCACGGCCGCCGCCGCCACCGGCAGGGCCTTGCCAGCGCCGTGCGCGCTGACCAGCTGGATGGCGTCCAGCACCACCAGCAGCAGCCACCAGGTGCGCGCCAGCAGCTGCAACTCCGAGAAGCGCTTGGCCTCGAAGCCGCGCGCCAGCGCACGCAGCCGCCACCAGGCGAGCAGGCCCACCGGCAGCGCCACCAGCACGAAGCCGGAGTCCAGCATCGGCCCGGACAGCACCCACTCGGCGCCCGCGCGGGTGCCGGTCAGCCACTGCGTCAGGCGCAGGCCGAGCAGCGGCGCCAGCCCGAAGACCAGCAGTCCGGCCAGCACGATCGGCGCGACGCCGCGCACGCGCCGCGCGCCGGTGGCCAGGCCCAGCAGCAGCGGCAGCCACAGCACGAAGGCGGCGTACTGCAGGAAGACGAGGAAGTTCATCGCCTGGTCCAGCGACGGCGCCTTGCCGTAGAAGGGCCGCTGCAGCATCGACAGCAGCACGCCGATGGCCGCCAGCGCCAGCGGCACGCCGATCGCCAGGCGCAGCGTGCGCCGCCAGGGAAGCGCACACAGCACCGCCGTCACCGGCACGGCGATGCAGCCGAAGGCCGCGGCCTTCAGGTACAGGTGCGCCGGGCTCAGCGGCAGATCGCCCAGGCTCAGGTACAGCGCCGACAGCGGCAACGCCGCCGCGAAGGCCGCCGCAAAGGCGGCGAGCAACACACGGCGCTGCAGGCGCCGCTCCCAGCCTGCGGTGGCTGGCGCGTCGGCCGCGGGCCGCGCCAAGGCGGCGCCGGCCGGCGGTGCCACCGGCAGCGTGGGGCCCGGGCGCGCCATCATGCCGGCGAGCACCGAGCGCCGGTAACGCCACAGCACCAGCGGCGCGATCAGCAGCGTCAGCAGCACCACGGTCGTCAAGTGCGACGCCAGCTCCCCACCGAGTGTGTTCATCGCCACCCCCTTGGCGGCTACGATAGCCGCTTCCGGGGTGCATGTTCATGAGCCAGCGCAGCCTGCCCTTTGCCGAGATCTGGCGCGTGCTCGCCTACACGCTGGCCATCGCCATCGCCTTCATCGCAGTCGGTCGACTGCAGATGGCCTTTTTCAGCGCGCCGTCCACGCAGCAATGGCTGCAGGGCATGGGCTGGCTGCAGGCCGACCCTTCCCAGGCGCTGCGGCAGCAGGCCGAGCAGATCGCGGCGGACTCGAAGCCGGCGCTGCAGCGCCTGCCGGGCGGCCATCGCATGGCGGCGCTGCGCCTGGGCTACGAACTGGGTTACGCCAGCCAGCTGATCGGCGTCTACGCCATGTCCGCCCCCGAAGCGCGTGCACTCGGCCAGCAGCAGGCGGCGCCGCACGCCGCGCTGGCCGCGCAGATCGCCGCGCAATGGGGCCTGGGCGAGGCGCAGCCGCTGGGCGCCGAGAGCCTGCGCGAGTTCACCGAGCTGGGCACGCGCTACGAGGCCGACGAGAGCGGCCTGGCCGCGCGCATCGAGTCGAAACTGTCGCCGCTGCACCGCCAGCTGTACCTGCTGGGCACCCAGGTCGGCGGCGAAGCGGCGCGCATCGAGGACAGCGGCGGGCGCTTCTCGCTGCCGCCGCAGACGCTGATCGCCCGCCACGCCACGCTGGCCGGCATCGAGCCCGGCCTTTGGCAGCCGCTGGCGGCGCCGCCGGCGCCGGCCGAGCCGCCGGCGCAGGTGGTGCAGCGCTACCGCGCGGCGCTGCAGGCCTTGGCGGCGGGCGTGGCCGCTCAGGACGCGGCCGACGGGCGGCCCTGAGGCCGTGCTGAGGCACCGGCCGCGGCACGTGTCGACAGGCGCAGGGCGCAGCCAGCCGACAATCGCCGGGCTACCCCACCCGCGAACGATCGCCCCGATGCCCCACGCCCAAGCTGTCGTTGCCCTGCTGCGCCGCGGTGCCGCGCTCCTGCTCGCCCTGCTGCTGGCGGCCTGCAGCCGCAGCGAAGCCCCGCCGGGCGGCGACGCGCCCGTCACGCCGGCGGTGCGCCAGGCCCATGCCGAGGTGGCCGGCGCCGCCGACCTGTCCGACGCGCCGAGCTTCGCCGACGCTCAGCGCGGCTTCATCGCCGCGCCCAAGGGCCAGGTCAAGGACGAGGCCGGCAACGTCATGTGGGACTACGACGCCTTCGCCTTCGTCAAGGGCGCGGCGCCGGCCACCGTCAATCCCAGCCTGTGGCGCCAGGCGCTGCTCAACAACCACACGGGGCTGTTCAAGGTGCGCGACGGCATCTGGCAGCTGCGCGGCTTCGACCTGGCGAACCTCACGCTGATCGAGGGCAAGACCGGCTGGATCGTCGTCGACGCCCTGACCTCGCGCGAGACCGCCGCCGCGGCGATGGCCTTCGCGCGCCGGCATCTGGGCGACAGGCCGGTGTCGGCGCTGGTCTTCACGCACAGCCACGTCGACCACTTCGGCGGCGCGCTGGGCGTGATCCCGGCCGCGGAGGCGGCCGCCCGCGGCGTGCCGGTGGTGGCGCCGGCGGGCTTCATGGACGAGGCGACCAGCGAGAACGTGCTGATGGGCGTGGCCATGGGCCGGCGCTCGATGTACATGTACGGCAGCCGCCTGCCGCGCGATGCCGCGGGTCTGGTCGACAACGGCCTGGGCAAGGCCGTGGCCTACGGCCGCGTCGGCATCCTGCCGCCGACGATCGTGGTCGAGTCGCCGACGCAGGAGTTGACGTTGGACGGCGTGCGCTTCGTCTTCCACAACGTGCCGGATGCGGAGTCGCCGTCGCAGTTCGTGTTCGCGCTGCCCGATCTGCGCGCCTTCTGCGGCTCGGACCTGATGGTGCACACGCTGCACAACCTGTACACGCTGCGCGGCACCAAGGTGCGCGACCCGCTGAAGTGGGCCGGCTATCTCGACGCGTCGCTGGCCCAGGCGGCGCAGGCCGAGGTGCTGTTCAACCAGCACCAGTGGCCGGTGTGGGGGCGCGAGCGCATCGACGAGTTCATCGCCAAGCAGCGCGACGCCTACCGCTACATCCACGACCAGACGGTGCGGCAGATGAACGCGGGCCTGAAGGCCGAGGAGATCGCCGACACGCTGCAGCTGCCGAAGTCGCTGCACGACCACCTCAATGTGCGCGGCTACTACGGCACCGTGCGCCACAACGTGCGCGCGGTCTACCAGCTCTACCTGGGCTGGTACGACGCCCATCCGTCCAACCTGGACGTGCTGCCGCCGGCCGAGGCCGGCAGGCGCTACGTGGCCCTGGCCGGCGGCGCCGACCCGCTGCGCGCTCAGGCGCAGCGCGCCTTCGACGCCGGCGAGTTCCGCTGGGCAGCCGAGCTGCTGCGGCATGCGGTGCATGCCGACCCGGGCGATGCCGCGTCGCGCGAGCTGCTGGCGCGCAGCTTCGAGCAGATGGCCTACCTGGCCGAATCGGCCGCCTGGCGCAACGTCTACCTGAGCGGCGCGCTGGAGCTGCGCCAGGGCCCGCCCGAGACCGGCGTCTCGAGCCGCGCCGCGCTGGACATGCTGCAGCACGTGCCGATCGAGCGCTTCCTGGACGCCATGGCCACCCGCCTGAACGGCCCGAAGGCCGCCGACAGCCGGCTGAAGATCAACCTGGTGTTCACCGACCTCGGCCGCAGCCACGTGCTGCACATCCGCCACGGGGTGCTGCACCACCGCGCCGCGCCGCCGGCGGCCGATGCCGACGCCACGCTGCACCTGACCCGGCCCTTCTTCCTGCAGATGCTGACCGGCGACGCCGGCGCCAAGGAACTGCTGCTGTCGGAGCAGACGCGCATCGAGGGCAGCCCCATCGACCTGGCGCGCTTCTTTGCGCTGCTGGACAAGGCACCGGGCAACTTCCCGATCGTCACGCGCTGAGGGCCATGGACGACACGGAAACGGCAGCCGGCGGATTGCAGGCCTTCCTGGTCGGCGGCACGGTGCGCGACCGGTTGCTCGGTCTGCCGGTGAACGACCGCGACTGGGTGGTGGTCGGCGCCACGCCCGAGCAGATGCTGCGCGCCGGCTTCCGCCAGGTCGGCGCCGACTTTCCGGTGTTCCTGCATCCGCACACGGGCGAGGAGTACGCACTGGCGCGCACCGAGCGCAAGACCGCGCCCGGCTACCGCGGCTTCGTGGTGCATGCCGAGCCCACGGTCACGCTGGAGCAGGACCTGGCGCGCCGCGACCTGAGCATCAACGCCATGGCGCAGGCCGCCGACGGCCGGCTGATCGACCCGCACGGCGGCGCGCGCGACCTGCAGCAGCGCGTGCTGCGCCATGTCGGCGCGGCCTTTGCCGAGGACCCGGTGCGCATCCTGCGCGTGGCGCGCTTCGCGGCGCGCTTCGCCGACTTCCATGTCGCGCCCGAAACGCTGGCACTGATGCGCGACATGGTCGCCGCCGGCGAAGTCGACGCGCTGGTGCCCGAGCGCGTCTGGCAGGAGCTGGCGCGCGGCCTGATGGAGGCCACGCCCTCGCGCATGTTCGAGCTGCTGCGCGACTGCGGCGCGCTGCGCGTGCTGCTGCCCGAGGTAGACCGGCTGTGGGGCGTGCCGCAGCCGCCGCAGCACCATCCGGAGATCGATACCGGCGTGCACCTGATGAGGGTGCTGGACGCCGCAGCGGGCCTGCGCGCGCCGCTGGCGGTGCGCTTCGCCTGCCTGTGCCACGACCTGGGCAAGGGCACGACGCCGCGCGAGCAGTGGCCGCGCCACATCGGCCACGAGCAGCGCAGCGCCCGGCTGGCGCGCGCGCTGTGCGAGCGGCTGAAGGCGCCGGTCCACTGCCGCGAGCTGGCCGAAGTCACCGCCCGCGAGCATGGTCACGTGCATGCCAGCCTCGGCCTGGAGGCGGGCGCGCTGTTGCGCCTGCTGGAGCGCTGCGACGCCCTGCGCCGCCCCGAGCGCTTCGCCGACATCCTGCTGGCCTGCGAGTGCGATGCGCGCGGACGCCTCGGCTTCGAGCGACGCGACTACCCGCAGCGGGTGCGGCTGCTGCAGGCGCTGGCCTTCGCGCGCAGCGTGGACACCGCAGCGCTGGCGCAGCGCCTCGCCGCGCAGGGCCAGTCCGGGCCGCAGATCGGCGAGGCCATCCACGCTGCGCGCACCGAGGCGTTGCGCCAGGGCCTGGCGACGACCGCATGAACGCGCCGCACATGCCGCCGAGCCCGGTGGACACCGATCCGCGCACCCTCGGCCGCCCGCTGTCCGGCTGGCGGCTGCGGCTGTACACCGTCATCTTCGAGGCCGACACGCGCGCCGGGCGCGCCTTCGACCTGTTCCTGATCGGCTTCATCCTGGCCAGCGTGGCCGTGGTGGTGCTGGACAGCGTGGCCTCGGTGCACCAGCGGCACGGCGGCTGGCTGAAGGTGCTGGAGTGGTTCTTCACCATCGCCTTCACCATCGAATACATCGCGCGGCTGGCGTGCGTGCGACATCCGCTTCGCTACGCGCGCAGCTTCTTCGGCATCATCGACCTGCTCGCCATCCTGCCCGCCTACCTGGCGATGTTCGTGCCCGAGATGCACGCGCTCATCGACGTGCGGCTGCTGCGCCTGCTGCGGCTGTTCAGGCTGCTGCGGCTGACCGCCTATGTCAGCGAGTACGGCGCGCTGTACCGGGCGCTACGTGCGTCGCGGCGCAAGATCCTGGTCTTCCTGTCCTTCGTGCTGCTGGTGGTCATGGTCATGGGCACGCTGATGTACGTGGTGGAAGGGCCGGAGAACGGCTTCACCAGCATTCCGGTGGGCGTGTACTGGGCCATCACCACGCTGACCACCGTGGGCTTCGGCGACGTGACGCCGAAGACCGACCTGGGCCGCTTCATCGCCAGCCTGATGATGCTG
>Ga0105090_10000735_pt1 | contig 16738 bp, 14 predicted proteins | sample PPLLak3March2015_FD_79110 | JGI IMG/M metagenome (GOLD analysis project Ga0105090, IMG submission 79110) | Freshwater sediment microbial communities from Prairie Pothole Lake near Jamestown, North Dakota, USA - PPLs Lake P7 Core (1) Depth... | ecosystem: Environmental > Aquatic > Freshwater >... | reverse complement strand
TTTTGGTCAGCGGCGTCATGTGGCCGGTGTCGCCGAAGTCGTAGGCGTATTTGCCGCGCGTGAGCGACGGGCAGGCTGCCGGCTCCACCGCGACGATGCGCGGCTTGGCGCCACCGCGCAGGCCATGACCGATGAAGGGGAAGGCAATGCCGGCAAAGTTGGAGCCGCCGCCGGTGCAGCCCACCACCACATCGGGCCATACGTCCGCCATCTGCATCTGTTCCATGGCTTCCAGGCCGATGATGGTCTGGTGCATCAGCACGTGGTTCAGCACCGAGCCCAGCGCGTACTTGGTGTCCTCGCGCTGCACGGCCAGTTCCACCGCCTCGGAGATGGCAATGCCCAGGCTGCCGGGGTGGTCCGGCCGCTGGGCCAGCACGCTGCGGCCGTACACGGTCTCGGTGGAAGGCGAAGGCAGGCAGCGCGCGCCATAGGTTTCCATCACGGCGCGCCGGTACGGCTTCTGGTCGTAGGACACGCGCACCTGGAAAATCAGCACCTCCAGCCCGAAGACGTTGCCGGCGAAGGCCAGCGAGGTGCCCCACTGCCCGGCGCCGGTCTCGGTGGTCAGGCGCTTCACGCCGGCCGCGGCGTTGTAGAAGGCCTGCGGCACAGCCGTGTTGGGCTTGTGGCTGCCGGCGGGGCTGACGCCTTCGTACTTGTAGAAGATCTTGGCCGGCGTGCCCAGGGCCTTTTCCAGGCGGTGGGCGCGGTACAGCGGCGCCGGGCGCCAGAGCTGGTAGATCTCGCGCACCGGCTCTGGGATCTCGATCTCGCGCTCGGTGCTGACCTCCTGCATGATCAGTTCCATCGGGAACAGCGGCGCCAGATCGGCCGGGCCGATCGGCTGCAGCGTGCCCGGGTGCAGCACGGCCGGCAAGGGCTTGGGCAGGTCGGCCTGAATGTTGTACCAGAACTTGGGCATCTGGCTTTCGTTCAGCAGGTATTTGGTCTGCATGCTCATGGACAAGTCTCCTCATGGGTTTGTGATCACAGCACTGACCTGGCAGGCCTTGCCGCCTGAAGAGTATGCGCCTGAAACCGGCCGCCGGGCGAGGGTCCGGGGCCGGGGAATTCCCTGAGCGGGATCACCTTCGCAAGACCGTCCTGTCAACGAGAGGGTTTGAAATCACGCCATCAATGAATGCTGTTTTGATAGCTATATAAGACCTGGCGACGCTGGGAAAGGGCACTTTTTGTTCAAACCCCCGGCGGTGGAAGCTCGCCGGCATCCGCAGCCGTGGGCAGGCCCGGGACCGCCCGCGCCCGCAGGGCCACAGGCAGCCGGACGGAGCCCGGACGCGGCACGAGCAAGTCGGCCAGGGTCACGCCGTCCAGCACGCCCAAGTAGGCCTGCAACGCCGCATTCAACACGCCTTTCAGGCCGCAATGCGAACTGAGGCGGCACTGGTTGGCGCCAGGATCAAAACATTCCACCATTGTGAAATCGCTTTCGGTCAGCCGGACCACATCACCCAGCACGATTTCGCTGGCCGGCTTGAGCAGACGCAAGCCGCCGCCGCGACCCCGGGTGGTCGCCAGCAGCCCCTGGCCCGACAGGTCCATCACGATCTTGGTCAGATGGCTGCGGGAGATGGCGTGAGCCTGGGCAATCTCGCTGATCGTGACGGGTTCCGCCCTGCCCTCGCTGGCAGCGCAGTACATCAGGACGCGAAGGGTGTAGTCAGTCCAGTTCGTCAGGCGCATCGGGCGTTCCGGTTGAGGTCCAGCGGGGTTGCGATAGCCCGCCAGCGCGCAGGGTTAAAGATTCACACAAGATGTATTTTATTGAATAATACATTCAATCAACATGAATCTTAAAAGGAAACCCCCATGAATGCTCGCGTCGATATCCCTGAAACCAGCCTCGCGGCCGACCTTTCCAATCAGGCCATCGGCCAGATTGCCGTCGGACTGCCGGGCGCCACCGCTGTCTTCCGGCGCCTGAAACTGGACTTCTGTTGCGGCGGCCAGATCAGCCTGCGCCAGGCGGCCATGGACAAGGGGCTGGACCTGGACGACATTGTGGCCCAACTGGCGGCCCTGAAGCGCAGCGACGAGCTGCCCGCGACGGTGACGGCCAGCGCGCTGATTGACCACATCCTTGAGCGTTACCACGCCGTGCACCGCGAACAATTGCCGGAACTGATCCGCATGGCGCGGCGGGTCGAGGCCGTGCACCGGGGCCACGCGGACCTGCCGGTCGGCCTGGCCGATCTGCTGGAGCAGGCGCATGAAGAACTTCTCGACCACATGCAAAAGGAAGAAGAGATCATCTTTCCGAATCTGAAGGCGGGTGGCACGGCGATGGTGGCCTACCCCATCGGCATCATGCGCCGGGAACACACCAGCCACGGCGCCATGCTGGAGCACCTGATGGGGTTGACCCACGATGCCGTTCCGCCCGAGGGCGCCTGCAACACCTGGCGTGCGCTGTACGCCGGGGTCGCCCAGCTCGGCGACGACCTGATCAACCACATCCACCTGGAGAACAATGTGCTGTTCCCGCAGTTCGAGCCCAAGGCATTCACAGCTGGTGCTTGCGGGCCGGCTGGGGGCTGCGGCTGCGCGGGCTGAGCCTGTCCGTCGAGTGACCACAAAAAAACCGCCCAATCGGGGCGGCTTTTTTTGTGGGGTAACGGTTTCAGGCCGGCAGCGCCAGCAGCCGTTCACGCGCTTCCCGGTACTCGCGCCTCAGGCGTGCCACATAGTCGGCCGTGCTGACCACCTCGGTGATCGCGCCGATGCCCTGCCCGCAGCCCCAGATGTCCTTCCAGGCCTTGGCCGCATTGGCGCCCTCACCGGTGGAGAAGTTCATCTTGCTCGGGTCGCTGACCGGCAAATGGTCCGGGTCCATGCCGGCGTTGCGGATGCTGCCCTTGAGGTAGTTGCCGTGGATGCCGGTGTAGAAGTTGCTGTAGACGATGTCGTCGGAGTTGGACTGGGTGATCATCTCCTTGTAGCCGTCCACCGCGCGCGCCTCTTCGGTGGCGATGAAGGCCGAGCCGATGTAGGCAAAGTCCGCGCCCATCGCCTGCGCGGCCAGAATCGCGCCACCGCTGGCAATCGAGCCCGACAATGCCAGCGGGCCGTCGAACCACTGGCGAATCTCCTGCACCATCGCAAACGGGCTTTTCACGCTGGCATGACCACCGGCGCCAGCGGCGACCACGATCAGGCCGTCGGCGCCCTTCTCGATCGCCTTGTGGGCAAACACATTGCTGATGACATCGTGCAGCACCACGCCGCCCCAGGCATGCACGGCCTGGTTCACGTCTTCGCGCGCACCCAGGCTGGTGATGATGATCGGCACCTTGTACTTGGCACAGACCTGCATGTCATGCTCGAGGCGGTCGTTGCTCTTGTGCACGATCTGGTTGATCGCGAATGGCGCAGCCGGGCTTTCCGGGTGCGCGGCGTCATGCGCCGCCAGCGCTTCGGTGATCTCGGCCAGCCACTCGTCGAGCTGGGCGGCAGGCCGGGCGTTAAGCGCGGGCATGGAGCCAACGACGCCGGCCTTGCACTGCTCGATGACCATCCTGGGGTTGCTGATGATGAACAGCGGCGAGCCGATGACAGGGAAAGGCAGGCGGTCGAGCGGGGCGGGAAGTCTGGACATGGAATTTGCGGGTAAAAATGGAAAATCAATAGGAAAAACGACTCAACCCAGCATCGGCCGATCAAACTTTGCTATCTATCGAGTAGCAAAATCCAGCCGGACTAGAACGCTTCGAGGGCCAGCGCCGTGACCGAATCAGCGCCGTCCACGATGCTGTCGCGCAATCCCCCCACCCGCGTCAGGATGTGGTCGGCATAGAACCGCGCCGTGACGATCTTGGCGCGCATGAATGCCACGTCATTGCCCTCGGCGATCTGTTCCTGGGCCACCAGCAGCGCGCGTGCCATCTGCCAGCCCGCCATCAGATTGCCAGCCAGCATGAGATAGGGCACGCTGCCCGCAAAAACGGCGTTGGGACTGGCCTTGGTGTTACCGGCCACGAAGTCCACGACGTCAATGAAAGCCAGGCGTGCGGCCTTGAGGCTGCGCGCCACCGATTCGGCGTCGGCGCTTCCATTGCTGATGAGCTGTGCCTCGGTGGTTTCGATCTGGGCAGCAATGGCCTTGGCCGTCTGGCCGCCATCGCGCGAGGTCTTTCGCCCGATCAGGTCATTCGCCTGGATCGCGGTGGTGCCTTCATAGATCGTCAGAATCCTGGCATCCCGGTAGTACTGGGCCACGCCGGTTTCTTCGATGAAGCCCATGCCGCCGTGCACCTGCACCGCCAGCGAGGTGATTTCCAGGCTCATCTCGGTGCTGTAACCCTTGATGAGCGGCACCATGAATTCATAGAAGGCCTGATTGGGCTTGCGAACCGCAGCGTCGGGGTGGTGATGAGCGGCGTCGTAGGCGGCCGCGGCGACACTGGCGAGCGCGCGGCAGGCCTGCACGGTGGCGCGCATGGTCATGAGCATGCGACGCACATCAGGGTGATGAATGATGGACGCGCCCGCGGCCACGGAGCCATCGACCGGGCGGCTCTGCACGCGCTCCCTGGCAAACATCGCCGCCTTCTGGTAAGCCCGCTCGGCAATTGCAATGCCCTGCACGCCCACGCCATAGCGGGCGGCATTCATCATGATGAACATGTATTCAAGGCCACGGTTTTCCTGACCCACGATAGAGCCCACCGCACCGCCGTGGTCCCCGAATTGCAGCACCGCCGTGGGGCTGGCCTTGATGCCCATCTTGTGTTCGATGCTCACGCAGTGCACGTCGTTGCGCGCACCTGGAGTGCCATCCGGATTGACCATGAACTTCGGCACGACAAACAGGGAAATGCCTTTCACACCTTCGGGCGCGCCGACGACGCGGGCCAGCACCAGATGGACGATGTTCTCGGCCATGTCGTGCTCACCCCAGGTGATGTAGATCTTGGTGCCAAACAGCTTGAAGGTGCCATCGGGCTGCGGCTCGGCACGGGTGCGCACCGCCGCCAGGTCACTGCCGGCCTGCGGCTCGGTCAGGTTCATGGTGCCGGTCCACTGCCCGGAAACCAGTTTCTCCAGGTAGGTGGCCTTGAGTTCGTCGCTGCCGGCGGTCAGCAAGGCCTCGATCGCCCCATCGGTCAGCAGGGGGCACAAGGCAAAGCTCATGTTGGCAGAGTTCTGGATTTCACCGCAGGCTGCCCCAATGGTTTTTGGCAGGCCCTGGCCACCAAAGTCCACGGGGTGCTGAAGGCCCTGCCAGCCACCTTCCGTGAACTGCTTGAAGGCCTCTTTGAAGCCCGGCGTGGCGGTAACCACGCCGTTGTGCCAGCTCGACGGGTATTTGTCCCCTTCCCAGTTCAAAGGCGCAATCACGCCTTCGTTGAATTTGGCGCACTCCTCGAGCACGGCCTGTGCCGTTTCCAGTCCGGCGTCTTCAAATCCAGGGATCTGTGCGACCTGGTCGATGCGCGCCAAATGTCCGATGTTGAACAACATGTCCTTGACGGGGGCGATGTAACTCATGCTTGTCTCCTGGGAACAATGAATCCGGATGCAAAAAAAGGCATCGCGAACGATGCCCTTTTCGATGCGCTGTCTATCAGAGTGCCTTGACCAGCTCCGGCACCGCCGTGAACAGGTCGGCCTCCAGGCCGTAGTCGGCCACGGAGAAGATCGGCGCCTCGGGGTCCTTGTTGATCGCCACGATCACCTTGGAGTCCTTCATGCCGGCCAGATGCTGGATCGCGCCGGAGATGCCGGCGGCAATATACAGCTGCGGGGCCACGATCTTGCCGGTCTGGCCCACCTGCAGGTCGTTGGCTGCATAGCCGGCATCCACCGCCGCGCGGCTGGCACCGATGGCCGCACCCAGCTTGTCGGCCAGTGGCGTCATGACTTCGTTGAACTTCTCGGCGCTGCCCAGGGCCCGGCCCCCGGAGACGATGATCTTGGCCGCCGTCAGCTCAGGCCGGTCATTCTTGGCAATCTCGCTGCCGACGAAGGTGCTCTTGCCGCTGTCCGACGCAGCTGCCACGGCTTCCACACTGGCGCTACCCCCCGTCGCTGCAGCCGGATCAAAGCCCGTGGTGCGCACGGTGATCACTTTGGTGGCGTCCAGGCTCTGCACGATGGCAATGGCATTGCCGGCATAGATCGGGCGCTCGAAGGTGTCGGCGGCATCGACCTTGGTGATGTCACTGATCTGCGCCACATCGAGCTTCGCCGCCACGCGTGGCGCCACGTTCTTGCCCCCTGCGGTGGCCGGGAACAGGATGTGGCTGTAGTTGGCAGCGATGGCCAGCACCTGGGCGGCCACGTTCTCGGCCAGGCCATGGGCGAACTGCGCGCCGTCGGCATGGATGACTTTGGAAACGCCAGCAATCTGGGCAGCCTGCGCGGCAGCGGCGCCGGCATTGGCGCCGGCGACCAGCACATGGACGTCGCCGCCACAGGCCAAAGCGGCGGTCACGGTGTTGAGGGTCGCGCCCCGGATGGAGGCGTTGTCGTGTTCGGCAATAACGAGGGAGGTCATTTTTTGTTTCCTTGATCAGTCGGGGACAGAACGGATTCGCTGCACAAATCCGGGTCTGACCCACAAATCATTCAGATTACTTTGGCTTCGTTCTTCAGCTTGTCGACCAAGGTGGCGACATCGGGCACCTTGATGCCGGCACCGCGCTTGGCGGGCTCGGAAACCTTGAGGGTCTTCAGGCGGGGGGCGACATCCACACCGAGCGCCTCGGGAGTCAGGGTGTCGAGCGGCTTCTTCTTGGCCTTCATGATATTGGGCAGCGTGACGTAGCGCGGCTCGTTCAGGCGCAGGTCGGCGGTGATGACGGCCGGCAGATTCATGGACAAGGTTTCCAGGCCGCCATCGATCTCGCGGGTGACCTTGAGCACGCCGCCATCAATCTCGACCTTGCTGGCAAAGGTGCCCTGGGGCAGGTCGGCCAGCGCGGCCAGCATCTGGCCGGTCTGGTTGCAGTCGTCGTCGATGGCCTGCTTGCCCAGGATGATCAATCCGGGTTGCTCCTTGTCGACCAGGGCTTTGAGCAGCTTGGCCACGGCCAGGGGTTGCAGTTCCACATCGGTCTGGACAAGGATGGCACGGTCGGCGCCGATGGCCATGGCGGTGCGCAGGGTTTCCTGGCATTGGGCAACGCCGCAGGACACGGCAATCACTTCGGTGGCCACGCCCTTTTCGCGCAGGCGAACCGCCTCCTCGATGGCGATTTCATCAAAGGGGTTCATGCTCATCTTCACGTTGGCGATATCGACGCCCGTGTTGTCCGACTTCACCCGGACTTTGACGTTGTAGTCGACCACGCGTTTGACGGGGACCAGGACTTTCATGGGATACCGCTCCAGATAGTGATGCAAGAAATGATTGACGTTTACGTAAACGTCACATTGTATGACGGGGCTCGTCAAAAAAACGAACGACCGTGCTTTTTATTATAACCAAGGCTACGGTGCAGTTTAGACGCGCGTACCTATCGCCCTGTCCGCCAGACGACAAATCATTAACCGACCGAAAGGTTGGTTAATTCGGGTAAGTCTGGACATGACCGGACGACTGCGTCGATTACAGTGTGCAGCGCAACAAAACCGACTCACTGGAGCATTTCGATGAAAACTTTTGCCATTTCCCTCGCGGCCGCCGCAGCCGCCCTCACCTCCGGCATCGCCAGCGCGCAGACGGTGTTCACCGTGTCGAGCTGGCTGCCGCCCACCCACACCCTCTCCACGGTGCAGAAGAACTGGTGCGACCAGCTGGAAAAAGAAAGCGCCAGCCGGATGAAATGCAACATCCTGCCCAAGGGCGTGGTGGCCGCGCCAGGCACGTTTGACGCCGTGCGCGATGGCCTGGCCGACATCTCCTACACAGTAGACGGCTACACCCCCGGACGCTTCATCAACACCCAGGTGGCGGAGTTTCCGTTCCTCGGTGACAATGCCGTGGCGACCTCAGTGGCCTACCAGCGCATCTACAGCAAGTACTTCGCGCCACTGGGTGAACACCGCGGCGTGAAAGTGCTGGGTGTTTTCACTCACGGCCCTGGCATCATCTTCAACTCCAAGAAGCCGGTGGCCAGCGCCGCAGACGCGGCCTCGCTGAAATTCCGCATCGGCGGCGGCAACATCAATGAGCTGTCCAAGGCCATGGGCTGGAACACCACCCTCAAGCCGGCACCCGAGTCCTTCGAGCTGCTGTCCACGGGCGTGATGGACGGTACCTTCTTCCCCGACGAGTCAGTGGCGTCGTTCAAGCTCAGCATGATCAAGCACGCCACGACGTTTCCCGGCGGCCTGTACAACACCAGCTTCGTGTTCATGATGAACCCCGCCAAGTACAACGCCCTGTCTGCCCAGGACAAGGCCGTCGTGGACAAGCTTTCCGGTGAGCCCGCAGCGCGCATGTTCGGCGAAGGCTGGGACAAGGTGGATGCTGCCAGCCGCGACGGCGCACAGAAGGCCCAGGGCGTGGCCCGAATCCAGGCTGACAAGGCCTTCGTGAAGGCCGTGGGCGACAAACAGGACTACCTGGAAACCAAGTGGGCCGCGAGCGCTCAGGTCAAGGGCCTGACGGATCCGAAGAAGGTGCTGGCCGACTTCCGCGCCGAAATCAAGAAGGTCAAGTAAGGTAACCTAGGCCGCGCGCTGCACGCCGGCCAGGCCCAGGGGCCGCTGCGACTGCCACCCGGCAGGCTCAGCGGCCTCGTTTCCATACACTGCTCCATCATGCACAAAACCATCGACCGGCTGATGTACTGGTCCACCGGCCTCATGGCCGCCGTGGCCCTGTTCTCCATCATGATGCTCACCGTCGTTGACGTCACGGGCCGCAAGTTCTTCAACCAGTCGGTTCCAGGGAGCCTGGAGCTGACCGAAGTCTTGATGGTGGTCGTCATCTTTGCCGCTCTGCCCATGGTGTCCTGGCGCAGTGAGCATGTGGTGTTCGACACCCTGGACGGCTTCATTCCACCCTGGTTGCGCGGCATTCAGGCCCGCGTGGTGCATCTGGTGTGCGCGGGCGCCTTTGCCTTTTTCGCACGTCTGCTGGTGATGCGGGCACAGCGCTTCACCGAATACGGCGACACCACCGTGCACCTGGGATTGTCGATTGCGCCGGTGGCATGGCTGATGGCCGCACTGCTCGCCCTGACGGGACTTGCGCACCTGTTGTTGGTGTTCGTCGCGGCGCCGCCGGTCGGGCACATCCACAACGCGCCAGAGGCCTCGGCATGATCGCCGCGCTGCTGGGTTTCCTCGCCGTCTTCGCGATGGCGTTCCTGCGCGTTCCCCTGGCCGTGGCCATGTCGGTGGCCGGACTTGTGGGGCTAGGCTTGCTGCGTGGCTGGCAACCCGCGTACGCCAGCACCAGCCAGGTGATCTTCGAGACCGGTTTCCACTATGTGCTCTCGGTCATCCCGCTGTTCGTTCTGATGGGCAACTTCGTCGCCCGCGCCGGCATGGCCAAGGAACTGTTCACGGCCGCCAATGCCTTCGTCGGCCACCGACGTGGGGGCCTGGCGATGGCCAGCATCATCGCCTCGGGCGGTTTCGGTTCGATCTGTGGCTCGTCGATCGCCACCGCAGCCACCATGACCCGCGTGGCCTACCCCGAAATGAAGGCGCACGGCTACAAGGACACGCTGGCCACCGGCGCCATCGCCTCCGGCGGAACGCTGGGCATCCTGATCCCGCCGTCCACCGTTCTGGTCATTTACGGAATCATCACCGAGACCGACATCGGCAAGCTGTTCGTTGCCGGCATCCTGCCCGGCATCGTGGCCATCGCCTGCCTGTGTCTGGGCGTCGTTTTCGTCACCTGGCGAGACCCGTCTGCCGGACCGCCGGCCGAGCGCTTCAGCTGGCAAGAGCGCCTGGCCGCGGTCCGCGGCATCTGGGGTGTGGCTTTGCTGTTCGCCCTGGTGATCGGCGGCATCTACGGCGGCGTGTTTACCGCGACCGAAGGTGCCGGCGTGGGCGCAGGCGGCGCCTTCCTGTTCGCCCTGCTGCGCGGCACGCTGAGCCCTCGGGTGCTGCTGGACATTCTGCTCGAGAGCACGCGCACCACGGCGATGCTGTTCATGATCCTGATCGGGGCGATGATCTTCACCAGCTTCATCAATTTCACCAGCATGCCGGCCGACCTGCGCGACTACGTGCTGCAGTTCAGTCCCACTCCGCTCATGGTGGTGGTGATGATGATGGGCATTTACCTGGTGCTCGGCATGGTGATGGAAGAACTGGCCATCGTGCTGCTGACCATTCCGGTGTTCTTCCCGATCGTCATCGGGCTGGGCTTCGACCCGGTGTGGTTCGGCATCCTGATCGTCACCGTGGTCGAGATCGGCATGATCTCGCCACCGGTAGGTCTGAACCTGTTTGTCATCAACTCGCTGCTGCCCAAGGTGAACCTGGGCGTCCTCTACCGTGGCGTCTGGCCCTTCGTGGCGGCCGATGTCGTGCGGCTGGCCATCCTTATTGCCTTCCCGGCCATCGCGCTCTGGTTGCCGGGCATGATGGCCAGGTGAATGTCCGGCTGAACGAACTCACAGCGTGAGTGGGTATCTGGCGTGGCCGAATTCCTCTCGCACTCTCAGGCTGGCGGCGGGTTCATATGAACCACCCGTTGCGGGAAAGGTATCCCGATGCGATGCGCGCGCAGCGCGGCAAGAATGGCCAGATTGATTTGCGAGCGCAGGTTGAGCTGGCCATTTTCCGGGTCCATCATCCAGTAGCCCAGGGTAAATTCCAGCCCGTCGGCCCCGAACGCCGAGAGCGCTGCGCTGGGTGCAGGATCGCGCATCACGCGATCCTGCGCCAGCGCGGCCTCTTGCAGGAGCCGCTGCACCAGATCCACGTCACTGTCATAGGCCACCGACACCACGGTCGATTGCCAGACCTTCGAATCGGCCAGCGACAGGTTCTCGACGCGGCTGGTGATCAGCATTTCGTTGGGCACGATCGACTCCCGCCCGGTCGGAGCCCGGATGACCGAATAGCGCGCATTGATGTCGGTGATCCGGCCCTCGAAATTGTCGACCCGAACGTTGTCGCCGATGCGCATGCTGCGTTCGGCCAGGATCACGAAGCCGCTGACATAGTTTGCGGCCAGCCGCTGCAAGCCCAGACCGATGCCCACGCCCACCGCGCCGCCCAGGACGGACAGTGCCGTCAGGTCAATGCCCACCGCCGAGAGCGCCAGCAGCAGGCCGATGAACATCAGCAGCGCCCGGATGGCGTTGCTGACGGCCTTGCGCAGTGACAGCTGGCCACCCGTGGCGGCGCGCAGGAGCCGCGCTTCAATGGCAGAGGAGATCCAGAGCGTGAGGATCAGGACGGCACCCGCCGTCAGCCCGCCCTCGATGATGTTTCGCACCGACAGCCGGCTGGAGCCCACCTTCCAGTGAATCTGGTCAAGTTCCTCCAGCATGATCGGCAACAGCCCGCTGACCCACAGCACCATGGCCAGCCAGGCCACCCACGAGATGGTTCGCTCCAGTGCGCGCACCCAGGGGGCGTCCATGACGGCCACCTGCAGCACCTTCACGCCCAGCCGCAGGGCGGCCAGTGCCACCAGGGCCGGGATGGCGAGTCGAAACAGCGCCAGCGGAAGCCTGCCCGCGAGCAGGGTCTGGGCCAGATACGCCAGGCTCAACAGCAGCAGCGGGAAAAGCACACCGTCAATGATGCGCCGGCCGAACAGGATGGACGGCTCCCGCGGTGCCGTCGTCCGGCGCGCCAGCCAGACCAGGGTCCAGGCAAGGACGGCGCACGCCACCAGCACGGCCAGCTCCTTGAGGGTGGCAGGCTGCAGGAGCAGGGAAAACCAGCTATCGAGATCGTCGGGCTGGGACGGAGCTGCCTTCATCCCGGCCATTGCGGTTTCCTCTTTTCAATGAAGGCCAGCACCCCCTCCTGGGCCACGGGAAGCAACATGTTGCAGGCCATGGTCTGCCCCGCCAGCTGGTAGGCGGCCTCGACCCCCATCTCGCGCTGCTTGTAAAACAGCTGCTTGCCCAGCGTCACGGCCTCGCGCGGCTTGGAAAGCAATGCATCGACCAGACGCGCCGTTTCGGCATCGAGCGCATCGGGTTCGGTCACACGGTTGACCAGCCCGCGCGCGCGCGCCTCATCGGCGCCGATGAATTCGCCGGTCAGCAGCATCTCCATGGCCTGCTTGGGCGCCATGTTGCGCACCAGCGGCACACTGGGCGTGGCACAGAACAGGCCGGCATCAATGCCGTTGACACCAAAACGAGCCACGTTGGACGCAACCGCCAGGTCACACTGCGCCACCAGCTGACACCCGGCGGCCGTCGCCAGGCCCTGGACCCGCGCGATCACGGGAACCGGCAGGTTCTGGATCGCCAGCATCATTCGCGAACACTGGGCAAACAGCCTCTGGTAGTAGTCAAGTTGCGGATGCGCCTGCATCTCCTTGAGGTTGTGTCCGGCGCAAAAGGCCTTGCCAAGGGCCGCCAGTACCACCACACGCGCGCGACAATCGTCACGCACGACATCCAGCGCGGCCTGCAACGCCACCAGCATGGCCTCACTCAGCACATTGAACGTCGCTGGCGCGTTGAGTACCAAGGTGTGGACGCCGCGTGAGTCACGGGTGTGCAGCACCGGGCTGTCAGGGGCGCAGTAATTGATCGGGCGCTCGGTCATGCCCTGATTCTGGCTGATTCGTCCGTCGGCATCACAACTCTGCCATCGCGCGAACATGCTCTTCGACGCTGCGCGCGAGTGCGCCGAGGTTGTAGCCGCCCTCCAGGCAACTCACGATGCGCCCTTTTGCATGGCGACGGGCCACGTCCATGATCCGGTGCGTCATCCAGACATAGTCCTGCTCCACAAGGCCCATCTGCCCCAGATCGTCATCCCGGTGGGCGTCAAAGCCGGCGCTGATGAAAATCATCTCCGGTCGATGGGCTTCAAGGCGATGCATCCACGCCATCTCGATCAGTTCACGCACGTCCATGCCGCGGGTATAGGCCGGCACAGGCAGGTTGACCAGATTGGCGGCATTCGACTTCGAGCCACCGACCGGGTAGAAGGGATGCTGGTAAAAGCTCACCATGAGAATACGCTCGTCACCCGCGACGATGTCTTCCGTGCCGTTGCCGTGGTGCACGTCAAAATCAACAATGGCCACGCGCTTGAGGCCATGGCGCTCCAGTGCGTACTTCGCAGCGATGGCCACGTTGTTGAAGAAGCAGAATCCCATGGCGCTGTCGCGGCAGGCATGGTGACCCGGCGGGCGGACGGCGCAAAAGGCGTTGTCCAGATCGCCGGCCATCACGGCGTCGGTGGCGGCCAGCGCAGCACCGGCAGCCCGCAGCGCCGCGTCCCAGGTGTGGATATTGAGCGAAGTGTCGGGATCCACCTGCGTGTGCGTCGGCCCGCCAGCTTCGATCTCTTCCCTGAGCACGTCGCTCAGGCCGCGCAGGCCGGCCACATACATTCGGCCATGAGCCAGTTCGATGTCGGTAAGCGATGCAGGATCCGCCTCAAGTCGTTCGAGTGAATCTCGCAGACCCGTGGCCCGAAGGCGATCGTCGATGGCATCGAGCCGCTCGGGGCATTCGGGGTGCCCCCGTCCCATCTCATGTTTGCGGCAATCAGGGTGGGTGAAATAGCCTGTTTTTTTCACGGCGGAAACCCCTGTCTCATTTTTCGGATAACGTCATGCCATGGATGCACAACACAAAATCAAATCAATTCTCGATCAGCTTAACACGGTGCTGGTAGGCAAACAGGTCCAGGTTCAGGATTGCGTGGCCTGCCTGATGGCGGGGGGCCATTTGCTCATCGAAGACGTGCCCGGCGTGGGCAAGACCACCCTGGCCCATGCGCTGGCGCGCACCTTTGGCCTGCAGTTCTCCCGGGTCCAGTTCACCGCCGACCTGATGCCCAGCGATCTGTCAGGCGTCTCGGTGTTCGAGCGCAGCAAGGAAGCTTTCGTGTTCCACCCCGGGCCGGTTTTTGCCCAGGTCCTGCTGGCCGACGAGATCAACCGCGCCAGCCCAAAGACGCAGAGCGCCTTGCTGGAGGCGATGGAGGAAAGGCAGGTCACGGTCGAGGGCGAAACCCGTGCCCTGCCCTCGCCTTTTTTTGTCATTGCCACGCAGAACCCGCATGACCAGCTGGGCACTTATGCCCTGCCGGAGTCGCAGATGGACCGGTTTCTGATGCGGATCTCCCTGGGCTATCCGGACCGGATGTCAGAAAGGCAACTGCTGGCCGGCGCCGATCGCCGAGACATGGTGGAGCATCTCCCCCCCCTGTTGACAGCCGGTGAGCTGGCGAAACTGCAACAGGCGGTGATGCAGGTTCATATCGCCGCGCCGCTGCTGGACTACGTCCAGGACCTGATCGCCGCCACGCGCTCCGGCCGCTGGTTTCTCCAGGGTCTTTCGCCGAGGGCCGGCGTGGCGCTGGTGCGGGCCGCCCGGGCCCAGGCCCTGCTTGGAGGGCGAGACTATGTGGCGCCCGACGATGTGCAGGCCATCCTGCCGCAGACGGTTGCGCACCGGCTGATTCCGGTGAGCGACGCCGGGCGCGGCGCAGTGGAACAGGTGCGCGCCATGGTCGAGGCCGTGCCATTGCCGTGAAGTCACTGCAACGGATGCGCCCATGACGCCCGCACCAAGCTTGCCCAACCCCCTGACCAGCCCCGTCGGCCATCTTCAAGGCCGGTTCCGGCAGTGGTGGCAGTCCCGTCTGCCGCTGACGGACACGCTCGCGCTGACCCAGAGAAACGTCTACATCCTGCCCACCCGCCCGGGCTTCATGCTGGGGGCGACATTGCTGGTGTTGCTGGTGGCCTCGATCAATTACCAGTTGAACCTGGGCTACCTGCTGACCTTCCTGCTGTCCGGAAGCGCGGTGGTGGGCATGCATGTGTGTCACGGCACGCTGCGCGGGATGACTCTGCATTTGATAGCACCAAACAATCTATTTGCGCTGGATACCGCCTTTTTTGACGTTAAATTGATCAACTCGCGACGCAGCCCGAGGTATGCCATTGGATTGAGTGTGCTGGGAACCGGCCACTGGTCCTGGACCGACGTTGCAGCCCAGGCCGAAGCACTGGTGCGGATTGCCTTCCGGCCGGAAAAACGCGGACGGCACCGGGTTCCGGCGCTGACAGCGGAAACCCGCTTTCCGCTGGGCACCTTCCGGGTGTGGGCCGTCTGGCGACCGGCAGCTGAAGTGCTGGTCTATCCGGCGCCCGAGCCCCTTGCGCCGCCGCTTCCCCCCGGTGAGCCGCGTTCAGGCGGTGCCAGCGCCGCCAGCGCGCAAGCCACCGGAGAATTCGACGGCGTGCGCGCCTACCGGCGCGGCGACCCGATGAAGCTGGTGGTCTGGAAAAAGCTCGCCAAGGCGGACGAGCTGGTCAGTCGCGACACCCAGCACGCCCAGCGCTACGAGCTCTGGCTCGACTTCGTACAGACCGGCCTGCCCGAAACCGAAGCCCGGTTGCGCAGGCTCTGCGCATGGGTGCTGGCCGCTGACCGGCTTGGTGTCGACTACGGGCTGCGCCTTCCAGGCCTGGAGATCCGTCCGTCCTGCGGTGCCGCGCACCGCCTGGCCTGTCTGGAGGCGCTGGCCCTGTGCTGAATCGGCTCAAAGTCCTGCCCCGCGACGCACGCGATACGCTTTTCCTGCTGGCCGTGATTGCCTGGGTCATCATGCCCCAGGTCGGCAATCTGCCGGTGTGGTGCAGCCTGCTGGCGGGCGGGGTGCTGGTCTGGCGCGGCTGGCTGGCGCTCGCGGCGCGCCCGCTCCCTGGGAAATGGTGGCTGCTCGGCCTGCTCGCTGTCACGCTGGGCGCCACGCTGTACACCCACCGCACCTTGCTGGGGCGAGATGCAGGCGTGACCATGATCGTCGTGCTGCTGGCCTTGAAGACCCTGGAACTGCGCGCGCGCCGCGATGCCTTCGTGATTTTCTTTCTGGGCTTCTTCACGATGCTCACCAACTTCTTTTTCTCGCAGTCTCTGCTCACCGCCGGGGCGATGCTGATCGGCCTGCTGGGTCTGCTGACGGCGCTGGTCAACGCGCACATGGTGGTGGGACGCCCGGCGCTGATGGCGGCATTCAGGACGGCCAGCTGGATGACGCTGCTCGGCGCGCCCATCATGGCCTTGTTGTTCGTGCTGTTCCCCCGGCTGGCCCCGCTGTGGGGCATCCCATCCGATGCGATGAGCGGGCGCAGTGGCCTGTCGTCCACCATGCAGATCGGCAACATTGCGAGTCTGGTGCTCGACAGCAGCATCGCAATGCGCATCAAGTTCGAAGGCCGCGCGCCCCCGCAGCCCGACCTGTATTTCCGCGGGCCGGTGCTGTCCAGCTTTGACGGCCGCGAATGGCGGCCGTTGCCACCCGGACTCAGTCAGCGCATGCCGCCATCGAGCGGTCTGGTGGTGAGCGGCACCGCCGTGAACTATGAGGTGACACTCGAGCCCAACAACCGTCCCTGGATTTTTGTCATGGACGCCACGCCCGGGACGCCAAGAGTCCCCGGTTTCCAGCCGACCATGACGCCCGATCTCCAATGGGTGGTCGATCGTCCGGTGACCGACATCGTCCGCTACGCCGCGTCCAGCTACCCTGATTTCCGCTTTGGCCCTGTGAGCGCCAAGGGCAACACGCTGATTGGCCTGCAGGAATACGTGGATCTGCCGCCCGGCTTCAATCCACGGACCCTGCAACTGGCGGCCGACTTGCG
>Ga0105090_10000734_pt1 | contig 16740 bp, 17 predicted proteins | sample PPLLak3March2015_FD_79110 | JGI IMG/M metagenome (GOLD analysis project Ga0105090, IMG submission 79110) | Freshwater sediment microbial communities from Prairie Pothole Lake near Jamestown, North Dakota, USA - PPLs Lake P7 Core (1) Depth... | ecosystem: Environmental > Aquatic > Freshwater >... | reverse complement strand
CTTTCTGCCCCTTCGAGCCAGCCGCATGGGCAAGCCGCTCTCGCTGTACGACAACTACACGCGCAGCCTGCGTGTCTTCGAGCCGCTGCACCCCCTCGGCGAGGTGGGCCTGTACACCTGCGGGCCCACGGTCTACGACTACCAGCACATCGGCAACTTCCGCACGTTCCTGTTCGAGGACCTGCTGAAGCGCGCGCTGCGCTGGAACGGCTACCGCGTCCGCCACGTGATGAACATCACCGACGTGGGCCACCTCGTCTCCGACGCCGACACCGGCGAGGACAAGATGGAGAAGGGCTCGCGCCGCACCGGCAAGACGGCATGGGAAATCGCCGCGCTCTACACCGAGGCATTCCTCGAGGAGATGCGGCTGCTCAACATCGAGGACCCGACGATTCTCTGCCGCGCCACCGACCACATCGCCGAACAGGTCGCGTTCATCGCCGCCATCGAAGCCAACGGGTTCACCTACCGCACCTCCGACGGCATCTACTTCGACACGTCGAAGCAGCCCGACTACGGGTACCTGGCGCGGCTCGACAAGGAAGGGCTGGAGGCGGGCAAGCGGGTCGACCTCGGGGAGAAGCGCAGCCCGACGGACTTCGCGCTGTGGAAGTTCTCGCCGCCGGGCGAGAAGCGGCAGATGGAGTGGGAGAGCCCGTGGGGCAGGGGCTTCCCCGGCTGGCACATCGAGTGCTCGGCGATGGCGGAGCGCTACCTCGGGCCGTGGTTCGACATCCACTGCGGCGGCGAGGACCACATCAGCGTGCACCACACCAACGAGATCGCGCAGACCGAGGCGAAGGCCGGCACGCGGCTGGCGAACTTCTGGATGCACGGCTACTTCCTGCTGATGAACGATGCCAAGATGGCGAAATCGGCCGGGGGGTTCCTCCGCGTCGCCTCGCTCGTGGATGAGGGCTACGACCCGCTCGCCTACCGCTACCTCTGCTTCACCGGCCATTACCGCAGCCAGCTCAACTTCACGTGGGACGCGCTCGCCGCCGCGCAGACCGGGCTCGAGCGCATGCGGCAGGGCTTCCACGCGCTGCCGCGCGAGGCGGGCGCGCAGGCCGACGCGGCCCTGGTCGAGCGCTTCGGCGACGAGCTGAACGACGACCTCAACGTGCCGCGCGCGCTCGCCGTGGCGTGGGAAGCGCTGCGCGGCGTTGCACCGCCCGCGGTGCGCCGCGCGACGCTGGCCAGGCTCGACGAGGTGCTGGGACTCGGTCTGGAAGCATGGACGCCGCCGCAAGTCGACGTGCCCACCGACGTGCGCGCGCTGGCGGAAGCGCGGGCGGCCGCGCGCAGGTCGAAGCAGTGGGCCGAGGCCGACCGGCTGCGCGGCGAGCTGGCCGCGGCGGGCTGGGAGATGGAAGACCGCTCGGACGGCTACGCCCTGAAACGCAAATGATGCGCGCAAGCCGGACAGGAGACCTGCGATGAAACTCGCGACGCTGCGCGACGGCACGCGCGACGGCCGGCTGGTCGTCGTCGACCGCAACCTCGGTCGCTGCGTCGAAGTTCCCGAGATCGCGCGCACGCTGCAGCACGCGCTCGACGACTGGTCGCGCTGTGCGCCGGCGCTGCTCGCGCTGTCCGACGAGCTCTGCGCGGGCCATCTGCCGGACGCGGTGCCGTTCGGCGTCGCGAAGGCGATGGCGCCGCTGCCGCGCGCCTACCAGTGGGCCGACGGCTCGGCCTATGTGAACCACGTCGAGCTGGTGCGGCGCGCGCGCGGCGCGACGATGCCGCCGGAGTTCTGGACCGACCCGCTGATGTACCAGGGCGCGTCCGACCACATGCTCGGCGCGGCCGAGGACGTCGAGCTCGCCGACGAGGCGTGGGGCATCGACTTCGAGGGCGAGGTGGCGGTCGTCACCGGCGACGTGCCGATGGGGGTGACGCCCGACGCCGCGCTGCGCCACGTGCGGCTGCTGATGCTCGTCAACGACGTGAGCCTGCGCAACCTCATTCCCGCCGAGCTGGCGAAGGGCTTCGGCTTCTTCCAGAGCAAGCCGGCCTCGGCGTTCTCGCCGGTGGCCGTCACTCCCGACGAGCTGGGCGGGGCGTGGCGCGACGGGAAGGTGCACTTGCCGCTGGTCTCGCACCTCAACGGCGCGTTGTTCGGCCGGCCGAACGCGGGGGTGGACATGACCTTTCACTTCGGGCAGCTGATCGCGCACGTCGCGAAAGCGCGCACGCTGGTGGCCGGAAGCATCGTCGGCTCCGGGACGGTGTCGAACAAGGAGAACGGCGGGCCGGGCCGCCCGGCGGGGCAGGGCGGCGTGGGCTATTCCTGCATCGCCGAGCAGCGCACCGTCGAGACGATCGTGGACGGCAAGCCCGTCACGCCGTTCCTGCGCTTCGGCGACCGCGTGCGCATCGAAATGCTCGACGGGGACGGGCGCAGCGTGTTCGGCGCGATCGATCAGCGAATCGCGCAGCTCCGGTAGGGGAAGTCGAATGTCTCTCGCAGGCCGTGCGCGTGTCGCCGCGAATCGCTGGGCGCTCAAGCTGCTGCAGTTTCCGCGCCCGTTCATCCTCACCGGCGCGGGGTCGTCGCTCGCCCTGTGCCGCGAGATCGCCAACACCGGCGCGCGGCGGGTCATGGTGATCACCGACAAGGCGCTCTTCGACCTCGGCATCGTCGCGCCTGCGTGCAAGGCGCTCGCGGAGGCCGGCGTCACCGTCGAGGTCTTCCACGACGTCGTGCCCGATCCGGCCTACGATCTCGTGCTCGCCGGCGTGGAGCGCCTGAAGCGCTTTGGCGCCGACGCAGTGCTGGCGATCGGCGGCGGCTCGCCGATCGACTGCGCGAAAGCGATCCTCCACTGCCACGCCAACGAGGCGCACCCGGCGCGGCTCACCGGCCTGTGGCTGTACGCGCTGCCGCGCCGGCGCGGGCTGCCGCTGTACGCGGCGCCCACCACCGCGGGCACGGGTTCCGAGGTCACCATCGTCTCGGTGGTGTCCGACGTCCAGTCGCGGACCAAGCGGCCGATCATCGATCCCAAGCTGGTGCCGGCCATGGTGGCGCTCGACCCCGACCTGATGGTGGGGTTGCCGCCGCACATCACGGCCGCCACCGGCATGGACGCGCTGACCCACGCGGTCGAGGCCTACGTGTCCTCGCTGGCGGACGCGCAGACCGACGCGCTCGCGCGCGCGGCCGTCGCGACCATCGTGAGCCAGCTGCCTGTGGCGTACGCGAACGGCCGCGACCTCGCGGCACGCGAGCGCATGGCGATCGCCGCGTGCATGGCGGGGCTGGCTTTCACCCGCGCGGGGGTGGGCTACGTGCACGCCGTTGCTCACCAGCTCGGCGCGCTCTACCACCTCCCGCACGGGCTGGCCAACGCGATCGTGATGCCGCACGTGCTCGACGTTTCCAAGGGCCACTGCGCGGGACGGCTGGCCGACCTCGCGCGCACGTCCGGCCTGGCGCGCGAAGGCGCGACGGATGAAGCGCTCGCCGACGCGTTCATCGCCCGCATCCGGGCGATGAACGACGCGATGGGCATTCCGGGCAAGGTCAAGGAGCTGCGCCGCGAGGACTTCGTCACCATCGTGCGCAACGCCTTCGCCGAGGCGCACGGCACCTACGGCGTGCCGCGCTACTTGAGCAAGGCCGAGGCACACTCGCTGCTCGAGGGCATGCTTCCGTAGCAGCGCCGTTTCGCTCAGCGCTTGCGCACCAGCAGGCCCTTGAGGTAGTCGCCCTCGGGAAACGAGAGCGCGACCTGGTGGTCCGCGCTCGCCGTCATGCGCCCCACGATCGCCGCGTCGGCCCTTGCGTCCAGCGCCGCGCCGGCGACGATCTTCTGGAACAACTCGGCAGTGACGCCACCGGAGCAGCTGAACGTCGCGAGCAGGCCCCCGGGCCGCAGCAGCTTCAGCGCCCACAGGTTGACGTCCTTGTACGCTCGCGCGGCGTTGGGCGCGTGCTTCGCGGTCGGCGCGAACTTCGGCGGGTCGAGCACCACGACGTCGAACGCGCGGCCCGCTTCGCGCAGCCTGCGCAGCTCGGCGAACACGTCGCCTTCCTGCCATTCGGCGTGGCCGGCGAGTGCCGGATTGCGCGCGAGGTTCGCGCGCGCCAGCGCCAGCGCGTCCGCCGAGCTGTCGATCGACAGGACCGAGCGCGCGCCGCCCGCCAGTGCCGCGAGCGAGAAGGCGCCGGTGTAGCAGAACGCGTTCAGCACTTCGGCGCCGCGCGAGCGATCGCGCACACGCCGCCGGTTGTCGCGCTGGTCGAGGTAGAAGCCGGTCTTCTGGCCGCGCAGCACGTCGACCGCGTAGGTCAGGCCGTCTTCCACGAACGCGGCCGGCTCGGAGAGCTCGCCGCGCAGGACGCCGGTGCGCGGCGCCAGGCCCTCGAGCGCGCGCACGTCGGCGTCCGAGCGCTCGACCACGCAGCGCGCGCCGGCGTGCTCGACGAGCGCGTCGGCAATCGCGTCGCGCCACGCCTCGGCGCCCGCCGACGAGAGCTGCAGTACGACGACGTCGCCGTAGCGGTCGGCCACGACGCCCGGCAGACCATCCGACTCGCCGTGCACCAGCCGGCAACCCGTGTGACGCTCGTCGAGCATGCCGGCGCGCAAGGCGACTGCGTCGCGGACGCGCCCGGCCACGAACGCGGCGTCGATGCGCGCGGGCTCGAACGACCACACGCGTGCGCGGATCTGCGAATCGGGCGAGTACGCGGCCAACGCGAGCAGGCTGCCGTCCTGCGCGCGCACTTCGACGGTCGAGCCGGCACCCGGCGCGCCTTCGACGCGCGCCACCGCGCCGGAGAAGATCCACGGATGCCTGTGCCGCAACGACTTGTCGCGTCCCGGCCCGAGGCGCAGCACCGGGACTGCCGCGGCCATCAGCCGCCTGCCATCGCCATCCGCAGCGCCTCGACGCGCGCGCGGTTGACGCCGAAGTCGCTGCGCCCGAGCCGCGACGCCGAGCGCACGTGGATCGCGCCGGAAGGCCCGGGCACCGCCTCGAAGTCGTCGACGAAGCCGATGATCCGCGAGGCGAACTCGACGTACAGGTAGTCCGGCCGCGAGGTCACGATGCGCGCGCCGGGCAACGCCGCAGCCGCGTCGGCCAGGCGCTGCATCGCCGCGGCCGCCTCGCCGCGAAACGCGATCGGCGCGACATGGTGAACCTCATCCGCCGCGCGGCTCGCCACGCAGTTCGGCGTGCCGGGGCAGGGCGCGAGCATCCCGGTGCCGACGGTGGCCGGTCGCTCGCCGGCGAACAGCGTGCCGAACGGCGAGGCCAAGGCTAACGTGGAGGCGGCGAGCAGCGCGAGGACGGCGAGGCTGCGCAAGGCATCGCCTCTCGCCGATCGGGCAAGGCGCCCGTCAGCCCGCCAGCGCGGCATCGATGCGCGCCATCACCTCCGGCGTGAGCCGCGGGACGACGTCCAGTGCCTTCATGTTCTCGTGCACCTGCGCCACGCGGCTGGCGCCGGTGATCACCGTCGACACGCGCGGGTTCTTCAGGCACCAGGCGATTGCCAGCTGCGCCATCGTGCAGCCGAGGTCGCGGGCGACGGGCGCGAGGCGCCGCACCTGTGCGAGCTTCGCCGCGTCGGTCAGCCGCTCGGCCAGCCACTCGTAGCCCTTGACCGCGCCGCGCGAGTCGGGCGGGATGCCGCCGTCGTACTTGCCCGTGAGCAGGCCGGAGGCGAGCGGGCTCCACGTCGTGGTGCCGAGCCCGAGGTCGTCGTAGAGGCGCGCGTACTCGCGCTCCACGCGCTCGCGGTGCAGCAGGTTGTACTGCGGCTGCTCCATGACCGGCTTGTGCAGGTGGAGCCGCTCGGCGATCTCCCACGCGCGGACGATTTCGGCCGCGCTCCACTCCGAGGTGCCCCAGTACAGCGCCTTGCCCTGCGCAACCATGTCGTGCATCGCCCACACGGTCTCCTCGATCGGCGTGTCGGGGTCCGGGCGGTGGCAGAAGACGAGGTCGACGTACTCGAGTCCGAGGCGAGCGAGCGAGGCGTCGATCGCGCCGCGCAGGTACTTGCGGTTGAGCGTGTTCTTCTCGTTGGGCCCGTCGTGGAGGCCCCAGTAGAACTTGGTCGAAACGATGTACGAGCTGCGCCGCCAGCCGAGCTTCGCCAGCGCCTCGCCCATGATCGTCTCCGAAGCGCCCTTGGCGTACACCTCCGCGTTGTCGAAGAAGTTGACGCCGGCCGCGTAGGCGGCGGCCATGCACTCGAGCGCCGTCTCGGCGCCGAGCTGGTTGCCGTAGGTGACCCACGAGCCGAAGGAGAGCTCGCTGACCTTGAGTCCGGAACGGCCGAGGCGGCGGTAGTTCATGGCGGAAGGGGAAGTCCTGAAAGGAGGGAACGCGCGAGGGCACGCCGCGCCATCCATGCCGCGGTTAGAATCGCCCGTTTGCCATTCTAAGCCATGGGAACCCGCACGATGCCCGCCAACTCACGTCGCAAGCGCCCGCCGTTGTCGGTCGAGGCGCTGTGGGCGATCCAGCGCGTCGGCGCGCCTACGCTTTCGCCCGACGGTTCGCTCGCCTGCGCGGCGGTGACGCGCTACGACATGGTACGCAACGAGGGCGACACGTCGCTGTGGCTCTTCCCCACGCAGCTCGCCGGCTCGCGGCGCGCGCGGGCCCGCAAGCTCACCGCCGGCGACAAGGACAGCGAGCCGGCGTGGTCGCCCGACGGGCGGCTCATCGCGTTCGCCGCGAAGCGCCGCGACGACGCCGAGCCGCAGCTCTACGTGATCGCGCCCGACGGCGGCGAGGCGCGCCGCGTGACGAAGCTCGCCAACGGCGTGTCGGCGTTGAAGTGGTTCCCCGATGGCAAGCGCGTCGCGTTCGTCTCCTGGGTGTGGCCGGAGCTCGCCACCGAGGCGCAGCAGGCGAAGCGGAAGAAGGAGCGCGCGGAGGCCAAGGTCAAGGCGCATATCACCGAGCGTGGCGAGTTTCGCTACTGGGACCACTGGCTCGCCGACGGCCGCGAGCCGCACCTGTTCGTGTGCGATGTCGCCAGCGGCCGCTGCCGCGACGTCCTCGCCGGCACCGGACTGCGCCTGCGACAGTGGGACCCCGGCGCGGACGAGTACGACATCGCGCCCGACGGCCGCGAGATCGCGCTGACCTTCGATCCCGGCGACGAGCCGCGGATGATGGCGCGCGCCGACCTCGTCGTGCTCGACCCCGGCAGCGGCAAGTGGCGCAACCTGACCTCCGACAGCGGCATGTCGGACGAGCACCCGCGCTACTCGCCGGACGGCCGCCACATCGGCTACCACGCCTACGATACGCAGCGCGCGTTCAACGACCAGGGTCACCTGCGCGTGATCGACCGCCGCTCCGGCGCGTGGTCGCGCCTGGCACCCGCGCTCGACCGCGCGACGACGCGTCTGGACTGGACGCCGGACAGCGCGGCGTTGCTGTTCCTGTGCGAGGACCGCGGCCGCGTCGAGTTGCACCGGCTGCCGCTCGGTGCGGCGACCTCCGGGCGCATCGTGGCGGGCGGCACGCTCGGCGGTTTCGCCTGCTCGCGCGACGGCAGCGTGATCGCGTTCGACCGCTCGACCTCGCACCACCCGCCGCAGCTCTTCGCGGTGCGCGCCGATGGCAGCGGCGAGCGCGCGATCGAGCACCTCAACGACGCGCTTCTCGCCCGTCACGCGCTTGGCGAGACGCGCGAATTCACGGTGAAGGGCTGGAAGGGCGAGCCGGTGCAGGTCTTCGTCACCTATCCGCCGAACTTCGATCCGGCGAGGAAGTGGCCGCTGATGCACTCGATCCACGGCGGGCCGCACAACGCGCACCACGACGCCTGGCACTTCCGCTGGAACACGCAGGCGTTCGCCGGTGCCGGCCGCATCGTCGCCTGCGTCAACTATCACGGTTCGTCGGGCTTCGGGCAGGGGTTCATCGAGACGATCACCGGGCGCTACGGCGAGAAGGAGCTGGCCGACCACGAGGCCGCGACCGACTTCCTGCTGGCGCAGGGCTACGTCGACCGCGAGCGGCTCACCGCCACGGGCGGGAGCTACGGCGGGTTCATGGTCGCGTACATGAACGGCCACGTCGACCGCTACAAGGCATTCGTCTGCCACGCCGGCTGCTACGACTGGGTGAGCATGATGGCCACGGATGGCTACCGCTTCTTCGCCTCCGAGCTCGGCGCCTACCACTGGGAAGACGAGGCGCGAGTGATGCGCCAGTCGCCGCACCACTACGTGGGCAACGCGAAGACGCCCACGCTCGTCGTTCACGGCGAGCAGGACTTCCGCGTGCCCGCCACGCAGGCGCTGCAGTACTACGACACGCTGAAGACGAAGAACGTGCCGGCGCGGCTCGTCTACTTCCCCGACGAGAACCACTGGATCCTGAAGCCGCACAACTCGCGGCTGTGGTACCGCGAGTTCTTTGCCTGGCTCGATCGCTGGGAGGAAGCGCGCTCGGCGAAGACGGCTCGCGGCAAGTCGACGGGCGCGCGGAAGCGAGAGGCCGCGAGGTCACGGTAGCCCCGGCGGTGGGGACTGCGCCTCCGCAACGCGGAGCCTGTCCACCGTCGTCGTCCCCGCGCAGGCGGGGACGACGAATAGAAAGACGCTGGGTCCCCGCCTGCGCGGGGACGACGAACGAACTGAACGCGCGCGCCCTGAAGTCCGCGAAGGGGTCGGGCCGGTCTAGACAGCCGTCAGCGGCGGCCCCGCCTCGCGCTTCTCCAGCGCGCCCTGACAGCCGATGCAGCGCGTTGCTGCCGGATAGGCGCGCAGCCGCGCCGGGGCGATGCCCTCGCCGCAATCGACGCACTCGCCGTAGGTGCCGGCCCGCATGCGACCGAGCGCGGCCTCGACGTCCGCGAGCTCGGAGAGCAGCTGGTGCGCCTCGGCGATGTCGCGGGCGGCCATCTCGTCGCCCACGCCCCAATCGTCGGTCTCGGAAGGCACGCTGGACAGACCGACGACGCCGCTCTCGCCGGTGCCGCGCAGGTGCGCCTTGATCTCGCCTCGCAGGTGTTGCTGGCGCCCGACCAGCTGGTTCCTGAACCCGCTGAGTTCGGCTTCGCTTGGGCGTGCGGTGGGTGTCATTTTCACATTCTCCCCGTGCGGGCGCCGGGAGCCCCGCGTGCGGATACTGCCAGCATCACAGGAGCGCGGCCCCCGGCGCTTGATCCCGGTCAAGTCGTTCCCCGCCGCCCGCCGGCCCGCGAGGGCGCCGGAGGCCCCTCAGCGGACCCGCTTGGCGGCGTACTCTTCCTCGACGTTGTCGCGGAAGTAGCTCCACGGCGACGACGACGTGGACAGGCGCCGCCACACCTCCGGCGACACGCCAGCGTACTCGAAGGTCCCCGCGGTCAGCTCCACGCGCAGCGTCTTGCTGCGCTCGTCGTAGCCGGCGGCGCGCAGGCTGCCTCCGGTCATTCGCTTCATCTCCATCGATGGGGCTTCACAAGGGCCGGGGACCCGCTTCGAGGAACGCGCGCACCTTCGCCGGTTCGAGCTTGTTGCCGATGTGGAACTCGGTCGACGGCGCCTGCCGCACCACTCGCCCGTCGCCGTCGAGCACGAACAGCGTGGGCACCCACTCGAGCTTCGGGAACGCGGCGAGCGCCGCCTCGTTGCGGTTCTCGCTGCCGACGAACACCTTGACGGGCACGTAACGAGCGTCGCGCAGGGCGGCAAGCGCAGGATCGGCGGCGAAGAGCGCGTCGAGCTCGCGGCAGTCGCGGCACCAGTCGCCGCCGGTGAGCACGAGCACTTGCCGTCGCGCGGACGGCGCAGCGGCGATCGCCGCGGTGAGGTCGGAGCCCGCGTCGCGTTTCGGGTCGTAGCGATCCACGACCGGCAGCGGCACGCTGGCACAGGCCGCGAGGCCCAGGGCCAGCGCGGCGGCGAGTCCTGCGCGAAGGAGCCGGGTGTTCATCCGCGCCGAGTATCGCAAACGGGCGGGGCCGGGGTCAACGCGCCGGGCTGGCGACGATATACTGGTCCATGAGCTACTGGCGACGCTTGCTGTGGCTGGTTGCGCGACCGGGCGAGGCATGGGACGCGATCCGCGACGAGTCGATCGGCGTCGACGTGCTCGTCGCCCGCTACATCGTGCCGCTCTCGCTGATCCCGCCGGTCGCCTCGGTGATCGGCATGAAGACCTTCGACCGCGCCTGGGATCCGGCGAGCGGCTACCTCGTGCCCGAGCACGAGATCTTCGCTGCAGGCAGCACGACGCTGTTCGGCACGATCTTCTCGATCTTCGCGCTGGCCGGCATCTTCCGCCTGATCGCCCCGATGTACGGCAGCTCGCGCGACTACCGCGCGGCGCTCAAGGTGGCGACCTTCGGCGCCATTCCGGTGCTGCTCGCCGGCGCGGCGCTGCTCATGCCGGTGATGATCGCCGTGCCGGTGGTCGGGTTGTGCCACACGCTGTACCTGTACTGGGTCGGCGTGGGGCGAGTGCTCGATGTCGAGCCGGAGTCGCAGACCGAGTTCATCGGCATCTCGATCGTGCTGCTGGGCGCCGTCTCGACGCTCGCCGGAGGGCTCGCGTCGCGCCTCGGCATCTTCTAGGGTCAGACCCCGATTTCCCGCAAAGTCACTGGATCCCCGCTTTCGCGGGGACGACGAAGCGGGATTGGGGTCTGACCCTACTTCCCGCCGGCGGCCGCGCCCCACAGCTGCTTCAGTCGGGCATCGCGGCCGCAGCCGTTGCGGTAGTACGCGTACTTGGCCGGGTTCTTGAGGTAGTAGTCCTGGTGGTAGTCCTCGGCCGGCCAGAACTCGCTCGCCGCCATGACCGGCGTGACGAGCGGCTCGCGGAACGGCTTGGTCTTCTCGAGCGCGGCCTTCGAGGCCTCCGCCGCCTTCTTCTGCTCCTCGCCGTGCACGAAGATCGCCGTTCGGTACATCGTGCCGGTGTCGCAGAACTGCGCATCCTTGACCGTGGGGTCGATGTTCTTCCAGAACACGTCGAGCAGCTTCTCGTAGCTCACGCGCTTCGGGTCGTAGACGACCTGCACGACCTCGGTGTGGCCGGTAACGCCGCGCGAGACCTCCTCGTAGGTGGGGTGGCGCTTGAAGCCGCCCATGTAGCCCGAGGTCGTCGAGATCACGCCGTCGAGCTTGTCGTAGGGCGGCTCCATGCACCAGAAGCAGCCGCCGGCGAACGTGGCGATCGCACGGTCGGGAGGAGCCGACTGCGCATGCACGAGCGCCGCGCATGCGGCGAGGAGGACAAGGGCGGCGGTTCGGGCAAGGCTCATGCGGGGCTCCGGTGGATGGCGGCAGCATTGCGATTATGCCAACGATGGGTCGTCCGACCCGATGCTACGATTACACGATGCACGGCGAGGGGTGGCAGTGATGAGATCGGACAGGCGGCGGTTCGTGCGGGCAGGGGGCGGCGCGCTGGCGCTGGGAGCGCTGCACTGGCCGGAACTCGCAGGTGCGCAAGGCAGCGCGGCGTCGGGCACGCTGAGGGTCGCGCTGTCGATCGCCGAGACGAGCTTCGACCCCGCTTTCGCCTCCGACGCCGCTTCGGACAGCGTCATCTCGCAGGTGTTCGAGACGATGCTCGACTACGACTACCTGGTGCGTCCGGTGAAGCTCGTGCCGCGTGCGCTTGAGGCCATGCCCGCCGTCGAGGACGGTGGGCGCACCTACGTCTGCCGGGTACGCAAAGGGGTCCGCTTCAGCCCCGATCCGGCGTTCAAGGGCGTGCCGCGCGAACTGACGGCGGAGGACTTCGCTTACTCGTTCAAGCGTCACCTCGACCCGGCGAAGCGCTCGCCGTGGGCGTGGCTGCTCGAAGGCAAGCTCGCCGGTGGCGACGAGGCGCAGGCGGCGGCGCGGCGCAGCGGTCGCTTCGACTACGACGCGAAACTGCCGGGGCTGGAAGTGACGGACCGCCATACGCTGAAGATCCGCCTCAGGGCACCCGACCATCGCTTCGCCTACGTGCTCGCCGTCCCGTACCTTGGCGTGGTCGCGCGCGAGGTCGTCGAGGCCTACGGCAACGACATCGGTGCGCATCCGGTGGGTACCGGCCCCTACGTGCTCGCCGAGTACAAGCGCAGCTCGCGCATCGTGCTGGAGGCGAACCCCGGCTTCCGCCGCACGACGTACGTTCCCGCCGGGCCGGTGCCGCCGGAGCACGCCGACGTGGCCAAGGCGCTCAAGGACCAGCCGCTGCCGCGCAACCGGCGCATCGAGATCTCGGTGATCGAGGAGGGGCAGGCGCGCTGGCTTGCCTTCCTGAACGGCGAGGTCGACCTTCTCGACAGCCCGGGCGTGCCCAACGAGTTCACCGAGCAGGCGGTGGTCGACGGCAGACTCGCGCCGCACCTGGCCGCGAAAGGCATCCGCCACCACGTGCTGCTGCGCCCGAACGTCTACTTCACGTACTTCAACATGGAGGACCCGGTCGTCGGCGGCTACACGCCCGAGAGGATCGCGCTGCGCCGCGCGATCGGCATGGGCTACAACGTCGACGAGAACATCCGCGTGTTGCAGAAAGGCCGCGCGGTGCCCGCGCACAGCCCCATCCCGCCGGACATCGAGGGTGCGGATGCGCGCAGGACCACGGCGCAGCTCTACGATCCCGCGGCGGCGCGCGCGCTGCTCGAGCGCTTCGGCTACAGGGACCGCAACGGCGACGGCTTCCGCGAGGCGCCTGACGGCAAGCCGCTGGTGCTGGAGCGCTGGTCGGCGCCGAACTCGGCGCAGCGCCAGGCCGACGAGCTGTGGAAGAAGAACATGGAAGCGATCGGCCTGAAGATCGAGTTCCGCAAGGAGAAGCTGCCGGAGATGCGCAAGATGGCGCGGCTGGGCAGGATCGGCATGCGCGGCGACGGCTGGAACGGCGACTACCCGGACGCCGAGAACTTCATGCAGCTGCTCTACGGCCCGAACAAGGGGCAGGAGAACAACGCGCGCTTCGACCTGCCGGAGTTCAACAAGCTCTACGAGCAGGCCCGTGCGCTGCCCGACGGGCGCGAACGCAACGCCGTGTTGGCGAAGATGACCGACGTGGTGCTGGCCTACGCGCCGTGGCGCCTCACCATCCACGCGCTGGAGGACCAGCTGTCGCAGCCGTGGGTACGCAACCACGTGCCGCACCCGATCCGCTCGCAGGTGTGGATGTACGTCGAGGTGGCGAAGCGCTGAACGCGCTCACTGCTGCGCGAAGTAGCGCAGCAGCGCCGCATCGTCTTCCTCGCCGTAGCCCGCCTCGACCGCGCCGCGGAACGCCGCGAGCGCGGCCTGCGCGAACGACGCCGGCGCGCCGACGCGCTGCGCGAGCGCAGCCGCGATGCCGACGTCCTTGGCGAGGATCCTCGTCGCGGCAAGCACCTCGCGCCCGCCGGCGAGCTCGCGCGCCATGCGCTCGGCGACGATCCAGCTGGCGCCTGAGCTTGCATCGATCACCTCGAGCGCCTGCACGGGGTCGATGCCTGCGCGCTGCGCCAGCACCAGCGCCTGCGCTCCCGCGGCGAGATTGGCGGCGGCGAGCAGGTTGTTGACGATCTTGAACGTCATCGCCTCGCCAGGCCGCTCGCCGACGGCGAACACCCGGCCCGCGATGCGATCGAGCATGGCCGCACAGCGCTCGCGCACCTCCGCCGCGCCGGACAGCATCATTGTCATGGTCCCGTCGGCAGCCTTCGCCGGGCCGCCGGACACCGGGGCGTCGAGCACCTTCGCACCGCACCCGGCCAGCCGCCCGGGAAGTGCCGCGACGTACTGCGGGTCCACGGTCGACGACACGACGACGATCGTGCCCGCGCGCAACGCCTGCGCCGCGCCCTTCGCGCCGAACAGCACGTCTTCGATCTGCGCTTCGTCGACGACGAGCAGGATGACGACGTCGGCCCCGCGCGCGAGCTCGGCGGGCGACGCCGTGGGCCCCGCGCCGAGCGCTGCGGCCTGCGCCATGCGCCCGGGGACGATGTCGCGCGCGAACGTGGGCACGCCGTGACGGCGCAGCGACCCGACGACACCGAGGCCCATCGCGCCGGTGCCGACGACGCCGACGTTCACCGAGGGCTCGCTACTTGCCGAGCGGCGCCGGCGGCGGCGGCTGCCACATGCGCAGCCACGGGTTCGGGTCTTCCTTCGGGATCATCACCGGCTTGCAGCCTTCGACTCGCTGCGCAACGCCGTCGTTGACCAGCATGAGGTCGAGCGCCTTGCCGCGCAGCTCGAGCATGCCGTTCGAGTAGCGCACGCCCGACGCCGCGGCGATCTGGTAGAGGTTGGTGCGCGTGCCCTCGGGGCTCAGCAGCCGCGCCTCGCCCTCGGTGAAGCGCAGCAGCCAGCGCGCGCCGTCGATGCGGCACTCGTAGGTGTCGGGCGACGGGACTTCTTCCTTGGTGCCGCCGCCGCAGCCGGCAAGCAGCAGGGTCGCGAGCGCGAGGGGGACGAGGGCTGCGCGTGGCATCGGCGGGCCTGGCGGGGGTTGTGATTCGCGCGGAGGATAGCACCGTCCGCCACCTGTACGTCGTTGCCCGCACTGCTCAGGGCATCGCCACTTGCGTGGCAGGCGCAGGACGCCTGGTGCTTCGTGCCTTTTCCGAGCGGCGGCGCACGGCCGCCCGAAGCCGGCGCTCTGATACCCCTCGTCGAAAATTGCGGGAGCGCAGTTCCCCCGCAATTTTCGGCGAATGCTAGCAGTCGGCGACGTTGACCGCGATGCCGCCGAGCGAGGCCTGCTTGTAGCGTCCGGCCATCTGCCTGCCGCGCTCGACCATCGAGCGGACCAGCGTGTCGACCGCGGGACGCGGCGATGGCGAGCGCACGGCGTTCTGCGCGGCCGTGACGGCCCGTCCCGCGGCCGCGGCGTTGCGTTCGATGCAGGGCTGCTGGATGCGTGCGCCCTCCGGGTCGCAGGCCAGCCCGAGGTGCGGCTCGAGCGCCAGTTCGGCGGCGAGCAGCACGTGCTCGTTCGCGCCGCCGAGCACCGCGGCGTAGCCGGCCGCGGCCATCGCCGCCGCGAGACCGATCTCGCTCTGGCAGCCGGCCTGCGCCAGTCCCTGCGCGCGCAGCGCGCCGTAGGTCGCCGCGGCGGCCAGCAGGAACTCGGCGACGCCCTTGTCGCCGGCGAGCGGTGTCGACTCGCGGTAGTGCGTGAGCACCGCGGCCACCGGGCCGGCGGCGCCGTTCGACGGCGCGGCGACGATGCGTCCGCCGGCGGCGTTTTCCTCCGCGACGGCGGTGGCGAAGGCCGCGCACCACTGCGTGGCGGCTGCCTGCGAAGCCCGCAGGCCGTCGGCATGCGCGGGCGCGCGGCGCACGCGCCCGCCGGGCAGCATGCCGTCGGTGGCGAGCCCGCGCTCGATGGACCCACGCATGGCGTCGGCCACGCGCTTCAGCGTCGCGTGCACCTCGCCCGGACTCTGCACGACGCACTCGTTGGCGAGAGCGACGTCGGCGATGCGCTTGCCGTTGCGGCGCGCGACGTCGAGCAGCGTGGCCGCCGACGAGTAGGCGTAGGGCACGCGCAAGGGGCCCCGTCGCGCGCCGACCTCGTCCTGCGCGACGATCGCGCCGTCGCCGGTGGAGAAGTACACGCGCGCCGCGATCCTGTCGCCGGCCGCGTCCAGCGCGGTGAAGCGCAGTGCGTTACCGTCGTAGGCGAGCGTCTGGTCGACGCGGAACACGACGTCGCGCGCGGGATGGAAGTCGATGCGGTGGCGGCCAGCAAGCGCGATCACGCGGTCGTTGTCGGCGTCGGCGGTGCAACGCGCGAGCAGCGCGGCATCGCAGGACGCCGCCAGGATGCCGGCGAGCCCCGCGACGACCGCGCGCTGCGCGCCCAGGTCGCGTCCGGTGCACGCGAGCCCGCCGAACAGCTCGACGCGCACGCGCGCCGTGCGCGTGACGAGGCCATCGGCCGCGAGCTCGTGGACGAATCGCCGCGACGCCTCGAGCGGGGCCACCGTCTGCGACGAGGAGGGCCCCGGACCGATGCGGTACAGCGTGGCGACGTTCAGGTACAAGGCGGCTTCCCCCGGTGGCGCATGTCGCGATGCCGTGTCGCGTCGCCTTCTCGTCCGGCCTCGACTCGGGCCGGTACCGACGACATCCTCGCGCAAGGATAGGACGAACGCGACGGGCAGGCGAGGGCCGGTACGCGAGTTCCGCCGAACGGCGTGGGACGCGCGGCGACTGTCGAAGCGCTTGACATTGCTGCTGTCGTGGACAGCCGCGTCAATGCGCGCGCGGCGGCTGCCCGCCCGCCGCGTCGCGCCCATGGAACAGCCGCGCGACGTTGGCCGCCGCCGCCGCCGACTCGCACATCGGACAGGCGCGCGACGTTCCGTACAGCACGCAGCCGGCGAGGTCGCGGCGGCCGAACCGCGCCATCGCGAGGCGCAGCGCCTGCATCTCGGCGTGCGCGGTCGGATCGGCGCTCGTCACCACGGCCGACACGCCGTCGGCGACCACGTCGCCATTGCACACCAGCACCGCGCCGTAGGCCTGGTCGCCCGCCGCGATCGCACGGTTGCGATTGGCGAACGCGCGCTCGACGAAGCGCTCGTGCGCCGCGTCGGGGCGCGACTGCGCGAAACTCGCGAACGGCGCCAGCAGCAGCGCCACTGCGGCACGCACGCGACCACGGTGCCCCGGCCGGCTCACTGGACGACCCTCCGCGCTGGGCGCTTCGGGGCTCGTTCGCCCTCGGGGCGGCCCTTCGGGCTCACAGGACGACCCTCCGCGCTGGGCGCTTCGGGGCTCGTTCGCCCTCGGGGCGGCCCTTCGG
>Ga0105090_10000732_pt1 | contig 16753 bp, 18 predicted proteins | sample PPLLak3March2015_FD_79110 | JGI IMG/M metagenome (GOLD analysis project Ga0105090, IMG submission 79110) | Freshwater sediment microbial communities from Prairie Pothole Lake near Jamestown, North Dakota, USA - PPLs Lake P7 Core (1) Depth... | ecosystem: Environmental > Aquatic > Freshwater >... | reverse complement strand
GAGATCGCGGTCGAAGCCCGCGCTGACGACCTGCGATTGGTGCCGCTGGACGACCGGGGCACGCTGATCCGCAAGCACTTCCTTCAACTGGACGGCCTGGGCGTCCGGGATCTGCACTTCTCTGGCGACGACCTCTACATCCTGGCCGGCCCGACGATGGTGCTGAACGGCGACATACGCGTCTTCAAGTGGCCTGCCGCACGGCCCTTGCTGGCGGCCAACCGCGAACCGGTGCGCTTCGAGGAGGCATTGACTGAGTCGGTGCCGCTGCCGCACGGACGTGGCACCAACCGCGCCGAAGCCATCTGTGACCTACCGCCGACGTGGTCGGGCGGCAAGGCGAGCTGGCTCGTCCTGTACGACGCGCCTGGCGCCGATCGCAAGGAGGGCGAGCACACCGTCTTCGGTGACTTGCTGCGCCACGATTGAGATCGTTCGCCGCGGCCTGTCTCGCTTGCCCATGGCTGTTTGCCCCACGCTAGATCCTGCGGAACCGCTCCAGTTCGTCATCAATGCGGCTGCTGGCAGCAGCGACGCTGACACGAAGCGCGAAGTCATCGAGACTGTGCTGCGGGCTGAGGGACGGCGCGGTGACTTGCACTTCTGCCGCCCCGCCGAGCTGGCCCGCGTGGCGCAGGAGGCTGCGACAAGGGCCGTCGCCACCCGAACGGCCGTGGTCGCCGTCGGCGGCGACGGCACGCTCAACACGGTGGCGCAGGCCGCACACGCCGCGGGCTGCGCCATGGCTGTGGTGCCGCAGGGCACGTTTAACTACTTTGCTCGCACGCATGGCATACCTGCAGACCCGACCGAAGCGGTCCGCCTGCTGCTGCGTTCAGTGCCGGCGCCGGTTCAGGTGGCCGGCGTCAACGACCGTGTGTTCCTGGTCAACGCCAGCCTCGGGCTCTATCCCGACCTGCTGGAAGACCGCGAAGCCTACAAGGCCCGCTTCGGGCGCAGCCGCTGGGTGGCGTTTGTGGCGGCCTTTGCGACCCTGCTGCGCGCACAGCGCCGGCTGCGACTGCACATCGAGATGGGTGGCACGGCTCGCGACGTGCAGACCTTGACGCTCTTCGTGGGCAACAACCGGCTGCAGCTGCAGCAGTTCGGGGCGGAGCCGGAGGACACTCTGGCCGGCACGCCCGGCGACGGCAGTATGGCCGCGCTGATGCTGCGGCCCATCGGAACGTTGTCGATGATCGGGCTGATGCTGCATGGAGCGATGGGCAGGCTGGGCGAAGCCGCCGGCGTGGAGGGCTTTGAGTTCCAGCACATGGTGGTGCGTCCCACGCTCGCTCCGGGCCGCAGAGAGGTCGTGGTGGCGTTCGACGGTGAGGTGGCACGCATGCGCTCGCCGATCGACATTCGTGTGCTGGACAAGCCCCTGTACCTGCTGATGCCGCAGCGCGACGACTCCGTCATCGACACCGGGCCTCGCACCGAGCGGACAGGCGGATGAGCATCCTGCTGCAGATATCGGACACGCACTTCGGCACGGAGCAGGCGCCGGTCGTCGAAGCGCTGGTCGCGCTGGCGCGCCGGCAGCTGCCTGACCTGTTGGTGCTGTCGGGTGACATCACCCAGCGCGCCACGCCCGCGCAATTCCGGGCAGCCCGCGCCTTCACGGACCGCCTTGGAGTGCCGGTGCTGGCGGTTCCGGGGAACCACGACATTCCGCTGTTCGATCTGTGGACGCGACTTCGCCGCCCCTATGCGCGCTACACCGCCGCCTTCGGTGCGGATCTCGACCCCGTGCACTGCTCGCCCGACCTGATGGTGGTGTGCGTCAACACCACGCGATCCTGGCGCCACAAGCATGGTGAGATATCCGGGCTGCAGGTCGACCGTGTGGACCGACTTCTGAGGGGCGCTGAGTCCGCACAGCTGCGGGTGGTGGTGGTGCATCAGCCCGTGGCCGTGACCCGCGCGGAAGACGTGCCCAACCGTCTGCGGGGGCATGCTGCAGCGCTACAGCGCTGGGCTGCGGCCGGCGCCGACCTCGTCATGGGCGGGCACATCCACCTGCCTTACGTGATGTCGCTGCACGACCTGGCACGGCCGATGTGGGCCGTGCAGGCGGGCACTGCAGTCTCGTCTCGCGTGCGCAAGGGCGCGCCCAACTCGGTGAACCTGCTGCGGTGGGACGAGGATTCAGCGCCCGGTTGCTGCCGGATCGAGCAGTGGGACTACTCGGCTGACGACCGAGCCTTCTTGCTCGCCAAGGTCAGCGAGGTCCGGCCAGCCAGGGCATGAATGCAGCGCCAACGCGCGGCAGATGGCTGAGCGCAGATCCGAGGACGATCTGCGCTCCCCGTGCCGGCTCACGCTGCATCCGCTGGGCCATGCCGGGTCGAGGCCTGCCCTGAAGGATCGGCGGCTTCGGCTGCAAACATCGTGATGCCGCGGCGGCCCCGCCTATCGCCCAGGGACCGATCGACAGCGCGAGCGGCTCCGGTGGCGATGGCACCTGCGAGGTGCCGACAGTACAGACGGGGATCATTCTCACGGCCTGGACCATAGGTTCCGGCGGGTTCGTATTCTCCTGAATTGGCGTCCCGAACGTGCAGCTTCTTCCGAAGTTGCGCCGACAGGTCAATGCGACTTCGGCGTGGCGCGAGCCGGCGGCGGCACCGCCGCGGTGTCGATCATGCGGCCCGACGGCCGCAAGCGCGCCATCTTCTTCAAGGCCTGCCAGGCGGTGGGCGCCGACCTCAGCCAGGCCGATGGCAACATGAGCTTCAAGGCCACCAAGCAGGCCGACCCCTACATGATCCAGGCCGGCAATGAGCGCTGCGAGATTCCCGAAGCGGTGATCTACGGCGGGTGACAAAAGGAGCACGACCATGGCAAGGGCAAGAATGAATGGCAGGACCAAGACCCGGCCCATCCGGGCCGAGCGACCCGATCGAAAGCGGTGGCCGCGCTGGTGTCCGCATCGCTTGCGTGTGCCTCGGTCCCCGCAGTCGCATCTCAGACGATCCGTTGCAAGAGCAACGACTATCGCTACAACTACTGCCGCGTCGATACGGACAACGATGTGCGTCTGGAGCGGCAGCGATCCAACACCGCGTGCCGGCAGGGCTACTCGTGGGACTACGACCGCCACGGCGTCTGGGTCAACCACGGCTGCGAAGCCGATTTCCGCGTCGGTCGGGACGGGAACCACGGTAGCCGTAACAATGCCCTTGCAGCCGGCGCCGCGGTTGCCGGCATCGCGGTCATTGCCGCGCTGGCCGCGCAGGGCAACAAGGGTCAGCAATCGGCCGACATGCCGTCGTGGACCGTCGGCACGTTCTCGGGTTACGACCCCAGGGTGGGTACCGACGTCGAGCTGACGATCCTGCCCGGTGGCTCGGTCTCCGGTCACGCCGGCGCAACCTCATTCGACGGCCAGTTCACTGGTTCGGTGCTGCGGATCGAGCGGCAGGCGTTCCGTCTGGAACGCCAGGGTAACGGCTTCGTCGCCATCGACGAGCGCGACGCAAATCACCGGGTCGTCTACCGCCGCAGTGGCGGGGGCTACTGAACGGCGTCGCGTGTGCAGTCACCGCTTTGGAGAATTGTCGATGAAGGCTTCTGAGTGCATGAGGGCCTTCCGCGTCGCGGCCGTCGCGATGGCCGTGGCCGGGTCGACCCTGGTCACGCAGGCGCTGGCGCAGGCCGGCACGCCCGCGCCCGGAACTGGCGCAGCCTCACAGGAGGCTGCGACGCGGCGCGTGGCGCCGCGCGACATCGAGCCGGTCACCCGCGGCGGCACTGTCGATACCCTGGCCACGATCCGCAAGCGCGGCGTCCTGCGAGGCGGGGTCGCCATTTCGGAGCCGACGGTGATGCACGATGCAAGCGGCAAGCTGGTCGGGTTCAGTATCGATGCCGCACGCTGGCTCGCCGAGGACATGGGCGTCGGCGTGGAGTTCGTCGAGACCTCGTGGTCCGGGATCATCTCGGGCCTGCTGAACCGTGAGTCCGACCTCATCATGTCCGGTCTGTGGGTCACGGTGCCGCGGGCCCTGGTCATCAACTTCACGACGCCGACGGCGGTCGAGGGCATCCACGTCATCGCCGGCCGCACGGCGGCCGCCCGGTTCAAGACACCGGCCGACCTGGACCGGGCCGGGACCAGGATCGTCGTCTATGTCGGCACATTGCAGGAGCGGCTGGCGGCGCGGCGCTTCCCGAAGGCCACCCTGGTCAAGGTCGGCGGGGACGTGGACCATCTGGAGCCGGTGCTCGCTGGCGAGGCCGACGCGGCTCTGGTGCCGACCTTCGCGCCCGAGGTCATCGTGCGCGCGGCCCCCGACCGCCTTGCGCTGCCGTTTGCCAAGCCGCTGAGCACGGCGTCGGCGGCCATCGGCGTGCGCAAGGGCGACTTCGACTTCGTGAACTTCCTGGAAAACTGGCTGGCCGTACAACGTGACGAAGGCTGGCTGGACGTGCGGACCACCTGCTGGGCCGACCCGACGAACTGGTTGAAGCGATAGCGGCGCGCACACGCAGCCGCGACGGGCTCGCATTGCCGAAATGGCGCCGGTGCCGCGCAGCGCCCTGTGGCGCATCGGCGCCGCGAAAGGAACCAACCGGGCCACCTGGCCGGATCGCGCCCGCGATCGGCTCTCGAGCGCCAACGTGGACAAGCGGCTGGACCCGCGCAAGGACTACTGCCGCTGCGCCGGCTGCGGCTAGCGAATGCGCACCGAGATCCCGGCCCGCGAAGGTGATATCGGCGGTTTCACCCAGCTGTCGGTCAATCTGGCCCAGCAGCGGCTGAAGCGGATCAAGGTCGCCGCCAGCGCCCAGGCCGCCCTGGGCGGGTCGCGTCAGCAGATCGACGACGACTGGCTGGCTGCGATGGGTCTGAGGCGGCTGGACGAACTGGGCTGAAACCGTTGCAGGCCGATCCGGGACGGGTCGCGTCGCCGTCGTGGCTGGCATCGCCGGCCTCGACGGGGCTGCAGGCGGCCTGCGCTGTGATGCCGCATGACCGCCCTGCGCCCCCACGGCCTGAGAAGAATTCGAGATCGATCGCATAGGAAGGTCCGTCCGTCTTGGCAGGCCGAGGCCGCTACGGAAGTGCGGCGGCGGCACCCGGAGTTTCCGGCCCACGTTCGCGGGCGAAACCGCGCCCGGTGCGCAAGGCGACGTCGCCGGCTGGCCTCCGTCGCCAGCAGATAGCGTCGGCAACTCCGCCCAACGCACATGTCCTTCGCTGCCGGCGCCTCCGCCTCGGCCTCCGCCCTGCCATCGTGGCTGGCGCTGGAGCGGCTGACGCCTTTCGACGCCTATGCGCAGGCCATGGGCACGGTGATGCTGGTCATCGCGTTGCTGCGGTGGCTGTGTTCGTACTACAGCGATGCACGCGCGCTACGCATCTTTGCGCTGTTGTACCTGCTGACCGGTCTCGGCTGGCTGGCCGCCCACCCCCGCGCCCATGGGGGTGCGGACGACGTGCCACTGCTGCCCGCGCTGGTGGCGGTGCTGTTGCTGGGCATTAACGTGTGGGTCCCATACGAATTCCTCGGCCTGGCGCGGCGCCGGGCATGGTGGCTCGTGGGCGGCACGGTGGCTGTCGGAGCGGGCCTGGCCGCGTGGCTGCAGCTGCGGCCGGGCTCGGCGATGGCGGTCTATGGCTTGATGGCCGCTGCCTTTGGCTACTGCGCCTGGCTGGCGTTGCGCGCAGCGCGGCACGAGGATAACGTCGGCCACCTCTATGTGGCGGCCGCCTTCGCCACCTACACGCTGCTGTTCATACTGTACCTGGCGCTGCCGCGATCGATGGCCGGCTTCGAGATGGGCTACTACGCCGCGGTGCCGGCCATGATCGTCGGAATGATGATGTTGGCGGTGAGTCTGATCCGCGCGTGTCGGCGCAGCGAGCTGGAGCTGCAGCGGCGTGTCGCCGCCGAGGAATCACTGCGCCAGGTGAACAGCACGCTCGAGGAGCGTGTCGCAGCGCGCACGCGCGAACTGAACGACCTGGTGGCCGGCCTGGAGAGCTTCAACCGCAACGTCTCGCACGATCTGCGCGATCCGCTGGCCGGCATCAGCGGCCTGGCGCAGTTGGGTGCCGCGGCGCTGGAGCGTGACGACAAGGCACGCTTGCGGCAGTCCCTGGACACCATTCGCGGCCAGGCTGAGCAGATGATCGCCATGGTGCAGGACCTGCTGCAGCTGTCACGCGTGGCCGCGACGCTGCTGCGGCGCGAGCGGCAGCCACTGGGCCGCAGCGTCGAGGCTGCACTGGCGCAGCTTCGCCTGGCGGCGCCGATGGCCGCGGCGCTGCAGCGCGTGCAGCTCCACTTGCAGGCACTGCCCGAATGCGAGGTCGATGCTGACTTGATGCGCCTGGTCTTCATCAACCTGCTCGGCAACGCGCTGAAGTTCACCGTGGTGCGCGGCGACGTCGGCCGAGTGAGTGTCGGCTTGCGCGAGACGCCTCAGGGTGCGGCGGTGTATGTCGAGGACGACGGTCTGGGCCTGCCGCCCGGCCATGATGCCGACCTGTTCAAGCCCTTCGCACGGCTGCATGGCGAGCAGGTGCCCGGCAGTGGCGTGGGCCTGACCCTCGTGCGCCGCATCGTCGACGCGCATGGCGGGCGCATCTGGGCCGAGCGCGCCGACAGCGGCGGCGCACGCTTCCTGTTCACGCTGGAAGGGCTGACGGGGTAGTCCGGACCTGGGTCGATCCGGCATCGAAGCCTCAGCCCAGCGCGTCGTCCAGCACTTCCACCCAGTGTCGCACCGGCGTGGCCGTGCCGCTCTGCAGGTGCTGGATGCAGCCGATGTTGGCCGAGACGATGGCCTGCGGCTGCAGCGGCATCAACTGGCCGAGCTTGCGGTCACGCAACTGCGTGGCCAGTTCCGGTTGCAGTACGCTGTAGGTGCCGGCCGAGCCGCAGCACAGATGGCTTTCGCCGCTGGCCAGGCTGACCTCGAAACCCAGCGCGCCGAGGTGCGTCTCGACGCTCCCGCGCAGCTGCTGGCCGTGCTGCAAGGTGCAGGGGGGGTGAAAAACAAGACGCTTGAGCTTGGGCGAGCGCAGCTTCTTCTTCAACGGCGCCACCAGATCGGGCAGCAGCTCGCTGAGGTCGCGCGTCAGCGCGCTGACGCGTGCAGCACGCCCGGCATAGTCGGCATCGTGGGCCAGCGCATGGCCGTAGTCCTTGACAGTGACGCCGCAGCCCGAGGCATTCATGACGATGGCCTCGACCTTTCCGGACGAGGTCAGGCCCTCGACCAGCGGCCACCAGGCGTCGATGTTGCGGCGCATGTCCTGCAGCCCGCCGGCGATGTCGTTCAGGTGCGTGCGCAGCGCGCCGCAGCAGCCGGCGCCGTCGGCCACCAGCGTCTGGATGCCGGCGGCGTCGAGCACGCGTGCGGTGGCGCTGTTGATGTTGGGCATCATTGCCGGCTGCACGCAGCCCATCAGCATCAGCACCTTGCGCGGATGCTCGCGCGTCGGCCACTGGTGGGCGCGTGCGCCGCCGCGCTCGGGCACCTTGGCCTTCAGCGCCGCCGGCAGCAGCGGCCGCAGCGCCTGGCCGAGCTTCATCGCCGGGCCGAACAGCGGCGAGGTCATGCCTTCCTTGAGCAGCCAGCGCACCGCCTTCTCGCCGCCGGGGCGCTCGACACGGTCCTCGACGATCTTGCGGCCGATGTCCACCAGGTGGCCGTACTCCACGCCGCTGGGGCAGGTAGTCTCGCAATTGCGGCAGGTCAGGCAGCGGTCCAGGTGCAGTTGGGTGCTGCGCGTGACCGGCGCGCCTTCCAGCACCTGCTTCATCAGGTAGATGCGACCGCGCGGGCCGTCCAGCTCGTCGCCCAGCAGCTGGTAGGTCGGGCAGGTGGCGGTGCAGAAGCCGCAGTGCACGCACTTGCGCAGGATGGCCTCTGCTGCTTCGCCCTCGCGCGTGCCCTTGAACTCGGGTGCCAGGTTGGTTTGCATCAGGCGAGCAGGTAGCTGAGCACCCAGTAGTGCTCGTAGTCGATCCACTCGGTACCGCGTGCGCGCGGGCCGAGCCGGGCGAGAGCCTCGTCGCGCGCAGGAAAGTTCTTCAGCACCTCGTGCGCCGAGCCATCGTCCAGCGTGCGCTGCTGGTACGTGTTGCCTTCGGCGTCGCGGCGCGACAGCGGCGTGCTGCTGGCCTGCACGAACGCGTTGTCGAGGAAGACCACGCGCGCGCCGCTGTGCAGCCGCGCGTGCAGCTGCTCCAGCCACGGCGCCAGCCGCGCCAGCGGCACATGGCTCCACCAGCAACCGGCGAAGGCGCCGCTGAAGCGCTGCATCGGGTCCAGACCGGCCAGCGAGTAAGCGTCGACTTCGGCAAGTCGCACGCAGTTGGGCAGCGGCTTGACGCGGGCCAGCGCCAGCGTCTCGGGGTTCAGGTCGGTCGCCAACCAGGAGGTGGCTTGGCGTGCGCCATGCGGCGTCCACCAGCCGGTGCCGCAGGCGATTTCCAGCACCTCGCGGCCGGCGAAGGGCATGCCCAGCCAGGACTCCATCGCGCGCAGGTCGGCCTGCCGCTCGGGCTTGAAGTACACGCGCTCGTAGTAGGCGGCGCGGCGCGCGTAATACTCGCCCATGCTCTCGGTGGTGGCCGCTTGCATCATGGGCACAACCCCGGGTAGAGCCGGCCGGGGTTGAACACGCCGTCGGGGTCGAAGGCGCGCTTCAGCTCGCGGTGGATGCGATCCAGCGGGCTCTTCAGCGGCGCAAACACGCCGGCGCTGCGGTCGCGGCCCATGAACAGCGTGGCATGGCCACCGGCTGCCGCAGTGGCATCGCGTACCTGTGCGGCAGGCAGCCGGGTATTCAGCCAGCGCTGCGCGCCGCCCCATTCGACCAAGCCGTCGCCGTCCAGCGCCAACGGCGGTGCGGTCGGCGGCAGCGACAGCCGCCAAAGCGTGGCGCCGCTGTCCAGCGCGGCGCGCGCGTTGACGAAGTATTCGTCGCGCTGGTCGCGCAATCCGTCCCAGAAGGCGGTGGCCAGCTCCGGCGGCACCAGCTCGCCGCCCAGCGACTGCGCGGCGGCGCGCACCGCGGCGGCCGCGCCCGACAGGCGCAGCACCAGCAGGCCCTGCCACCAGGCGCTAGCATGCAGCGGCAGCGGCCGGCCGGCCCATTCATTGAGGCGCCGCAGCGCGCTGGCCTGGTCCATCTCGAAGCGCAGCGTGGCCGTGGCCGCTGGCCGCGGCAGCACCTTCAGCGAGACCTCGCAGATCGCTCCGAGCACGCCCATCGAGCCGGCCAGCACGCGCGACACGTCGTAGCCGGCCACGTTCTTCATCACCTGGCCGCCGAAGCTCAGCACCTCGCACCTGCCGTTGAGCAGCGTCAGGCCGAGCACATGATCGCGCACAGCGCCCATCGCGGCGCGCGCCGGGCCGCTCAGCCCCGCAGCGACCATGCCGCCGACCGTGCCGCCCCGAACGCTTGCGTTCGTCAGATGCACAAAGCGCGGCGGCTCGAAGGCCAGGCACTGGCCCTTTTCGGCCAGCACCGCTTCCAGCTCGGCCAGCGTCGTGCCGGCTCGCACGGTGACCACCAATTCGGTCGGCTCGTAGCTGCTGATGCCCGACAGGCCGCCCATATCCAGCGGCTGGCCGCGCGGCTCGTTGCCATAGAAGGCCTTGGTGTTGCCGCCGCGGATGCACAGGGTGGAGCGCGCTGTGCGCGCCTGCTGCACCTGTTCGATCAACCCGCGCAGCGCCGGGTCGTCGACGATCTCTGGGGAATCCGACATCAGAACCTGGGCAGATCGGGGAAGGGTAGCAGCCCCTTCTTCACATGCATCTTGCCGTACTCGGCGCAGCGCGACAGCAGCGGGATCACCTTGCCCGGGTTCAGCAGCTCGGCCGGGTCGAAGGCGCGCTTGACGGCGAACATCTGCTTGCGCTCCTCGGGCGAGAACTGCACGCACATCGAGCTGAGTTTCTCGATGCCCACGCCATGCTCGCCGGTGACCGTGCCACCCATGGCGACACTGGTCTCCAGGATGTCGGCGCCGAACAGCTCGCAGCGGTGCAGCTGGTCGGGGTCGTTGGCATCGAACAGGATCAGCGGGTGCAGATTGCCGTCACCGGCATGGAAGACGTTGGCGCAGCGCAGGCCGTACTTGGTTTCCATCTGCTGGATGGCCAGCAGCATGTCGGCCAGGCGCTTGCGCGGGATGGTCGAGTCCATGCACATGTAGTCCGGGCTGATACGGCCCGACGCCGGGAAGGCATTCTTGCGCCCGCTCCAAAACTTCAGGCGCTGCGCCTCGTCCTTGCTGACTTCCATGCGCGTGGCGCCGCTGCCGCTCAGCACGTCGAGCATGCGGCCGATCTCCTCGTCCACCTCTTCGGGCGTGCCGTCGCTCTCGCACAGCAGGATGGCCTGCGCATCCAGGTCGTAGCCGGCATGCACGAAGCCTTCGACCGCGGCGGTCATCGGTTTGTCCATCATCTCCAGCCCGGCCGGAATGATGCCTGCGGCAATGATCTGCGCCACCGCGTCGCCGGCCTTGCGGATGTCGTCGAAGCTCGCCGTGATGCAGCGCGCCACCATCGGCTTGGGCACCAGCTTGACGGTGACCTCGCTGATTACGGCGAGCATGCCCTCGCTGCCAACGATCAGTGCCAGCAGGTCCAGCCCGGCACAGTCCAGTGCCTCGGAGCCGAACTCCACCGGCTCGCCCTCGATGGTGAAGCCGCGCACGCGCAGCACGTTGTGCAGCGTCAGCCCGTACTTCAGGCAGTGCACGCCGCCGGAGTTCTCGGCCACGTTGCCGCCGATGCTGCAGGCGATCTGGCTGCTTGGGTCGGGCGCGTAGTACAGCCCCAGCGGCGCCGCCGCCTCGCTGATGGCCAGGTTGCGCACGCCGCACTGCACGACCGCCTTGCGCGACAGCTTGTCGACCTTGAGGATCTTGTTGAACTTGGCCAACGACAGCGTCACGCCCAGCGGGTGCGGCAGCGCGCCGCCGGACAGGCCCGTGCCGGCGCCGCGCGCCACCACAGGCACCTTCAGCGCATGGCAGGCGCGCAGCACCGCGGCCACCTGGGCTTCGTCTTCCGGCAGCGCCACCAGCAACGGCTGCTCGCGGTAGGCGGTCAGTCCGTCGCATTCATAGGGCACTGTGTCCTCGCTGCGCCACAGCAGAGCATGCGCGGGCAGCAGTGGCTGCAGCGCGGCCAGGACCTCGGCCTGGCGCTGCACGCGCGGCGAGGCTTCGGCAGCTGTGGCGGAAGGCAAGGCGGCGTTCGAACCCATGGGCGCGACTGTAGCGCGAGCGCGACGCCGCACGCCCGGCAGGGATTCAGCCGCCGACGAAGACGGTGAGCACGCCGGTGTAGCCGTACAGGTGGTGGCGTGCAATTTCGCCGCCGGCGAAGAAGCCGGCCAGTGGCACGTCGCCCAGCGCATGGCGCAGGATCTGCGCTTCGGCCGAGGGCGCGCCGAAGTGCGGCCCGCCACGGCCTGCACAGCTGATGTACAGCGCACCGAGGATGTGTCGGCTTTCCATGCCGGCCGGCGGCCGCTCGGCAGCGTGCAGCGCGCCATCCACGCCGCCGTGGGCAGGTAGGACCATGCGGTCCAGGTCCGGGCTCAGTTCGTCGCGGATCTCGCTGCAGATGCGCACCAAGTCGCGCCGCGCCGCCTGCACGTCGCGATGGCAGAACGCCAGGCGCATGCCCACCCGCACATGGTCGGCCACGGCCACCACTTCCTGAGCCGGATCCACGCCGACCAAATGGCGCACGCGCGTGTCGGCACCGAACATCGCGCCGCGGCCGAGCAGCGCCTCGGTCTCCTCGCTCAGCCCGACCAGCGTGCCGCGCAGCTTGGGCAGCAGCGTGCGCGGCGCGTCCGCGGTGGCATCCAGGTCGCGCAGCAGGCAGCGCAGCGCCGGCTCGCCGTCCAGCGCCAGCACCCGGTTCTGCTCGGCCGCGGTGATCCGCCGCACCGGGCCGATCGGCTGGCAGCCCTGCGTGACGCGCGACACCAGCGTCACGTCCTGCGCAAAGGCCACGCCCGACAGCGCACCCTGCCAGACGCCGTCGGCGACGTGGCGCACGCCATTGCGCGACGCCGCCAGGCCGCCGAAGAGGTAGCCAGACTCGGTGCGCCGGCTCAATTCCGACAGCAACTCGTCCAGGTCGGGCGTGGCCGGGTCGGCATGCACCAGCGCGCTGAAGGCGCCGAAGCCCGCCAGTGGCTGAGCGCCAGAGAAGACGCGAAAGCTGTCGCGCGGCATGCCGGTCAGCAGCAGCACCAGCGCCGGCTCGTCGAAGTATTCGACGCCGCTGGCCAGCACGCCCACGCCGACGCTGCCGACCCAGGCCACGCCGGGCCAGCGGTCGTGCAGCGCGGCCAGGAGGGCCTCGGCCCGGCCCGCGAAATGATCGCTGAAATAGACGAAGCCGAGCGTTGGCGGCGACTGCGGCGCAAGTTGCGAATCCACCTGTGCCGTCGCCATCGACAGCGCCATGCGCCAGTCCGGATGCGACCCGTGGCCGGACGCGAAAGCGTTCATGTCGAAGGCCGCGCCTGCCTTCAGGCGCGCTTGCGTGTTGCCTTGGCGCTGGCCTTGGCCGGCGCGGCCTTCTTGGCCGGTGCCGCGGGCGCCTTGGCCGCAGCGGCCGCCGCCAGGTTGCGCGAGGCGATGGCGCTGCTGTCCTGCATGGCCTTGGTGGCCAGCTCGGTGAACTGCTGCGTCAGCGCCCCCCACCATTGCATCGGGTCCACGCCGGCCGGTCTGGCCGCCGGATCGGCGGCAGGTGTCTGCGCCGCGGCCGCCGCAGGCGCGGCGCTGGACACGGCCGCCGCTGGCGCCGGCATGGCCGGCACAGCGGTGGCTGCCGTGGGCAGCGTCAGCGCGTGGCGCAGATCGGACATCGGCAGGTTCATGGTCTGCAGCGTGGACAGTGTCATGCGCTGGACTTCCAGTGCCTGCACGGTCATGCCGATCATGCGGGCGTTCTGCTCCAGCCAGAACTGCACGGTCTTGAGTTCGCCGATGCGCTTTTCCAGTTCCTCAGGGTTGAGCGTCGGCGCGATCCACTGGCCCATGGCGGGCGCAGCCTGGCCGGCGCCTTGCATCAGGTTCTGCAGGAAGTCGAAGCCGGGCACCAGCTTCGTGAATGCGTTCGTGTCGATCATGTCACTCCTCGTTCTGGCCAAGGCCCTTGAGCCATTGTGCGCTGCCGCCCTCGCTCCTACAAACCCACGCGCGTTACCGTGTAGCCGCGCTGCTGCAACAGCCTGGGCAGCGCCTGAGGGCCGGTCATGTGCAATGCACCCACGGCGGCAAAGACCTTCTGCCCGCGTGCATGCAACGCGTCGATGCCCGCGGCCAAGTGGGCATTGCGCTCGTCGTTGAGCTGCCGCAGCCAGGCGCGCTGCTCCTCAGTGTCGGCGCATTCGCACCACTGGGCGTAGCGTTCCAGCGTTTCCAGGTCGCCCGCCGCCCAGGCCTCGACCAGGCGGCGCAGGATCGGGCTGGCTCGGCCGCGCTCGAGCTGGTCCAGCGACTGTTCCAGCAGGCGCTGCGCCTGCACCGGGTCTTGCGGCAGCAGCGCGCCGATCTGCTGGGCCACGCTCTCCAGCGCGACGATGCGCATCCCGGCCGAGCGCGCCGCCGCGGCCAGCATCAGTTCCTGCGAGAAGGCGGCGTCGAGCCCGTCCTGCCGGGCCTGCAGCAGGGTCAGCGTCATCAGCTGCAGCATCGGGTGCAGGCCTTGCAACGCCTCAGGTGGCACGCAGGCGGCGGCGGCCTGCGCCTGCAGTCGCTCGCGCAATGCGGCGTCGGCCGGCGGCACGTCGCGTGTGGCCTGCTGCAGCCGGGCAGCCAGTTGCGGGTCGGTGGGGTCGACCTCCAGCGCCAGCACGTCGCTGCGCGCCAGCGCCTGGCGCAGCGCCGGGCCGGGCGCACTCCAGGCCGGCTTGCCGACGTGGATCGTCCCGAACAGCCAGCTGTCGCGGCCGTCCTTGCTAAGGCGCCAGAGGAGGCCGAGGTTGCGTGCCTCGCGCTGCGCCGCTTGCCACTGCGCCGCCGTGGGCGCCTCCGGTGGCGCCGGGCAGGGTGGGGCCGCGATGGCATGGCCCAGGCCCAGCGCCAGCACAGCGGCGGCCCAGGCCCGCAGACAGGCGGCGAGGCGGTGCTTCATCGGCTGCCGCCGCGTTGCAGATCGATGCTGAGCACGCCGTCGGACTGGCTCCAGTGCAGCTTGCCAAGCACGTCCATGCCGAGCAGCGGTGCGCCCAGCGCCGGCAGTGCGACGATGCGCAGCCGCTGGATGCGCACGCCGCCGCGCAGTTCCAGGTCGGCGCGCACCACCCGGCCTTCGACGGCGCCGCCGGCGGTCTGTGACTGCACCCGGCCTTCGACCGGCAGGTCCAGCTCGCGCGCCAGGCTGGCTGGCAAGGCACTGCGCGTGGCGCCGGTGTCGACCAGGAAGTCCACCGCGCGGCCGTTGACCGTGGCCGGCCAGTGGTAGTGGCCGTCGGCGGCACGGCGGATCTGCACGCTGTCGCCGACGGCCTCGAAGCGCGTGCCGCGCTGCTGCGCCAGGAAGGCCTGCACAGCCAGGAACACAGCCAGCCCGGCGAGCAGCCACACCGTGGCCATCTTCAGGCCGGAGGGCAGCTCCTTCATCCGTCGGCCAGCGCGACCACGTGCTGGTCGATCGCGCCGAACACGCTGCCGCCGTCCAGGCCCTTGACCTCGATGCGCAGCCGGTCGCCGAAGGCCATGTAGTCGGTGGCCGCGCTGCCGCCATCGAGGATCTCGCGCGCGCGCTTCTCGGCAATGCAGCCGTATCCGGCCGCGGCGTCGCGTTGGCTGACGGTGCCGCTGCCAACGATGCTGCCGGCGCGCAGCCGGCGCGTGCGCGCAATGTGCGCAATCAGCTGGCCGAAGTGCAGCGCCATCTCGGCGCCGGCATCGATGTGGGCCACCGGCCGGCCGTTCCAGGCGATGTCCACCGGCAGGTGCACGCGACCGCCGCGCCAGACCGTGCCCAGCTCGTCGGGCGTCACCGCCACCGGCGCGAAGGCGGTGGCCGGCTTGCTCTGCAGGAAGCCGAAGTTCTTGGCCAGCTCGCCCGGCACCAGGTGGCGCAGGCTCCAGTCGTTGGCCAGCAGCAGCAGGCGCACGCTGTCCAGCGCGGCGTCGGCGCCCGTGCCCAGCGCCACATCGCCGGTGACCACGGCCAGCTCGGCCTCGAAGTCGATGCCCCAGGCCGCGTCGGCGAAGACCGCGTCGTCGTTGGGGCCAAGCAGGTCGTCGCTGCCCCCCTGGTAGACGCGCGGGTCATCCATGAAGTCGGCCGGCGCGGCGCTGCCGCGGGCGCGGCTGAGCAGGTCGATGTGGTTCGGGAAGGCCGAGCCGTCGGCCCACTGGTAGGCGCGCGGCAGCGGCGCCATGCAGCGCTGGGGATCGAAGGCGAAGGCATGCCGCGCCTTGCCCTGGTTCAACGTCAGGTACAGGTCTTCCAGCTGCGGCGACAGGAAGTTCCAGTCATCCAGCAGCTGCTGCATTCGCGTGGCGATGCCGGTGGCGAAATGGGCGCTGTGCAGGTCACGCGAGACGACGAGCAACTGCCCGTCACGCGAGCCGTCCTTGTAGGTGGCGAGTTTCATCGAGGGGTCCGGTTGGTGGCAGTATTGTCCGATGCGTTCGTTGCACCGCCCGACCTGGCCGCGCGTCGCTGGCTGGGCCTTGATGCTGCTGGCGGTGCTGCTGGGGCATGGGCTGCTGTGGCAGGCGCTGCGCCCGGTCTTGGGCACGCCGGCGCTGCAGGCCACGCACCGGCCTGCGCCGCAGCTTGTGCTGCGCTTGCTGGAGCTGCCCGCGCCCGCGCCGCTGCCCAGGGCCGTGGCCGAAGCACCACCGCGCCGCCCATCGCCACGCACCGCGCCGTTGGTGCCGTTGGCCGCCGTGCCGATGCTGCCACCGCCCGCCGCGGACAGCACTGCGCCGGCCGGCAGCACCGAGCTGCCGGTGTACGCCACCTGGCTGCCGGACCCGGCCCGGCTGTACTACCGGCCGCTGCGCGGGGCCATCGTCGGCACGGGCACGCTGCACTGGCAGCGCGGCGAAGGCGGCTATGCGCTGCGGCTCGATGTGGAATGGCCCGGCCAGCCTGCACAGGGCTCGGCTAGCTACCAAGGGAGGCCCCCCGGGTCTGCCGGGGAGGCAGTAAGGGTTTGAGGAGTAGCCGACAAGGCTGCCGATTTTGAGGGGTGTGAGTCCCCTTACCGCCAATTACTCGGTTTGGGCGGTTAGCGTATGCGCTGTACGGGGAGGTAACGAACCGTGATATGCGCGGACTGAAAAGCCACGGCTGCCCGGCACCGCAAGGTGCGAGGGTGGGGTCTACCGGTGTGGCGAGCCAACGTGCGGGTCTGAACATGAGGGAACGACTGCAGCTCCGAGATTTACTGCTCGACGGAAGTAGCTGTTGGGGGACTTGTGATGCGCCGACCCGGTTCAAACGCGGGGAAGGCCAATGTCCCAGGGGAAGGAACGGGAAAGTGCACCCTGGGGGCTACCGGAGGAGGGGTCCAGACACGTACGGAAGGATCGGCAGAGATAGCGTCGGGAAGAACCGGTGCGCAGCAGGGGCTGGCAGCAACCTGCAAAGACCGGCCGCAGGAGGCGAGGAGGAGGGAGGCGATGTCAGAGGCGACCGCAGGGCAGCGGTTTGGCGCATGAGCCCGTAGGAGCGATGAAGTGGAAGTAATGTTCTGCGAGGAGACGCATGACGTCTT
>Ga0105090_10000731_pt1 | contig 16753 bp, 13 predicted proteins | sample PPLLak3March2015_FD_79110 | JGI IMG/M metagenome (GOLD analysis project Ga0105090, IMG submission 79110) | Freshwater sediment microbial communities from Prairie Pothole Lake near Jamestown, North Dakota, USA - PPLs Lake P7 Core (1) Depth... | ecosystem: Environmental > Aquatic > Freshwater >... | reverse complement strand
TTTTTTCGCGATTCAGGCGTATGATCCAAACCCGCAAGCATCGTGTGGGGCGGTAGCTCAGCTGGGAGAGCGTCGCGTTCGCAATGCGAAGGTCGGGAGTTCGATCCTCCTCCGCTCCACCACTTCACCTGGTCCACTCCGGCAGTCGGCGCGGCAGCGCCGATATCAGCACGGCAAGCGACTGCAAGGATTTCTGGTAATTTATCCGCATGGCGAAACAACGGGACAAGCGGTTTGGCGGGGCCCTCGTCCTGTTGACGATGTTGTCGCTCTTCGCCGACGACGCCGGCGCGCAGGACCTCGAGCCGCGGCGCTGGTCGCACCTGCCGACCGGGATGAACGTCATCGGCGCGAGTACCGTCTGGACCGATGGTGAAATCTTCGCGGATCCGGTGATCCGCCTCGAGGACACTACGTTCGAGAAGTACACGCTGTCCTCGAGCTACGTTCGCACCTTCGAGTGGCTCGGCAAATCGAGCCGCATCGACTTCGCACTGCCTTACGCTGCCGGGCGCTGGGAGGGCCTGCTGGACGGCGACTACGTCAGCACCCGGCGTCACGGATTCTCCGATCCGTTCGTGCGCTTTTCCATGAACCTGTATGGAGCGCCGCCGCTCAAGGGCATGCAGTACGTCCGGTACCGCGCGAGCCATCCCGTCACCACGACGGTCGGCGCGGCCGTCGCCGTGACCCTGCCGTTTGGCGAGTATTATGCGGACCGTCTGATCAATCTCGGCAACAACCGCTATGTCGTCCGCCCGCAGTTGGGCGTTCTGCACCAGCGAGGGCCGTGGCAATTCGAGGTGACCACCACGGTGTCGTTCTACGAAGACAACGACGATTTTTTCGGCGGCACCCGGCTCGCGCAGGATGAGATGTGGTTCTTCCAGGGTCACGTCATCCGGACCCTTCCCCGCAACATGTGGGTCAGTGCCAGCGGCGGCTTCAGTTATGGAGGCGAGTCGGCGATCAACGGCGTGGCCAAGGACAACGACGACCATACGCGCTACGTGTCGTTCAGCTTCGGCATGCCGATCAACAATCAGCAGAGCGTGAAGATCACCTGGATCAACGCCGATACGAATGTGATCATAGGCTCGACCAGCGACTCCCTGGTGCTGGGCTGGTCGCTCAACTGGGGCCTCTGAGGCCGCGCGAGGATCCAACGAAATGTGCCCTGACCGTACCCTGACTCCCGACGAACTCCTCGAGCTGCGCCGGCGGCTGGACGAAATCGATGACGGCATCGTCGACCTGATCGCCGAGCGCCAGGCCATCGTCACCACCGTCGGCGAGCACAAGCTCAAGACCGGCGCTCCCCTCCGGCACTACGCCCGCGAGCGCGAGGTGATCGACCGCGGCGTGCAGCGCGCCGAATCGCTGGGCGTCTCGGGCCGCGTCGCGCGCGAGATCCTGGAGACGCTCATTCACCATTCGCTCGGCAAGCAGGAAGCGCACAAGCTCGTTCATTCGGAGCACGGGCAGGGCAAGCAGGCGCTGGTGATCGGCGGTCTCGGCCGCATGGGCGAATGGATGTCGCGTTACCTCGACATGGTCGGTTACCGCGTCGACGTGGCGGACCCGGTCGCGAAGGAATCGCCGTTCGACCGCGTGCACGACTGGGAGAGCGTCATCGACAACTACGACCTGGTGGTCGTCGCCGTGCCGCTGCGTCCGTCGAACGCCATCCTGCACCGTTTGGCCGAACTGCAGCCGCGCGGCCTGGTGTTCGACATCGGTTCGCTCAAGAGCCCGATGCGCAGCGGGCTGCAGGCCCTCGCCGCGGCCGGGTGCCGCGTGTGCTCGGTGCACCCGATGTTCGGCCCCAACGAGATCGGCCTGTCGGGCCGCCACATCCTGTTCGTCGACGTCGGCAATGCGGCTGCGCTGGCCGAGGCGCGCGCGCTGTTCGCGCACACGGCGGCGGAATGCGTGGACCTGAGCCTGGAGGAGCATGACGAGGTGATGGCCTGGGTGCTCGGGCTCTCGCACCTGGTCAATATCGCGTTTGCCAGCGCCCTTGCCGAAAGCGGCGAAGCGGTGCCGTTGCTGCGCCGCATTTCCAGCAGCACGTTCAACGCCCAGCTCAAGGTCGCCGCGCAGGTCGTTTCTGAGAACCCGCACCTCTACTACGAAATCCAGCAAGGCAATGCCATGACCGGCCAGGTGGTCGAGCACTTCCGCAAGGTGTTCGACAACCTCACCCGCGCGGTTCGCGTCGGCGACGAGATCGGCTGGACCCAGGCAATGGAGAACGCCAACCGGCGCATCAGCGCCAAGCCGCAGAGCGGCCCGTAGGACCGAGGGCGCGACGGCATTCGGGGGGCACTTCTTTGCCTGCGGCAAAACCGCTCCCCCCTCATGGCCTGCGCCTTGTTCGGGAATTTGCGGCCGTAATCCCGAACAAGGTTCGGTCCTACATCAGCTTTTCATCTTGACCAGCAGGTTGAATACCCGGGTCGCGAAACGGCCATAGGGCGGCGCCAGGTATTTCATCGCGCTGAAGCCGGACTGGTAGAACACGGGGCGCAGCTTGGAGAAGGTGACGAAGCCCTCGTACCCGTGGTAGTGACCCATGCCGCTCGCGCCGACGCCGCCGAAGGGCAAGTCGTGTTGGCCCACGTGGTAGAGCGCGTCGTTCACCGTGACGCCGCCGGACAGGATGCGGCTGATGTAGAGGTTCTGCAGTTCGCGGCTGTTCGTGAACGGGTACAGCGCGAGCGGCCGGTCCTGCCCGTTCACGTAGCGGATCACTTCCTCGGGGTCGCGGTAGGTCAGCACCATCAGGATTGGGCCGAAGGTTTCGCGGCTGCGGATGGTCATGTTGGCCGTGGTGTCGAGCACCAGATGCAGCGGCAGCTTGCGGGCGTCGCGGTTGCCCGGCTGGTCGCCGGACAGGTTGACGACGGTTGCCCCCTTGCCGCGCGCGTCGTCCAGCGTCTCCTCCAGCCGTCGGTAGGAGCGGTCGTCGATGATCGACGTGTAGTCGCGGTGGTTGATGTCGGGGCAGTGCTTGCGCACCCAGGCCCTGGCCTGCTCGACGAACGCGTCTTTCTGGCTTTCGTGCACGAACACGTAGTCGACGTTGGTGCAGATCTGGCCGGCGTTGAACTGCTTGACGAACATGATCCGCTCGACCGCCTTCTGCAACGGGAACTCCGGGTCGATGATGGCCGGCGACTTGCCGCCGAGTTCGAGCACGACGGGGGTGAGGTTTTTTGCCGCGGACGCCATCACCGCGCGGCCGGTCTGCCCCGACCCGGTGAACATCAGCAGGTCGAAGGGGATTTGCGAGAACTCGATGCCCACGCCGCCGGTCTCCTCGAACCACATCAGCTTCTCCTCCGGGAAATAGCGCGGCGAGATTTCCCGCAGCAGGTGCGATAGCGCGATCGAGTTCTCCGACAGCTTGACCATGGCGCGATTGCCCGCGGCGAAGGCGCCGGTGAGCTGGGTGAAGGACAGGTTGACGGGAAAATTCCACGGGATGATCAGCCCGACCACGCCCAGCGGTTGCGGGATGACCCGGTTTTTCGCGCCGGGGTACAGCGCGCGGTCGATATGCCGCCGCTGGGGTTTCATCCACTTCCTGAGCCGCTTGATGGCGTCGTTGATGCCATCGGTAACCGCGATCACCTCCGCAAAGAGGGTTTCGTGCCGCGAGCGGTTGCCGTAGTCCGCGTTGATGGCGGCGACGATGGCGTCGAGATTTTCGCCGAGCAGCCGTTTGAGGGTCGACAAATCCTGCCGGCGCTGCTCGAAACCCGGCGCCGGCTCGTCGAGCCAGGCCCGGCGCTGTTTGTGGAACGCCTCCCTCAGCGTGTCCGCGATGGCGGCCTGCGCGGCCTGCCGGGGGGCGGCCTGCCCGCTGGTGACGGCTTCGGTGGCTTGATTCATGGGTAACCTCGTTGCGCGTGCATGGACGCCAGGGCGGAAACGCACTCTATATATTATCTGATATGGGTCTTGAGTTGCCGCTTTGCCCATTTATTGCGGTTGGCGTCCGTGCCACGATAATCTGGACCGGAAAGCGGCACGCACCGAAGGAAAGGGACCGATGGAATTCACTCCAGGCAAACCCCTGTCTCCCGACGCACTTTACAGGAGCTGCGACCCGGCGGCGCTGGGTTTCGAGACGACCGCCGAACTCGAGGCGATGAGCGAAATACCCGGCCAGGACCGGGCGGCCGAGGCCATCCGGTTCGCCACCGATATCGATGTCGACGGCCACAACGTCTACGTGCTCGGCCCCCCCGGCACCGGGCGGCACCTGTTCGTGCGGCAGGTCCTCGAGCAGAAGGCCGCCGCGCGCCCTGTGCCGCAGGACTGGTGCTACATTTACAACTTCGACGACCCCCGTCAGCCGCGGGCCCTGGCTTTGCCGCCCGGGCGCAGCAAGGAGTTGCGCAAGGACGTCGAGCAGGTCGTCGCGGACGCCCAGACGGCGATTCCCGCGGCCTTCGAGAGCGAAGACTTCCAGGCCCAGCGGGAGGCGATCGCCGAGGAATTCAAGGAATCCCAGGAACATGCCTTCAAGGAGGTCGAGGACGAGGCCCAGCAACTCGACATCGGCGTCATCCAGACCCCGACGGGCATCGCCTTCATCCCGGTGCGCAAGGGCGAGGCGCTGGGCAGCGAGGACTTCAAGAAGCTGCCCGAAGCGGAACAGCACAAGTTCCACGACGACATCGCCAGCCTGACCAAGCGCCTGCAGCAGGTGATGCGCTCGACGCCGAAACGGGCGCGCGAGATGCGCCAGAAGGTCCGTCAGCTCGAGCGCGACGTCGCCAGCATGGCGGTCAGCGGGCTGCTCGACGAGTTGCTGCAGAAATACCAGGAAGTGCCCGCGGTCGTCGAGCACTTGCAGCAGATGCGCAACGACATCGTCGACAACGTCGGCCTGTTCCTGAAGCCGGCGGACGGGCAGGGTGTGCCGGCGCCGCTGCAACAAGTCATGGAATCGCGGGAGTCCGCGGCGATGCGGCGCTATTCCATCAATGTGCTGGTCGACCGCGGCGAAGAGCACGGCGCGCCGATCGTGTTCGAGGACAAGCCCAGCTTCGTCGAGCTGATCGGGCGCATCGAGCACGAGTCGGAGTTCGGCTCGCTGGTCACCAACTTCAACCTGATCCGGCCCGGCGCGCTGCACCGCGCCAACGGCGGCTACCTGGTGCTCGACGCCGAGAAAGTGCTCAGCTACCCGCTGGCCTGGGACGGGCTCAAGCGCGCCCTGAAGTCGCGCGTATTGCGCATCCGCTCGCTGGCCGACGACCTCGGGCTCATGAGCACGGTCACGCTGGAACCCGAACCGATCCCGGCCGACCTGAAAGTGATCCTGGTCGGCGAGCGCATTTACTATTACCTGCTCGAGCAATACGATCCCGAGTTCTCCGAGCTGTTCAAGGTGGCGGCCGATTTCGAGGACCAGTTGCTGCGCAACGAGGCCAACCTGACGGGCATGTCGCGCTGGCTGGCCACCACCATCCGCAGGGAAAACCTGAAACACATGAACAGCGCGGGCATGGCCCGCCTGCTGGAGGAGTGCGCGCGGGACGCCGGCGACCGCGAGCGTCTGTCCACCGATATCCGGCGCACCTCCAACCTGTTGCGCGAGGCGCATTACTGGGCCGGGCGCAACGGCCAGGAGCTCATCGGCGCCGCGGAGGTGCAGGCGGCCATCGACAGCCGCACCCGCCGCGGCAGCCGCGTGCGCGACCGCATGCAGGAGGAACTGCTGCGCGAGACTTTCGACATCGCAACGGAGGGCTCGCGGGTCGGCCAGATCAACGGGCTGGCGGTGCTACAGCTCGGCGAAGTCGCCTTCGGCCACCCGCAACGGATCAGCGCGACGGTCGCGCTGGGCTCCGGCGAAGTCATCGACATCGAACGCGAGGTCAAGCTGGGCGGCCCGCTGCACTCGAAGGGCGTGCTGATACTGAGCGGCTTCCTGGGCTCCCACTACGTCACCGACCGGCCGCTGTCGCTGTCCGCCAGCCTGGTGTTCGAACAGTCCTACGGCGGCGTCGACGGCGACAGCGCGTCGACCGCGGAGCTCTGCGCGCTGGTTTCCGCGCTGGCCGGCGTGCCCCTGAAGCAGTCGCTGGCGATCACCGGCTCGATCGATCAGCACGGCAAGGTCCAGGCCATCGGCGGCGTCAACGAGAAGATCGAAGGTTTCTTCGACCTCTGCCAGAAGCGGGGCCTGAGCGGCGGGCAGGGCGTGCTGATACCGGTCGCCAACGTGAAGCACCTGATGCTGCGCAGGGACGTGGTCGAGGCGGTCGCGGCCGGCAAGTTCCGGGTTTGCCCGGTGGCGCACGTCGACCAGGCCCTGTCGCTGCTGACCGGGTTGCCGGCCGGCGAGCGCAACGCAGCGGGCGAGTATCCCGAGGGTAGCCTCAACCGCCGCATCTGCGAACGCCTGATCGAGCTGGCCGAGCACCGGCAATCGTACTCCGAGTGGCCCAGGAGGGCGGACGCGTCGGCAGGCCAGGACGACGAAGTCGGCGACGAGGGCGGCGACGATGACGACGAAGACGACGATGGCCGCGAACCCGCCTGAAAAGGTCCCGCGGCGCATCGCCGTGATCCTCGGCGCCGGCCAGTCGGGGCGCAACTTGCTGGATCTCGTGCTGCCGCTATTGACCCGCGATCGCGAGATCGAGATGCACGGCGTGTTCCTGGAAGAAGCCGAGGTGCAGCACGCGGCCGAACTGCCTTTCGTGCAGGAGTTGTGCCGGGTGACGTTCAGCGTGCGCGAGTTCACCAGCGAGCACTTCGAGCGCGCCCTGACCCTGCGCATGCGCACGGCGCAGCGCGCGCTCGCGGTGCTGGCCCGGCGCACCGGCGTGCCGCATTCCTTCCGCAACATCCGCGGACCGGCCGTGCGACTGCTGCGCGAGACCGCGCGCCTCTCGGACATCACCGTGTTCGAGCCGGCGCGGATGATGGCGCCCCCCGCAACCCGCCCGCTCGGCGGCCGGCGTCCGCCGCCGCGCATCGCGGTCGCCATCACCGACCTCGAGGCGGGCCGCATGGCGCTGCTGGCAGCCGTGCATCTTGCGGAGGGCGACGCCGGCCGGATTTTGATCCTGGCGACGGCGGAGCTGGCGCGGGACCGGCCGGCGCTGGATCGGCTGTTGCGCGAACTGCTGCCGGCGCAGCCGCCGCGGTTGCGCATTCTCCCGCCGGGTGGCGGGGCGCTCGGCCTGGTCGACGCGGCGCGCGCCGAGGGGGCCGGCCTGTTCGTCGCCGTCGCGACGGAGGAATTGCTGGAACCGCCCAACCTGCAGTTGCTGCGTGAAAAACTGCGTTGCCCCATCTGTCTCGTGCGCCAGTGGCACGAGCGCCGCAACCCGTCAATCTACTGAAGCGAACAGGGCGGGCCATCAGCCCTCAGATCGGCACCACGATGGCGGGCTCGACCTTGCGCCGGTAAAATTCCGCCAGTCGCGCGTGCAACGCGTCCGGCAGCGGATCGAGGCGGCTCACGGCGGCGTTCTCCAGCACCTGCTCCGGCCGGCTGGCGCCGGTGATCACGGTGGAAACGGCCGGATGATCGAGAATCCAGCGCATGGCCATCTGCGCCATGCTCATGCCCGCCGGCGCCCAGCTTCGAATCTCGTCCACGAAGTCGACCGCCTGGTCGAAGGGCAGGCCGGAGAAGGTCTCGCCCTGGCTGAACACTTCGCCGCGGCTGTTGTAGTGGCGGTGGTCGGACTCGGCAAAGGACTGGCCATGCCGCATCTTGCCGCTGAGCACGCCGCTGGCCAATGGCAAGCGGGCGATGATCCCGACGGCATTCGCCTGCGCCTGCGGGAATAACGCCTCGATCGCATTCTGCCGGAACAGGTTGAAGATGATTTGCAGGGAAGTGAGTCCGGGATGGGCGACAATCTCCAGCGCCTCTTCGAGGGTTTCGACGCTGGCGCCGAAGGCCCGGATCAGCCCTTCCGCGCGGAAGTCCTCCATCCAGCCCAGCAGCTCACCCGCCTTGAGCACCGCGAGCGGCACGCAATGCAGTTGGACCAGGTCCAGGGTTTCCACGCCCAGCCGGGCTGCCGAGCCCGCGATATTGGCGCGGACGCGCTCCTTTGTATAGTGGTCGGGATACAGCTTGGGATCGCGCCCGACCTTGGTGGCGACCACGACCGCCGGCCGGTGATCGTAGCGGTACTGCTCGATCATCGCCTCGCTGTGGCCCTTGCCGTACACGTCGGCCGTGTCCCAGAAGTCGATGCCGGACTGGTCGGCCGCCCGCAGGATTTCCTGCGCCCGTTCGTTACCCAGGGGGCCGAAGTCGCCGCCCAGCTGCCAGCACCCCAAGCCGATCTCGGAGACCTCGATGCCGCTCTTGCCCAGTTTGCGCTTTTTCATGATCGGCATAGGATACTGCTTGTGACCGCGGGTATGCACTCCCAGCTTGGCGCGAGACCCTGACATGCGAAGAATCGATTTGAACGACGCCGCCTTCCTGTACCTTGAATCGCGGGAGACGCCGATGCACGTCGCGGGCGTCAACCTGTTCACCTTTCCCGCGCGCGTCAACCAGGAGCGTTTTATGGCCCGGCTCGGCGATGCCTATCGCTCGGCCACCGAATTCCGCAGGCCCTTCGGCGAGTATGTCACCACCGGCCGCCTCGGACCGCTGGGACCGCTCTACTGGGAAAAAGACGCGGACCTGGACATGGAATACCACGTCCGGCACTCGGCACTGCCGAAGCCGGGCCGCTACCGCGAGCTGTTCGCGCTGGTGTCGCGCCTGCACAGCACCTTGCTGGACCGCAGCCGGCCGCTGTGGGAGGTGCACCTGATCGAAGGCCTGCAGAACAACCAGTTCGCCATTTATACCAAGCTGCACCACGCCACGGTCGACGGAGTGGCCGGACTGCGCCTGACCGAGGCGCTGTGTTCCTCCAACCGCCGCGCCCGGACCGACTACTCGCCACTGTCGCAGGAGGCCTTCGAGAAATTCAAGGCCGCGCAGGGCGTCGTCCGGCCGCGCCCGGTGATTCCGCGCGAGCGCGAACTGCGGGCCGTGGCCGAGGTGTTTCGGGAGCAGTTGCAGACTTCGGCGAACCTGCTGAACTATCTGAAAAGCCACGCCGCGACCTGGCTGGGGGGCGGCGGCGGGCTGGCCATTCCCTTTCGCCACGTGCCGAAGACCTCGATCAACCGGCGCATCTCCGGTTCCCGGCGCTTCGTCGCGCAGTCCTGGGAATTCGACCGCATCCAGGCCATCGGCAGGGCGGTCGGAGCCACCATCAACGATGTCGTGCTGGCGATGTGCTCCGGCGCGCTGCGTCGCTACCTGCTGGCGCAGCGCGATCTGCCGGAACATTCGCTGCGCGCCATGGTCCCGGTCTCGGTGCGCACGGCCGACGATTTCGAATCCGCCAACTCGGTCAGCTTCATCACCGCCAATCTGGGGACCAGGCACGCGGACCCGGCGAAGCGCCTGGCGATCATCACCGAGTCGACGCGCGCGGGCAAGGGCCTGCTGACCGGCCTGTCGCCCCGCGAGGCCACGCTGTACGCGGGGCTGTCGCAGCTACCGATGCTGCTCACCCACCTGCTCGGCATGGCCGATCGTTTTCCCCCTTTCAGCACGACCATCTCCAACGTGCCGGGCCCGCGCAAACAGCTGTACTGGAACGGCGCCCGCCTCGACGGGATCTACCCGGCCTCGGCGGTGTTCCACGGCTTCGCCCTGAACATCACCCTGGTCGGTTATCACCGGCACCTGGATTTCGGCATCATGGCCTGCCGGCGCTCGATGCCCCAGGTGCAGCGCCTGATCGACCACCTCGAGGAGTCGGTGGTGGAATTGGAGGAAATAGCGGGTTTGCGTTGAGGCAAGAAAAAAGGGCCGCGAGCGGCCCTTTTTTCAGGCAGGAGGGTTAGCCTCAGAAGCGGAAACCGAGGTGGGCGCCATACACCCAGGGATCGATTTCCACCTTGCCCAGGAAGTCCCCGTTGACCGAGGCGTCCGTTTCGATGTCGATGTAGCGGAAGCTGGCGTTCAGGAACCATTTCTCATTCAGCATGAAGTCCGCGCCCAGTTCGTAGGCCAGACCCCAGCTGTCATCCAGGCTGAGATCGGCGCCCGCCAGCGGCCCGTACGTGTCTTCGCTGAAGAACATCGTGTAGTTCACCCCTGCGCCGACGTAAGGCTGGAAGGCGCTGTCCGCCATGAAGTGATACTGCAGGCTGACCGTCGGCGGCAAGTGCTCGGTGCTGGCCACTTCGGGTCCACCGACCAGCGAGATGTCGTGCTCGTATGGATACGCCGCCAGCACCTCCACCGCCCAGTTGTCGGTCATCATGTAGGTGAAGTTGAAGGTGGCCCCCCATGCCGAATCGACGGACACGATGGGACTATTGTCCGACTTGGGATCGACGTTCGACGCACCGAAGCGGATCAGCCAGTCGCCCTGCTCGAAGGCCACTGCCGTGTTGACCGCGGTCGCGCCCAGCAGCGCGGCGGCGCAAAGCGCAATTCGCATTTTCATTGGGGAGTTCTCCTTTGGGTTCGCCGGGCAGTCTCGCAGAGATCGCGCCGGGCGATGAACTGCTGTTTCCGGGCGTCTTGACCTGCATCACACGGGAGGGGGAATTGGGTTACAGTAAACTCTTCGCCGAACCCGCGGGAGCACGCAGGAATGAGCACTTCGATCGTATTGACGGTCGTCGCCGACGATCAGCCGGGCATCGTCGAGGATCTGTCCGACGCCCTGGCCACGCACGGCGGCAACTGGACCGAGAGCAGCATGATGACGCTCGGCGGCAAGTTCGCCGGCATCCTGCTGGCCGAACTCCCCGAGGAGCGCGCGGAGTCCTTCCTGCGCGTGCTCGACTCGCTGGAGGCGGGCGGCATGCAGATCATCGCCCAGCGTTCGGGACAACCGTCGCGGACGGAAGGCGCGCGGGAATATTCCATCGAACTGGTCGGGCAGGATCATCCGGGCATCGTCCGCGACATCACCCAGGTGCTGGCGGGGCACGGCGTCAACGTGCTGGAGCTCGAAACGACGGTGCAGGGCGCATCGATGTCGGGCGAGCGCCTGTTCATCGCCCACGCCCGCATCGCGGTGCCCGAAACGTTGGTACTGGACGAGCTGCGCGACGAGTTGGAGGATCTCGCCAACGAGTTGATGGTCGACATCGAGCTGGACAATTAAGTGCCCCATTCCGCACATGCGGTGACGATTGAGCCTTGAAGCCATGCGCCCGACCCTGAACGTTCTCAGCGAAGAGCTGATCGTAAGTATCCTGGCCGAAGCCAAACGCATCATGGCCGAGACCGGTATGGAAGTCCGTGGCCAGACCATGCGCCAACGCCTGCTCGATCACGGTCTGAAGACCGACGCCGGCGGCAAGCGCATCCTGTTTCCGCCGGACGTCGTGGACCGGGCGATCGCGAGCGCCCCCGGCAGCTTTACCCTGTACGACCGGGACGGGTTGCCGCACGCCGAGCTGGGCGGCTGGAACGTCAATTTCGTGCCGGGTTCCAGCGGCCTGAAGATCCTCGACCACCGCAGCGGTGAGACGCGGCTGGCCCGGTCGGCCGATTTCGTCGAGTACGTGCGGCTGGCCGACGGCCTGGAGCACATCGGCTACCTCGCCACCGCATTTTCCACCCGCGACATCGAGCCGCAGGTTTCCGACGCCTGGCGCCTGTACATGTCGCTGGTCAACTCGAAGCGCCCGGTGGCTTCGGGCGCCTTCAGCGAGCACGGCATCCCGCGCCTGGTCAGCCTGCTGCAGATGTTTCGCCGCGACCCGGCCGAGCTCGCGGCGAAGCCGATGTCGGTGTTCACCATCACCGCCACCGGCAATTTCCGCTTCGGCGAGGACTCCTGCCAGAACCTGCTCGATTGCGTGGCAGCGGGCATCCCGGTCGAGATCGTGCCGGTCACCCTGATGGGCCTGATCGCGCCGGTGACCCTGGTCGGGGCGCTGGTCTTCCACTGCGTCGACGTGTTGACCGGGCTGACCATGGCGCAGGTGCTGCGCCCGGGGCACCCGGTGCTGTTCGGTGGCGCGCCGGCCACCTTTCACATGAAGGCGGCGAGTTCGCCGATGGCGGCGATCGAGGCGCAGCACCTCGACGTGGCCTACGTGGCCATCGCCAAATACCTGGGCTTGCCGTCGCAGGCCTACATGGCGCTGAGCGACGCCAAGGAACTGGACGCCCAGGCCGGCGGCGAGTCCTTCAGCAGCGCCTTGCTGGCGGCGCTGGCGGGCGTCAACTCGGTCGCCGGTCCCGGCATGCTGGATTTCGTGCTGACCTTCAGCCTGCCGAAGCTGGTGTTCGACAATGAGGTCTGCGGGCAGGCTCTGCACTTCTGCCGCGAGATCCGCCCGCTCGACGACCTGCCCAGCCAGCACCTGGTCGACCACCTGATGAAGGAGGGCCACCTGATCACGGCCTCCCAGACCCTCGAGCACTGGCCGCGCGAGCTGTACCTGACGGACCCGGTGATCGACCGCACGACCCGCGACACCTTCGAAGGGACCCGGGCCCCGAGCCTGCTGGAGCGCGCCTGCGAGCAGGTCGAGCGGCGCCTGGCGGCATACCGGCCGGTGGAAACCGATCCGGCCGTCGACGCCGCGATGCGCGAATTGATCACCGCCGGCCTGGAAGCGCAGAGCGAGTTGCCCGCACTGCCCCCGCCGCCGGAGCCGGCCGGCGAGAGCCCGGGCGGAGGCCGCCGCCAGAGCCGGCGCCGCCGGAGCGTGTAGGAGCGAACTTTGTTCGCGATTTTTCGGCGCCGACTCTCGATCAAGGGTGATTCCCGAACAAGGTTCGGTCCTACAGGTACCCCCTGATCAAATCCTGCACCCGCACCCGCGCCCGGATCCGCGCGCACACCAGGAAAGAGCCCACCAGCTTGCGGTGCAGGAACACGGTTTCCGCTGGCGGCGCGCGGAATTCGCCACCGCTCTTGAACAGCATTTCGATGCCCGCGTCGCGCGCCCGCGCAGCCAGGTCCGAACTGCCGAAGTCATAAACCCCTTTGTGGCAAATGGGTTCGCAGGCCAGACGGATCACCTGCAGCAGGCGCTCGGCGTGCTGCGGGCTGTCGCTGGGCCGCAGGTAACCGATTGCCTCGGCGTAACGGCGGGTGGCGTCGCTGTCGCCGGCGATGAGCGCCCGCGAGATCTGCGCGTAGCGCTCGGTGAAGGCCTTCGGGAAGTGCGCCGTGGAGCCGAAATCCAGCAGCACGATGCGGCCTTCGCCACGCCGGTTCCCGGCTTGATTCATGGGCCGGTACAGGTAGTTGGCGAAGTTGGGGTCGGTCTGCATGGTGCGGAATTCGAACAGTTCGCGGAACAGCAGTCGCTGCAGCAGACTGCCGCAGCGATCGCGCTCCTTCTGCGCCACGCCCGGCCGGCCCAGGCTGTCGAGCGCCTCGCCGTCCATGAAATCCATGGCGAGGATGCGCGTGGTCGTCAGGTCGTCGTGCACGCGCGGCACCAGGAAGTCGGGTTCGTCGCGTACCAGCCTGCGGTAGCGGCGCAGGTTGTCGGCCTCGACGCGGTAGTCCGCTTCCTCCCGCAGCTGCCGTTTGACCTCGGCGACGATGCCGCTGATGTCCATCTCGATCGGCAGGATATTCGCCACGCGCAGGAACAGCGCCATATTGTCCACATCGCTGTCGATGCTGCGGGCGACGCCCGGGTACTGGATTTTCAAGGCCAGGTCCCGCCCGTCGCGGGTGCGCGCCCGGTGCACCTGGCCGATCGAGGCGGCCGCGGCGGGCTCGTAGTCAAAGGTCTCGAACCGGTCTTCCCAGCCCTTGCCGTATTCGCGGCCGAGCACGCCCCGCACCTGGCTGCGCGGCATGCGGTTGGCGGAGTCGCGCAGGGTCGCGAGCGCATCGGTGAACTCCCGCGGCAGGATGTCGGCGCTTTCCATCGACAGCATCTGGCCCATTTTCATCGCCGCGCCGCGCATGCCGGCCAGGCGCCGCGCCAGTTTTTCGGCGTTGGTGGCCGTCAGGAATACGTTGACCGCGTCGTCCGGCGTCACCCGCGACAGCCGGCGCACTCCTTCGATCGCGCCGCCGATGGCCAGCTCACCCGCCGTGAAGCCCAGCCGCAGGAGTCGGCCCAGCCGGGTGGTGGGGACGCGGGATTTGTGCGGGGGTTTAGCGGCCATGGCGCCCGGCAAGGCAGCGGATCACCTGGTCCGGGTGGTCGGTGAACACGCCGTCGAGCCGCGCTTCCTCAACCAGCAGGCGGACCGCTTCCGGCAGGCTGCCCAGCGCAGGCGGCAACTGGTCGGCGCGCAGGGTATAGGCGTGGACGAACAGCCCCAGGCGCTGCGCCAGGGCCGTAAGCTCTGATATATCAACCACCCCATCGTCTTTTATTTCAATTACTTGCGGCAGCCATGGACCGATGCCCTGGGCAAACCCGGCCACCGCGCGCAGACCCGCCTCGGTTTGCAGGAACTCGAAGTCGGTGGGGCTTTCCAGCCAGTCGTTCTCGCCGATCAACTGCACCAGTCGGAGTTCGCTGCCCAGTTCGTTGCGCGCGCGCAACAGGGCGTCGAAGTCGAAGGACTGCAGCAGGACCTTATCGTCGGCACGGGTCAGTCCGCGGTCGGCCAGCAGGGCGAGCACGGCCGCCACCAGGTCCTTGCCCGCGGCCTGGTGCCAGGCCGGCGCCTTGGGCTCGATGTACAGCCCGACATTCCGTCCCGTCGAGCGGTTCAGCCCCTGGATCAGGCGGATCTCCTCTTCCAGGGTCGGCACACGGAAAATCGGGGATTCCCGAGGAAAGCGGCCGGGCAAGGCCGGCTCGCCGTCGGCGTCGGTTCGCTCATGCGCGCGCAGGCTGCGAATTTCCTCCAGCGAAAAATCGATGGCGTAGTGGCGGCCGTCCGCGCGCCGGCGGTCCGGGAAGCGCTCGGCCACGTCGGTGACGGCGTCGAGGTACAGATCGTGCAGCACGATCAGCGCATCGTCCCGGGTCAGCACCACGTCCTGTTCGATGTAGTCGGCGCCCATGGCGTGGGCCATGGCCGCGCCCTCCAGCGTGTGCTCGGGCAGGTAGCCGGAGGCGCCGCGGTGGGCGATGACGATGAACTCCTGCGTCGTTTCGGTGCTGGCGGGCGCCACGGCGTGTTATCGGAGGGTTATTCGGGGGCTTATTCGGGGGTAGGGCAGGGCCCGGGCGAGCACACGCTCACCGAATCGGCGCTGGCGATGACCGCGATGACGATCGCCGCGCCCAGCACCGCCCACAGCCATTCGAGCCCGCCGTCCGAAGCGCTGCCGGGCCGGCGCACCCTGAGCTGGCGCATGTTTTCATAGGGGATGAAGCCGAACTCGCCGCCGAGGCCGTGGGCGTTGATCTCGGTGACCGAGAACTCGAATCTCTCGCCGGCCCGGGTCGTGACCTCGACCCGGTCGCCCTCGCGGATTTCGGCCGGGGCCTCGTTGCCGCGCACGTCGCTGACGCGGACCGGCTGCATCGAGGAGCAGCCGGCCAGCAGGATGACGAGCAATGCGAGGAGGAGGCGTTTCATGCGCGCATCTTAGCAGGCGCTACCGCAAATACCCCAGCTTCTCCAGCGTGATCAGCACGCGGTGTGCGGCCAGGTCGGCGCTGAGCTCCTCGGTGTCGATGACGATCTCCGGGTGCTCCGGCACCTCGTAGGGATCGTCGATGCCGGTGAAGCCCTTGAGGATGCCGGCGCGCGCCTTGGCGTACAGGCCCTTGCGGTCGCGCGACTCGCAGACCTCGATCGGCGTGGACACGTAGACCTCGATGAAGCCGCCGTGCCGGCTGATCATCTCGCGCACCAGCCGGCGGGTGGCGGTGTAGGGCGCGATGGGCGCGCAGATGGCGATGCCGCGGTTCTTGGTGATTTCGCTGGCCACGAAGCCGATGCGCTGGATGTTCAGGTCGCGGTGTTCCTTGGAGAAGGTCAGCTCGCTGGACAGGTTCTTGCGCACGATGTCGCCGTCGAGCAGCGTGACCGGGCGGCCGCCGTCCTCCAGCAGCTTGACCATCAGCGCGTTGGCGATGGTGGACTTGCCGGAACCCGACAGGCCGGTGAAAAACACCGTGAAGCCCTGCTCGTGCTTGGGCGGGTGCGCGCGGCGCAGTTCCTCGACCACCCTGGGAAAGGAGAACCACTCGGGGATTTCCAGGCCCTCGCGCAGGCGCCGCCGGAACTCGGCCCCGGACAGGATCGCCACCTTGTCGCCGGGCTCGGTTTCGTCCGCGGCCAGGTATTCGGCCTTGTTCTCCACGTAGACCATTTCCTTGAACGGCACCATGGTGATGCCGAGTTCGTGCTCGTGCTTCTTGTACAGTTCCTGCGCGTCGTAGGGGCCGTAGAAGGGCTGGCCGTTGCGGTCGTTGCCCGGGCCGGCGTGGTCGCGGCCGACGATGAAATGGGTGCAGCCGAAGTTCTTGCGGATGATCGCGTGCCACAGCGCCTCGCGCGGCCCGGCCATGCGCATGGCGAGGTTGAGCAGGCTCAGCGTGGTGGTCTGGTCGGGATATTCCGCAAGCACGTGCTCGTAGCAGCGCACACGGGTGAAATGATCGATGTCGCCCGGCTTGGTCATGCCGACGACCGGGTGGATCAGCAGGTTGGCCTCGGCCTCCCGCGCGGCGCGGAAGGTCAGTTCCTGGTGGGCACGGTGCAGCGGGTTGCGGGTCTGGAACGCCACCACCCTGCGCCAGCCCAGCTTGCGGAAGCGCCCGCGCAACTCCGACGGGGTGTCGCGCA
>Ga0105090_10000730_pt1 | contig 16787 bp, 12 predicted proteins | sample PPLLak3March2015_FD_79110 | JGI IMG/M metagenome (GOLD analysis project Ga0105090, IMG submission 79110) | Freshwater sediment microbial communities from Prairie Pothole Lake near Jamestown, North Dakota, USA - PPLs Lake P7 Core (1) Depth... | ecosystem: Environmental > Aquatic > Freshwater >... | reverse complement strand
TTCTACTCGGCACTTGGACACGATCCCGCCGAGTTCGATAGATATCCGCAGGTTTTCCAAATGTCCCTCAATGGCATCCTCTGGGCAGGGAACGCACTTTGATTTCCAACAAACACAACATCATGAAAAAATACAAAAACGCATCAGACATCCGCGTCGGAGTCATCGGCTATGGCGGGGCCTTCAACATGGGGCGCGGCCATCTCAAGGAAATGGAACAGGCCGGCATGACACCGGTGGCCGTCTGCGAGGTCGATGCCGAGCGGTTGAAAGTCGCCGAGGCAGATTTCCCCGGCATTCAGACTTACTCGACTGTCGCCGAAATGCTCCGCAAGTCGGATGTCAACCTTGTCACGATCATCACGCCGCACAACACGCACGCGAAGCTCGCTCTGCAATGTCTCAAGGCCGGTCGCCATGTGGTTTGCGAGAAGCCGCTGGCGATCACCACCGCCGAGTGCGATGCCATGATCGCCGCCGCCAGGAAATCGGGCGTGGTGCTCTCGACCTATCACAACCGGCACTGGGACGGATGCATTCTCAGCGCCATCGATCACATCAAGAAAAACAAGCGCATCGGCGAGATCGTGCGCGTTGAGGCGCGGATGGGTGAGCGATCGCAGCCCGGCGACTGGTGGCGCGGCAGCCGCAGTATTTCCGGCGGCATCCTTTATGACTGGGGCGTGCACTTGCTGGAATACAGCCTGCAGCTCATCGACTCCGAAGTGGTGGAGGTGAGCGGCTTCGCCAAGTCCGGCTACTGGGCGCCGAAAACAAAGTGGAAAAAAGACACCATCGAGGACGAGGCCAGCGCCACCATCCGTTTCCGCAACGGCGTTTGGATGCAACTCACGATCAGCGCGATTGATTCAAACAAAAAGCCCGGCACGCTCGAAATCACGGGCACCGAGGGCAGCTACATCACCGACATTCACGGCTACAACAGCGGCTACGAATTGCGTTCGCGCAACGGTCAGTCACTCACTGTGGAGGAAGGCAGGCACCGCCCCGACGAATGGCACTGCTTTTATCAAAACATCGCCGATCACCTCACCAAAGGCACAAAGCTCGTCATCACCCCCGAGTGGTCGCGCCGCCCCATCCACATCATCGACCTTGCCGTGCAGAGCGCCAAACAGGGCCGCGCGCTTCCTGCCAAATACTGCTGACCCACCCATCATGAAAACCGAACAAATCGCCATTCAGCTCTACACGCTGAGAGACTTCACCGAAACCCCTGATGATTTCGTGGCAACGATCAAGCGTGTGCGCGAAATCGGCTATCATGCCGTCGAGCTTGCCGGAACCGCAGGTCTGCCGCCCGCCGAAGCGGCAAAGATCGTTCGCGATGCAGGCTTGCAAATTTGCTCCAGCCACGAGTCGCCCCAGATGATTCTGGAGAATCCCCAGCAGGTGGTGGATCGCTTGGGGGAATTCGGCATCACTCATGCAGTCTATCCCTGGCCTGATGGCATCGATTTCTCGAACACCAAGCAGGTGGATGAACTGATTGCCGGACTTGATTCCGCTGGTGCCATGTTGCGTCGTGCTGGCATGACGCTTTGTTATCACAACCACGCCCTTGAGTATTTCCAACGCGATGGCCGCACCGTGCTGGATGACATTTTTGCCCGCACATCGCCGGAGCATCTTCAGGCCGAACTCGACATCCATTGGGTTCAGGCCGGTGGTGGCGATCCTGCCGAAGCATGCCGCCGCCTCACCGGTCGTCTGCCGCTGCTGCATGTGAAAGACTACACCGTCACGGCCAAGGGCGAACGCCTCTTCGCGGAGGTCGGCCATGGAAATATGAATATCCCGGAAATCCTCGCTGCAGCGAAGGCCGCAGGCTGCCAGTGGTTCATCGTCGAGCAGGACACCTGCCCCACAGATCCCTTCGAATGCATCGCGCTCAGCTTGGATTATCTCAAAGGCTTGTGTGACTAAAAACAAGCCTCCTGGCACATCGATCCCAAGCGCTCCGGTGCCGCCGGATATATCGGCGACATCGGCACCCATGCCGAAAATCGGCGGCATCCGACCCACGATGGATCAGTTGGCCCTGGCCGCTTCTGCCGGCTTGCCAATTCTGGTGAGTGGACTGGCGGATGGCCGGTGGGAAAACCGTTGGTGGACTCGCTGGGCGGAGGCTTATGGGAGGTGCGTTCCTCGCTCGGGGAGCGCATCGCGAGAACTTTCTTCATCGTGGTCGATGAGGAAATCATCCTTCTCCATGGGATCATCAAAAAGTCACGGACAGCCCCAAAACAGGAACTGGACCTCGCCCGCAAACGGCAGGCTAGCTACATGAAAGAACACCGAAAATGAAAACCAAAACACACCAGAACATCCATCGCGGAAGTGATTTTAGCGACTTCCTCGCAGATGAGGGAATTCGTCCCGAAGTCGAAGTCCTCGCCCTCAAGCGTGTGGTGGCTCTCCAGCTTCAACAGATCTTGGAACAGGAACACATCACCAAGACTCAACTCGCCACCCGCATGAAAACCAGTCGGGCTTCCTTGGATCGGATTCTCGATCCCGCGAATCCTTCCCTCACCATCGCCAGTCTCGGCAAGGCGGCTGCCGCACTCGGAAGAAAAGTTGAGCTGCGATTCGTCCCGGCATGACCGGCCAGACAATGGACCACCCAGGCCCACCGGTCTTTTCCTTCTCTTCCGGCCGAATCGCAAGATAGAGATCCCAGCAGGTGATGGGCTTGTCACCATGATCGAACAGATAGGCGAGGTATCCGAAGTGGCGAGGGAGCCATCGCACGGTTTCATGGCCATGGTTCAGGCTGAAGGCGCAAGTTGTTGGGGGTCGCCTCTCATCAACGGCCGACGACATAGGGATCCTCGCCGAGAGAGGAGGGGACCGGCGCGGTCTCCTGGCCGAGGGCTTCGCGTGCGGCGACCCAGAGTTTGGTGCGGCGGTGGCGGCAATGGTGGCGCGTCCACTCGCGGTTTTCCAACAGGTCGAGGCAGGCTTGCGGCTTGCCGGTATCGAGCAGGACTTCGGCTTCCGTTTCGCCGTGGCGGTAGTCGGCCGGATCGGTCCAGCGTGTGAGCAAGTGTTGGCGGGCTGCGTGATCGCCTTGTTCCTTGAGCAATGTGTCGAGGTGGCAGGCGGTGCTGTTGTCGAAACGGGCCACGAGCGCGGCCTCGAGCGAGGCGCGGCCGGCGGTGGCATCGTTGCGGATTTTCCATTGGATCAAGCCTTGCAGGGCCAGTGCCACGAACGAGCCGGGATGGGTGGCAAGAGAGGCTTCGAGCGACGTAAGCGCCTCGTCCCACTTGTCTGCGGCGGCAAACCAGACCGCGCGCGCATTCAGCCATGATTCCAGACCGGAGGCTGCGGCCCAGTCGAGGGCATCCTTGAGCGGCAGGCTGATCGGCGGCCAGCTGGCGGCGGCGCGCCCAAGCTCTTTGTCTGGGACTATGTGTCAAATCTCGGCGGATCGCTGGCGCCGCATCCCAAACACCATGTGTTGGCCAAGGACCTCCTCACCTACCGCGACAACCACGCCGTCGGCGTCTTCCTGGAGGGAGAATCGCTCGGAGCGACCGATTTCATCGCGCTCAACTGCGAGGACAGTCCCGAAAGGGACGAAGGCATCGGGAGATGCTGAGGCAGAGGCAAGTGGCGTCAAACTAAAGCCGCTCGCTTGCTCCTCGCTGATCACCCCTTCGCGCTGCCAAATCCACGGCTAAATCCTTACTTAAAACGCTCTAAGTTAACAACCCCAAGTCGAGCAGATCATAATCGATTCCGGGTCTCGGACTATCAACTGTCTCATAGGTCCAGGCGCCTGAAAATGCTCGTTTCCGTGGATTCGCGTAATTATGCCAGGGGCCCAGAAGATTCTTGGGGAGACCGATCACGCGAAGGGTGAACTCCCTGCCGTCCGTGGCTTGCAGATGGAATGCCACATCAGGGCCATAGCAGATCTCGCGTCGGGAACCGTGTCGCAATTCGATGAGCGCGCCGCTCCATTCCGAAGCCGGAATCTCGATGGCCCCCGATTCCACACTCTCAGGGAAGCGGTAGGTGTAATCGACCGCGCCGTCATAGAATGGCAGGCCCTGTGCCCGCCAGCTCCCCGGTTCGAGCGCCCGCAGCGGGCCGTCAATCATGAACCCGGTCTGCGTCGGGACAACCCGGAAGTTGCCCAGGAGATAAATCGAGTCGATCTCCTGACGCACCTGGAAGGGACGTCCTTCGAGGGTGATTTCGTTCTCTCCCTGTTTCAACAAGTGGCCCACTGAAACCATTGCGATGCGGGGATCACGCCATTTCTTAGCTCCCTCAAAGCTCAGGAGCGTGCCATTGACGCGCACGGTCCAGACTTCGGGTTTCTCCACAGCCAGTTGGATTTCCTCAATCGAAGTGCCTGGAGAGATCGTCGCGCGGTAAAGAATCGTGCCTCCCGAATCGCTGGAGAAAAACGGATCGCGTTTCACGAGGTTTCCGGCGTGTTGAACGCGCATCAACCACCCGTTGCCGGCTATCCCATTGGCCGTCCAGTAGCGGCGATTGGCACTGTAAACCGATTCGGCCGCGTGACGTTGCCCATTGACCTCCAGTTCGCATCGATCCAGCACGAGCACGTTTGGGTGAATTGGATTCGCCGACAAGAATACTCGTTTCAGGGGCGTCGTGGTGACAGGATTTGATGGTGTCGTTGGAAGAGTGACTCCACGCAGCAAAACGCGTGATTCCGTCGGCGGGATGTGCAAACTGTTGCCGTCGCCATGCTTGGCAATCGACCCGGAAACCGGATCGAAAATCAGAATCTCGCCGCCTGTCTCTTGAAACTCTGGAGCTGCACAAAGGCTTTCGAAAGGATGCGAGTTGACGAAAATGTGCATCTCTCCGCCATCAGGTAATTGACGGAAGAGCACGGCCAAACCCGTGGAAGGGGAAGATCCGAACCGAACGCGTGGAGCGACTGTTTCCACGAGGGCTTGGATCAGCGCGTCCTCTTCGACAAACCAGCGAAGTGCCTTGCCGAACTTCGTTTCCCACTCTTCAAGAAGCTGGGATGGACGTCCGTTCACCGCGATCGCGCCGGGTCGGATTCCAAGCAGGGTGCCGCCCGAACTGAGAAACGCCTCGATCTTTGCGATGGTCTCCACTCGCAGATTGGTCATGCCGGGTGGCCAGACGATCACCTGGTATTCGGCCTGGCCGACGCGAAAACGTGCTCCGTCGGCCGTTCCCACCTCTTCGATGATGTATTCGTCACCAATGTCAAAGTCCACGAGGTGATCGCTCAACTTCTGCGCAAATGCGGTCGCCGCATGCCGCAACGGCAGAAGAGAGCGGAGGGTGTCGTCCAGAAAATCGAACGTTCCAGGAGCCGGTTTCACCTTGGAAGGAAGGGCATCGGCTTTCCGGGCCCGAAGAAAACCGGTTGTCTGCGGGTCCAGCAGTAGAATTCTGTTTGCGGGCCGGCCCTGTTGGCCAAGCAAACATAAGCGCGAGAGTTCATCATTCAGCGGCTTCAAATAATCAAACCAGGGGCTTTGATCACTGAAGAACTGCGGGTGATCCTGTTTCCGGGTTCCGCAGATCGTCATCGGGGAGTAATGGGGGACGAAGTGATTGACGCCGTGCACGACGAGGAAACGTCCAATGCGAAGCCAATCGGCGGGAGTGGAATCATGTCCGCCAGCTCCCCAACTTTCATTCATGACGCGCTCCCGACCAAACTGGTTGGCGACGCTGAGTGCCTGCCGGAGATAGTAAAGAGCCAAAGGTTCCTGTCCGGGAATCGCCGGTGCAAATCCCTGCGGGTCCGAGTAGGTGTGTCCCATCAGCTCAAAGCACTCCAGAAAGTCCGTCCCCGGCCAATCGAGATAGGCCAGCAGATGCATGTGACCCGGCGAAGAATAAGGAACCGGCCAATCGTGTTCCAGGTAATGGCCGGTCAGAGGAATGCCGTTCTCATTGCACCATTTCTGAATGGGGCGCGCCCAGTTTTCCACCCACATTTGGTGCATGAGATCATAGAAATCGTAACGAGTGGCGTCACTGGTTTCCGTATCGAAATATAAGTCCACCATCCGCTCACAGAGATCGTAACCATAGGTCTTTTCGAAAGCGGCGATCAGCCTGCGCGTGCAATGCAGCCCGAGCCCGCACGATCCCATGTCTGAACCCGGGAGTTGCGGCTCGTCGGTAAAGATGGCGCCGAGACTCTCCCAATCCTCCGCAGCGAGTTCGGCGCGATAGCATGCATGCGTCTCCTGAAGGAAAGTGGCCGTGGCCAGCGGGTCGAGAAGACTGACGTGACTCCCCTCGGCTAGGAATACGTGATTAAACAAATCCTGCTGAATGAATCCGACCCATCCCTGCTCGGATCCGATTTCACCCACCTGAATTGGACGGCCAGGTTTTTTTCCGTCCCACAGGTGAAGCGACATGGCTCCACCCGGCACGTCTGCCGATCCTTGGCCGAAAATGGGGATCATACAGCGCGAACGGGTATCGGGGACCAATGCAGGCACTTTTCCGCCAGCGTAGCCGCTGGGATAGCTGTTCTCGTCGTAAAGCGCGGGAACCAAACCAAGCCTTCGGCATTCCCGGATGCTGTGTCGGATCAGTTCAAACCAACGAGGGGATAGATACTCCGTGATGAGGCCCGGTCGCGGATGGAGATACGCTCCGCCAAAGCCAACTCTTTTGAATCCCTCAAGAACCTCGGTGATACGTGGTTCTCCCAGGTCTCCCTCGTGTTCTTCATTGAACACCAGAAACGGCCATGGGCGCTGTAATGCGCCGGGGTTTTCAAGGCTTTGCACTGAAATCTTTTCGACCCGTCCCGGGGGTGAGTCAATGGGTGAGAGAGGATTCATAGAAGTTTGGTTTCATTGCGACGGCCGCATGATCGTTGCTCCCTTTGGCAATCCACAATGTGTCCAGGAGTGCCTTCGCGATCAGGTGGAGACGTGGCTTCGAAAGCATGAGTTGAGCGGAATTTTTGTAAGATGCGAGGCGCTCAAAGACAACCACAAAAATAAAATGGTTGAACCTTCCAGCCTTCCGAATTGACAACACCGAATTGACAAAACCCTGCCCGTTCGTAAGAGGAGGCCGTTGAAAACAAATGATGTCCCCATTGATGCGCAGCAACTGACGGATCTGCTGCATTATCGACTCTCTGCCTCGCCCAGCCGGGCGGGGCTTCGCTTGATCCCGGAGCGCGAGCTCGCAGCAGCTCTAGGCATTGCGCGGTATCAGATCCGGATCGCTCTGGATAATTTGGTGGAGTTGCAAGTTCTCACGCGCAAGCACGGCAGCGGAGTTTATGTTCGCAAGGTTCCCGATCCATTGCCCCAGGGAGCGCGCGGCCTGAAGCGCTGGCTGTCGTTGCTCACTGCGGATGAGCTTTTTGCGAAAAGTCGGACCAGCCCGCGTCTGAAAGCCGATCCCTCGCACGTGCGGCTTCGGATGGGTGTTTGGTGGCAGAGTCTCTACCCGAGCGAGAGTGTCAATTTGCTTTGGGCCGGTGCGGTGGACCAAGCGAAGGATCTTGGTCATGACCTCATTTTTCATGACATGGCCCCTTTCGAGTCGCAGGAAGACAAAACGCGCACTCTCCAGGAGAGTCCTGATTTTTTGCACTGTGATGGACACCTCATTCTCGTGCCGCTGGCGCAAACCTACTTCGAGGCGAAAGGGGAGCGGAATCTGCCCGCCGTCTTTATCTGGCCCGGCATGTGTGATCCCTCTTTGCAGCCTCTCATTCGCATCGACGCCAATGAGGCGCTCACGGAGTCCATGCGGCATTTGGCCGAAGCGGGATGCCGCCGGATCGCGCTTCTCGGTTTGGATACTAGCGACCAAGCCGTGCCCCCCTTCATCCAGTCCCATCAAAGACGATTCGATCCAGTCTACGCCTCGACCACGAAGAGCATGGGGCTGCGCTATCAGCGGTCCGCCTACAGTCGCCCTGATACCAGATCCGCCGCTGAGGCCGTTCACTTTCTGCTCAGCGAAGGAGAGGCCTTTGACGGGCTGGTGGTGGCGGACGATGTCGTTCTCGAACATGCACTGCCTGCGCTGGAAGCGCGCGGCCTGAGACCGGGGGTGGATATTGGCTTGATCACTTTTTCCAACCATGGAAGAGCTTTGCCTCCGGGATATCGTTGGAGCCGGATGGAGTTTCATCCCTATCAGCTCGGACGTCTCGCCGTTCAGTGTCTGGTAAAAGACATTCAGTCCGCCGGAGAGGACCTTCTTTCCTTCTCCCATCAGCCGCAGTGGATTAGCGGAGACACGCATCGGCCTTCGAACCTTGTCGCGGCGGGATCGCGGCAGCCCTCCACCCGGATCTGCTGATTTAATCCATCAGCACGGTCGCTGAAAAAGTCCCTGCAGACGGTAGAACCAGGCGAATTCCTGTCACGCCATCAACACTCGCCGGGGAAGACGTGGCGCTTTCCGGGTTGGTGGTGACAGATTTCGCCCACGGGAAGAAGATCGTTGCACCTGCGGCGGCCCAAGTTCCGTTGATTTGGATTTGATGAAGGCCCGCTTCGCGGTTCTCCACCTTGACTGAGATCCCGTAGTTTTCGGGGATGCCGGTTTCGCAGGGATGGTTCCCAATCCGCTCGACGATGCACCACGCCTCGGAGATGAGCACCGATGTGAGGAGGGCCTTCGTGGTTCCGACCTTCAGATCAATCGGTCCGGAGGGGATGGTCAGTTTCGAGATTTTGGTCTGGGAAAATGCTTTGGCGGGAATCGGATCCGCAGCGGGACTGTTCATTTGCAGCTCCCGCATGAGGTAGGTTCTCCCGGGTTCCAGGCCGAGCTTCTCGGGATCGATTTGCAAGGCGATCTCCGCGCTTCCCGGGGCATGTCGAATCGCCTGGACAAGGACGTTGTTCCCCTTGCGAAACGCAGCGGCTTCGGTCTCTGGCGGGGTGGATTCCCTCCACCAGGGGCGAGGGAGTCCCTCGCCCACCAATCGAAGGCCGCGGTATTCCAAGGCAGCGAGAAGCCACGGTTTGTGGGCTACAGTTTGCGATTGGCCGCACCAACCATAAGCGATGGTGTAGGTGGAAATGGAGGGTTGGTTCTTCCCCCTATCGAACAAAAGAATTGTCGTGTAACCGGGGTCCTCACAGAGTTTCCAAGTGAGAAAAATGCGGGAAAGTTCCGGCCAGTTGCCTTGCTGGCCGTTGAGTGTCTCCCACCAGGAGTCCGGAGCTTCAATATAACCGATGTCGCTGTGAGGCAGCATCCCGTTGGCAAAAAAGACGACATTTGGATTGGAGGCCTTCAATGTTTTCTTGAGATCTCCGGCGTAATTCGCCCAGTCGGAGGCTTGCGTGACATCCTTGAGCGCCCAATCGTGCTCTTCGCCGCCCCAACCCGGACCGTCCATATAGAAAAAATCGAGCTTCCATCCGGGCGGCTTCCAAGCCATCCGGTCGGCGTGCATCGCGATCCAGTAAGATCGGGCTTCGGGGTTCATGATTTGCAGAGGATAGGAGGGCGCGCCTAGAGTGTCGCTCAACCAGCCGGAGCCGATCAGGTCTCCATTTTTATCAGTCACTCCAAACGAGCGGTGCTTGGAATAAACATCGGATAGCTCGTCAAACGTCATGTTCGTATAGGCGGAGACCCTGGCATTCGACGCCATCGAGCGAATTTCATCGGCAATTGCGGAAATGTTGTGGTGAGAGGATTTGGGAGGATCGCTCGTCGCCCACCAATTCCCCCAGGGCGGTGCTAGGAACCAGATGGTCGAGGTAACCGGCAACGGTGCCAACGCCTTGGCGATTTCATGGGCCTCAGGGGTTGCCGCATACATGGCGTCGCATACTAGGGCTTGGGTCCACTCAGGCCGCGATTCGTCGAAAATCTCACGCTGAATCGGATTTTGCGCGGCTAAAACCGCAAACGCCACGAGGTCCCCGCAGAAGGTGCGGTAGGCAACTTCTCCGCTCACCGGTTTCGCGGGGGAGAGATAGTCGGAAAAAATCCGAAGGTCCCATCCCTCGGCCGTGCGCTGGACGGAATCTGTGACGCCGAGGTGGTTGCTTAACACGGCCACATCGTTGACTCGGTTGCGACTGACGTTGATGCCAAGGGATTGATCGGGCGTGATGCGGTAAGGTGTGGCATCCAAGCTTTGGCCGGTCCTCGGATCACTGTTCCCGAGACCGGGCGAGAAGCCGCTGGGGTTGGAATTTCTCACAAACTCTTCGTCCATCGTAAATCGAGCGCGATATGTCAGAAATCCCTCCTCTGATGCGGAGGAAAACCCGACGCGCTTCAGAAGATTTCCATTCGCGTCGAAGGAATACGTTTTTAGAATCGTTAGACCCGGAAACCCGGGATTCGTGCAGCGAAACACTCGCTTAGACGGGTCTCCACTGGCCTGCACGACCCGGTCATTCGATTCCCTGTGCCAAGCCCCGCCACCGGTGGTTTGCAGGGTGTAAAGATCGTTCGAGTCGGAAACCAGATTGATCCCGTCACGCTTGAGTCCGGTGAGTCGTCCGGTTGCCGATGAGACGGTCGCGGTCAACTCAGCCTTCCCGGCCTGAGCGGACAGAGCGAGATCGCCTTCGGGCGCGGGTTCCGGGGCACTTGGAGTCCACGATCTGACCAGAAAATCATCCAACTCCACAGCCACCTCCCCCGCAGAGGAGATGCCTGTGAAGACCGCGTGAAAGGGCGTGTGTGCCTCCACGCGCTGGCTGAGAAGCTGCAGGCCGACCGCAACCGGCACGTCCATGTCGTCATAGTAAACATTGCAGGTCTTGGCCCGGAGATCGACATCGAGTCGCACCTGTCGCCATTTCTTTGCGACCGGACGCAGAGTCACCCGCCCGCCGTCCGCCGTGAGCCACCCAAGATTCCCCGGATTGTTCATTTTTTGGGAATTCTGCAGCGTCAGCAATGGTTTGCCCTTTCCCACTTCGATTTGAAACTCCCAGTGGTAAGCGTTCTCATTCTGAGAATGAACCCAGAAGCTGACGCTAAAGGCTCCGGTTGGGGAGACACAGGTAGGTGTCGACACCCGGTAGAGGCCGCTCGTTTTTCGCGTCCAATGTAATGCGTTGCCAGATTCACCGCGTCCGGGATTTGCGGTGATGATGTTCACATCCGTGACATCAGCCCCTGTGTTCATGTCGATATGTTGGATCTCGCCAAAAAGGGTCTTCCTGGAAGACTCTGCCGCATCGAAGTTTTCCTGAAGAAGGACGTCATCCGCCGCCAAGGCAGAGCCCATCGGCAGAACCAGCAGGAGATTGCAAAACGTAAGCTGGAGAATTTGTTTCATGACCGAAAATCAATGGGAAGTGGCTTTCTCCGTCGAATCAGATGGCCCCGCGCTGGTGAGAATGACGCTCGATACCAACATCGGACGGGCCTTGACTTTGACTTGGATCGGACCGGTGCAGACCTGCCCTTGGAAGAGGACCGATTCTTCGAAGGCCGGCCCTTCATTGTATTCATAATTTGGAATCTCTTTTCCGCCGGTAAAATCGCGCTTCACCGTGCCAGCTACCTGACGGGTAGGGGGCAGCATAAGGCGCAGGGTGGCATCGAGGCGGTCGCCGACCGCGAATCCCAGTTTTGTGGGATCCACGGTGATCTCGATCTCGCGTTCCTCGGTCTCGTGGTTGAGCACCGTGACGACGGCGCGTTGGTCCTGGGTGAACCCATAGGCTTCGAAGTTGTCGCCCGTCCGCCACCAAGCAGGCGCCACAGCCTCCGGCACAAGTTTCATCCCTCGGAAGTCCCGGGCGGACAGTTTCCAAGGAATACCACCGCCAAAGTTGCCTGCCCAGCCGTAGAGGTTGATGTAAGCGAGTGCCGTGGCCTGATCCTCGATAAATGCGAAAATCGGAACCGTCGTATAGCCCTCCGTTTCGGTGAGTTTCCGATAGAGGAACTGATAGGCCAGCGTCCGCCAATTTGGACCTGAAAGGTCGTTCCATTGCTCATGGCGGAATTCGATGTAACCCACTTGAGAATACGGGAGGACGCCATTGCACATGATGAGCGAATCGGGGTTCACCTCACGCATCGCCAGATAGGTGGCCCGAAGATAGTCGAGGTAATCGTAGGACTGGGCGACGTTTTTGGTGCCCCAGTCAATCACTTCGGATCCGAATCCCGGACCGTCGAAATAGAGGAAATCTAGTTTCCAATCCCGCATTTTTCGCCGATGGAGATCCACGATCAAACGACGGACCTCGGGACTGCCCATTTGGAAATAATAAGACGGACCTTTCGTGCGGTCACTGCTCATGCCGGTCGAGACGAGAATTCCCTCGCGGTCGCGAACTCCAACTTCGGGCGAGTCCCTGAAGATGTCGCTGTCTTCATCAAAAAGGAAGTTGTGATACGTCGAGAGGCGGAGGTTGGGTGCCGCCTGGCGCAAGGAAGGTGCGATGTTATAGACATCCGGGTGATTCGCTTTGGCCGCAGCGTGATCTGGCCCCCAATCTCCCCATGGCAAATTCAGAAACCACAGCGTTGAAGATACCGGCGCGGGAGCGACAGATTGAGCCAGGGCAACATCCGCATCAGTAAACCAAGTGGTATCAAGGAGAAGATCTTTGCCCCACGCTGCGGGCTGCCGCAATGTCCAGATCGCCTGATACTCGGGAAGGGACGCATAATGGTCGATGACTTTGATGAAATCCCCCTCGAAAACAAACCACCTGGCCACGGCGGAAACCGGCGATGCCTCACGCACATAGCTGGTAAAAATCGGTAGATTCCAGCCAGTAGGTTTCGTGACAACGGGGCTTGGCAGCACATAGCGGTCATTGACACGAAACCGATAGGCGGCCAAGCCAAGCGAGAAATCCTTTCGAATTTGCATGGCCGGGGACTTAATGTCCGCTTGCTCGGCCGGTGCGGCATCATCCGCCTCGACGACCCGTCCCTGAGCCACCCGCTTGGAAGCGGCAAATCCGCCGCCAAAACGACTCTCGGACTGGAATGCCGGGTCGAGCGAGGAGTTCTGTTCCCATGTAATGAAAAACCCTTCCGGGTCAGTGGTCGAAAAATCCACCCGTTTACTCGTGAGCCCGGCATCAAAACGGTAGGTCTTGGTGATAAGCAGCCCTGGAACAGCTGGCGTGCTGCAGATGACGACGAGCGCCGGCCCCGATGGGGTATTGATGAGATCACAAGAACGCACATGGTCTCCGCCTTCGTCAAATCGGGTGACTACCGTGCGGGACTCCATGCGGTAGGTGTCGGTGCAGGGGCCGAGCAAGCGGGTTTTGTCGCGCTTGCGCCACAAGCCAGCTACCGATCCACTTGTCTTCGAGATGGCCAGGAGGCATTCGGAATCTTCCAACACGGCAAAGTCGGCGGACCGGGACTTCAAGGCATCAAGATCGGCAATGGGCTTTGAGGCGACTCGTGGTTGGACATTCGTGATGCGCGCTGAAAGAGTGGCGTCGGCAGGTTGATTTTGGAGGCCCGCGGCAATCCAAATCCTGCCATTCCAATTCGCGGGAGCATATTTTTTTAAATCCAAACTGATACTGCCATTAGGTTTGGCACCAAGATCGACAAATTCAGCGGTCCACGCGAGCCGCTGGGCAAGACTGAAAGATGCTTCGTCCAAGATCCACCCACCCGGACGCAGATCCGTGCGGGCCGCATTACCCGCGCCCAGCCCAAAGAAAACCCGCTTCATGTAACCGTTGGACGTGTGATAATCCACGATCAACCCGGCGAAGTCATTGGGTGCTTTGGAAGCAAACGAACCGCCCGACTGGATATCCAGATCCAGCTTGCTCGCGCCCAGCATCTCGAGTCCCGCAAATGCCCAGCCCAATGGCGCATTGCCCATGGCGACCTCGAGGGTAAGTGCTTCTCGACTTGCTTTGGCGGTAAGGCCCGCTTGATGGCGATAGACGTCTTCTTTTTTAGAGAGGACAAGCGGCTCTGTCGGCAATGGGAAGCTGGCAGGGGCTTCGGCCGACGGGTTATCAGCCGTCGCGGGCTCCTCCAATTTTGGAACGTCTACACTCCATTCCGCGAACACGGGCGGAGGCAAAGGACCAACATAGGGCTTGTCGCCAGTCCCTCCCCCGTATTTTTCGTAGTCCCAACTCATGTCGTAGCCGATGTAGAGACCAGGCTGGGACTTGCCTCCCACGGTGATGTATTTATCGCCGCCATATACTAGAATGGAGTGCTTTCGGTTGACCATTCCGGGAGTCACCAGCGTGACTCCGCCCTCGTAGCCAAAGGACTGGGCCTTTTCATCAAGAGGGATAAAGGTTCCATCGGCCAATAGCCCACCGGCCCTTTCGGGTGGCGTCATGGCTAGATTAAGAATCTCCTTCGGCGGAGTTTTTGCCAACGGATTACCCGTCACGATCCGGGGATTCCCCCAGAATGGCATGTCTTGGCAGATCCGATTCTCGATTTGCTCGGTTAAGAGGCGTATTTTGACATTCTTACCACGATACTTCGAGAGATCGATGGCATAAGGCGACCAGCGGTTCACCCGATCATACTCCGCATTCCATAGCCGTGTAAACGGCCCCCCGTCGGAGATCTGAACCTCAAATCTCGCGCCTCCCACGTTCTTGTAGCCCGTCCCCATCCCCATGCCCAACGAGTAATCGAAAACCAGCCACGGGCGTTGGGGTTCAGGTTCAGCTCCGCAGACTGTGAGCGGGCACAATAGGGACGGAAGGATTACACTGAATTTTGATAAGATACTCATAAGAATTATTCCGTTTCTTTGACTTTTCCGCGGTGCTTGTAGAGCGGGATGCGCGGTCAATTGGCGACCAAAATGACGAAGAGGTCGCGTTCGTCAATTAAAAAACACAGTTGAAATAATTCTTTGACAGGCCCGCCAGGCACTTTTCCGCCAGCGTAGCCGCTGGGATATGTTCTCAGCGTAAAGCGCGGGAACCAAACCAAGCCTTTTGCATTCACGATGAAGTCCGTCGCGGCCAAAGTCGGAATCGGCGACGAATACCAGCTCTCAAAACAATTCCGGCGGCAGTTCGGCGTCTCGCCAAGCCGGATCCGCAATCGGCCATCAGCAGTCTGAGTTTGATCCGCTAACCCCGCGATCCATACCGGCCAAATTCGTGAGCCGTCTCATACATGGCCACGACATTTTCGGTGGGAGAGTTGTCCTGGAGGCAGTGGGTTGGGGCGAGGCAATAGCCGCCGCCGGGCATCATGACCTCCAGCGTTTCGCGCACATTGCGCCTGACGTCCTCGACGCTTCCAGTCGCAACGGGCCCGGCGGTCGAGATGCAGCCGTGAAATGACAGCCGGTCGCCCCAGCGCGACTTCAAAAACGCGGGAGCCATGTTCACGGCCTCGGGCTGCAGGGTGTCCACGATGGTGATGCCCAGGTCAAGAAACTCGTCGAAGGCCCAACTGCTGGATCCGCAGGAATGAATCATCACGGGGATGTTCCAAGCCTTTGCAAGATCCACGTATTTTTTGTGGCGCGGTTTGATAAACTCGCGGTAGGTCTCCGCGCTAATGATCGGCCCGCGTTGAGTTCCCAGATCTTCGCCCATCCACAGGAAGTCGATGCGTCCGCCCGCCGCTTCGAGCGTGCGCTGGATCTGCCCGAGCTGCGAATCGATCCGTCGGTCGATCCACCGCTGAAGCGGCGAGTCCGGGTCAATGATGTCCATCATTGACTGTTCGACGCCCATCAGCATCCCGGCGGAGTTCAAGATGTCGGAAAATCCGGGATGCCCGAAGAAAATCGCCCGGTCCGGATGTTTTTTGCAGAGCTCCCCGGCAATCGAATAATCAAAGTCATCGGGGGACGGGAACGGCCATTCCTCAAAGACTTCTTCCGAGGCATCTTTGAGGGGAAAATCACAATAATCCCAATAGCCGCCGGATTCGTTGGCGACCCACTGGTTCCGTGTTCCCCAGGCAGGATCCACGATAAGCCCGGGAATTTCCGCATGCAGACGCGGGCCGGAGTATGCGGGGTAGATCCCGCGAAAATCGACGCCGAGCCGGCAGAGCAAGCCTTCTTCGTCGTCCTCGGCGAGCCCAAAGTGCTGCTTCAGCCGGAGATGGATTCCGGGATTGTGCAGATAATGGATGGGGACCCGGTCGGGTTCCTCGTGGTGGAATGCGCGCAGAACGCGCTCGCGGGAGGTTAGGTTGTTTTTCATAAGATGAGTTTATTGGTCAGCAGATCCGAGTGGACGGCTGCATGTAGCTGTCCTCCCAGGGGACGATGGAAAGCGGCACTTTTTCCCAATAATATTTCAGTTCATCGCTGCCCCAGCCCGCGTAGATTTCTTCCCACGTAAGGTCGCAATGCGGGAGAAGCGACTTCTGCTCGACCGGCTCGTCCACGGATTGATACCGGACATCGAGGGAGACGCGGATGAGCTCCTTGTCCTGGCAGCGGAGGGCTTTGTGAATCGTGTAGCTGGGGAAAGTGATGATATCGCCGGCTTCGTAGTCCCCCTCGACCCACTCGGTCTCCCAGGGGCAAAGCGGCACGGCAATTCCTCCGGCGCCTTTTGACGGCTGGATCGGCAGATATCCGTGACGGTGGGAACCTTTCAGCATGGTGAGTCCCCCCATGGCGCGCGGACAGTCTCCAAGAGGAATCCAGCAGGTCCAGGTCTTCGCCGTTCCCTGGATGAGAGGGAAATCCTGATGCGGCGGCAGTCCCTGCGCCACCACCGCGACAACCTGTTCAAAGAGTCCCTGCGGGCTGGATGCGGCCTCATACGTCGCCAGCCGAACCTCCCCGTCCGTCTCATGTCGAACCCGGGGCCGCCGGA
>Ga0105090_10000729_pt1 | contig 16790 bp, 17 predicted proteins | sample PPLLak3March2015_FD_79110 | JGI IMG/M metagenome (GOLD analysis project Ga0105090, IMG submission 79110) | Freshwater sediment microbial communities from Prairie Pothole Lake near Jamestown, North Dakota, USA - PPLs Lake P7 Core (1) Depth... | ecosystem: Environmental > Aquatic > Freshwater >... | reverse complement strand
TGGGGCGACATACCGGTTTCGAACCGGTGACATCTGGAATCACAATCCAGTGCTCTACCGACTGAGCTAATGCCGCCACTGAAAGAGCGGCGCATTGTAGCCAATTTCGACCACTCCTGTCTATATCCGCCGTAACGATGCGGCGTCTTCCGAGCCGGTGGGGCGTGATAGAATTCGCCGTTTTCATTCTTCGGCTCGTAGGAATCCTCATGGAAGCAATCACTGCACAAGCTAACGAACTCGAACGCCGCGTCGATCTGGCGATTGCCATCGCCGATGTCGAGAAGGAGATGGATCAGCGGCTCAAGCGCATGGGCAGGAACGTCAAATTGCCCGGTTTCCGTCCCGGCAAGGTGCCCTTCAGCATCGTCAAGCAGCAGTACGGCGAGAAGGCGCGCCACGAAGTTCTTTCCGAGGAACTCGACCGCGTCTTCGGCGAAACGGTGACCGCGCAGAAGCTGCGCGTCGCCGGCTACCCGCGGATCGAGGCGAAGAGCGGCGACAGCACCACCCACCTCGAATTCTCGGCGATCTTCGAGATCTATCCCGAATTCGCCCCCGGCGACCTGTCGACCGCGGAAATCGAGCACCCGGTCCTTGAAGTCGGCGACGCCGAGGTCGACAAGACCCTCGACATCCTGCGCAAGCAGCGCGTTTCGTACGAAGACACCGACCGCGCGGCTGCCACTGATGACCGCGTCGTCATCGACTTCCTCGGCAGGAAGGATGGGGTGCCGTTCTCGGGCGGCCAGGCCAGCGACTATCCCTTCGTGCTCGGCCAGGGAACGATGCTGCCCGATTTCGAGAAGGCTGTCGCCGGCTGCAAGGCCGGGGAGTCCCGGACTTTCGACATGACTTTCCCGGACAGCTACTTCGCCAAGGAACTGGCTGGCCAGCAGGTGCAGTTCGAGATCACTGTCAAGCAGGTCGAGGCACCGAAGCTGCCTGAAGTCGATGCCGACTTCGCACGCTCAATGGGTATCGCTGACGGCGACGTCGGCAAGATGCGCGCCGAGATCGAAGCCAACCTGAAGCGCGAAGTAAAGCGCCGCATCGAGGGCAGGCTTAAGGATCAGGTCATGGAGTCCCTGCTCAAGGCCAATCCGATCAGTGTGCCAAACACCCTGGTCGAGATGGAAATCCAGCGCCTGATGCAGGCGGCCCGCCAGGACATGGAACAGCGCGGCATGAAGGTCAAGGACATGCCCATCCAGCCCGAGTGGTTTGCCGACCAGGCCCGGCGTCGGGTGACTTTGGGGCTGATCCTCGCCGAAGTGGTCAAGACCGAAAAGCTCCAGGCAAGCCAGGAGCAGGTACGCGCGCTGGTCGAGGAAAACGCCCAGAGCTACGAGCAGCCGGAAGAGGTCGTCCGCTGGTACTACGCGCAGCCGCAGCGCCTCGGCGAAGTGGAAGGCGTGGCGATCGAGAACAACGTCGTCGCCTGGGTGCTGGGCAAGGCCAGGGTCAGCGACAAGGCCGCCGTCTTCGACGAACTGATGGGCCAGAAGCAATAAATCAGGCAACCAGGCGCATCCGCAAGGCAACCGACAGGGACCGACATGAACATCGATAACGCAATCATCCAGGATCCGCAGGCGCTCGGCCTCGTGCCGATGGTGATCGAACAGAGCGGGCGCGGCGAGCGCGCGTACGACATCTATTCGCGCTTGCTCAAGGAACGCGTCATCTTCCTCGTCGGCCCGGTGAACGACACCAGCGCCAACCTGGTCGTCGCCCAGTTGCTGTTCCTCGAAGCGGAAAATCCGGACAAGGACATCCACTTCTACATCAACTCGCCGGGCGGCGCGGTGACCTCCGGAATGTCGATCTACGACACCATGCAGTTCGTCAAGCCCGACGTATCGACGCTGTGCATCGGCCAGGCAGCCTCGATGGGGGCCTTCCTGCTCTGCGCGGGCGCCAAGGGCAAGCGCTTCGCGCTGCCCAATTCGCGCATGATGATCCACCAGCCCCTTGGCGGCTTCCAGGGCCAGGCCTCGGATATCGCCATCCACGCCCGTGAAATCCTGTCGATCCGCGACCGCCTCAACCGTATCATGGCCGAGCACACCGGCCAGCCACTGGAGCGCATCGAAAAGGACACCGATCGCGACAATTTCCTTTCTGCCCCGGAAGCGGCAGAATACGGCTTGATCGACCAGGTGTTGACCCGCCGCGACGCGGCTTGACCGGAGAGGTTCGGATGACCAAAGGCGGCCAGGAAAAACTGCTCTACTGCTCCTTCTGCGGCAAGAGCCAGCACGAAGTCAAGAAGCTGATCGCCGGCCCGTCGGTGTTCATCTGCGACGAGTGCATCGCGCTGTGCAACGACATCATCCGCGACGAACTGCCGGAAGAAGCGGCCAAGGCCGGGCGCTCCGACTTGCCGACGCCGCGCGAGATCTGCTCGATCCTCGACCAGTACGTGATCGGCCAGGAAGTCGCCAAGCGCATCCTCGCCGTCGCCGTCTACAACCACTACAAGCGCCTGCGTCACTCGGCCAAGCATACCGGCGACGTCGAACTGGCCAAGAGCAACATCCTGCTCGTCGGCCCGACCGGTTCCGGCAAAACGCTGCTCGCCCAGACGCTCGCCCGCCTGCTTAACGTACCATTCGTGATGGCCGACGCAACAACGCTGACCGAAGCCGGCTACGTCGGCGAGGACGTCGAGAACATCATCCAGAAGCTGCTGCAGAAGTGCGACTACGACATCGAGAAGGCACAGCAGGGCATTGTCTACATCGACGAGATCGACAAGATCTCGCGCAAGTCGGACAACCCGTCGATCACCCGCGACGTCTCCGGTGAAGGCGTGCAGCAGGCGCTGCTCAAGCTGATCGAGGGTACCGTCGCCTCGATCCCGCCGCAGGGCGGCCGCAAGCATCCAAACCAGGATTTCGTCCAGGTCGACACGACCAACATCCTGTTCGTCTGCGGCGGCGCCTTTTCCGGGCTGGAAAAGATCATCCAGAACCGTTCCGAAAAGGGCGGCATCGGCTTCGGGGCCGAGGTCAAGAGCAAGAAGGACAAGAAGGCGATCGGCCAGATTCTGCTCGAAGTCGAGCCCGAAGACCTGATCAAGTTCGGCCTGATCCCCGAACTGATCGGCCGTCTACCGGTCGTCGCCACGCTACAGGAACTCGAGGAACCGGCGCTGATCCAGATCCTGACCGAACCGAAGAATGCCCTGATCAAGCAGTACCAGAAGCTCTTCGACATGGAGGACGTCGAACTGGAAGTACGTCCCGGCGCGCTGTCGGCCATCGCCAAGAAGGCGCTGGAGCGGAAGACGGGCGCCCGTGGCCTGCGTTCGATCCTCGAACATGCGCTGCTCGACACGATGTACGAACTCCCGGGCATGGAGAATGTCGAAAAGGTGGTTGTCGACGAGAACATGATCAACGGCGACACCCCGCCCCTGCTCATTTACGCGGATCAGCCAAGGGTTTCCGGCGCCAACTGAGCCGGCCGCTTGAAAACCGGTTTCCCGCCCTCAACTGGGGGCTACATACCTATTTCAAAGGCATCGTAATGTCGAACCCCAACACGCTCCCGGAAACCGTCGAACTGCCGCTGCTGCCATTGCGCGACGTCGTCGTCTTCCCGCACATGGTGATCCCGCTCTTCGTCGGCCGCCCGAAGTCGATCAAGGCCCTCGAAATGGCGATGGAAGCGGGCAAGAATGTGCTGCTGCTGGCCCAGAAGTCGGCTGCAAAGGATGAACCCGAGCCGGACGACCTCTACCGCATCGGTTGTGTCGCCAACATCCTGCAGATGCTCAAGCTCCCCGATGGCACCGTCAAGGTACTCGTCGAAGGCACACAGCGCGCACGCGTCGAGGCCATCGAGGCGCAGGCCGCGGTGTTCATGGCGACGGCCGTGCCGCTGCCACAGGCCGGGGTCGAGGATCACGAGATCGAGGCCATGCGCCGTGCCGTGGTCGCCCAGTTCGACCAGTTCGTCAAGCTCAACAAGAAGATTCCACCGGAAGTTCTGTCGTCGATCGCCAGCATCGAGGATGCCGGCCGCCTGGCCGACACGATCGCCGCCCACCTGCCGCTCAAGCTCGAGCAGAAGCAGGAAATCCTTGAAATGGGGAGCGTGCGCGACCGCATCGACCGCCTGCTCTCGCAACTTGAATCCGAAATCGACATCCTGCAGGTCGAGAAGCGCATCCGTGGCCGTGTCAAGCGCCAGATGGAGAAGAGCCAGCGCGAGTACTACCTGAACGAACAGGTCAAGGCGATCCAGAAGGAACTCGGCGAAGGCGAGGACGGCGCCGACCTCGAGGAGCTGGACCGCAAGATCAAGGCCGCCGGCATGAGCAAGGAAGGCCTGGCCAAGGCGCAGAGCGAGTTGAAAAAGCTGCGCCTGATGTCGCCGATGTCGGCCGAGGCAACTGTCGTCCGTAACTTCATCGAGACGCTGGTCGGTTTGCCCTGGCGCAAGAAGACGCGCATCAGCAAGGATCTGCGCGTTGCCGAGAAGGTGCTTGACGCCGACCATTACGGCCTCGACAAGGTCAAGGAGCGCATCGTCGAGTACCTTGCGGTGCAGCAGCGCGTCGACAAGGTCAAGGCGCCCATCCTCTGCCTGGTCGGCCCCCCGGGCGTCGGCAAAACTTCGCTCGGCCAGTCGATCGCCAAGGCGACCAATCGCAAGTTCATCCGCATGGCGCTCGGTGGCGTGCGTGACGAAGCCGAGATTCGCGGGCATCGCCGCACCTACATCGGCTCGATGCCGGGCAAGATCCTGCAGAGCCTGACCAAGGCCGGCGTGCGCAACCCGCTGTTCCTGCTCGACGAAGTCGACAAGCTCGGCCAGGATTTCCGCGGCGACCCGTCGTCGGCGTTGCTCGAAGTGCTGGATCCGGAACAGAACCACACCTTCCAGGACCACTACGTCGAAGTCGATTTCGACCTCTCCGACGTGATGTTCGTCGCTACTGCCAACACGATGAACATCCCGCCGCCACTGCTCGACCGCATGGAGGTCATCCGCCTGTCCGGCTACACGGAAGACGAGAAGGTCAATATCGCCATGCGCTACCTGCTGCCCAAGCAGCTCAAGAACAACGGCGTCAAGACGACCGAATTATCGGTGGCCGACAGCGCGATCCGCGACATCGTCCGCTACTACACGCGGGAAGCCGGCGTGCGTGCGCTCGAGCGGGAAATCTCCAAGATCTGCCGCAAGGTGGTCAAGACACTCGTCCTGGGCAAGCGCACCAGCAAGATTGCGGTCAACGCCAGGAATCTCGACAAATTCCTCGGCGTGCGCCGCTACAGCTTCGGCATGGCGGAAAAGGAAAACCAGGTCGGCCAGGTGACCGGACTGGCATGGACCGAGGTCGGCGGCGAACTGCTGACCATCGAATGCGCCAACATGCCAGGCAAGGGCAACATCCTGCGCACCGGTTCGCTTGGCGACGTCATGAAGGAATCGGTCGAAGCCGCACGCTCGGTCGTGCGCGCCCGCGCCCGCCGCCTCGGCATCAAGGACGAAGCCTTCGAGAAGACCGACATTCACATCCACGTTCCGGAAGGCGCCACGCCGAAGGACGGTCCCTCAGCGGGCGTCGCCATGACGACGGCGCTGGTCTCCGCTTACACCGGCATACCGGTTCGCTGCGAGGTGTGCATGACCGGTGAGATCACGCTACGCGGCGAGGTTCTGGCCATCGGCGGCCTCAAGGAAAAGCTGCTGGCGGCGGTGCGTGGCGGCCTCAAGACGGCGCTGATTCCGGAAGAGAACGTCAAGGATCTCACCGAGATTCCCGACAACATCAAGAACAAGATCGAGATCGTACCGGTCAAGTGGATCGACCAGGTGCTCGAGCGGGCGCTCGAACGGATGCCTGAGGCACTCCCGGAACCCGCCGTCGAAGAAGCCGGCGTCAAGGCGGCGGCTGAGAACGCTTCTGCACAAACCGTTCTTACTCATTGATTCGCAAGGAAGCATGCGAACGTAATGAACCGGGCGTGTTTCCGGCCTGCCACGGATCCCCCACAGCGACTGATTATCCTCTTGACACAAGGATTTGCGGGGCGCTATAACTCGCTCCTCAGAGATTTACTTGTCGTCCAAACCACCAAAGGGGAACCCTATGAACAAATCCGAACTGATCGATCAGATCGCCGCTTCCGCCGAAATCTCCAAGGCCGCTGCCGGCCGTGCACTCGATGCTACCGTGGCCGCCGTCAAGGCTGCCCTGAATGATGGCGACAGCGTCAGCCTGATCGGCTTCGGCACCTTTTACGTCGGCGAGCGCGCCGCCCGCACCGGGCGCAACCCGCGCACCGGCAAGACCCTCAAGATCAAGGCCGCCAGAGTGCCCAAATTCCGCGCCGGCAAGGGCCTCAAGGACGCCGTCAACTGAACCGCAGCGGGGTGCTTAGCTCAGTTGGTAGAGCGCTAGCCTTACAAGCTGGATGTCGGGGGTTCGAACCCCTCAGCACCCACCAGACGTCCGGCACAGGATGAAGAGAACCCGCCAGCAAGGCGGGGTTCTTGTTTATGGGACAGTGCTGGCGTGAACCCGCCCCGGGCAAGAGCGGCAACGCGCTCGGGGCGCAGCACGTCCCCACGAAAAAAATAGCGCACCTGCCTGGAAGCCGTCAGGCAGCGCTTCCGTCACCCCCCCCGGCGCGCGTGCCCGGTCGGGTTGCGGGTGGCGGCCAGGATGCCGCGCAGGATATTGATCTCGTCCTTCTCCAGGCGCACCCGGCCGAACAGCCGGCGCAGCTTGGCCAACAGGCGCCCGGGATGTTCCGGGTTGTAGAAGCCGGTCTCCGTCATCACCGACTCCAGGTGGCGGTAGAACCCCTCGATCTCGTCATGCGTCGCCGCCGGCGAGGCGAAGGGCGTCACCTGCGGGTCCGCCACAGGCGGCGCGCCGGCCCAGGCCGCCATGCGGATCTCGTAGCAGAGCACCTGCACCGCCGCGCCGAGGTTCAGCGAACTGAACACGGGATTGGCAGGAATCATCACCGCCGCATCACACTGCCCGATCTCGTCATTGCTCAACCCCGCCGTTTCGTTGCCGAAGACCAGCGCAACGTCGCCTTCCTCCGCCGCCGCGAGCAGACGGGCAGCCATCTGCCGTGGCTCGCCGACTTCCGGACCAAGATCGCGGCGCCGCGCCGACAGCGCGATGGCGAATAGCGAACCGGCCAGCGCGCTGGCCAGCGTGTCGTGGATTTTCGCCTCGCGCAGCACGTCGACCGCACCCGTCGCCCGCGCGTCAGCCTCGGGGTCGGGAAAGGCACGCGGCTCGACCAGGTGCAGGCGCGCCAGCCCCATCGTCTTCATCGCCCGGGCGGCGGCGCCGATGTTCCCCGGATGGCTCGGGCGGCAGAGAACAACGTGGATGCGTGACAGCAGGACTTCCGGCTTCATAGTAAGATTGCGCTTCCCCAATTCCGCGGACGGCCCGTGCCGCCTGCCAGCTCTTTAAGCCATGCATCCAGCCCTCAACATCGCCGTCAAGGCAGCGCTCGGCGCCGGCAAGATCATCAACCGCGCGTCCAACAACCTTGATCTGCTCAATGTCACCACCAAGCAGCCCAACGACTATGTCACCGAGGTCGACCGTGCCGCTGAGGCGGCGATCATCGAGACGCTGCAGGAGGCGTATCCGCAGTACGGGATTCTAGCAGAGGAGTCCGGCGAGACCGCTGCGCGCGGCCAGAATACCGGCGGCTACCAGTGGATCATCGACCCGCTCGACGGTACCACCAACTTCATCCACGGTCTGCCCCAGTATGCCGTCTCGATTGCGCTGGCCAAGGCCGGCGTCGTCGAGCAGGCGGTCATCTTCGACCCGAGCCGCAACGAACTGTTCACCGCCAGCAAGGGCGGCGGCGCCTTCCTCAACGATCGCCGCATCCGCGTTTCGCGGCGCATCAAATTGCAGGATTCACTGATCGGCACGGGCTTCCCATACCGCAGTTTCGACCTGATCGACACTTATCTGGCCATCTTCAAGGAGCTGACCACCAAGGCGGGCGGCCAGCGCCGTCCGGGCGCCGCCTCGCTCGACCTCGCCTACGTCGCCTGTGGCCGCTACGACGCTTTCTGGGAATTCGGCCTGGCGCCGTGGGACATGGCGGCGGGCGCCCTGCTGATCGCCGAGGCCGGTGGCTTGGTCAGCGACATGCGCGGCGAGGCAAACTACCTGGCGAGCGGCAACATCGTCGCCGGCACGCCCAAGGTCTTCGCACCGCTGCTAAACCTGATCCAGGCCAAACTGCCGGCGACGCTGCCGGGCTGACCCCCGCCCACAAGGCCCGGCTGCCGCTCAGGGCTTCTCGGCCTTTTCCGGCACGCCGGAAACCTGGAGGCCGGTGAACATGTTGCGCGTCTGGCTCTGCAACTGATCCTGCATCTTCTGAAACATCTTCTTCGACTGATCCATGTAGGCCGTCATCATGCTCTGCATCGCCGGTTGCTGGAAATTCAGGAACTGCGCCCAGAAATCTCCCTGCAGGTGGCTACTGTCGCCATTGACCAGGCGGGACTGTTCCTGCAATTTCTGCTGGAAATCGACGAAGGTCCGCATGTTGTTTTCGAGGTACTTGCCGAGCATGCCCTGCATGGCACTTCCGTAGAAGCGGATGAAGCCCGACAGCAGTTCGCAACTGAACAAAGGACCCCCACCGCTTTCCTCTTCGAGGATGATCTGCAGCAGGATGCTGCGCGTCAGGTCTTCGCCAGTCTTGGCATCGATCACCTTGAACACCTCGAACTTGAGGACGAGATCCTTGACATCCCCGAGCGTGATGTAGGCACTCGTCTTGGTGTCGTAAAGGCGACGATTCGGATATTTCTTGATCAGGCGAAACTGTTCGGACATCCCGCAATCCTTGGTCGATCTTGTGTGCAGTGCAGCATTATAGGCAAGAAAACAGGCACCCGCAGGTGCCTGTTCTTGATGCAGCGCAAGAAATCGCGAATTACTGGTAGTACAGGCCGCCATTGATGTTCATCGTCGCGCCGGTCATGAAGCCGGCAATGTCGGAAGCCAGGTAGGCGCAGGCGCCACCGATTTCTTCCGGCTTGGCCAGACGCTTCATCGGCACGCCGTCGATGATGCTTTGCAGCACTTCCGGCTTGATCGCCATGACCATCTTGGTCGCCACATAGCCCGGGCAGATGATGTTGACGGTGACGCCCTTGGCGGCCAGTTCGGCAGCCAAGGCCTTGGAGAAGCCAATCACACCCGCCTTGGCAGCGGAGTAGTTGGTCTGGCCAGCCTGACCCTTGAGGCCGTTGACGGAGGAGATGTTGATGATCCGCCCCCAGCCACGCTCGGCCATCTTGGCGGAAACCTGCTTGGTCATGTTGAACAGGGAAGTCAGGTTGGTGGAGATGACAGCATCCCAGCCATCCTTTTCCATCTTGGCAAACATGCGGTCACGGGTGATGCCGGCATTGTTGACCAGGATGTCTACCTGGCCGCAGGCGGCTTCGGCGTCGGCAACCATGGCCTGGCACGAAGCGAGGTCCGAGACGTCGCCAGCAACACAGACGAAATCGTTGAAACCAGCAGCAGCCATTTCCTTCAGCCACTCTTCCTTGTTGTCGAATTGCGGGTGATACGAGGCAACCACCTTGTGGCCAGCCTTGGCCAGTTCCTGGCAGATTGCGGTTCCGAGACCACCCATGGCGCCGGTAACGAGAGCAACACGTTGTGTCATAGTCTTTCCTTCCTATTGTTGATATTTGCTGCGGGTAAAAAAACACGCCGGTCAGAACATGTGCTGACCGCCGTTGATGGAAATGTTGGCGCCGGTGACGAACGCCGCTTCATCCGAAGCGAGGTACGCGACGAGCCCGGCGATCTCCTCCGGCTTGCCCAGCCGGTTGACCGGGTCAGCGGCAGGATCTTCGAGTCGAGGATTTCCTGCGGGATCGCGGTGACCATCTTGGTGCCGATGTAGCCCGGCGAAATGGTATTGACCGTGACGCCCTGCCTCGCCACCTCGAGCGCCAGCGCCTTGGTGAAGCCGTGCATGCCAGCCTTGGCCGCCGAATAGTTCGACTGGCCGAAAGCGCCTTTCTGGCCGTTGACCGACGAGACGTTGATGACCCGCCGCCACTTGCGCTCGGTCATGCCGTCAAGCACCTGCTTGCACATGTTGAACACCGAATCGAGGTTGGTGCTGATCACCGCATCCCAGTCGTCCTTGGTCATCTTCTTGAAGGTCATGTCGCGGGTAATGCCGGCATTGTTGACGAGCACGTCGACCGGACCGACTTCACTGCTCACCGCCGCGACACAGTCACGACAGGAATCGTAGTCGGTGACGTCGCACGGGTAGGCGCGAAAGCCGTAGCCCAGGTTGTTCATGCCCTTCAGCCACGCCGCCACCTTGGGGTTCCCCGGCGAATGGGTCGTCACGACCTGATAGCCGAGCGCCGCCAGCTTGATGCAGATCGCTTCGCCGAGGCCGCCCATGCCCCCCGTAACCAGTGCTACTCTCGACATCGATAGTCTCTCCCCTTGTTGACAAAATCAGACGACGCGTTCCCTGACATAACGGCCGGGCGCCGGCTCGATCGGCTTGTGCCTGGCATTTCCCGGCTTGCGCGCCGGCTGTGGCTCGCCGGCCAGCGGCTTCAGCCAGTCGGCCCAGTCGGACCACCAGCTGCCCTTCTTCTCCTCTGCCGCGGTCAACCAGCCGGCGGCATCCGTTTTGACGTCGTCATTGACCCAGTAGCTGCGCTTGTTCTTCGAGACCGGATTGATCGCCCCGGCGATATGCCCGGAGGCGCCGAGCACGAAGCGCACTGGACCGCCGAGGATGCGCGTGCTCTGGTAGGACGCTTCCCACGGGACGATGTGGTCCTCGCGGGCGGCCAGCACGTAGGCCGGCATCTCAAGCTTGCCGAGGTCGATGCGCTGGCCGCACATCTCCAGCTTGCCCGGCACGCGCAGGCTGTTGTCGTGATAAAGGTGGCGCATGTACCAGCAGGCGAACGGACCTGGCAGGTTGGTCGAGTCGGAATTCCAGTAGAGCAGGTCGAACGGCGCCGGCTTCTGGCCCTTCAGGTAGTTGGCGGTGACGTAGTTCCAGACCAGGTCGTTGGCGCGCAGGAAGGAGAACGTGTTCTGCAGGTCGCGCGCCGGCAGCAGGCCGCCCTTGCCGATCGTCGACTCGCGCGCCATCAGCCCGCGCTCGTCGATGAAGAGGCCGATCTCGCCGGTGTCGGAAAAATCGAGCAGCGTCGTCATCAGCGTCAGCGAGGCGGCGATGTCCTCGCCGCGGCCCTTGAGTACAGCCAGCGCCGAGCTCAGGATGGTGCCGCCGACGCAAAAGCCGAGGGCATTGACCCGCTCCACCCCGCAGATTTCCCGCGCGACATGCAGTGCCGCGATCGGGCCGTGCTCGAGGTAGTCCTCCCAGGTCAGGTGGCCCTGCTCCTCTTTCGGATTGCGCCAGGAAACCAGAAAAACCGTGTTGCCCTGCGCGACCATGTAGCGGATCAGCGAATTGTCCGGCTGCAGGTCCATGATGTAGAACTTGTTGATGCACGGCGGCACGACCACCAGCGGCAGCGTGCCCACTTCCGGCGTCAGCGGCGCGTACTGGATCAGTTGCATCAGTTCGTTCTCGTAGACGACCGCGCCCTCGGTCGTCGCGATGTTCTTGCCGACTTCGAAGACCGATTCGTCGGTCATCGAGATACGTCCCTTCTCGAAATCCGCGAGCAGGTTGTTGATGCCGTCGGTAATGCTCTGGCCGCGCGTATCGATAGCCAGCTTGATGAACTCGGGATTGGTCGCCGCGTAGTTCGACGGCGCCATCGCGTCGGAAATCTGGCGTGCCAGGAAGCGCATGCGGTTGCGCGCCTTGTCGTCGGCCGCCGGAATCAGTTCGACGAGATCGCGGACAAAGCGCGTGTTGAGCAGGTACGCCTGATGCAGGTAATCGTAGATCGGGCTCGCGCGCCATTCCGGGGCAGCGAAGCGGCGGTCGCCGGGATCGGCGGGTACCTTGGAAGTTTCTTCCCCGCCCGGTTGCCTGGACAGCACCGACTGCCAGAGCGACATCTGCTGATCCATGTGCTGTTTGTGCAGATCGGCCAGCGCCTGCGGATCGGCCGGCGGTGTCTGGACTGCGGCCGGGTTCCCGGCGTTGCCGAGGAAATCCATCCACTGCTGCGCCATGTTCTGGCCAGCCTGCATGAATTCCCTGGCCGAACCCAATAGAGCGTCGTTGTTGCCTGATCCCTGCTGCGCCATGGTCAGTCTCTTCTCTGTTGATTAACCCGGGGTCGAGCTTTCGGATTCTCCATACCCGCCGGAACGCTGTCAATGGATTTGCATGCATAATTATGGCGATGTATATCGTCGCCATCGGCTGGCTCTACGTCACCGTCCTCGTCGCCATCAACGAGCCCACGGTGGTCGCCGCCATCGTCTCGCTTCTCTTCTACGGCCTGCTTCCCTGCGCCCTGCTGCTCTGGCTCGGCGGCTTCAAGGCGCGCCGCCAGCGCCGGCGGTCACTCGCCGACCAGCGCGCGGACGCCGACGATCGACGCGACACCCAGGCCGATCAGTAGGATCTGCTGCAGCGTCGCCCGCAGTTCCGCCCGTTTGTGCAACCCCGGAATCAGGTCGGCAACCGCGACGTAAATCATGCTCGCCGCGGCCAGCCCGAGCAGCGTAGGAATCCATGCCGTCAACTCGGACAGCGCCAGGTAGGCCAGCAACGCGCCCACCACGGTCGCCAGGCTCGAGAGCAGGTTGAAGGCGAGCGCCCGCGCCTTGCTGTAGCCCGAATGCAGCAGGATCAGGTAATCGCCCACCTCTTGCGGAATTTCATGGGCGACGATGGCCAGGGACGTGACGATCCCGAGTTCCGTACTCTCCAGAAAGGCGGCGGCGATCAGGATGCCGTCGACAAAATTGTGGAAAGTGTCGCCGACCATGATCAGCAGCCCGGAGCGCCCGTGATCGTGGGCCGGCGCCTGCGCCTCGTGCGCCTCGCAATGGTCGTGGTGACAGTGCCGCCAAAGCACCAGCTTTTCCAGCACGAAGAAGAGCAGGATACCGAACAGCACCGTCGCCGCCATGCGGTGCGGGTCGCCATGCTCGAGCGCGTGTGGCAGGATCTCGAGGAAGGCCGCGCCGAGCAACGCGCCGATCGCGTACGAGATCAGCATGCCGATGCGCTGCGCCCCGAACGTATTCCCCACCGCCGCCGCCGCGCAGACGCTGACGACGCCGCCGGCCAGCGCCATGGCGATGATCCAGGAAAGTGTGCTCAAGGGATGAGTTCGCTCGGGATGATCGGCGGATTATACGCCGCCCACCGCCAGCCGCTCCCGGATGCCACGTGGTGGGGCGGGATCGTGGCCTGGTGGCTACAGCGCGCTCACCCGGCCAGCCAGACCAACGTCGCCATGCGGCCGGTAACGCCGTCGCGGCGGTAGGAATAGAAACGTTCCTGGTCGGCAAGCGTGCACCAGTCGCCGCCGGAGATCGCCGTGACGCCGGCGGCAACCAGCCGCCGGGCGGCGAGCGCATAGATGTCGGCCAGCCACTTGCCGCGGCCGTGCGTGGCGAATGCCGTGGCGGCGCTCGGGTCACGGGTGAGGAAAGCGGCGCGCACCTCGTCGCCGACCTCGAAATTCGCCGGGCCGATGGCCGGCCCGAGCCAGGCGAGCAGTTCGCCGGGGGCGACGTTCATCGCGACGATGGCGGCCTCGAGCACGCCAGCGGCGAGACCGCGCCAGCCGGCATGGGCGGCGGCAACAGTCGTGCCGGCGCGGTCGCAGAATAGAACCGGCAGGCAGTCGGCGGTCATCACGGCGCAGACGGTGCCGGGCCGGGCCGTCCAGGCGGCGTCGGCGGCGGTCATTTCGGCCACTTTTCCGACGTCGACCGCAACCGTGCCGTGCACCTGCCGCAGCCAGCATGGCTCGCCCGGCAGCAGGCGGCGCAGCGCGGTACGGTTGGCGGCGACGCGGGCCGGGTCGTCACCGACATGGTCACCAAGATTGAAGCTGGCCCAAGGAGCCGGGCTGCAACCGCCGGTGCGGGTCGTCTGCAGGGCGCGCACATGCGCCGGCGCCGGCCAGTCAGGAACGATGAAGTCAGGCATGGCGCAGGCTCTCGACCAGCGCGCCCAGGTCGTCGGGCATCGGCACTTCCCATTGCAGCGACAGGCCGCTGGCAGGATGAACGAGGCCGAGGCGGGTGGCGTGCAGCGCCTGTCGGTGGAACGCGGGAAGGCGGGGGTCGTGCCGGCCGTAGACCGGGTCGCCGAGGAGCGGGTGGCCGATCGATGCCATGTGCACACGAATCTGGTGGGTGCGACCGGTTTCCAGCGTGCATTCAACCAGCGTGCAATGAGCCCAGGTTTCGAGGATTCGGTAGCGCGTGACGGCCGGCTTGCCGCCACGACTTTCTGGAACGACGGCCATTTTCGTACGCTGTACCGGGTGCCTACCGATTGCCGCATCGATGCCGTTGTCACGGCGGACGACGCCGTTGACCAGCGCCACGTACTGGCGTCGGACCGTGCGCGCTTGCAACTGGCGGACGAGGTCGGTCTGCGCTTCCAGGGTCTTGGCAACGACGAGCAGACCGCTGGTGTCCTTGTCCAGCCGATGCACGATGCCGGCGCGCGGGATTGCGGCAATGGCCGGCACGTGGTGCAACAGCGCATTCATCAGCGTGCCGCTCCAGTTGCCGCTGCCCGGGTGCACGACGAGGCCGGCCGGCTTGTCGATGACGAGCAGGGTCTCATCCTCGAAGACGATCGCGAGCGGGATGTCCTCGGGCTGCTCGGCGAGTTCCTGCGGGTCCGGCGCCTCTTCCAGCGCCAGCCGCTCGCCGCCGTGCAGCTTGCGCCTGGGTTCGCTCTCGACCTCCCCGTCGACCCGCACCCTGCCCTCCCGCACCCAGCCCTGCAGACGGTTGCGCGAATGTTGCGGCCACAGTTCGGCGAGCACCTGGTCGAGCCGGCGACCGGCACAGTGCCGAGGAACGGCGGAGCGATCCGGCACGTTTCCGCTATAATCCGTGCGATCTTCCAAAGGATTTCCCATGATGCGAAGTTTAGCCGCATTCCCCTCCCTCCTCCGCCTGCTGGCGGCGCTTTCCCTGGCCATCGCCGTTGCCGGCTGCGGCCTCCTCGACTCCAAGCAGGACGAGACCATTGGCTGGTCAGCCAACAAGCTCTACGCTGAAGCCCGCGAGGCACAGGCCGATGGCGCCTGGGACAAGGCCGCCCGCTACTACGAGAAGCTCGAGGCGCGCTACCCATACGGGCGCTTCGCGCAGCAGGCACAGCTCGAGCTGGGCTACGTGTACTGGAAGGCCGAGGAGCCGGGATCGGCGCTCGCCGCGTGTGACCGCTTCATCAAGCTGCACCCGAATCATCCGGCCGTGGACTATGCCTACTACCTCAAGGGCCTGATCAACTTCAACGAGGACCTCGGCTTCGCCGGTTACATCAGCACGCAGGATCCGAGCGAGCGCGACCCCAAGGCGGCGCGCGAGTCCTTCGACGCCTTCCGCGAACTTGTCACCCGCTTCCCCAACAGCAAGTACTCGCCGGACGCCATCCAGCGCATGAACTATCTGATCAACGCGATGGCCTCGCATGAAGTGCATGTGGCCCGCTACTACATCAACCGTGGCGCCTATATCGCCGCCGCCAACCGCGCGCAAAACGCGATCAAGACCTACCCCGAGGCGCCCGCCAGCGAGGAGGCGATGTTCATCCTGGTCACGGCCTACGACAAGCTGGGAATGACCGACCTGCGCGACGATGCCGAGCGCGTCATGCGCAAGAACTTCCCCGACAGCCGCTTTTACACCGAGGGCCTGGAACGCAAGTCGGCCTGGTGGAAGCTCTGGTAGGAAATCAGGCGGTCGCCGCGGCGACCGCCGCCGTTTCCAGCCAAACGATGACGGGCAGGCCGTCGTTGCCGCCGTGGATGATCGCGCTCTGTCCGTATTTCGCCGCCAGCGCCACCGCCTCGGCCAGCGCAATCCCGGGAACGAAGCAGGTTTCCTCCTCCGGCCAGCCGCCGTCGGCGGCCACGTTCTCACCGGCGTAAGGCTCGAACCCGGCAGCCAGCAGGTCGCACTCGAGTTGCGACTGGCGGGCGGCATTCTCTTCCTCGTCGCCGCGCTCGGCGCCTGGATTGTGCGCGGTCAGGATGGCGAACTCCCCGACACCGGCCGTCTCCAGCCAGCAACGCAAGGCTTCCGAGGCAACGCCGGCGCGCAGGTCGCAGCGCCCGCCCGGAAGGAACACGCGATAGGTGGTCGCCCGGAAGGCGGCCTCCAGCTCAGTCTTCTTCGCCATCGAATTCAGCGGTGCCGATCAGGACCTCCGCCTCGGCGACGGGCAGGGCCTCGACTTCCTTGAGCTTGCGCGACAACTGGCGGGTCCGCGTTTCCGCCTTGCCGATGCTGTTGCTGGCCTCGTCGAGTTTCTTCCGGGTGTGCGCCAACGCCTCGCCGAACTTGCCGAATTCGGTCTTGACCGCACCGAGCACCGCCCACACCTCGGCCGAACGCTGCTCGATGGCGAGCGTACGGAAACCCATCTGCAGGCTGTTGAGCAACGCCGACAAGGTCGTCGGCCCGGCCAGGCTGACCCGCCATTCGCGCTGCAGCAGGTCGGCCAACCCGGGACGGCGCAACGCCTCGGCGTAGAGGCCCTCGATCGGCAGGTAGAGAAACGCGAAATCGGTCGTGTGGGGCGGCGCGACGTACTTGTCGTGGATGCTGCGCGCCTCGATCTTCAGGCGCGCCTCGATCG
>Ga0105090_10000728_pt1 | contig 16818 bp, 15 predicted proteins | sample PPLLak3March2015_FD_79110 | JGI IMG/M metagenome (GOLD analysis project Ga0105090, IMG submission 79110) | Freshwater sediment microbial communities from Prairie Pothole Lake near Jamestown, North Dakota, USA - PPLs Lake P7 Core (1) Depth... | ecosystem: Environmental > Aquatic > Freshwater >... | reverse complement strand
TTCTGCCATCGCACAAGTGTAGTGAATCGGTAGTTCGTTGAACAATCCGGCCAGTTCGCTCCCAGCCATTGTTGCCCCTGCGCGGCAGGTGCCCAACCTCGCCGCGCAGGGGCGTCGCGGCTGGAAGCGAACGCGACCGGATTGCGCGCGACGTCCCGAACCCGCAGAACTTCTTCAACGAACTACCGACACACTACACTAGCACTCGACGTCACTCGCCCTTGCGCGCGGTGCCGCGGCGTTGCGGCCAGGCCGCGCGCGGCGCCATGCCGAGTTGCACGAGCGTGGCGGCCAGGTCCAGTCCCGTTGCCTCGCGCAGCGCCTGAGCGCGCCCGGCGAGCGCGGGGTCGTCGAGCGCCAGCGTTGCGCCGTGAGCGGCGAGCAGGACGACGTTGCCGCTGCGCGCCGGCGGCAGCGCGGCGGCCTCGCCGTCGAAGGCGTCGCGCAACCGGGCCAGGCTCGCGTCCACGCCGCGGTAGCGCGACAGCAGGTTCGTCGCGAGCATGGCGCCGCCCGCCATCCGTCGTCGGCAATGCGCGTAGAAGCGCGGTGTGTCGAGCGCGCCGACGCGCCCGCGGGCGTCGTAGCCGTCGACGAGCACGAGGTCGAACGCTTCCGCCGCGCGCTCGACGTAGGCCGCGCCGTCGCCCAGCTCCACCTCCACTCGTGCGTCGTCCGGCAGCCGGAAGTGCTGCTGCGCCACGCGCACGACGTCCTCGCGGATCTCGACGACGACGATCCGCGCGCGCGGCCGGAAGCGCCACAGGAAACGGACCAGCGATCCCGCGCCCAGCCCGACGACAAGGACGCTGCGCGGCCACGCGTCGCCGCGCAGCGCAAGCGGCAGCAGCATCTGGCGCGTGTACTCGAGCTCGAGCGCGTGCGGACGCGCGAGCCGCATCGCGCCCTGGATCCAGCGCGAGCCGAAGTGCAGGTAGCGCACGCCGCGCTCCTCGGAGAGCTGGATGGCGCCCGACATCGCGCGATGATCGCACGTGCCGCACCGCACACCGCCATGGTAACGTCGGATCCCGCATGATCGACAAGACCGTGGCCTCGCCGGCCGCCGCCGTGGCCGGCATTCCCGACGGCGCGACCGTGATGGTCGGCGGCTTCGGCACCGCCGGCATCCCGTTCGAGCTGATCGACGCGTTGATCGCGCACGGCGCGCGCGAGCTCACGCTCGTCAACAACAACGCGGGCAACGGCGACACCGGCGTGGCGGCGCTGATCCGCGAGGGGCGCGTGCGGCGCATCGTCTGCTCGTTCCCGCGGCAGGTCGACTCGTGGCACTTCGACGCCGCGTGGAAGGCGGGCGCGATCGAGCTCGAGCTGGTGCCGCAGGGCAACCTCGCCGAGCGCATTCGCGCCGCCGGCGCCGGCATCGGCGCGTTCTTCACGCCCACCGGCTTCGGCACCGCACTCGCGGAAGGGAAGGAGACACGCGTCATCGACGGACGCGGCCATGTGCTCGAGCGCCCGATCCGCGCCGACTACGCGCTGATCAAGGCCGAGCGCGCCGACCGCTGGGGCAACCTCGTCTACCACAGCACGGCGCGCAACTTCGGGCCGGTGATGGCCGCCGCCGCGCGTTGCACGATCGCGCAGGTGCGCGAGATCGTGGAGCTCGGTGCGCTCGACCCGGAGGCGATCGTCACCCCGGGCATCTTCGTGCACCGCGTCGTCGTCGTGCGCGACCCGGCCACGCCGCGGAGCGCGTGATGGCGAACCTGCCGCGCTGGACGCATGACGAGATGGCGCGCAAGGTCGCGCAGGACATTCGCGACGGCGCGTACGTGAACCTCGGCATCGGGCTGCCGACGCGAGTCGCGAACCACCTGCCGCCCGGGCGCGAGATCGTGCTCCACAGCGAGAACGGGGTGCTCGGCATGGGCCCCGCCCCCGCGCCGGGGTGCGAGGATCCCGAGCTCATCAACGCCGGCAAGCAGGCCGTGACGCTGCTGCCCGGCGGGTCGTATTTCAACAGCGCCGACTCGTTCGCGATGATGCGCGGCGGCCACCTCGACGTCTGCGTGCTCGGCGCGTTCCAGGTCTCGGTGCGCGGCGACCTCGCGAACTGGCACACGGGCGCAGCGGACGCGATCCCGGCAGTGGGCGGGGCAATGGACCTCGCGCTGGGCGCGAAGCAGGTGCTCGTGATGATGGAACACCTGACCAGGTCCGGGACCTCGAAGCTCGTCGCGAAGTGTTCCTGTCCGGTCACCGCGCTCGCCTGCGTGGCGCGCGTCTACACCGACCTCGCCGTGATCGACGTAGGCGCCGACGGCCTGGCGGTCCGCGACCTGGTGCCGGGGCTTGCGTTCGAAGAACTCCTGCGGCTGTCCGGCGTGCCGCTGGCGGCCCCGACGCGTTAAGCCGCCCCGCGCGCCCTTGGCGGGCGGCCATCGATATGCTAATGTCATAGCATGTCGCCACGTCCCCGACCCCCGCGCACCCTCGTCACCCGCCGGCTGTACTTCGGCCTCGACCCCGTGCGCCTGCGCGAGGCGAGCGGACGCGTCCTCGCGCGCGTCGTCGGCCTGCCTCCGGAGCGGGCGAACGTGAGCGCAACCGACCTGCGCTGCGACCTCGGCGTCGACACGCGGCAGTGCCGCAGCGTCGTCGAGGAGATGGTGGCCGAAGGGTTGCTGCTGCCCCGCGGCGAAGCCGGTGGCCACTACCGGCTGACCAGCCGCTTCGCGGAGCTGGCGGCGGCGCGCGTCGTCGAGCCGCTGGGCCGCGCCAAGGCTCGCGCCATCGTCGGACGCGCTTGCGACATCGCGCGGACGATCAACGCGGAGTGGGCGCGCAACCCGCTGGCCATCGCCGCGATCGCCCCTTTCGGCGCCTACCTGTCGCGCGAGCCGCACCTCGATGCGCTGCCGCTCGGCGTCGTCGTCGCCGCGCGGCCGGCGCCGCGCCGCGCGCGATTTCGCATGCAAGGCAAGCTCGAAGGCGCGCGTGACATCCGCGCCGCGTTCCGCGCGCTCTCGTCGTTCGTCCAGGTCGAGATGGTGACTGCGATCCAGGACCTGCCGCGGCCCTATGCAGTGGTGTTCCAGGTCGAACCCGACCACGCGCCGTGACCCCCCCGCACCGGGGCCCGTCGGACTCGCCCACCGACCTGAGGCTGTTGCCGGGTCCCGACGCAGGGACTCTTGTTGACGACAAGTTGTCGCGGTATTCTGCGCGGCAATCTCGCTTCGCTTGACGTGAATCAGAGCGATGCGCGAGCCGCGGCGGGAAACTCCGCCGAGATTCCACGGAGCCGGCCAGCTTCGGCCGCTGGCGCCGGGGTACGAACCGCCGCAGGCATGACACGCGGCTGCTAGGCCGTCCGGGAGGAGGCAGGGATGGAGACGACGATGGTGTCCGCGTGGTGGCTGCTGGTGACCTTCATGGCCGGCGGTTTCGCCGGGGTGCTGGTCATGGCCGTGATGGCGCTCGCCGCCGACCCGCAGCACGAAGCGGCGCTGCCCCCCGCCGCGCAGTAATCTGCCGCCGTCGGGCTTGCGCGGCCTAGCGCTGCGCGCTGCGGCAAGCCTGCGGCAGGAAGCGGTCGGGAATGCCGACCGGCACGCAGAACCAGCGCAACTTGTCGCTGCGGTCGACTGCCGGCGCGAGCAGGATCGCGCGGCCGGCAAGTTCCGGAATCGAGGCGCCCATCGCAACCTTCACGCGGCCTGTCTCCTTGTCCACCGAGATCTCGTCGAACAGGACTGCGCCGGCGCGCGCCGGGAACTCGATGCCCTGCCGGGGCCAGTGGCGCAGCGTCAGCCACGACTCCTCGACCTGGCGCTGGACCGGCGCGAGAGCGGCGAGCGCCTTGCCGACCTTCACGCGCACCGCGTGCTCATCGTAGGCCGTCGTCAGCAGCGGACCGATCGCCGCGAGCCACAGGGACACGGCGAGCGCGCCGAACACTGACGCGCCGACCGGCGACACCGGGTCGGCGCCGCTCACCTCGCTCGCCGCACGCGACGGATTCTCCGCGCGCGACTCGGCGCGGTGGATGCGCGCGCGCACGCGCCGGTACAGCAGCGCGTTGGCGAGCGATGCGCCGGTCACGCCCGGCAGCACGAACACGAGCAGCGCCGCGCAAGCGGCCCACAGCCAGGTCGCGTCGTCGAGCCACGGCGCGATCCACGCGACCGCGGCGGCCCCGGCGAGCGGCAGCAGCGTGAAGGCCACGCCGGCGCCCCACAGGCGGCGGTAGAACGCCCAGACCGCCGGCAGGAACAGGGCAGGCCAATTCCACGCAGCCGTGCCGCGGCCGGCGCGCTCGAAGGCGACGAAACGCGGGCCGTAGTAGTCGGCGCCGGGACCCACCGCGAGGCGGAAAAGCACGGCAAGCGCGGGCCGCACGACCCTCTCCTCCGCTTCCCCCGCCATTCCCGGCAAGCGGATCGTCGCGCGGTCCAGATCTTCCACGCCACGGCCTGGCGTTGCGCCGCCGTGGTCTTGCACCTGCTGCCTTTCGCTTGCCTGCATCCTGCGCGTCGCTCCTTCCGGCCGATGGGCAATTGTACGCTACCTGTAGCCGACGGCATGCGGCGCGTGCCCTGCACGCCCCCGGGGACCGGGAGGGTTCGAGGCGGTATCATCGCGCCGCGCGACACCCTCCCCGCAGCACTCTTTCCCCATGGCCCACCCGTTCGTCCCCCCCGTCACGGCTTCGATCGTCTCGCGCGCACTTGCCGCGTTCATCGCACTCGCCGGCGCGGCCGCCGGCGCAGCGCAGCCCGACGTCGAGCGCGGCGTGCTCGAGTCGGTGCGCGGCTGCGAGGTCACCTACCAGGTTCGGCGCCCCACCGACGCGGCGGGCGGACCGGTCGCGATCATCGCGCATGGCTTCATGCGCGACGGCTCGAACATGTCGGGCTGGTCCGAGGCGATCGCCGCAGCCGGCCTCACCGCCGTCACCGTCGACCTGTGTGCGTCGAGCGCGACCGAAGGACGGCACGCCGACAACGGCGCCGACATGGTCGCGTTGCGCCGCGCGCTCGGCGCGCACGACGCGGTGTACGTCGGCGTGTCGGCCGGCGGCCTCGCGGCGCTGATCGCGGCGAGCCTCGATGCCGAAGGCACGCGCGGCGTGCTGCTGCTCGACCCGGTGAACGCGGGTGGGCAGGCGCGCAGCGCCGCCGGGAAGGTGCGCGCGCCCGCCGCCGCGCTCGTCGCGAAGGCCCAGGCGTGCAACGCCTGGCGCAACATCGACCCCGCGCTGCACACGCTCGCCGACGTCACCACGGTGCGCATCGCGCGCGCCTCGCACTGCGACTTCGAGTGGCCGGGCGACACGTTCTGCCGCGTCGCCTGCGTGGCGACGAACAGCCGAGGGGATCGCGAGCGCGCGCAATCGCGCATCCGTCGCATCGGCGTGGACTTCGTGCGTGCCGTCGCGACGGGCGATGCCGGGGCGCTCGCGCGCTGGCGCGGCGACATCGGACCCGATTGAAGCCGCGTTCGGTACACTCGGCACGCACGCGCCACCCCCGAGACGACAATGACTCCACGCCCTTCCGCCTCCGCATCGCGCTGCGCGCTCGCCGCGCTTGCGCTCGCCTTCCTTGCCGCGAGTTCGCCCGCGCAGGAGAAGAAGACCGAGAGCGCCGGACCCTACGTTCCCACGCCGTGGGTGATCGTCGATGAAATCATGAAGCTCGCCGGCATCGGCCCGGGCGACTACGTCGTCGACCTGGGCTCCGGCGACGGGCGACTGGTGCTCACGGCGGTCACACGCTACAAGGCGAAGGGCGGCTTCGGCGTGGACATCGAGGCGCCGCTGGTCGCACAGGCCAACGAGTCCGCGCGCAAGGAGGGCGTGGCCGACCGCGTGCAGTTCCACGTGCGCGACCTGTTCGAAACCGACGTGAGCCAGGCGAGCGTGGTCACGCTCTACCTGCTGCCCACCTCGATCCCGAAGCTCGAGGGTCGGCTGCTCGCCCAGCTGCCCGCCGGCGCGCGAGTCGTCTCGCACGACTACCCGTTCCCCGACTGGCCGCACGTGCGCCACGTCGCCATGGACGTCCCGGAGAAGGTCGCGATCTCCGGCACGCCGCGCACTGCGCTCTATCTCTACGTGGTTCCCGCGCGCGTCGCAGGCGAGTGGGAGCTGCGCCTGCCGGCGCCGGCCCGCTCGCCGCTGCGACTCGCGATCGCGCAGCGCGCCGCAGGTGCCAGCGCGCAAGCCGGCACGGCCGAGCGCCTGGTCGACGTCGCCGACATCACGGTGCAGGGGCGCGACGTGCGGCTGACGCTGCCAGCCGGTGTCGCCGGCCCGCGCGCGGTGACGCTGCGCGGGCGCGCCGGCGACGGCGTGATCGAGGGCACGACCGACGGCGGCGCGTGGCGCGCCGTGCGGTCGAAACCATGACGCTGCAAGGGGACACGCAGCGCCAGCAGGCGCTGCTCGCCGACGCCGGGCGCTACCTCGCCGGCGGCGGCCTGGGCTTGTTCGTGCTCCCGCCCGAGCGCAACCTCGTCGTCGCGCGCGGACAGGGCGCGCGCGTGTGGGACGTCGCCGGCCGCGAGTACCTCGACTACCATCTCTCCTCGGGCCCCGCGCTGCTCGGTCACGCGCATCCTGCCGTCGTCGCCGCCGTGGCGGAGCAGTTGCCGAAGGGCACGACGTACTACTTCCTCAACGAGCCCGCCATCGCGCTCGCGCGGCGCCTCGTCGATGCGATCCCCTGCGCCGACTGCGTGCACTACGCGGGCTCGGGCACCGAGGCCACGCTCTACGCGCTGCGCATCGCGCGCGCGTTCACCGGCCGCTCGAAGGTGCTGAAGTTCGAGGGCGGCTGGCACGGCATGCACGACTACGGACTGTGGGGTACCGTGCCCGCGCAGCCATCCGACTACCCGCGCGCGCTCCCCGATTCGATCGGCGTGCCCGGCGAGGCCGGCAGCACGGTGCTGGTCGCGCCGTTCAACGACGCCAGGCGCGCTGTGGCGATCATCGAGGCGCACGCGCACGAACTCGCCGCGGTGATCGTGGAGCCGATGCAGCGCGTGCTGCTGCCGGAGCCGGGCTTCCTCGAAGCGCTGCGCGAAGTCACGCGACGCCACGGCATCGTGCTGGTGTTCGACGAGATCGTCACCGGCTTTCGCATCGCCTGGGGCGGCGCGCAGGAAAAGTATGGCGTCGTGCCCGACCTCGCCTGCTACGGCAAGGCGATCTCGGGCGGTTTCCCGATGGCAGCGGTGGCCGGCCGCGCGGAGGTGATGGCGGTGCTGGACGCGCGCTCGCGACCGCGCGAGCAGGTGGTGTGGGCGACGAACACGCTCAACGGCAACCCGGTGGGCGCCGCGGCGGGGCTGGCCGCGCTCGACGTGCTGTCGCAACCGGGCGTCTACGAGCACCTCGGGCTCATCGGATCGAAGCTCCGCCGCGGCCTCGTCGCCGCCGGCGAGCGCCACGGCTTCGCGGTGCAGGCACCGGGCGAGGACGCGGTGTTCGGCGTGCGCTTCACCGACCGCCGGCCGCTGCGCAACTGGACCGACCTCGTCACCGCCGACAAGTCGCTCGGCTGGCACTGGGCGATGGCCCTGCTCGACCGCGGCCTGCTGGTCAATCCAAACGAGAAGTTCTACATCTCGATCGCGCACACGGAGAGCGACATCGACGCCACGCTGGCGATCGCCGACGAGGCGTTCGGAGAACTCGCGAAGTCGCGTCGGGCCTGAACGACCGCGCCCGCGAGGCCGCCCCCCGACGCTCCTGTCACGCCACCCGCGGCAGCACGGCGGACTTCCCCTCGACGAGGAAGGCCATCGCGGCGTCTACGCCCCCCTTGCGGTGCGGCACCCCGGCGGCCGCGAGCCCCATCTCCACGCCGGCAAGCGTGGCACAGAGCATGAGATCGTTGAACCAGCCGAGGTGGCCGATGCGGAACACCTTCCCCGCGACCTTGCCGAGCCCCTGCCCCAGCGACATGTCGAAGCGGTCGAGGACGATGCGGCGCAGCGCGTCGGCGTCGTGGCCCTCGGGCATCACGATGGCGGTGAGCGTCGAGCTGGCCTCGGCCGGGTCGGCGCACAGGATGTCGAGCCCCCACGCGCGCGCCGCGCGGCGCGTGGCCTCGGCGTGGCGGTCGTGGCGGGCGAAGACGTTGGGCAGTCCCTCCTCGAACAGCATGTCGAGCGCCTCGGCGAGCCCATACAACAGGTTCGTCGCCGGCGTGTAGGGGAAGTAGCCGTTCGCGTTGGCCGCGAGCATCTCCTTCCAGTCCCAGTACGAGCGCGGCAGCTCCGCGCTGCGCGAGGCCGCGAGCGCCTTCGGGCCGATCGCGTTGAACGAGAGCCCCGGCGGCAGCATCAGGCCCTTCTGCGAGCCGCCCACCGTCACGTCCACGCCCCACTCGTCGTGGCGATAGTCGATCGACGCGAGCGAGCTGATGGTGTCGACCATCAGCAGCGCCGGGTGCACTGCGCGGTCGATCGCAGCGCGCACCGGCACGATGCGACTGGTCACGCCGGTCGAGGTCTCGTTGTGCACGATGCACACCGCCTTGATGGCGTGCGCCTGGTCGGCGGCAAGGCGCGCCGCGATCTCGCCGGCGTCAGCCCCGTGGCGCCAGTCGCCGGGGATGAAGTCGACCACGAGCGACAGCCGCTCGGCGAGCTTGCGCCACAGCGTGGCGAACTGCCCTGTCTCGGCCATGAGGACGCGATCGCCCGGCGAGAGCGTGTTGACCAGCGCGGCTTCCCAGGCGCCGGTCCCCGACGCGGGATAGATCACGACGTCCGCCTCGGTACGGAAGACGCGCTTCATGCCGGCGATCACCGCCTTGCCCAGATTCGCGAACTCGGGACCGCGGTGGTCAATCGTCGGCCGGTCGATGGCGCGCAGCACGCGCTCGGGCACGTTGGTCGGGCCCGGGATCTGCAGGAAGTGGCGGCCGGAAGGGTGGCGGTCGAGCGCGATCATCTTGGACCCTGGCGGCCGGTGCTGACAAGCCGCGGCGATTCGTATACAAACGATCGTACTGGTCCGCCATGATGCGCACAAGCCAGACGAACGCCCCCGCCCCCGGCCGACCCGCGACCGACGGCGAGTTCCCCCGGCGATTGCGCTCGGCCGTGCGCGGCGAGGTGATGTTCGACGCGGCCTCGCGCGGGCGCTACGCCACGGACGCGTCGATCTACCAGGTCGAGCCCGTCGGCGTGCTGGTCCCCGCCTCGCACGACGACGTACGCGCTGCGCTCGACGTCTGCCGCAGCCTGCGCGTGCCCGTGCTGCCGCGCGGTGCGGGCAGCTCGCAGTGCGGGCAGACGGTCGGCGCGGCGCTGGTGATCGACCACAGCAAGCACCTCAATCGCGTGCTCGCGTTCGACCGCGACGCGATGGAGGTCACCGTCGAGCCGGGCCTCGTGCTCGACGCGCTGAACGCCTGGCTGCGACCGCACGGCCTGTGGTTCCCGGTAGACGTCAGCACGTCGGCGCAGTGCACGCTCGGCGGCATGGCCGGCAACAACTCCTGCGGCTCGCGCTCGATCGCCTACGGGAACATGGTGCACAACGTCGACGCGATCGACGCGCTGCTCGCCGACGGCAGCGAGGGACGCTTCGGGCCGGAGGCGGACATGGCGCAGGCGCCTTCGCGCCTGCGCGAGATCGCGCGGGCGTTGCGCGCGGTCGGCGAGCGCCAGCGCGACGAGATCGAGGCGCGCGTGCCGAAGGTGATGCGGCGCGTCGGCGGCTACAACCTCGACGTGTTTCATCCGCAGAGCGAGCGGCCGTACACGGCCGACGGCAGCGTCAACTACGCGCACCTGCTGGTCGGCAGCGAGGGCACGCTGGCGTGGACGAAATCGCTGACGCTCAAGCTCGGCCCGCTGCCGCGCCACCGCGCACTGGGCGTGGTCAACTTTCCGTCGCTGTACCGCGCGATGGAGTGCGCGCAGCACCTCGTCACGCTCGGGCCGTCCGCGGTCGAGCTGGTCGACCGCACGATGATCGGGCTCGCGCGCGGCAATCCGGCATTCCGCCCAGTGATCGACGCAGCGCTCATCGGCGAGCCCGACGCGATCCTGCTCACCGAGTTCACCGGCGAGGATGCGGATGGTCCGCGGCGGCAGCTCGCGCGGCTCGTCGAGCTGATGGGCGAGCTGGGCTTGCCGGAGTCGGTCGTGCCGCTCACCGATGCCGCGGCGCAGAAGGCGCTTTGGGAGGTGCGCAAGGCCGGCCTCAACATCATGATGAGCATGAAAGGGGACGGCAAGCCGGTCTCGTTCATCGAGGACTGCGCGGTGCCGCTGGCGCACCTCGCCGAATACGTCGACCGGCTGTCGCAGGTGTTCGCGAAGCACGGCACGCGCGGCACCTGGTACGCGCACGCCTCGGTGGGCACGCTGCACGTGCGCCAGATCCTCGACATGCGCCGCGACGGCGCGGCGAAGATGCGCGCGATCGCCGAGGAAGCCGCGGCGATGGTGCGCGAGTACAAGGGCGCGTTCTCCGGCGAGCACGGCGACGGGCTGGTGCGCACCGAGCGCGTCGAGTGGCAGTTCGGGCCCGTGCTCACGCGCGCGTTCGAGGAAGTGAAGGCGCTCTTCGACCCGGACAACCTGATGAACCCGGGCAAGATCGTGCGCGGCACGTGCATGGACGACGCAACGCTGTTCCGCTTACCGCCCGGCCATCGCGTGCTGCCGATCGCCACCGCGCTCGACTGGTCGGCGTGGGACGTGCACAACGACCCCGTGCGCGACGAGCTGACCGCGCCGGGCACGGGCGGGGACCCGGCACACGGCTTCGCCAAGGCCGTCGAGATGTGCAACAACAATGGCCACTGCCGCAAGTTCGACGCCGGGACGATGTGCCCGAGCTACCGCGTCACGCGCGACGAGGAGCACTCGACGCGGGGGCGCGCCAACACGCTGCGGCTCGCCCTCTCCGGACAGCTCGGCGGTGAATTTGCCTCGCCCGCCGTGCGCGAGGCGCTCGACCTGTGCGTGAGCTGCAAGGGCTGCCGGCGCGATTGCCCGACCGGCGTCGACATGGCAAAGATGAAGGTCGAGTTCAACCGGCACTGGCAGCAGCGCCACGGGGTCGCGTTCAAGGACCGGGTGGTCGCAAGCCTACCGCGCTGGGCGCCGTGGGCCGCGCGCCTGCCGTGGCTCGCCAACCTGCGCGACACGGTCCCCGGCCTCGCGCGCTTAGGCGAACGCGCGTTCGGCTTCGACGCGCGGCGCACGCTGCCGCGCTGGCGCGCGGACACGTTCCTGGCGAGCGCGGCGGCGCGGGGCGCGACGGATGCGGATGCCGATGTCGTGCTCCTCGTCGACACGTTCAGCAACTACTTTGAACCGGAGAACGCGCACGCGGCGCTCGCCGTCCTGCGCGCGGCGGGCCTGCGCGTCGCCGTCGCCCGCGCGAGCGCCTCCGATCCCGCGCCGTCGCGGCCATTGTGCTGCGGGCGGACCTACCTCGGTGCGGGGCTGGTCGACGAAGCGAAGCGCGAGGCGCGCCGGCTGGTGGACGCGCTGGTACCGCACATCGCGCGCGGAGCGACCGTCGTCGGCCTCGAGCCTTCGTGCCTGCTGGGCCTGCGCGACGAGTACCTGGTCATGGGGCTGGGCGAGGACGCACAACGGCTGGCGCCGCGCGCGCTGCTGATCGAGGAGTTCCTCGCGCGCGAGCACCGGGCCGGACGCCTGTCGCTACCGCTCGCCCCGCTGCCGCAGAAGGGCGCGCTGCTGCACGGCCACTGCCACCAGAAGGCGTTCGACACCATGGGCAGCGCGGTCGACGTGCTGCGCATGGTGCCCGAACTGCAGGTGGAGGTGATCGAGTCGAGCTGCTGCGGCATGGCCGGCAGCTTCGGCTACGAGGCGCGCCACTACGACGTGTCGATGAAGATGGCCGAGGCCGCGCTGCTGCCGGCCGTGCGCGCCGCCGACGTCGGCACGCTGATCGTCGCGGACGGCACGAGCTGCCGCCATCAGATCGCCGACGGCACGCGCGGCGCGGCGCCGCGCGAAGCGCTGCACCTCGTTCGCGTGCTCGAACGTTCGCTCGCCGCGGCGAAGCTACATTAACGCCCCACACCCGGCCCGGTCAGCGGCACGAAGCGCACGGGCAGCACGACGGTGCGCTGCAGCGAGCCGTCGCCGCGCTTGACGAACAGCAGGAGCTCCTGCCCGAACGCGCGGTCGACCGGGATCACCAGGCGCCCACCCTTCTTCAGCTGGTCGACGAGCGGCTGCGGCACGTGCGGCGCGCCCGCGGTGACGACGATGGCGTCGAACGGGGCGTGCTCGGGCTTGCCGCGGTAGCCGTCGCCGACGGTCACCTCGACATTGCGATAGCCGAGCGCGGCCAGCCGAGTGGCCGCCTCGCGCCCGAGCGGCTCGACGATCTCGATCGAGTGCACCTGCGCGGCCAGCGTCGCCAGGACGGCCGCCTGGTAGCCCGAGCCGGTGCCGATCTCGAGGACGACATCGCGCGGCTCGACGGCCGCGAGGTCGGTCATCAGCGCGACGATGTAGGGCTGCGAGATCGTCTGGCCCTGGCCGATCGGCAGCGGCCGGTTGTCGTACGCGTCGCGCTCGAGCGCGGCGGGGACGAAGCGGTGCCGCGGCACCGCGCGCATCGCCTCGATCACGCGCGGGCGCAGCTCGCGGCGGCCGGTCGTCGCCGCGGTCTCGCGCGTCATCGCGACGATCTCGCGCACCATCGCCTCGCGCTCTGCGTGCCGCTCGTCCTCGCCCACCGCTGCGCCGAGCGCAACCCCGCAGGTCATGCCCAGCGTCGCGATCGCGACGCGCCAGCCCATTCGCGCGATTTGCATTCGGGATCGATGACCTGGGACCGGAGACTCCGCGTCGAGTCGCAGGACGCTGGTGCTTGCGCTCTCACCTCTCACCCCTTACCCCGCCGTTCAACTCTGGATGTACGTCTTGAGCATCCGGTTCTCGAACGACTGGTCCTCGTAGACCGCCTTGGCGACGTCGTGGAAGGACACCACGCCGAGCAGCGTGCCGCCGTCCATCACCGGCACGTAGCGGGCGTGCCGCTCGAGCATGACGCGCCGCAGTTCCATCACCTCGAGCGAGGGCGTCGCGGTCAGCGGGTCGCGCTCGTAGATCGCGTCGATGGCCACATCGCCGAGCGCGCCGTCGCGCTGAACCAGGGCCTCGAGCACCTCGCGGAACGTGAGCATGCCGGCCAGGCGGCCGCGGTCCATGACGACCAGCGAGCCGATGTCCTGCTGCGCCATCACCTTGACGGCGTCGACGACTCGGTCGCCCGGCGCGGCGGCGTAGAGCGTGTGCCCCTTGATGCGCAGGATCTCGGCAACGCGCATGACGGATCTCCTTGCCCGGCCACCCCGACGCGGAGCAGATTACCTCTGCTGCAGGCGCGGCGGCAATGGCTGCGTCATTTGTATAGCACCTGCGGCAGCCACAGCCCGATCGCGGGGAACATGTACAGCAGCGCGAGCGCGACCAGCTGGATGCCCATGAACGGCAGCATGCCGGCGAAGATCTGGTTCAGCGTCACGTGCGGCGGCGCCACGCCCTTGAGGTAGAACGCCGCCATCGCCACCGGCGGCGACAGGAAGGCCGTCTGCAGATTCAGCGCGACGAGCAGCCCGAAGAACAGCGGGTCGATCTGGAAGTGCGCGAGCAACGGGATGAAGATCGGCATGAAGATGACGATGATCTCCGTCCATTCGAGCGGCCAGCCGAGGATGAAGATGATGAACTGGGCGAGCAGCAGGAACTGGATGGGCGTGAGGTCCATCGACAGCACCCAGCGGTTCACGATGTCCTGCCCACCCAGCAGCGCGAACGCCGCCGAGAAGATCGACGAGCCCACGAACAGCCAGCACACCATGGCGGTAGTCTTCGCCGTCAGGAACGACGATTCCTTGATGATGTTGCCGAGGTCGCGCAGCGTGGCCGTCGCCGCGCCGGCCGCGTGGGCTCGCCGGTGTCCGATGTAGCGATACGCCGCCGCGAGGATGACGCCGCCGAAGCCGCCCACCGCCGCGGCTTCGGTCGGCGTGGCCAACCCGAACACGATCGAGCCCAGCACCGCGAGGATCAGGATCGCCAGCGGGAAAAACGACGCCAGCAGCATCTTGAAGACCTCGAGGCGCTGCCAGTCCAGCGTCGCATAAATCGCGGCGATCAGTGCGACCGCGATTGCGACGACGATCCAGAACCAGTTGGGGATCGGCAGGCGCTCCGTCGCCGCCACGCCGCCAGTCTCCTGCGGGGCATCCGCGGCGGACGCCGCAGCCTTCGTCGGCTCGCCGGCGACTGGCGCCGCCTCGGCAGCCTTGTCCTTCCCGGCGTCCTTGGCCTCGGACTCGCCCCCCGGCGGCTCCTGCAGGTCCGTGTCGGCGGGCGGCTCGGCGAGGCCCGTATTGGCCGAGCCCTCGTCGGCGGCCTGCGACTGGTCCGCGGCGAATCCTGCCGCCTGCAGGCCGGAAGTGTCGACCACCTCGGCGGGCTTGGTCGCGCCGAGATAGGTGACCAGCACGAGGCTGCCGATGGCGAGCGCCGGCAGCAGCACCACGAAGAACTGGCCCCACACGGTGCGCGCGGGTACGCCGAAGCTGCGGCCGCCGAGCGCGACGACGAGCCCCGTGAATGCGTTGCGCCTGCGCGCGGCCAGTGGATCGAGCGACGGCGGCAGCGGCACCCGCAACTCGCTTTCGGGGAGCTTCGGCGCGAGCGACGGCTTCAGCTTGACGAGCACGATCACGTAGCCGACGTACAGCGCGGCGAGCATGAGGCCGGGGAAGAACGCGCCCGCGTACAGCTGCACGACCGACACGCCGGCCGTGGCGCCGTAGACGATCAGCAGCACCGAGGGCGGGATCAGGATGCCGAGGCAGCCTCCGGCGGTGATCGCGCCCGCCGACAGCGAGGTGCTGTAGCCGGCCCGCAGCATCGCGGGGAAGGCCAGCAGGCCCATCAGCGTGACCACCGCGCCGACGATGCCCGTGGCGGTGGCGAAGATCGCGCAGGTGACGATCGTGGCGACGGCGAGCGAGCCGGGGATGCGCGCCATGGCGAGGTGGAGGCTCTTGAACAGCCGCTCGATCAGCGCCGCGCGCTCGACGAGGTAGCCCATGAACACGAACAGCGGGATGGCGATCAGCACGTCGTTGGACATGACCGAGTAGGTCCGCTGCACCATCAGATCCAGCACCTGCCGCACGGCGAGGTCGGGGTTCACGCTGCGGTAGGCGAGCCAGGCGAAGAACACGCCCATGCCCATCAGCGTGAACGCCGTCGGGAAGCCCAGCATGATCGTGACCACCACCAGCGCCAGCATCAGCAGGCCGATGTGGCCGTTGGTGAGGTTGCCCCAGGGCGTCATCACGACGATGGTCAGCAGGATGACCGCCATCAGGCTGAAGCCGAACCACAGCTCCTTGCGGATCTTCATCGTGCGTCACTCGCGCCAGGAGCGACCGCAGCGGGCGCGACGTCGTCGACGTGCACCATTTCCTTGAGCTTGTCGACGTCCACCTCCTCGACGTCCTCCTCGCGCGAAGGCCAGGCGCCGTCGCGCAGGCAGATAGCGCAGCGGATGATCTCGACGACGCCCTGGAGCAGCAGGAACAGCCCGGCGATCGGTATGACCGTCTTGAACGGGTAGATCGGCGGGCCGTCGGCGGTGACGTTGCTGTGCTCGCGGATTGCCCACGACTCGGCGGCGTAGTAGTAGCCGGCGTAGGTCAGCGCGATGACGCCCGGGATGAAGAACAGGACGTAGAGGACGATGTCGATCGTCGCCTGCGTACGCGGCCGGAAGAACCCGTAGAGCACGTCGCCGCGCACGTGGCCGTTCTTCGCCAGCGTGTAGGCGCCAGCCATCATGAACAGCGTGCCGTACTGAATGATCATCGCGTCGAACGCCCAGGCGTGCGGATCGTCGAGCGCGTAGCGGGAGAAGACCTCCCAGCTGATCTGCAGCGTCAACAGGACGATGATGAACGAGAAGGCGTGGCCGACGAAAGTCGAGAGCTTGTCGACCGACAGCAGAAACCGTTGCATGGACCCCACTCCTCCGCGCGCCGCGCCAGGGCGGGCGCGGGCCGTGAAGCGAAACAGCCATCCGGCCTCAAGGCCGGATGGCCGTCCGTGCTGCGTACCGCGGCTATCAGCCCTTCTTAGCCGGCGCTGCCTTCGCCGCGGCGGCCTTGGCGAAGTAGTGGTTGTAGGCCATGCGCCGGTTGACGTTCGTGTCGAGGTCCCAGCGCACCGCGCGCTCCGCGAACGCCTTCTGCGAGGCCTCGATCTCCTTGAACATGGGATTGTCGGCGGCCTTCTTCGCCGCCGCCGCGTCATAGGCCGTGAGCTGCGTCTGCAGCACCGGGTCGGGCGTCTTGTAGAACTTGACGCCCTGCTTGGTCTGCATCTCGATGTAGTCCTTCGAGTAGCGGTCGATCGCCTTCCACGACATGTCGGCCGACGCGGCCTCGACGGCGTTCTCGATGATCGCCTTCATCTTCGCCGGCAGCGCGTCGTACTTCGTCTTGTTGAACGTGATCTCGAACTGCTCGGCGTTCTGGTGGAAGCTCTGCAGCATGCACACCTTGGACACGTCGGGGAAGCCGAGAAGGCGGTCGGAGCTCGCGTTGTTGAACTCGGCGGCGTCGAGCAGGCCGCGGTCCATCGCGGGGACGATTTCGCCGCCAGGCAATGCGTTGACCGCCGCTCCCAGCCCCGTGAACACGTCGATGGAGATGCCCACCGTGCGGAACTTGAGGCCCTTGAAGTCCGCGTTGCGGGTGATCGGCTTCTTGAACCAGCCGAGCGGCTGGGTGGCCATCGGCCCATAGGGGAACG